>Ga0065711_1000552_pt1 | contig 62188 bp, 26 predicted proteins | sample Hoacrofraction12_FD_59098 | JGI IMG/M metagenome (GOLD analysis project Ga0065711, IMG submission 59098) | Hoatzin crop microbial communities from Cojedes, Venezuela - Epithelial fraction 12 v2 (version 2) | ecosystem: Host-associated > Birds > Digestive system > Esophagus > Crop | place... | reverse complement strand
GACGGAGCCCTGGCCCAGGCTGCCCAGGGAGGCTGTGGAGTCTCCTTCTCTGGAGATATTCAAGACCCACCTGGACAAGGTCCTCTACAGCCTGCTGTAGGTGACCCTGCTTCGGCAGGAGAGTTGGACTGGGTGACCCACAAAGGTCCCTTCCAACCCCGAACATTCTGTGATCCTGTGAATCACAGCTGCTGGTTTCCTGCTCTGTTCCTCCAGATTTTACTCATACGGGTTCTGTTACTTCCAGAAGCTGACTTGGGGCACAAGTACAACACTCACATAGGGGGGAGCGGTGAGTGATCCAAGGAACGCGCTTGGCATCTTGGGTACACTCGGTATCAAATGTTTTTTCAGAACTGATTGGGGCAATGCAGCAGCTGCTGAAATATTAAAAGTCTTTTAAAGCTAATATAGTATGACAACAAAAACAAATTTAATATTGTAATATGACATGGAGTATAAATTATCCTTGACACAAAGTTATAAATATCTGGAGAATCTTTATTTGCTTTGAAAATGTCAGCTTGTCAGAAATTTTCTTCTGACTGTTTTAATTACCTCTACACTGATGCACATTTAAGCCACAATAAACGTTTCAGAAGTCTCAGCTTTGGCTTATGCAACTATGCTGTTAAGTACCCACTTCTAAATTTTTAAGAGAAATTAAAAGGATTTCAGGTTTTCTTCCTCAGAATGCTGATACAGCACCCACTTCTTCCAGCCACATAAGCCCCGTATCACATGCTGATTGCTCAGCTACGTTACAGACACGTACAAAATAATCCAAATTCATCTACAAGGAGGCAATGCCAACTGTCTTTCTGCTAATCACAAAGTGTGTAATGAAGCTTACAGAACAGTGTTTAACTCCTTCAGAGCCGCAGCGGAAGGGGACAAGAAAGTGTGATGAACAAGGATGTTACCCAACAAGCTGCATCTACACCACACCTCCAAATTCACTATTCAGTCTTTTCACCACTAGATGTTTCTGCTTCACATGAGTAAAAGTATACTGTAATGTAATTAACTGAATATCCTAGAGACACATAACCCACAGATGGACTAATTCAGTTTACTGGCAATGTAATTGCCCAGTAGCAGTGAAGCAATGGATAATTATCCATTGTAAGCTACTGTTAAGTAAGTGCTAATAGATTGGTTTCACTGATTTTTTTTTTTCCTGGGTATTTATACATCCTCCTCCATTAAATTATCTGAGCACCTAAAACCGTTAGCGAATTTATCTTCACAGTTCTCTTGGAAGAAAATGGCACAATTCTCATTTTACTGAGGAAGAAATCAAGAAGTGAATCTATTCCAAAGTGTTCTTGCGCCAGCTGGGAACTGCAGCTTCACAGCCCCTCACTCTGTATACCAGTCCTGTCTTCTCCAAGGAAGACGGGGGGACTACTTGGAGGCACAGCATAGCCTATTCCACCTATGCTACAGACAGGCATGTGTTTAGACTCACGCTACAGCAATGTCAGATTTTTCATTCTTTCTCCAAAAATCAATAATCTGCATATAGGCTTGCCTTCATGAAACGGGGACATGCAGTTCAGTTTCAGTGTGGATTCAGGCCTATGCTCAACATTAGAGACAGTCGAATCGCAAACTACTTACAACTCTAACACAGAAAGTTACTGTACGGAAGCGTAGGGTACAGAAGTATACCCAGGAGCTTGCACAATGGTTCTAAACCAGTTTCAACTTCATTTGAACTGGCAGTATCTGTTTATTGCCAAATTCTGACTTTGACCCTCCTGATAATCCCTGAGGGTACACGAATTTTCAGCCAGCCATCTCTCCTCTGCTCAGCTGGGCGTAGGGAGTGAAGATGGGCACCAAGCAGTCCTCTTGCTGAGCCGTGGGACACGTGGGTGACACTCAGCAATGCCACGCGTCACAGACTCTCCTGAACTAATCTGTAGAGGTACAGGACATTACAGGACATAGCAGCTCTGGTCTAGGAACAGCACAGCTACAGCCACACAAAGCCGAGGCATGACATGCTGGGGCAAGAGCTGTACTGCGAGAGTCAGGTTAAGGATCCGCGTAGCACATTCTCCACTGCTTCTAGCTTCAAGGCTGTCCTTGAGAGGAAAAAAAATACACAATGGGCTGAATCATAAAAATGGTCTCCTGAAGTTCATGGGAAAAAGAGGAATGTCAGCATGGTAGTATTTTTCTTTAATTAAAGATGCCTGCTTGCTTTATTTTGTATACTTTGTACAACATTTAGCCAATCACACATGACAGTATACAATTATTCTAGGGAAACTTGCTTAGACTATATTTGCCTCATGCTTTCAGCCATTCCAGACATGCAATTATTACGCAGTTGTGTCTGGGAAATTATCAAAACAGTATGGTATTTATAAAAGTGAGAGCAAGCCCACATACACATTATCAAATTAAGTTCTTGTAATGTGCTTTTTTACACAACTAGAATTTTTATTATAGCATAATTCTGCAATACTTTGTTGCTTCACAGAGTTGTTACACTTAGGGTCAGTGAAAATCTCTTTCACATTTTTATGCCCAAAACATTGCAGGTCCTTAGGTGTCTCAAAAGAAGCTTTTATAGCTTCCATTACTTGATCAATGTAGAAAGAAATGATAAAAGTCATCATCTGGGTAGCCTCAGAGCTTTGTCCATCCCAGCTTCTTGGCTGCCTCCCATGCCTCATGGTTTATCACACAGATTCATAAAAAATTACAGTATTTTAAAATTGCACCGCATCTTTACCCCAAACCATCTACACCAGGATTTACAAAAGTAGTTAGATTTCAGTCATCTGAAATTATAATCGTGCTTTGTTGTGGCTGTATCCACACATAATGGCTTTACTCTGGCTATATCGACACATAAAACTCTCTGTTTATGCTTGGACACAGCCAGTATCCACTGACTTCACACTGTCACTGTCAGTATTAAAGCCTATAGTGCTAGAACTACTTTTCGTGCTACGCCGTCATGAAAAGTACCCTCTCCTTGAGCCCTGAGCAGATTAATCTCTTTATCACACTGCATTCACATGGTGGAGAGGGGAAGAATCAAAGCAAAACAAATTCTACTCCTTCACATCCCTCTTCCTCTGTCCCCTGAGTTAAATAACACAAACTCCACACCGGTCAAATGAAACTACTGCACACTGAGAAGCTCTAAGTGAAGTTTAGCACTGTACTGAACTGGAAGAGCAAGGGTTTCTCAAGGCTTGTCAGTTAAACTTCATTAAATGGAAGGAAGCACAAGTGGTCTTTGACCCCAAAGGAGTAATTTAACCTATTTTTTTTCCTTTAGGATAAGCAAATTCACACCTAATAGAAATATCAGCTTCAAAGTACCATTGGTAATATTTTTTATGAATTTCCTAATGTTCCACAATGAACATGACATTTTAAAAACCAGAGAAAGATGTTGAGGCAGCTTCCTGTTTACTATCTCCAGCTCAAGTGCATTCACGTAGATTGATTACACCGGAGTGTTCCATTCTAATGTTTAACGGAACGCAAACACTTTCAGCTGTTTGTGAAGTCAACATATAGTTTTCAGTAGTAAATTTTTGCTTATGTATCACTGTAAGAAAAAAAAGAAAAAAGAAAAAAGATTTCCTATCTGAAAAAATGTATGTTGACATTTGCCGCAGTTGCTCACTACTGAGTTTTCCTCTGGGAAGTTCTGCTGCGGAGCTTTCATTACAGGCTTGGGGTGTGGGAGTCCTTCACTGAGCTTTGTCACTGACAGACTCCAAAACAGTACATTGCAAAGGGGTCTGAGATTCATTATTTAGAATCACAGAATATTTAACAGACTGTGATATAAATCTATTTATCAGTATTCCCGATACGAACAATACCACCCAATTTTCATATGAGAACCTGCAAGAGGTACTGAGGTAGAAAAATAAACAAGCCATAATTAAGATAAGTTTTCTGATTCTGCTTTCTAAAATGGCTAACCCATCCCATTTAGGATTTTTTCTAACATTTTTTCCTGCGCGTGGTATTTCTCAGGAAAATTGGTACCAGTCAGCTGTACTCATGCTGGCTCCTAATACCAATCGCAAAGGTCAAGGCTGCTCAAAGGTGGCAGGATAGGTGGCAGCTGCCAATTTTAACATGGGTATGTCCAAAAGTCATTCAGGTAAGTGAACACATAGGAGGGTGAGCGGGTCAGTTCTCCTTTCTCTGGATCGCCAAAAGAAGACAAACGATCTTGAAAGGATCTTACAGATCCTTTTCTTTGAGCAGCATGACACAGACATCAGAAGATGTGCAGGACAGTTTAAAATTATTAGACAAACATGAACATTTTTGCCAATTATCACCTTTTCTTACAAATAATTTAATTAAATATTTTTAGGAAATAAAATCCCCAGAGGAAAATGTGAAGCCACATTTATGCATTCCACATGGATCAAACACAATGAGCATAAATGTCAACATGTGATAGTAAGGAGTAAAACGTGTAGTAGTGCAGGAGAAAAAGACTGACTTTAAAATGAACATCACAAACTAATCACAAAAATTCAATGTGAATTATAAATCTGGTATTTCAAGTGTATCCTAAGTCAGTCTCTCAAAGACATTATTATAGATGTACAGCTACAGGGTTGCCTTTTCTCAGGATTCACTGTTGGTTTTGTTCCTTATGATCATGTTGACATTTAAGTGCACTGGATTTGAGTTGCTGCATAATGATTGATTCAGAACTCACAAGAAAGCTTCGATGATAAAGAAGATATAAAAGAACATATGTCCCTCTCCATGAATATAGTTGTAATTTCTTTCAAAATGAGATGGATAACATTAATAACGCTGAATCGAGTACGTGGCTCTCCATGGTAAATATCAGTAGGTCTAAACACTTCACGTCCTTACAGAAAGACCTACAGACAGCAAACCCACGTTTCAGTGACCTTAACGAATAAATAAATAAAAATCATACTAACCATCAAAGGAAAAAGCTATGCCAGATTCCATAATTTCCATTATCATCCTTTATTATATTTGTTATTCTGGTTATATTCTGCTTAAACATGTATTTGTTGGTGTTTGCTTTTTTTTTAAACACATATTTCACAAACCAGGAGGCTTATTCGCAACTCTAGGCAAAGCTAACAACCCATTTACAAATCCCTCTTCTCCAACAGCATTAAAATTCTGAAGGCTGCTGCTTCTTAATTGTACATAGGCAGGACAATTTGCTCCAACGTTTTATGACATTAATTTTGTATAACGTTGTTATACATTATTAGATTCTTGCTAAACTATATACTGCTGAAACACGAAGCAGAGAGTTCATACTAACAACCATCCTACAGTCTACAGTACTGTGTGGTCTAAACAGTTTAAAGTGTCGCTTTTATTTTTTAAATATTCTAAACCACGTAACTTGGGAAAAAGAGAATGCAAGGTTGCAAGAACATCAGTGCAGTGGCAGATCTAGAAACAGCGGAAAAACTATTCTAACTTTGGAACTGCATCCAGATTCTTCCCTATCTATTTTCAATAGGAACACTGGTAATAGACGATGGTATAAGTTATCTTCATGCTCTTTTCTAAAAAGATTTCTAGGCAAACCTGATACTCCAGAGTAAAATGGAAGATTACTTAGGAAATTGAAAAATGCATGGGAAAAATCCCTGCTCTGTTAATTGCCCCGTATCTGTTTGAGCAGGCTTTTTAAATTCTGCATGTTTATTCTTAAGATGTCTTCTGCCTAGACCACATAGTGGCCTGAGAGGATGGTATTCAGACTTCACCTAGAGCTCTGAATCTTCACTCAGAACCATCCTTCCTCTCTGATACTTGTGTCTCTGCAGATCTGAGCATAGTTCCTTCAGTAGCCTAGGAAGCCTCAAAACATCCCCAAACCTCCTGCTGCATTTCTATTGAGACGAGCAATGGATCCACAAGCTGTCACCAAACTGTCGCTGCGGGGGGCAGGGACAGGACTGACGGTGACAGGGAACAGAGAGGTGAGCGGAGCTGGACAGCTAACCCAGGGGGTAATGGGACCCAGCCAGCCTGACCGACGCTGTGGTTGCGGAGAGGACAGTGGACGCTGTGCGGTGTGACTTCAGCAGGGCTTCTGACAAAGCGTCCCAGAGCCTCCTTGCAGCCACGCTGGTGAAACGGGGACTGGATAAATGGATGATAAGGAGGATGGGAAATTGGCTGGACCATCAGGCTGGAAGGGTCAGCTTTTGGTCAGTGGCAGATAAGGACATTAAACATTTACAACCTGGACAATGGGACGAAATGCACTCGAAGGAAATTATACCTTCCATCTCTTTTGGGAGCTTATTTTAGAATTGATTGAGGAAGTCTTATTATTAAAAACACATAAAAGAAGAAATTATGTGATTGGTCTGCTTATCTCTATATATATTTTGTAGAATAACTAACTGATTATACTGGCCATGTCAAATATGACCACTTACGTTTTTCACTATAGAATAATAAATTATTATGGCTATTTAAAATGTTTCTAATAAGCACGTTCTGCTTGGAAATCAGAGTCTTTGTTCAAATATTATCTATTACTACATGGAGATGGGATGGTATTTAGAACTGTTTTTATCCAAATATGCTCAATCATCACTTTTGCAAGACAAATGCAAAAATCGGGAGTTTTTTCACTAAAACCTATAATATACTAGGGAAATCAGAAGGTTCAGTGCAGATTAGTGGGTTTGATTAATGGAGTTATAGATACATTCAGAATAAACGCCCAGTTCAAGGACCTGATATATGCTGCTCACTCATCCACATTATTCACAAAACTATAAAACCAATCACTGATAAATATGTTCCTGGAATCTCTACTGCTGTAATGAACCAATGAGGGTAAAACCTTGAAGACACTTTAAATCAATGAAGAATCAAAAGCAATGGTTCAAACAGCTTACTTGGTGAAAACATTGCCAATAGAACTCGTACGCTGACAGTCGTACACACCTATTAACTCTGAAACCTAGAAATATTTCTGAGGAAAGATATAATTGTTCATTAAAGCTTGATGTGTGACGGAAGGCAGAAATGTCACAGTTCAAAGCACAATGCAGTCTAAAGAAATCATTTCAGACATTCCCTGAAACTCAAATAACATCTAGTTAATTCTTTCAGGAAGTTACTTGAGTTTGCTTTGGGGAAAACCAAAGGAGCTTCAAGGAAAGGGCAGGAGCCTGGAACTCTTCCGGACAGAAAGCGCACATGCTTGCCCCGTGCTTATGCTCTTCCCTAACTGCAGCTGTTGGCCAGCACCACCACCACCAAGAGAGTATCAGATTCAGGTACACGTACAAGCTACAAGTACTGGATAGACACTTGCCTGTGCGGACCTTTGGTCTGATTCTGCATGGTCTCTTCTACCGTTAGGTTTAATTTTCTGTGCGTGCAGAAGAAAATTACAAAAGTGCATGGAAGCAAAACACATAAAAGAATAATCTGTGCTTTTTATGACTTTGCAAAGATGAACATGAAGGCCTCACAACTTATCAGTGGAGGAACTGGAGAATTATAAAATAGTAAATATAATGTTCTACGTAATGAGGACATGTTCAGCTGTTTACATGATATATAAACACAAACAATATCTACCAGCAAATTGAGTTTATCCTCCACAGAATGGACAGAAATGCCAAAATGGAAGTATAGTAAAACAGTCCAAATTCTAGCAAACAGAAATTATAAATAAAATCAAACACGTATTTTTTCCTGATAATTCCAATAGTTGAATTTTCAGCACGTCATGAAATAAAGGTCCACGTGCATGTGTATGGGGGAAAGATCAGGAGAAAATGAAGGAGTTTAAGTTATTTTTGACTGGACTAAAGATGGAATTATTTATCTGAAATTATGCAGGGAAACACTCTGACAACGAAAGACAGTCTGGCTGTGATTCTTCAGAGTGAGTCTTCCCATGGGCAGGGAAGAATAAGTTTTAGAAGAAAGACAGGAAATGTGTCCTCATCGTTTCTATGATACTTCTTCATTAAAAAACAAACAAACCCACAACAAACCCAAAAAACTCCCAAACTTCCTCTGTTTTGAAAATACTGTTTGATAACCAATTCCGATTACTGTCCTTGTCCAGAGGGAAAAGAACACCCGTGTTTCATCTAAAACCAAAACAGATTAGGTAACCCTAGGTACAACGCCATCGAGAGCCTGCTGACGAGTAGTGCTCGGAGACCTGACTGAGAAATGGGGGGGGACACCAGCTGCGACTTACTGCTAACGTGCAAACAGCTGGTCAGGAGACGGGGAAAAGCTGGATCAGGGCTCACCGCAAGGAGAGCTGTGCCATTAAAGAGTCAGTGTTACCACCAGACTTTTGATAAAAACAGGAATTAATTCAATAACATCTTGTAATTTATCCGCACAAAGAATTTCTTTGAAGAATACTAGAAATAAAGGCACAGAATCTAGAAAATATGAAAGGAAAAAACATACAACTTTACCGTACAGTCTTAACAAAAGGTATTAGTTATTCTTAAGCTAATACATTGTAGAAAGGACTAGAATAATTGTTCAACTCTTCAAACTGAGAGAAAGGTTCATTAATTTTTTATGTCAGTAAATGCAGAAAACTTGACTAATTATGTATTATTTACTTGTCATATGTTTAAATAGCTTTTTGTAGGCTTCCTCTGAAAGATTATGATGTACTACGCACCGTTATTATCACTGCTAACACAGAGGTTAAATGTTCTTTCCTCCCAACAGGCAGTACAACAGGGGGCAGAGGAAAGGGCATTACTTACCTTACATATGTTTTTGACTTCCCAATATTGTCGACTAACTTATTTTATTTTTTCTAATAAGCTGAACCAACGATTCTAACAGGAATAAAGTATACAACTTCTGCATTTATATTCTTTTGTCCTGATGTCAGTAATAATTACTAAATTAATTTAAGTGTCTTGCTTATTGAATAATTGTTTGATGTGTTTTTCTTCACGATAAAAACATTCAGAATGCAACCATTCAAAACACACTTTCCACAACATGCTTCAATACACGCTTTACAACAAATCCTCATCTAGTTCCAATCATGCTTTTAGAACTCTTTTTACTGTCACTTCTGCACCTGCAATGTCACTTCACATAGCAGGACAGTGCAGGGTAGAGCACCGATTTCCATTTCCTCTCAAACTCATTTTAGTTGTCTGGTGGGTAGAGTAAAACAACAAAAAGTGAGAGAAATCAAGGGATTTGAAACAAAATACCTGTACAACAAACACTGAAACATTCTGGGAACTGTGGAGGAGTACATTGGCAGAGAATTCTTGCCAGACCTGGTGCCATCTCACATGGACATCTCCACACTGCTACTGTACTTTTTGTGAAACAGAATCACAATTCAGCCTCTGACTCTTTGCTAGTCATCAGAGAAAGCAGTGAACTCTACCGGCATTTTCCTTGGAGTAGTTTATTTTCATCTCCATAGCAGCTCACCCTTGCCTCAGTGCATTATTCTGTGCACTTTTGTTGGCAGTGAAATGGCAGCAGCCTCTGTCCCAAACAAGTCAGTGCATGTGAACAGCAGCAAAGGGCAGCCGATGTCTTACCTCCCTGAGGGAGGTGGCAGAAACAGTTCCCACATACCTTGTAATAAGAACATAAATTCCATAGCAAGCAGCCTTGACATTCAATAGATAATTTAACAAGACAATCAATTCCAAGTTGCTCAAACTTTTGGGGAGGATCTGCAAGCAGATCTATTGATTTCAGATTCTGCTTCCAATTGTGCCACTCCCATGGAAGTGGAGAAATAAAATGGCAGATTTAACTATGGATTGCCAGTGCCCAAAGTCCCTGAAAACCCCCTCGCTAAGAAGTAATTTGCACGTGTCAGCTCTTGAATAAAATACACTGTCGCTGGCATGAAAAAGTAGTAAATAAAATAATGGGAGAAGGAGAAATGGAGATTATAAACTTCTTTCAATGAAGTATCCGAAAATACATAGAAAATGCTATGGTAATAACATTTGAAGAAATAAAAGACATTTGATCTTGCAGGGTAAAAAGCATTTATAAGAATGTAGATGGTAGAAGTCAGCAGAACTGACAGGCTCTACAGGCTGTTAACATTATTTGTGAAGATGCTTGACTAATGGTTTCATACGACACAATATTGAGCAAGCATTGTATTCAAGAGGTGGGAAGATATCGCCCACCAAAGCCGCTGAGAAAGATATTAATCACTTCACTAGCCTTTCATTCAGGTCTTAATGCAGCTGAAATACAGCAAGAATTCATCTACATACTTTGCAGTACACTGAAGACATAAGAAAAGGCTTTGATGGCTTTTTGAAACCAGACATTGATATAACGCTAGCTTCCTACTTTCATTACCTTCAATTTATTATTGTGTATGTGACCGGCCCATAATGAATTTCATAAACGTTGATACTGCAGATCTATTTTGAAAAGTTTTTTACTTGTTGAACATAACTTTGAGTACATCCAATAAACCATTCTCTGCCTCCGTAAGATGGGAAAGCAAGCAACATAACTGACGTTACTTTCTCAACTGGAAAGGAGACGTTCTGCCACTGTGACGATTAACTCTTTACTTAGAATCACCATTGCCCTACTGGCTTGATGTGAGTGGCTAGCAATAATGGAAAACCTATTTGCTTTTATTAGAGCATAAGGTACTCAACCACCATAAAGCTTATTGTCAAACTAGTGCTGCCTCTGCACAAAATGATTTCTAATGTTCTTCATTTTATTATGTTAAACGAATTCTCTAGTGCAATTATTGTGCAGTGGATCATGGGGGTAATAAGCTAATTGTTACTTGCTTTAATTGCTTAAGTATGAAGTGTTGGTGATTTATAAGTAATGAAGAAGCTGAGACGAAGTCATAAAATACTAAACACCCATAGGATCAAGTAGTGTACTTCTGAAACGAGGAAGACTTGTACTTTCAGCCTCCAAGTAGAAAGCTAAAGACACAAGAAGGAAAGAATTCTGGCTCCTTTCTTCAGCATAATTCCTTTTCAAGCAATAGAAAATGCAGGTTCACATTAGCAAAATAACTGGCAGAGCGTTAACAGCACATATTTCATACACAGGATACAAAAAGGATGACATGAACATTACTATGTATGAACTCTATGCAAATATTTTTGTATAGCTTTATGCAGTCCATGGGCCTAAACCAGTCAGCGTGCAATCAGTTGCACCTGCTTTGAACTGGAACCCAGTTGTTTCAAGAAGTGATTTATACTGATCAAGTAGAGTTCAGCTTTGCATAATACAGAATTAAGTCTTATTATTCATTTGTACTGTTTATAATGAAGCTGTCACACAGTGCATGCTTCTCCTTGATCCAAAATATATAGCTATGAAAATCAGATGGAAATGTATAATTCCCTATTGCATCGGTCCACAGAGATGGATGAAGAAAAGCTGGTTTGTTTCTTGACAATATTTTAAGCAAGGTTCTAAATTTCAAAGACTTAATATAAATAACTCTGTATGTGTGAATTTCCAAACTATATTTTAAAAATATTAGGGGATTTATGCTCAATAACTCTTCAAAATTGTGCGGATTACTTAAAATAGAACAAAATTTCTCAGCATCAGACCAACTTGATAAAATATATCTTTTTAACTGGCTCATCTTCAATGAAAATTGTAAACATTCAGAACACAAAACTTTGATTCTAGTCCACAAGCTCAAGGAACACAGGGAAAAAAAAAAATAAACTTTCATCCTAACTAATCTGAACTGCAAGACTTTCAGGCTTAATTATTTCTGATTTCCAGAACTCACATTTCTGAAATATCATCGTAATATCTTTTTACACAGACTTTCTGAAAGAGTAACATATTGATAATCTGTTCTAAGATTTTGTGAGAGTTAAAAATGGAGAATCTTCTCTTTCCCCAAACCGAATTTCTTAAGGATTAATGCATCACTACATGTGGCTGGAAAATTTAATATTTTTCCCTCCCTAGAATTTATAGATGAGGGAAATAATGTCCCATATAGTATGAACTTTAGGGCGTTTATCAGTTGAAGAATGGGCATTTTGAGTTGCTCTTTTAGAATGAGTTCCAGTTTAGACAAGTAATCAAATAATTCTGAGCAAGAGAGAGTCCTAAAAGATGCTGCCTACAGAGGAAGAGGATGGTCATAACACAGCTCATCACTCTCAAGACAAGTGTCAAAATTATCTGGGCTATTTTCTTCACCTTCCTTTTTGTCTCTTACTTTTTAAATCAATATTGCATCCTGGACTTAAAGTTCTATCAAAAATAACAGACTTGTATAAAAAGTTTCACTTTTGATTTCAAAGAAACTAACATTCATAAAAAGATCCTCTTCATTTTCTCATCTTTGTGAAAATCCAACTGGCAATCAGTCAACAAGAAAGCAACAAGTTGCAGACTTTCAGCCGGAGTTACAAACTTCACTTTGAGCTCTTTGGTCACCCACATTCATATCACACACTCTACTCTGCATTTAAACACAAAGTTGAAGATATTAGTGACCAAACTCAAGTGTCATGATTTTCTCATAAACCCATGAAAATTTCAGTTTTCTAATTAAAGGGTTTTCATCCAAAACATACGTTGAAGTTACTGGTAGCATAAATCAGTAACTATATACCAAATGCATGTGAATACAGAGGAATTGCACAGTTGAAATTATTATGTTTTTACAAATGTAATATCAATTATTATAAAAGTAAGAAACAGTATCCTTATAAATTATTATAATTTCCAAAGGAAACTATCGTCACATTTTCAATTCCTATTCAAATCTCACTAAGAACTCATTAGCTGGTGATACTTCCTAACTTTGTAAACATTTATTTAATATTTTTAAACCATAGAGCCTTGCTAAGAACATGACTCATGTTCACTATACATATTCATTTGAAACAAATAGTGAAGTCTTTGAACATTTGTGCTGCTGTCATTAACTCTATTTATGGGGGACGCTGACAGACAGCAAATTGCACCTCCCCGTGCCATGCCTGCCCTGAGCAATTTACAGTCTAAAATGTTTGGCCAAGAGAGACAAACAGAAGCAGAAATATAAATATAGGCAGGGAACTTCAACCCTTTTATGCTTACAGAGTATATGGAAGCTCAACCTCTCCTTTCACTGTACTAACTCATTAAAAATTTGCCCATGGGTGTGGAACTTCATCATTATTCCCATATCCCAGCACACAGAAAACAGCCAGCTTTTATCGTTCCCCTCCACGCAACACACAAAACCCCGATGTTGAAGGGATACAGAACTGCACTCAACAGTAACAAGTAAACCAGAGACAATAGTTTACACCCTTATGAAGTAAGACTTTACGTTTTTTGGTCAAGTAAAAAATATACGTGGAAACTTTTTGCTTCAACAAAAAAGATATTTTTGCTTGTACAAGCCAGAGGCTTTCTTTCCATTGCTTCTGTTCTGCTTCTCTTGAGAACTGTGTTAGGATATCACCCAGTGTGAAAGCCCCAGATAAAATATTTTGTCAAAGTGAAGATTGCCCCTCTTCCCAGGTACACAGAGAAATTTAAGATCATAACAGGACATAAAAAGTCAGCATTTTTTTGAGTTTAGGAAGATATCTTTCACCTCGCACAATCACTAATTCTTTCAAAGATACAACACTGCATATGTCCAGAGCAATCGGAGTACTATACTGGATGTGAATGGCTGTTTACCTTCTATTATAGTGCTGAAGAGGAAATTGAGCTATATATGTTTTTTATTGGCTTGGGATATCTATCTACTATCTGAAATTACTTCCATTTCCATATCCATTATGTGAATTGGATGTGGAAATTATAGTCTCAGGTTTCTCGTGGCATCTGCACACTAATGCTGATAGCATGTGGACTCAACACCCCTTGGAAATAATTGTATAAGATCACTCACACCATTACATTTGATGCATTAGGTCCATTACATACTCACAGAGATCTCTGTCCTCACTAGTATAAGCCATATCCTTGATAGTGCTGATATTAAGGAGAGAAATTCACCTCTTACTTAGTCATAATAAATGTGGTATTTCAGGGTAAAAGCAGTTCCTGGGGAAACTCAACTTCTTGGTCATAGCAGACTTGCTGATCTCACCCTACACAAGACGGACATCTTTTCTCTCTTCCCTAATAATGAACGTCAAGAGGAAAATACACATACTGATCATCTAGTAAAGTTGTTTGCGTTTTCTTCTGGCAGCAGAAAATCATACCTGTACATTAGTTACAAAACTGTCTGGGTCAAGCCAAGAGAGAAGTTCTGCTTTAAGAGGTGTAGTAGCTAAACCCATCACATACTGTTTTTCAGGCTTCTCAGCTTACAAAGGGATAACAGCAGTAGGAAATAAACTAAATACTTGTAATTGGAGTGTAACTATGCATCTGTATACATAACTGCTCAGATTTCACAGGAAAATTCTAATAGTTGCCGGTAAAACACAGCAGTCTCATGCCTAGCCATTTAATAACCAGGTAGAGAAGTTAAAGCTATATCTTGGCAAACAAGTTGTAAAAGAGCAAACCTTTCTTTTCACACAAAATATCATTACCTTTTCTGAATTTCCATGTTTCTGCTTTTTTCTGTAAAGCTGAACACCACGAGCACTGCCTCAGGCTGCCGTGATTTGAAGCAAAAGCACAGAAGCGAGTATCTTTCCTGTTATTTTGGTGGCTTGGTTCAAAGTCAGTGGTAGAGCATTTGTTGAACTCTGGAAAGGCAGATCATTAGGCCCCAGAATATGTGCTCAGCTGAAGCTGGGTTGATCTGAGGATAGTAGCTTCATTCATCAGTTCCAAAGATGAAAGCTACATGCTAGAAGAGGTAGTAAAGTCGGTGTGGGATAGTTCTCCTTCAAACACCACTGCCAGTACCAGGAAGTGGGAGGAAGAATCCTTGAGTGAAAATGACTTTCAAAATTCAGAATAGTTGAATTTGGACATGTGTCTGATAACCGACCGTTGTTCAATGTAGGAAGATCAACTGTGTGAGTAGAGGAGCTATTTATTATATTTTAGAAAGACAATCTACAATTGTCAAATCTATACTTTTCAAGACCTAAAAGATGACGTTACTATAATTTCCTGCTAGGAAGATGATTTCCCACACTGGAAAATTTCAGGATGTACTGCCTTTGGCTAGATGCTTGGCACCATGTAGACTGCATTATACACGTTTACAGTTTTCAAAACCCTTTTAAGTACCACAAGTGCCACAAATTCCAGAGTTAAGGGTGAGGAGGATGGGGGGGAACAACTCCTTTTGGCTTCATTTCTGTGCTGTTCTAGCACCATTTCATTTCCCTCTTTGCTCCACTGAGAACTGATGTGTGAGAGCAGAGGAAAGAAACCAGTTACTCTAGTGTTTTGGTTACCGGTAGGGTTCTCAGATGGAAATATTTCTGCAGTATGTATGCTTCCATTTGAATTTTTAAAATTTTATGGATATTAGATCATCTTAAATACATATACTATAAATCATACAGATGGCCAACATAAACATGTTCCCCTTTGCTCTCAAAATTATACAGCATGAAGAATAAATATTATCACTATTTTTTAGTTAATTACCAGGTAATGAGAAAACTCACTCAGGATCACAAGACATCACCAAACCCACTTTGTTAGCCACTAATTGTAATTCACAGACAAAAAAATGCTGTTGCAAAAAAAAAAAAATCACAAGCCCACAATCCATGTGCACAGGTTATAATCAGACCATCGCAAAGATCAGAGGGACTGCATGGAGCTTTTGCTCCAATACTAAAACTCTGGTCAAGAATATCTAGCGAGCTGTGATAGCGGTTAGCTTAACAGCGAGTCTTAGCTGAAAGGATTTATGGATTTTGGAAAAAAAAACACCAAGAAAAAAAGAAGCCTGTGCATCTAAATCATGTTCCTATTCGAGAGTCCCATTGCATTTCAGAGGCAAACACAAAAAGGAGCAAAGCGCAGTTTGCTTCAGAATAGAGGCTGAGAGGGAGCCTGCAAACTGAGACCCACGCCAGGATAGTCTGCATATCGTTTGGGCTTCATTTCTTTCCCAAGCTTCACAGGGGAAAATGGAAGTCATTTTCCCTATAGGGTCTTTTTTTTATTTAGCATTATTTTTTGGGTCTCATGTTAAGAGGAAAGCATCACAGAAGCCGTACGAAATTATTGATGAAGCTGCATTATTTCCTCTCCATATGTTATTAAGTGACAAAACATCAGTGGAATATGTCTTTTCAAGAAAGATTTTGAAAGACTCAGGAGCTTTGTCAAACTAGTATAATCCTCTTAGTTGTGCAAACACTGAAATAAACTATATTGCTTCTGGAATTAAGAAGTATAAAGCTGAATGGGGAAAAAAAATCATTAAACGGTTTGATTTTGTGTGTTCTTTTTCCCTTCAATCTCCACTGTTGATATTCAGAGGAACTCTTATTTTATCTCCCGGATTTTAAGTACTAGCCATCTGTATTATCCACAGTATCTGTGGATAGATGGATATGAACAGTGTTTATATGCACATCTTAGAAGACATGCATTTGTACTTTCAGCTGTTGGAAAATATTAGGTGAACACGTTAAGCATGATAATACGGATTCAGAGTAGACATCAGCTATCATCATGTGCTGCCATCTAAAGAGGAACCCAAAATTACAGTCTAATGAGAATAATGACTAGGTTAAATCTGTGCCAATGCCCACTTTTATCATCATTTCATCTGTTTGTGACATGCTCTTTCAAAAAACAGAGCGGCACTAGTTCCATTTCGTACTAGATATTCTTACAAAAAAGTGTATGATACTGCTCAGACCTTACAAGAATTTGGGGAGGCTATTCCACTTTTACTCTGGGTTAGCTGTTAATGTGGGTCCAGACAAAAGGGAAAAAGGGATGGACAGAAGACAACAGAAAAGACTACAGGAAACATCTTCTGTTACATTTCATAGAAAATATTAGATAAAGATTCAACTACTTTTTAGTGAGGGACTGTTACATAAATGGGAACCAGCACAAACAATCCATTGCAATGTCAAAGATATTGTTTTTTTTAAAAAAAAAAAAAAAGCAAGGAAGGTTAATTATAAATGAACATTCCCTACGGATATCTCAGGAGATATGTCTCAGTCTGTTTCCTATTGACAGGTGGTAGTGTAAATTAAATGTGGTATTATGAATTCAAATTGGATTTCAGCTACTCATCATCCATACTGTGGCTTTAGAATAGGCTGAGATGACTATAGCCCAAAAGCCATAATGAAAACTGGTATCTTTTGTGCCATTTTCTAGCGTCTTTTTCCTTTTAAGAGGACAGATTTATGATGTTCATATAATATTTATCATCTCAGAAATGTATTATTCTGGATTGTATACATGTGTTGCTTTTGATTAGGTGAAGCAATAAGCGCCTACTCCATGGTACAAGCATAAAAAATAGCATTTGGGGGGGCTGGGTATGTAACATGGACAAGTGTCAAACCCAGAGGACCAGCTTTTAGTCATTAGGAACAGAAATGTTGACATAATGTTACAGCAGGGGTTACCAGACTCAAAATAGCTATAATACTCTTGGAAAAAAAATATATACGTGTGTATCCTCCAAACACAGGCTAATTCAGTTAGTCTAATAAACACAAGCCACATGCAAACAAACACCACACTAAACACTCTGTTCCCTCTTTCTAAATTCCATCTTTAGCTTCTTGACCTTCCAGTTTGTAACTTGGTTCAGAATTATGCCATTTATAAATACATTTTTATGCCAGTATATATAAGCAGCAACACAGGCCCAGAGATGTCCCTGCTAACAATGAACTAAGGGCACAGAAAAAAATCACTTTCTTGTAACAGTGACAAAGAGAAGCTACTGTAAGAAAGAGGAAAAATATGAACAACTGAACTTCTCTCTCACACTCATGATAGAACTTTTTCCCCTTATCCTCTTGCTTATCTCCTCGCTTCCTGCTGCCGGCTCAGAGGAGCAGCACAAAATCCCACCCTAACAACACAGCTGGGAGAGAAGTATCTGCAGAACGCGCTGGGACCGCAGCGCTGGAAAACAGCAATCACTTCAGAGATACACAGATACTGCAGAAGCAAGGGCTCATAGAGCAGCGTTCTTTCAGAAGGGTCTAAAGATGGCAAAAGATGAGTATTCCATGGATGTAAACCATCCCGATGGCTCTGACGTGAGCGTTGCTATACATCAGGTTAAGCATATTGTTTAAACACGCACACAGAGCCAACCATGCCAACGTTAGCAAAACCCTGGAACAATTTAGCTCGGCAATCTCCTAGAGTGTGTCCGTGCTACAACCTCGGCTCGGTGTAAAGGACAGATGATAGTGCTAATTAACACCTGCAGCTGTGATGATTTTACAGCCACAGAAGCAACAGTTTGCCATAATGAGCCTCCGTCACATATTAAATTTAAAACAGAAGATCCCTCACTACAAAAATACTCACTGACACAAGCTTCAATTATTTGACTAGGAATCTATTATTAGCATTTCATAGGCCTCTACAGAATCACTTCATCTATCATTTGAAGTCCATTTTGCAAATATCTTCATTAAACAAACCAAGCAAAAAGTATCTGATTCAAAATAAACGATAATAATTTAAAAAAGTGCACCCCCCATGCAGGCTTCAATTCAAAAGAACAGGGTGTTTTTCTTTGCCGTTGTTAATAAAATGCAATTATTTGTGACATTTGGAATGATTAAACGTAAATGCAAGAATAAAAAGGAACATTCAACCTTTCTGAAGATGGAAAGAGCTCATGTATCTTTATAATATCCCCCTAATTTAATTAATATATTCCTCATACCATCTGGTCTGACTCACTCAAAATGTAACAAAGTAGATCACAATTAAAACATTATAAATCTAACACAACTTTAGACCGAACACTTTAGATTATACCATCACTGTTAAAAGCTGGGCTGTCAGTAAAGTGACAGATGATTCCACGGAAGCTAATTCAGCAGATACTTTACAATGCTCTCTTTGTTAAAAGCATCTGTATATTGATTTCCATATTTGTATTTTAAGACAATGGCATGCTTAGGAAAAAAGAGCTCAATGTACAAATGAAGCATGGAATATCTGTCACTTGTCAGATCTGGACTGAAATCTGGAGACATAAAAATGTCAGGAAATAAAATATTTTACATCTGCAGTGAATAACTAACCAGGCAATCATTACTCAGTTTCTTTTGGAAAAAAAATGGCAGAAACTGGGGGAAAAATCATATTTGACTTAGTTTTTACAAGTCTTCTCTCTTTCCTTATAAATACCAGTAAATTTGGAAATAGCAGCATCATTTTGAGATGTACATGTCTTATTCCCCATTAAATTTTAACAGAATTCAAAAATCATTTTGTAATGCATTTTTCAGTACCAATTTAATTTCCATCAAAAACAGTTCCTCCAGTTCCACCAAGGGGCCTTGCATTATGGAAGTCCACGACCCGGTCAGCAGATGAAGGAGAGACATACTAATTGTATTGATCTATTTTTGGCCAAAAGCAGCATAGGTCACACTGACAGAACTAGATTCAGTTGGTAAAAACCTTTTCTTGTTTATTCAAATGCAAATAAGTAAAATCAGAATGACAATAATAATTACCATTATTTCTCCTGAACATCTATATACGGATAGGATGTGAAAATGTATAGACAGAAACATTTGCTTTTAGTCCACCCCGGCCTCAGCTCTTTTCTTTTTTTAAGGAAATATGACTCTGGTTGGGTCACAAAGGAGGTCATTTGTCAACAAAGTGGGCAGAAATCAGCAACCTGAAACCACAACAGTCTTGGGGCAATGACGGGACCTTCCTACACGATGGATCCCCCAAAGGCAGAAGAGCTCTCCCAAACACAGACAGATGTGACCTAGTCTCATAGTGAAAACGTATCGTATGCTTCCCAAACTCCTACTGATAAAGAAGTCTCTTTAATGTTAAAGTGGAAAATAGCACAAGGTAACAAAACAAAAATATCACTAGCAATAACCTTAAATATCATACCTTAAAATACATATACACATCTTAAAATATAAGGAGGTGTAAAGAGTGCTCCTCAATACTTGTTGTAGCGTAAGGACCAAACGCTACTCTGGTACATCAGAAAGAGCAAACGTGATTTTGGTTTTTTTCCTTTTATCTATACATGATTTTCTGCTCTTCATCTTTCACTAGAAGAAGTAATAGCTTTTAGTCCATAAGGTTTGTGGGAAAAAGAAATTCCTTTTAAAATAATAAACCCCAATTGATACATCGATACCAGATCTATATCTTTACAGTGCACAGAACAGCCTCTTTCCTGGGTGTGAATGCAATCCCTTGAGGATCTCTGCAGCATAATATGAGAATATTTGTATTAATTCTTTTTTGTTGTTGTTTTTCTTATCGTTCGAAGCACAGAAAAAGTGGAATTACGGACTGACATATCGTCAGCGACATCCCTTTTAGTGCCGCGGGTGCACTTCCCCAGTGTAGCTGGTACTGTGCTGGGGTGTGACGGAGGAACGTATCTACACAGCATCGCAACCCACCAGAGGCCCCGCACTCCACCAGCCCTGCCCGGGCACGGAGGAAAGAGGGTTCTCTTTTACACTAACATCAGCTAATTTATCCCATTTAAAGTACCGCAGTTTTGTATTAGATGTAATTGAAAACCTGCAAAACAGGGTGAAATGGAGTTTTAGCTGAAAAAGTAAATAATGACAGATAAAGTGAAGCATGTCACCAAATACCACCTATCTAGATTCCCACCAGTTAAACAAATGTCAAGGTATTGATTTGTTCATACAATAGTTCAGGAGGGCCTAGTCTTGAATTTCCTATGGCTCTCCAGAAATTCAGGGCGCAGCTCTCATGCCAGGGCTACATCGTGTTTCTGAAAGAGGAGTGTGCTGAAGCGAGGGCCACGGGTTTGATCACGAGGCCTCGCTACTGCCAACAAGACACAAGACGCTAGGGATTTCTCTGACAAATCGCGTGGACTCATCCACATGCTGAGAAAGGACAGGTAGCACCCCTGGAAGGGTATCGTCGCCTCAGCGATCTGTTCCCGGAGGTATTCACCACTCCCCATCGTTCTCTCCAGCATAGAATCATAGAAATATTAATGTTGGAAAAGACCTCTAAGATTATCAAGTCCAGCCGTCACCCCAACACCCCCGTGCCTGCTAAACCATGTCCTGAAGTGCCACATCTACACATTTTTTGAATGCCTCCAGGGATGGTGACTCCACCACCGCCCTGGGCAGCCTGGTCCAATGCCTGACCACTCTTTCAGTGAAGAAATTTCTCCCAGTATCCCCTGACGCAACTTGAGGCCATTAAATAACATACTATAATATATTTATATGAGAATTTCCTTACTTTCAGAAGCTTTTGGTATTTGTCCAGTTCAGCAAGGATATTTGGCCACCTCTGCACTCAGCCGCCAAGCTGAGATCACACTGTCTGCACCAAACTTCTCTGCATGGCTACAGAGTCCAGAAACCGCTCTTCAAAGACTTCTGCAAGGCAGCCACTAAATATTTGGTTTGGGGACCCTGGATAAAAAGTATATATCTAATGTATCTGTGCCTCAATCTAGTCTGCCCAGTGCTGCTTCACTAAACAGGAGCCAAATCCAAAAGGTTAGCACCATCTTATTTTGAATATCTGCTCAGCCTTTTGTGAGCTGCATTTTAGCATCTCAGGCAGGCAATGCTTGATTTGTGAAGAGAATTTAGAAGCACGGGAGATATGCTAATTTCCCAGCTTATTATCCTGCCTGACTTCCCCTTTATTTTTTCCTTTTCTTCCTGTCGTGAACTGAGAAGGACCCAGATGGAATTTCTAAATGAAAGCATTTGTGTCCACTGCTCCCTACAGAAAAAATGTGAAGGGACAAAGTCTGTGGGAGTACAAAGATTGGGTGAGGAGTTAAAGGGAGAACAAAAGGTATCAGTGGGAATATAGATGAAAACAGGCAGGAACTGAGAAGAACAAAGACTATTCATGAAAGGATAAATATTAACTGTCCTCCTATACACATATGCCCTTTCAACAGAGTATGGAGCTCCTCAAACTACTTTTCACCCACTTCCTACTGAAAGAGCCAAATCTGGTTTCCAGTTTTTATTAAAAAGTAGATCAATAGCTCTTTCACAAGTAACAATTAACATGGACATTTTTTGAGTATGTTTGCTTACAATATGGTAATAAATGTCTATCTCACTGAAAAATACATCCAGCTATCTCGCACACTTTTCACTTCTAAACGCAGAAAACCCAAAGCAGGCGAGGCGGCCGTGCAGGCAGTGCTAAGCACTCCCGGCCGCCCTTGGCCGGGCTGATCCGCTCCCAGAGCCGAGCCCCGAGTCCGGCTCCGCAGGCTCCGGCCGGGACGGGCACGGGAGCCTCACGGCACCTTCGCTCTCGCGGTTTCTCCTCCCTGCGGTTTATCGCTGCAAACTTCTGCCCTGCTTATAAACATCACCACGGCGGTTTTATTACAAACACTTAGTGCAGCCAAGTGCATTAGGATAATATTTTGCTTTTAGCTTACTTGCTACTTGTAATGACCATAATGGGCAATAAAATCTGTTACTGATGTTTAGCTTGGTTTAATCAACACTAGACCCCCAGTAAAGAAACAGAATTACTGATCCAGTGATTCAGAAACAGATTCTTTGCCTCACTGTAAACAGATTCTTTGCCTCACTGTCATGTTTTGAGATCCTGCTTGCCAGTGATTTATAGCTGCAGGTTCCCTGGCCTGTATTAAAGAGAGCGAGATGACTACTTCAGAATCATAAAAGTAATTGGAAGACTACCTTGTAGCTTCAAGGGAAAGGTAACAAAATGGATTCTGAAAGACTCTTTCACTGGAGGGGTAGTGGTAGGGCTTTGTGTAGCAAACTCGCATGGCACGATGGAAAAAATCACACCTTTCTTCTTTAGACAGCCACCCTGTCACCTCTTACCCAACCTCATGTAAATGAAGAAAATGAGCACTGTTCTGTGGCTGAATAGCAGATGAAGTACCAGCCTGGAAACAAATGAGATGAAACGCATCATCCACAGCTCGCTGTAATCACCTACAGAGCTGAAGTAGATGAATGAGCTACATCCACACAGATTTTACTGCTGCTGGTATCTTACTTTTTTCCTCCTCGGCAGTTGCGGAGAACACGTAATTACATGTAGTGATTTGCATTAGAGAGTAAATGTGCGCTCCTTTCGTTATTCATTCACGGGTTAGATTAACTTTGTGTATCAAGACATACATAAAAATGTAATCATTTCATTGTCAGGAGCCTAAAGCTAATGTTAATTACAGTTTGAAACTTCGATTATTAATGCATCTTTACCTATTGAAGTGTGAAATAAGCAATAGTAGTTGGAATACACCAATTAAATTAGCTTTTGAGACTGGAATTCGTAAATAGGATACTATCTTATATTTACAGTTAAAATTGTAACCCAGCATGCAAGAGCTGGAGGGTTCTGTATTCTAAACAACAATACACCTCAACATTCATACAAAGAAGGAAAAATATTGGACTTTTTCCACAAACCTATTGCTACATTATAAATATACAATAAGCTTTATGGCCTGTGGAAGCAGTTGCTGTATTTATTCTATACAGTCAACTATTACAAAAATCAAACTCACCTTTCTCATAAATCTTGCATTAATACACGCACCCACATGCCCTATAAAAGCAAATGGATTCTGTAGCCAGAACTAAGCAAATATTGAATATAGCTATTCAAGAACAATAATTCAAAGAACTAATAGGGGTTTTTGTTAGCTCATAATTTTTTGGTCCATTTTCGAAGTTTGTTCATTTTACTTTGTTGAGTTGGAAAGTCAACAGTAAGAAAATGTATCACCTAGTAAGTTAATGTCTTAAATACCTGGAGAAGAAAAACTGTACATAAATTACAGGGAAACAGTAATGTTTTGAACATATTGTAATTGCTTAAGGACAGAGAAAAATTAAAATGACTTATAAAAATAAAGCCTTCAAGAACAACAGATTTCAGCTTCTGCAGAACATACAATATTCCTTTCAATTCTGCCAGTTACTACACTTCTATAAATTTACCATTTTCAGTTCAATCATAGAACAAAATTCCTCTGATATCTTTTGCTCCTTGAAAATTCTCTCTTACTTCATAATCTCTAATTTTACCACATCAGTTACTTACCCTTCTGTATTTGTCACAAATTATTGCTTTTTAAAATTACTCTTTCACCAACGTTCATCTCTCCTCTCCTAGTATCCCTATTTTTTTTCAGACCGTTTGCCTCCCGACATGAGGGACCTCAGAGAGGCAACGTGATTTCTGACCTGCTGCACTGAAGGGTATGTACACTTTTTGTGACTGTTGGAAGATCTTCCTCCGCCTTCAACATAATTCAGAAACCAACCACCATCCTGCAAAAACGGTGGGATTTTTGACACATACTTTGAATGTATCCTCACCTAGGGCAATGTACTTGATGACTGGATCATAATTTTGCTCATGTTTTTTATTAATTTATACACGTGTGTTACAATTCGAACGGCCAAATTATTACTAATGCTAATGAAACAAGATTAAATTTCTACTGAAGAGAAACTGGTAAAATGTCATTCTAGAAAGAAAGAGATTTAGGCATTTATTTTTTAAAAAAATATCTGCCAAAAGTAAATTTGGCTTTCCTAACATGAGATCATTGAAAGCTATGAACGCTGCATCTCAGTACCCCAGCTCTCGATAAAGCTGTACTTGTTTGAATTAACCAATCTGCCATCAAAACCAGCAACTTTTCCTGGATATCTGTCGATAAATGAGCCCATACATTCATTTGCAAATAGTATGGATACTTAGAAATCTTCACCATGTACATTTTACATTTTTTAAAAACAGAAAAATTTTTGTGCAATAAATTACTCATTATTAGCTACAGACAGCTTTAATTACAAGTACTGACTTAGACTGAAAGAAAAAGTCTGCACAAAGTGATCTAATAAATTAGATATGAACAAGCAGCACAAAATGACAACCTGAAATTAGTATCATAAAAGAAAATTGTTCTTCAAACTTTAAAGTAGGTCGTAAGCTTAAATTTAAACAAAGAATATATCTTTTAGTGCTTTTTAGAAAACTCACTCCTTTGAAAGCAACACCAGAAACCTTGTTATTTGTAAAGGACCAAAAAGTGGAGATGGGTGAACAATAATTAAGCAGCAATTCAGAGAAGGATTTTCAACACCTTTCTGAAGGTAGGAGTAGACTGGAGAAAAACATTTAGAGAGTGAGGATAGTGTGGCAATAATTTAAATCCTACAGAAGACAATATTTCATCCAGCTTAAAGTCAGTGACACGCATAGGTGACACCTTATCTCAAAAAATACCTGATACCAAATTAACCCATCAAAAAATGTTCAATACTTTTGAGTTGAATTTATTGCACTTGGGGTTTTGATTCACTGTATTGTTGAGCCCCAGTTTCAGTTGATGACAACAAAAGGCCAGAAGTGCTTAGGGGCAGTTCCGAACAGAGCTGTGGTGACAGACAGTGGTTTAGAAGGAATCAAGGATGCAACAGATCAGTGGACAAACTGATCAATTGGCTACTTCGTCGGGGATGCCAGGGGATAACTGCTGTTAGGGTATCTGGGGGGAATCCAGGGCAGAGCTGGGAACGGGCAGGTCTGGCAAAGATCTTTCAATAGTGCCTCGCAACTTCCTCGGCCAGGGGACCACAGCCCCTCTCCCCAACTCCACTCACCCCCTTTCCGCTTCCCTTCCTGACCCATTTCAGTGGGACTAGATCCAAACCACAGCGTTACTTTCTGAGCCTCCCTGTAGTGCAGATTTCTTTGGAAATTCCCTAGCAGGTGCTCTGTGAAGACAGTTTGCCTCTTGCTGAGACGAGGCAGTATCTAGCACAGCTTTGGAGCTTGCAGGGTTTGTCTTTTCTCTGCGCTCTAGGCTGAAGGAATCCTGCACACCAGCGGGAGAGCTCCTACAGCAGCCGGGTGGAGAAGATGCAATTTTACTTGCTCCACTGTAGCTATGTCTGAACATTTGGTGTTCCTGACCAAAATCAGGGACACAACCACGCTGAAGAAACAAATAGTTCAGAGCTGTCCCACTGCGGCAAACACAGAAGCCAGGCCACAGGCGTTGGGGTTTCCTTATAGTATTGTGATGGCAGAGGTGACCACAACGGTATGCACTGTGCTTCACAAGGGTAGAGAGTGGAGTACCTCTAGGTCCATCTTATCCTCTTTTGTGTAGGAGGTCCGTGTTTACTACTCCTAAGGAAGTCACAAAGCTCTACATGCTATCCAGAACAGAAAGTCGCTTAGGAATTTCCGAGTCTTCCGTCTGTTCACTTCAACAACGACACTGAAAGCCAGGACAAGAACTGATAACCTTAGAGCTAAATCTAATTCTGCCAGAAACTTGTTTGGATGCCCTAAGTCCAGCATTTCTGGAAGTTTTTCAAGTATCTATCACTTCTGTGTGCCACTGTATGACACTAAGAGTGAGACATTTAAATGTGATGGGGAAGGAGCAGTTTGGAGGCTTACACTATTCGCCTCCTCTGCTGTGGTGTTACGGGAACTCAGTGCGACCGTGACTCTCTAGCAGCGAAAAATATTTCTCATCAAATAATTTTTAACAAGAACATATTGAAAAATCTTACTTAAGATCAAATAATGAAGAGGAAAATCATTAAATTCCAGGGCTCCACTAGCCTTGCTATGTTCTGCTAACTAAACACCTCTTGCCACTTACTCTATCATTTAAAATATTGCCAGAACCTCTGACGATAGGATGCTGTAATCGATAGTCTCTTGTATTTATTCTGTAAATCCAACAGATTTTATATATTTCAACTACATTGCACCATACTGCAGAATTCATCCAAAGAGACTGTGACTGAAACAGGCTTTAGTTCATTTCTAGCAACCTGCTGGAAAATTAATCTCACCGAAAACCTGCACTGCTATTTCTGTGTTTGTTCTGACTCATTATGAACTCATCTTTGCAAGGAAGAACACACAGAAGCAAGAAGATATTTCAAGCTACTAGATTCTGATGGAATATCTAGCATTACAATTATCTTCAGAGGAAAATTTCAGTAGGATTCATCTCATTACCAATCTGACACTGTATTTCACACAACACACAGTAACTTTATGCTAGGAAAGTTTCTCTTCTTCACAACTTTTGGTGGGACCATATTAAATAGTTGCCCAGCAACAGATGACTAGAGAAGGACCACAGGTCTGCAGGAGAGCCCTTGAAGGGCAGCACAGAGGAACTCCAGCCAGTCGGTCACCTTTATTGGGCGCCCAACTTAAATGCCTCTACGCAAACACACGCAGCTTGGGGAATAAACATTTAGGGTCTGATTTAAAAGGGCGTGCTAGGCACAATGATTCACATAAATACTCAAACAGTTGTTCAGCAGATGACATATCAAGCCTATACACTCAAGGGATTTTGGTTGTTGGCTTTTTTATTGCTTTTTATTCATGAAATCTCCATTTTCTTTGCTAGGATCCTTATTAACTTTATGAATCTTCTTCCTTCTTTAGTGCAGAAAGACACTTACTCTAAAACTAGATGGTAAATTCGTAAAAAAAGCACTTACACATCTTTCCCAAAATGTCTAGTAATAGATATTTATACATAAGTGTATGAGCAGAAAGAAAGAGGACCTGCAGAATTCAATAGTATGAGTAAGTGCCTGCAAAAACATTTTCTACAATACCTATCCATTATGTTGTTCTTCAGAATTATCTGGCAAATTAAACGCTGAGATTGACGGTCAAGTGAAAGAAGCATCAAATACCTGTTATCCTCTGTTACCTTGCCAATATTCCAATGATAGGTCAAAACCAGAAACGTATATTTATAGACATTTAGTAGATAGAAAGCTGCACAGGCTTCAGACAGAGCCATAGCAATACTGTGCTATTACACAAGAAACTCTTGGCTTGGTAGGGTTATAGCTTTACCATTCTTAGGACTTCTTTCCTCACGGTTACAGCTGCAGATAAACAATATTGCTTCGAGTTACGCTAGTATTGCTAAATAGACTCTTTGCTATATTTAACTGCTTCTGTTAAGGGGAAAGACAAAGTAAATCTGTCATCTAGCAACAGATCTAAGGAAAAGACTGATTTTTCACACTTCGAAAAAATAATAAAGTTCTTTTTTTTATAAACAACAGCAAAAAAAATTCCCACAAACACGTATTCGTACTGGAATATCCCAGTAAAGGAGCTGTACCAAGAAATGATCAAATTTGATCACAGATTCTATTTTGGACCTTAGAGAACTTTCTTAATGAAAGAGGAACAAATACGTCTTCATGAGAACTCACACGTTTCAGTAACTGACAATTCACACCCAAAAAATCCGACAGCCCTTTAAAGAAACAGATAAAGATTTTTTACTCCTCTCTTACACTGATCCAGCTCAGGTTAAATATAACTTGACCTGAAGAGGTGAACTTTTCTTAGGCTTTGAAGTAACTTTGCGAATTAGTTCTTTTCTGCCTGTTGTATCACTGGTATGCCTATAAACCTGACTGAACACAAAAGCTTCTGGTCAGTGCTTTCTATGTACAGTGATTTCAAGATGCGAAATCTTGAATACAAAGTGGCTAAGAGAGGTCTCCAGGTGTAGGGAGTATGAGCATTTAGCTTAATCTTTAAAACTTTGCCATACCTGAGGTGCATTTAAACCTCATTTCCTCCAGGTCTCTTTCTCAACTAGACCCTTCTTTTCCTCTTAACTCCCAACTTCTTGTCTCTCCAAGCCTCAATCAAATCTGTGATCCATCTCATCTTTGCTGCCTGCTCAGAGCAAGTCCTTTTCATCCCATACTATCTCATTCGACAAGTTCCATTCCTGTTGCCAAGGACTTTGTTAAGCCTATGGTGGAAGTAACAAAATATCTTCCCTGCCTTTAGGGCGTTCTAGTTTCAAAGGCAGTCAACGTCCACGAGAGTAAACTCAACCTTTAAACACCTTTTTTTGGAAAGTGGGTATTCAGAAGGACTGCCGAATCTCATGGGGTCAAGCTGGAGTAGCAGGAATTTTCAGATTAAGTTACAAAATTAATCAGGAGACTACTGCTTTCTATTTCTAAAGATCTTTAAAACCCTACACAGAAACGTATCTGGTGTTCCAGCATTTATCTGATGACCTGAAATCATCGTGCACCTCTCAGAGGACTGTACCGGTTTCAGTGGATTTTCAGCCGAGGCAGTTTGTGAATCGCGTGTTTATGCTCTGCCTGATGCAGGTCAGTGCCATTCACTCACTTGTCTAAGAGCTGAAGTGATTCATTATATTTTGCAAAAAGAAAGAAACACTCTCAGGCCAGCTTTTACAGCAGCAGGCAATGCTTGCTATTTCACTGCATATTTTATATCCATTCATTGCTGAATAACTCAGTCACAATCCGAAGCCATTACACTCTTAACAACCTGCTATTAAGTGTAGCAACAAGGTATCTCACGAAGACTCAGTGCTGTCTGAAGTCATGACCAATTTTTTAAAATGACAATTAAGATGGCAAGAAGTTAGCAACAACAGTAATGGCTGAATAGAAAAATCAATGAGTGCCTCTCCATTTCGGGCAGAATTTTAACAAATAAAGATGAACTTAATCTCATATAAACTAGCCTGGCACGGAAATGAAAACACATTATTGAACTCTAATGCCTTCACCAAGCCTACCCTGAGTCAAGCCATCGATATTTTCATGAGATGCTGGATGACAGATAGATTCTCTCCGCAGCTCTGAAGTTGTCTGGATGCCAGAAACCTGGTGGCCAGCTGCTGTGTTGGACTTTCATCAGGGTCAGGCTGCAGCGGCCCAGAGCGGAAAGGTGCGGAGAGAAGAAGAACGTAAGAGTAAAGCTTTGGCTTCGGGTGGTTTTTTTTCTTTCCGTGCCTTCTCCTGGGCACACAACATGACTTCGCACTCACAGACCCTTTGAGCTCATGAAAGTTCACAAAATGTGAAGGAAGAAAGTTAGGAAAGTTAAGACTTGTTTCCTACCTGTGTTTGCAGGTAATGCAATGATGTGCATTACAGACACAATAACGTGTATTTTATTCTATGGCAGAAGATGAATATCTAATTAATAAACACGTTTCTGTTAGTAGCCATTACACATGATCACAGACCTGAATTAGTTCTTTTTTCACTACTGGACTCTGCTTCAAAAAATCATGTTTAAAATGGGGAGGAAAGAAAAAAAAGTGTTAGAATGAATATTGCATAACCTGACATTCCAATCTACCAACATTACAAAAAGAAAAGTGAGAGATACTATCTTAAGCTAAACCCAAGCAGGCAAGAAGATGCCTGGTAGGAGAGAGCTCTTCAATTTAGAAAACAAAGTAGAAATTTTAACTTCAGATTTCAGGTGGAAGAGTGGGCCAGCTGTCACTTCGAAATAATCACAATAAGCAGAATGTCTTTCAAAAACAACCAACCAACACAACAAAAAAATCTCCTGTAATTCAGCTACATGCTATAATTCTGCTACTTTACTCGGTGACATTCCTCCCTCTTTGTATGTGAAAATAAGTACACCTTGGTGACAATGGCTCATTAAGGTCTAAAACACCCGTGCTTCAGAGACGGGTTTTAAGACACAGTATCAAGGGGAGATACGCTACACAACTTTGTCGTGATCTTATTCAATCACCAGCACCGTAATGTGACAAGCTTTTAATTATTTGAGGTATTATTTGTAAATTCTCACTTCCCACATACATCTAACTGTTCTGTGAGTGCTGCTAAATCCTTGGCTTCAAGGATAACTTCTTTGCAAAACTTTTTCTTCTTTTTAACTCCTAATAGAATGTGTTAGCTCAGTATCGTCCTATTAAGCAGCAATATCCTCAAGACAGAAAGTTAATTGCCAGAGTTCAAAAATTCAGTGATGATTAAGAAATCACATTAAACTATTAAGTATTGACAGGAGTTAGCATCAGGTGACTTTAGAATATCTTTTTTTTTTATTTCAGCATAAATTCAGAACATTCCTCCTTCATTCATGATTTAGCCGCCTTTAGTTACGTGCACCACCATCCTGATAAGAGCAATAAATGATAAATGGGTCTAAAACATCTATTCAAAAATTGAATTCCTTCCAAATTGCCTAGTCTTCTCTCTAAATGCCACTGAGAATCAGTACAAGCGATAAAATCTTAAGTGAGTACCATCAATTAGATGCAGTTATAATGAAATAAGCAGTATCATAATGTAATCTGAGCAGTGCAAACCTTTGAGGACGAAGCCTCAAATGAGAAAATGGTGCTGGGAGAGATTTCTAGAAGAAACTAGATGAAAGTCCCGTGGTTCTTTTACCTGAAATGAAGACTTACAAGCCCATTTTAAATTACTGTAAAACTCTTCTAGCTTCTCCACCTTCTCCCCTCGTGCCCCCAAAATTGCTGAAACACCTGCAAATGAGAGTGCACGTACAGCGAACTGAACTGGACACCCTTCTGACTACAAAGAGAAAATCTTCAAGGAAAGAGATCACGTATTGTTTTCTGTGAGCTCTGTGTTACGCGGCTTCTGTAAGAGAACAATGCCAAAGAAGGGATGCAGCTGTTTGAATATTAGGGGGCATGATAAATAGATTTTATTCCATTCGTAAACCACACTGGAACACTGATAGGAAATAAAACCAAAAAGTGGAAATCTTCTCTGAGCACTGATGTGGCCCCAGCAGACTTCCTTCCCCATATTTGTTGCTTTGGGTTATGTCAGTTTGTTTTATAGCTGCAGTAATTTTAAACGCATTTTCCTCTCTTGTGAGCTGCACTCTTTCAACTTTCCTTGAGGGAAGCTCGAGGCACTGATTTATGGTCAGGTATGTGTGAACATACCTGACCATAAAACACACCGTACTTTAGTATTTACTGCTAGAAGACAGACAATATTCCAGATTCAGTGTCTGAATTCTATTAGCCCTCTTGCTGCATGCAGTTACCATACCATTCTGTTAAAAATTAAAAAAGGATCTGGTTTATTAAATTATTTCTAAAGTTTTGCAAACATCTCAACCTTCACTGATGGTAAAAGGGAGACTTGTAATATTCTGATTTTACTTATAAAGAAATCTTAAGTCTGGAATTTTCCACCCACCCCTTGATAAACGGTGGAGGCTGGAAGGATTTGAAATATCCATGATCAGATTTAAAACAGACAGGTTTTTTCTCCTTATAGTGTATAGAAATTTGGTAACAGCATCAAAGAGTCAGAAATGTGCAGAAGAGGGAATCACCCATGCAGTATATTCAAAATTTGTTCTTTCCACAGTTTGGAGTTAGAACTAAACGCAGTTAAAGTGCGGCTGGGAAGGAACCGGGCGACAGGCGCCGCAGGGACCTGCCCGGCTTGGGAGCTGCCGGCCCGTGGGTGGCCCTCGTGGCTGGGCAGCGAGGGGGCCGGCAGAGCGAGCTCCCCAGCGTCCCGACCGGAGCGCAGGTGGAGACTCCGCTGTGTACATGAATACCTCTTCGGTTGGACTGTGCCTGCGACTGGTCCTCACCCAAAGAAAGCACCCAGGCAAGACATGCCACGGTCCCAACAAGTCAGTGTTGAGAGGGAATTTCCACGCAGATCTCCAGGCACGCCTCGTACAGATCTCCTTACATTCCACAGCAAAGGTCACAAAACCATCGCAGCGCAACGGTGTCAGCACGGCATCGCCCTGGGGTGCCTGCACGTGAGAAATGCTGTTCGGGCTGATGCTGTGTTGATGCAGAAACCAGCTGTCATTATCAATAGTTGGTCTGTCAGGGGGCAACAGTCATGCACGTCAGCGATGGAGAGTGCAGCTTCGAACAGAAAGACAGGCGAAATGTTTTCCTCCATGGCTGCAGGTAGTTAGAAAGTTGTCATCTGACTCCAGCAGTGAGGCTGTGTCTGGACTGATAATTAGGGTTCACGTTTAGGCTTCTTGCTTGGAAACAGGCGCTTTCTGTAAGAATCAGTCTACAGAATATTTGCCCTTTCTTTCGTTCCTGCCATCGTTAAGGGACATTAGAAAGAAGAAAGAAACGTGAACTACAAAAGGTCTAAAAGTTATTGGGGGATACTGTACCGACAACCAAAGGTATGTCTTGTGTGTGATCTTAAGGCCAAATCCTGACACCCATATGGGTATAGGCGTGTTCCCTGATTCCTCTTAACCCTACAGGTACCACCTGTGAGAAGAACAACTACAGCCAACAGTTTACAGTTCGAGTGATACCGCATACCTCATGCAAGATAAATACTGCCTGAATTCCTACCACTCCACTTTGCCTGCGCGTTTAACTGCCCAGCTTCAGGTGCTGAGAACTAATCACCTACGATTCAAACTTGTCCTCAAGTATGGTCAGGGCGACTGAGAGCTAATATTGGCATCAGTGGAGCTGCTTAATGCTAAGGGATGAGTTAACAGCATTCTTAAAAAAAAAAAAATAGAAAGGGAAAAAAATGAAATCAAAGAAACTGGAGAGGAACCACTTAGGAATTAACTTCTTTATACAATACATCTCTTCATAAAATAAATTTCTTCATAGAAGAAATACCTAGCAGCTACCGAAATCACGGAGACACAGCAAGGCAGCAATCTGAACAGGTATGGCGGGCTGCCATTCCGCTGCTTTCCTCAGCACAGCTAAGTCCTGGCAGTGCCTACCCATTCGCACAATAAATTCCTGATCCTCCTGACGTTATCAGGCATACGAACCACAAAAGTGCATACGAAGTTACGAGTGCTGTTTTCATTTGGATAACTAACTGACCTATGCAGCAGAGAAGACAGAGCAGAATTCCAGAGCAGCATCCAGGAGGTTGGCAAGGAGGGGGTCAAACTGCAGCCAGCCCGACCTGAGCAGAACGCTCAGGTGTGTTCTTGCGCGGAGACACCGGTACCAGCCGCAGCACTCCTGACACTACCTGACATAAAATCGATTTTTATCAGCAAGTGCCTGCTTTGCCAACCAGTGCAAATTAGGCTGAGAGCTTCTGAAATTAAGATTTGAGCCAAACAGCCACCTAGTTTCGCCAGACTCGTTCAGGTAACGATTGCTTGCCCGAAGCGCAGCTCCCACAACAAGATTTGTTGATCACACAATACGTGTTACTCCCTCTTCTTACGTTATAGCTAATCAGATATGGGATTCACCATGTCAGAGCTTTTACCTGGACAAGTACCTCGTAATTTGGATGCTTTTGATGTCTAAAACATATTTAGTCAAATCTAGACATCAGGCTGACATTTCTGCAATTGCTTGCCTCGTTTAGCCTCTAAACCACTGATGGAAAAACTTCTTCATATTTTGAATTATACCTTCCTCATTCCTCCAAGACTTAAAAATGCTACAGTAATTCCTTAACCATGAAGTTGATAGGATTTTATAGAATACTTGATTGAGGTATGTTTCTAATTTATTCAACTCCTCCGTTAACCAGAGCAGCGTGAGAGAAGTGGAACAGTCTGTATCACTTCTGCAAGGAACCATGATGGAAGCTAGTGCTCAGGCTGACACAGAAAGCTTCATTAACAAGATATCCAGGTAGCAGCATTAATAAACAGGCTTTTTTGAATTGTTCATTACCTTTTAAAGAAATCTTCAAGAAAAAAGTTACCCCCTAAATTTCGGATTGAAGAAAATACCTAGGGAGCCTTTTCAGCTCATTTGAAGTCTGAAGGCTATTGTAGCCAATGCTTAAAACTGATCAAAATTCAGTCTGCTGTTTGTTACTAAATTATGTATCTCTGAAGCATAAATGTGTTAGCTTTAGAAAGTTACAAATTAGTGTATTTCCATACAGCTTGGGAGAATATAATTTTAACCGCTTTGTTTTGGGTAGGAGAAATATTGCTTGCATTATGACACAGGGGAGCTGTCAGTACACACGGCCAGACAGTTTCTTTGGCAGCGAGATTCTCGGAGTGTTAAAAGCAAGTTACTTAGAATTATTAACAATATTTCATGGAATGTCTGATCTTATTTTTTTATAAAAATACACTTTTTTCATTGAATTGTCTTTATGAAGACAGTTGATTTTAATATAGTATCTTTTTCTTCTGTAAGAAACTACTTTGATCCAGACTATTATTTCGCTATACGTCTACTTGACTCTATAAAACTATAAAATCTGTGTGCCTGTAACAGAATATTTTCCTACTGGTTTATCTTATAGTGACAATTTGGCTACACTGCCTAAACTGCTGAAGCAGAACTGATGACTTCTGAAAGTGCCATCAATAAAAGAAATAAGGGCCAACTGTTACTGTAATCAGGGAATGTTGCCATGGATTTCAGTGGCTTTAGGATCAGGACTTACGGCAGGAGATAAGAACCAAACTAATTAAAATAGATTACATCTACAGAAAAAAAATAGTAAAAGACAGACAGCAAAAACAATTAAAGTGAAGAAGAAGGAATTAAGAGAGTTAAATTGGGAAAAGAAGAATACAAGTCAGAGGAGGAACAAAACTGGATAATAATTGCATTAGGTTAGAAAATAACATCTGCAAAAGGAAAGAACATTAACAGAAAAAAAGTATGGATTAAAATACAGCTCCTCTCCTCCAGCATATATGTTAGCAGGCTGAACAACAGAATGCCAGGATGTGTCACAGAAGTTTTAGTTTCCAGCCTTTAACGCTGTGCAAGGAAATAATGCCTTCAAATCCGAGAAGAAAAAGAAAGGAAAATTCGAGACAGGACCACAGCTTTTAGGGTATTACTATTTATCTGCACTATTGACCACGATTTCTGACCCCCACAATATGCTCTCACGCAGAACCTCCCGGTGTCATCGCCATCGTTCTAGAGGCTGTATATGTTTTTTCTCGTTTATCTACAGGATATTAAGGAGTAATCTGATTTAAGCAATTAGTAGCTGTGTAGATAGAGAATTATTGATGACGATGATCAGAGCTCACGGTTTTAACAATAAATCAACTGAGCTAGCAAACAAAAGACTTCCTTGAACAAGAAAAGAGATACCCTGGAGATCTGCAGGATGAAGGAGGACTATGAGTACCTTTGCGTTCATCCTCTTCTGCCCATGGAAGAGAAGTAGGCTCGCAAGTATGATGGCTGATTTTTATTTCTGACATGACAATTGCAGCTCTGCTCAAAATATAAGAACAACAACAAAATCAATGACAGGATTATGTTTGTTCCTTTTTGTTTTATGAACTCTTTTTATGTCACAACTTCAGCTTCTTTGAAACCATTTCCTAGCGAAAACTATTTAAAACTGCAATCAGGCTGTCTTTGCAGACTTTCATCTTGCCAGCAAGACAGGCAGAGTGACCTTGCATCATCTTTTCTGTTCGAATATTATTTAATTTGGAAAAGTGAAACAGGTAAAGCTTCACTTCGCACTTCTCTCACCTGTTTTTTAAGCAATTTGATGCTTTTAAGCAATTTCTAAGCTTTCACTTGGTAGTGTTGCAGGGAAATGCCTAAGTGTAGCATTTGAAATATATTTTTTTGTCAGAAATGGCACCAATGCCATGTCACATTTTCTTGCTGGTCCAAAGTCTACAGCAGTTATGAGGAAGGCGGCAGTTCACAGGGGTTCCATCGCCATGGTAACTTGTTTACAAGGACTGAAGTACATGCTGAAAATTCAAGGTTAGCTTTCCCTTTGTTCCTGTTTTGATGTTTTTGGCAATATGAATAATGTGGGCATAATCTGAGATTCAGACTGCTTCATGGCAGACCGAGTCGAAACAAAACTCCGCACAAAATGTGCTTTCATCACCCCCATTAGAAACAGAGGATTCAAAAGGCTGCTTAATCAGACCCATCGGCTGCCTCTTCCTTTCATACTCCTGAACAACCAACCTCATTCTGCATTTCACACCTCGAGGAATGAGACTGTCTAAAGATGTCTGTTTCTGTGAGGTGAGAACTCAGGGCACGTGTGTGTCCATCTTGCGTCCACACCACAGTCCACAGAATTCGCTTTGTCTAAAATAATTTCTGCAGTGGAAATGAACAGGCACCTTACCAGAACTTCAGCTTAATCACATGATAGGACTCTTTTGTGCTCTAAAAATCAAATGTAATAATAGCAACACACTTCAATTCTGTAACCTCTTATAATAATGCTCTCGTAAATGTTTTAGGAGGATTCTGTGCCCCTCACTCGCAGAAAACAATGATGGCAAGCGTACTGCCTGGAAAAGCCAGCAGGGACTCAGAGGACCTTTCTCTCTCATGTGGTTAGTTAGTTTAGGTATGCTTAGAATCCCTCAGCATTCATTTAATGAAATGTTTGAAAGAAACAGCTCTAAAAAAATTTACATCTACTTAGCTATTTTTTTTTCTTAGCAGATTAAATATAAAGAAGATAATTTGTGTATTAATAAGGCACCCTCCAGTTTGGGCTTATCCAACATGCAGCAAATAGCTTTGACTTTTACTCAGCAGCTAATATGCTTGCTTACTGTATAGTTTCTCAAGCAGAACTTACAAAATCAGCTGAAAATGCATATACCCCATCGAACAGCACTGAAAGCAGGATGCCCTATTACGATAAAAGGTTTGGGGGACTTCTGCCAAAGTTCCTTCGCAGTGCTTTTTTTTTATTTTTTGAAAGTCACCTTACGTCTCCTTCCTGTTCATTAAAACTGGAGATTCCTATCACTCCCTTTTTGGTGGAACAGAAATGCTATAAGAATGGGTAGATAAAATTCACCACTTGAACCAGGCAGTTATTTTATAGCCGCTCGATCTGATACACAGTGCCCAGTCTCCATGTAGTCATTAGACAAACAGTCAAAAGCTGCCAAGCTGGGGGAGAGATCAAATTCTGCAGGGTTTTGGACTAAAGCTCCTGAAATGAGGAAAGACATTAAGAATTCAGCCCCTACATTAGGATCCGTATCTGAAACGGAATATTCTGTGTGTTCACAACTACACACGCAGAGCTCAGCTCTGGCTGAGGAAAGAAGGGAAAAGGATTTTCATTTAGTTCCCGGCTTGAGAAAAGCAAAAAGCCTTGAGAACCATAACTGTCCAGTTTTAGCCTAAACTAGGAGAAGTTTTATTAGTACCACAAATGTTCTTAGCTTATATTAATAAAATGCTTACATTGCTTTTCTAAGCAAAACAAATGCATTTCAGAAATAGCAGTAAGGAAATACCTAGTACAAAATGAATACTAATTATAAAAAATGATACAAATTGTGAAATCATTCTGTAAATTGTTTTTACTGAAGCTGTCTGTCAACTGTTGACTAGCCTTACCTGATGGAATACCTTGCAATTGTACTACACTAGAAATATTAAGCATTTTTACTGCATTAGCATGCATCAGCTGTTGAACTGGTATTTAACAGAGAAGGAAGACACTTCACGTTTTCCTGGTTGGTACTTCTAAATGAAAAACTGAAGTTTTTTGCTTTGTAAAGGAACTCCTATAACATGTATTTAAGGGGAAACTCTTGTTCCCATTGCCATATGTCTCGAAACATTGCTCGCAGTACGGATCTCAAAGGACCCAGAGGTCGGTCCCTCTGCGGCTCCCGAGCGAGCGGTCTGCCCACAGCAGGGCTTGCCACTTGGTCCAGCGACAGCGAGTTGGGCAGGTACTTTCTAGCAACAATGTGAGTAGAAAACCAAACATTTCGTCCTTCCCTTTTCAATTTCTTCATAATTTTAATGAAGCTCATCAGGAGGTAGATATCTTAGACATTGTTTGCTAACAAAACACCTTTTAAAATAAAGCACCTGTTTCCAAATTCAGCTTTCCTTTTATATTTACTATTCTGTACGGCAGGGCTGAAACGTGAAGTGCCGCAGAATTTCTTCGTCTGCTAAAAGTTGCTATCCCTGGTTGCATATTAGTTTTTGTATTGCGAAGAAATCATAAGATTCAAAGCTTTTTAGTTGAAGTGCAAACAAAACAGTGAAAGAAAATAGCTTTTGGTCCCCTGATGCAGTGCCTGACAGCTGACTCGGCACAGCACAATGAACAAGACATGCATCGCTTGAGAAGAGACAGAAAATGTCAGTTGGGGCTATTCATATAGTGAATAGGATGTGATAACCTTTAAATACATATAAACAATGTGTCCTCACATACTGTGCTTTGCTGTTCTCTTCAGAAAGATACTGCCCAGCAGTCCTGCATACGGTACAGAAAGGACTATGCCTCCCCTTGGAAGTTAATGAGTTTTCTCAAACATAGAAATATAGCTCTCTACAGATCTAGTTAGTTATAATGGCAAGGGGAGGTAGTCAGAATTATTGTTTATGTGGTCTGAGCACCAGGTAAACATAATTCCAATCTAAATCAACAATAATCTTAAATTACAGAAGGAAATTCCAATATGCACACACAAACCGACGACATTGCACAGATCCCCCTTAACAGAGGCAAACCAATCCCACAATCTCTAATTGATTTACAAGGTTAATGAGTGAGAAAAATTACCAGGGAAACAATCCAGATTTGGCCCTGAAACTTTGCCTGGGGTTAGAAATCCATCAGTCATTTTATCTATATCTGGAATATTCATGGTCGCTTATAAAGGAGCTGTAATGGAATCTGTGTACGAAGCAAACCCCTACTAATGACCACGAAAATCTTTTGTGCTTCTCACTCTTTAATAAAGCTGTGACTAATTTAGGATATCTGGATTATTATTTTAATCCTTAAATGGATATAGACACTGACTTTGAGAAAATCCACATTTTTGTACTTTGGATCACATGCTGGTGCCTTCTGTAGGAGGAGTCCCTCTGACTCCCATCAATCATTTGTTATGCCTGAGGAAGATTACAATGTGTATTCATTTCTAGCATAATCATTTTGCAGAGCTACATAAGGTCAGGGACACCGAAGCTCAAGAAAAAACGTAGTATTTTCAATAGTAGCAGCTAAAAAAAGTCTGCAAAGATGACTAAGTGACAGTATTTGCTCTGGGAAAACAGAGTAAAGTGACTGATTTACAGAAAATGGTATAGAATTGTGGTGCTTACATATATATAGTAATGTATAACTCTGGATGTATTCATACATTCAAATCAGCAGCACTAAGATTAAAAGTAGGTAAAATTAAACCAATGGAATGAAAACAAATAATATTTGGAGCCTACTGAATCTGCTGATTAGTATTGGTTCATTGACTATTTTACACAAATCTGTCAAAGCTAAGGATAAGTCACAAGGCGAGCTGATAAACTGCCCATTACATTTACATTTATTTCACATAAATTCAAAGTTCTGATGCAAAAACAAAGACATGAAAGAGGAACCTTGGTCATCAAGCCCAATGCCAGACTACTACAAACATTCACACTACGTAAGACGATTCGCCCTTTTTTCAAGGCTCATCACAGTGCTAGTCTGTTTGCTTGTTCCCACTGCTCCACCTGAAATACAATTCCAGAATCTACCTTTCTTATGGTCAGATATCTTCTAATTTCTGCCCTGTTTTTCTCAAAGTCTGATGATAACTATTTGCCACTATGCCATCATCATCCTCCTTAAACAGTTTTTCTCATTCACTGCGTTTATTCCCTCGATACATTTATGGATAGGAAATCGCCCTCCATCTCAGCTCCCCTAATGTTACTTTAAGCAACCCAAGTTCATCCAGTCTGCTGCGGTACCGTAAGTTCCCCGCTCCTCGGGTCACTCTAATAACCCACCTTGTGTATTTGAGGGTCCGCCTGCGAGCTCCTCACTGCCTGTAATTGTTGCAGTATTCCAGACCTCTGAGCACCTTCAAGTAACTTCTTGCTTACTCTCTCCAGTTTTTTGAAGAACCAGATAGAAAAATATTATCTGTGTCTTATAAAATGTGACATCTCCTTTCCTGTAATGGTGATGACTGATGTTGCACAAATAATTGCTTTCTCAGTTTGGTGGCTAAACCAAAACACAGCAGAAAATCCAAGCAGAAATACTTCCTGCCCAGTTGGTTCCTAAAGCATGGAATAATTTGTTTCCTTCCAAATGAGCAGAAGAAAGTAGTCTATGCCTTCTTGTCCAGTAAACTAATCTTGACTTTCATGACCTGGGTTTAATTGCCTCCCTTGTTTTGCCGTCTATGCCTTGCATCCCAGAGGAGTGTTCTGATAACCACGTTTCTGGAAGGGGGGAGCATTGTCTGCATCTAAGAGGGGTGCACGGGAGAGCTCCATGGCTGCACAGTTGTGCTTCCTTTTTGCAGTGCATGGCTACGTTCACCACTCGGGTCGCCTCCCTGCTGCCCAAGTCAGCCTTTGGAGTGGGGGTTGCCAGGTTGTCTCTCGTTCCCTCCTGACGGAGCTGTTGCATCTGATGTGGAATGCCTGCAGTTAGTCGTGCTGCACTAACAGGAGAACGGGAGCTGGGTCCTGAAAATTTCACCCAGCGTAGATGAAAGTCCAAATTCCTTCCCTGGTTGAGTCAGAGTCTGTGAACATTGCCTTTGAAAGACAAAAATCACAGCTTTGCTTTGGCAAATTTACCCACAAATCTTGCTCAATCATGTATACATTTGAAAACTAATAAGAATTAATTTATACACACACTTATATAGTAATGCACCTACACATAGATATTCTTGCCTCTGGTGGGTGACTATCTCGAGCACACATAAAACTTGAAAGGTAGGCTTATCAATGCAATTATTTCAAAGTAGTGACAGATTCACACATCTCACACAGTTTTGCACTCAGACTAAGAAAGAAGCGTAAGTTTTGCCTTCCACCTTGGAAAATAAGAAATGTAAACCACTCTTTAACCAATCTACTTGTTTCTCATTGAGGAAAAATTGTCTGACAGAAAACTTTTTCAGCTGAAAAGGAAGCATGATACCATCTTTCTTATTTAAATAAGCTTTTATCAAAGTTGACAATTTTAAGTAATTTAAATTAGGCAGTTGAATCCTTACTTGCAGGGGAAGACCTGGCATACAACACTGAAGCAGGGCTAAGACTTTCAAATCTACCTCAGACTTTTTTGTCTACAGGATTAAGGAACAGAGTTGACATTTAGCCTGACGGTTCAAGAGAACTGTATAGATGAAGTCTTTCCAACTTCCTGGCAATTACACCTTTCTTTTCGAAATCAGCAGTGTTTCACAAATCACTAGATTCAGCACTTGACTGTCTTGCCCAGCCCTTGGCCTCTCACCTCCCAGGGCTGCCTCTATCTCCTCCTCTTTATCTCTGCAGCTCCTCCTGTCTGCTCCCAGCCTGGATCCACCACCATCGCGGGACTGACAGCACAGTTTTATAAGGGATTGAAGCCACACAGCCTCTAAAAGCATTAGTCCTGCCGTCCTGTGTTCCTTCCCTTCCTGTACTACCACTCCAAATGGCTCTGACACTAGCTGGGTGAGAGAACTTACGGGGCTCAAACCCGGCGTTTTTTGGGGTGGGTTAGCTTCCTGCCTTCTTAGCATGCCGATCCATCTGAGCAGCTGCATGGGCAAGTCCACCAGCACAGGGCAAACGCCAGGAAAGCCCAGTTAGGCAAGCAGGCACCCCTCTTTGAGTAGGAGCGCACAGACCAGCTCTAATGGGTTGCAAAACTGCACCCTAGACGAAGCAGGTTTGGCTTGCTCTGGTCAGCTTTTACCTCCCCTGTGCTTGCAGTTCCAGCCCCTCCACCCCCAGACCCAACCCGGCTCTGGCTGAGCTTGCTGCAGTCCATGCCTTCCGCTGAGGCACCGCAGAGAGGTGACCACCTTCTCAGTCCCACCTCCGTTTCACATTAAAGCCAACAAACACACCAAAGCCTCCTCCTGCTCCCTCTCCACGGGCACGACAGGCAGCAGGGCTCCCGTGCGTAGCTGCGACGGCTCCACCGTTCCTAGCGACAGCCGCCTGGCCAGAACGAGGACCAAACGCACGATGACCTTCGCCTCAGCATGTACGTCTGTTTGTGTGTGTTTGTGTACACACAGGTATAGACACGCCTAATTATGTTCTATAGAAATACACACACTCATCCAAAGATGGAAAATACACAAATTTAAATAGTTGTCCAAATGTTTCTTAAGAGTTCAGGGTATAGAAAGATAATAAATTCCCAAAATTCCTATTAAAATAGCACGTATTCTGCTCTCCTCAGTCTGCTGTTTTCACAGATTTGAAGATTTAATGGCACCCAATATAACCTCCAATTTTCAATATTCAATGTCCTGTCTTGCTCCTGTTTAAGTCAGTGGGAGTTTTGCTGTTATCTCCAGAAGAACAGGGGTGAGCATGTGGTTAGCATGGCATTTGCACAATATTAAAATAACCTCTTAAAATTGGAACACTTTGCCATAGTTAATTAAATATATGAATGACTTGTTTGAACAATCTTCTGTTTGCATTCTGGATCGTAGCCATACAATCTGCTGATGGTGCCAGGGTTATCTCTGCTTCTGCTCAGACGTTCTCTGGTTTGTTCTGCTTACTGTGGTTTGTTAAGCATATGTTCTTGCGAGTGCTTCTAACCCCAACCTCCACTTTTTTTTATACTTATATAAACTGAAAGTGACAAGCCATTTGTTTACTGTGGTTCTAAATTAATTAGGATTCTCTAAGGCGTATTTCTCACTGTTTGCTGCAGATCCAGTTTACTGAGCGCTGTAGTAGCACTTCACACCTTACACACCTCATTTTTTACAAGATCTCAGAATATTTTGTTATAGAAAGTAATGATATTCTAAAAGATGGAGATACAGAAACAGCAACATTAGTTATTAATGCACAGCTATTCAGTCACAAAACTAAGAATAGCAGCTTGAATGTCTATATTCGTAACTGATGAGTAATTACTACAATGATGATGCCACACGCTTAGTCTCATGTCCTTAAGCACATCTCCTTGCTACAGCAGAGATTCTTGAGATCAATGAGATGTAAAGTAGAAGATACTAAGATTCTCACCTTGTTCATTCCTTTATTTCAACCTCAGCTCGACAGCATTTGCCATTGTATTAACATGATTTGTATGGGAGAACACAATACAAGACCTATTTTGCAATGGTTAGATCTGTAGGACACTGAACTCCAATGATTTAACTGTTAAGCTTGTTGGACTCTCACAACCAGCTAGATAATACTATTGTTTACCTTCAAAAAATTTCAAATGATGAAGAGAGCTTTAGAGCATCTGTAGAAATCTTTTTTTTTTCAGTTAACTACAGAGTCAATCATACTGAAAAAGTCAGTAAGCATAAGTGGGCATAAAAGCATTCCTATTTACTAGTCCTCAGTAAAATCATGATTTTGCTAATTTGCTGTGAGTAACAGTTCCAGGACAACACCAGACAGTGACAGCGACACACAGCAAACCTGTCTACTAGACAAGAACATTATGAAAGACTGAGAGCAGTAACATAGCTGACTGCTGATGCCTCCCCACCCATACCGAGCAATCCAAGTCACTGACAATTGAGAATCTAACAGTCTAACATCTAACAACTGCCACCTCGCTGTGCAGAATAAGTTAAAGCCTAACTGGTGGTACATCTAGTAGAACATCACTTCCAACCAACTCTTCCAAAAGCTTTTCCAAGTCCTAAAGCTACGATGCTGCCACTCTTACGGCGATTCACACAACAGAAGTCCTCATACTTGTCAGCGATGTACTGGACATTCTAGAGATACGCACTGTATCAGGCATGAAGGAAACACTGGTTAAAATATCTAACCAACTCCTTGCCTTACCCTTTCCAAGATGATGCCTCTCAGTAGCATTTGCTGTCCATACGGTGTGTACAACACTACTTTCAGAAAGTATGGTAGCACCGTTTTGGAAAGCGTAGTGTCCTTGTTTTACCTCTCGCTGTAGCCTGTCTCCGAATTCTGACGGGATTAAAGAATGAATCAGACAGCTATATTTTTGTAAGCTATGAGTATATACTTATCTAAACTTTTTCCAATTTCATCCCATGTTAATTTACAATCGATTGCAGAATCATGGTTCTTATTAATCTCTTTTGAAACATCATGGTTTGTTTGCTCTTCTTTTCTTTTACCTCCCGCTACCAACTACCAGGTCACACTGTTACTAAGTACTAGATCATTATATGCATGCAAGCAGGAGATAAATTAAATATAATATAAATGCACATTTTAAATAGGTATTATAAATGAAAAAGTCTGATTAAGTACTAACCATCCACTTTAAAAAAAAAATTAAAATCATTCTAGTCTTCTGCTCACTTCTATTTGCTTTCTTTATACAAGAATGGTCCTGTCTCTAGGCTTAAGTTATTTGCTCAATACAGACACAAGGCACAGCACCTGTTACTAAGGAATGCATCTCCTTTTCTATTCCATGGATTAGGCTGTAGTAAGAACACATTTACATTCTTCCCCCAGAGCTTGACTTGCTTGATACCAGTCAAAGACTTGATCTGAACACTGAAATCAGCTCATAAATCAAACGCAGATTCATCAGAAACAAATTTTAAGTTGTGTTTTATTATGATAGAGATTCTGTGATAAGGAAGATCCAAAATGGCTAAGAACTGTGGGAATGGATTCTTTATCCAGAGGATGTAGCTAGAGAATGATTTTCTAGAAAAGAACAGTCTAATCGTCTTCTGTAAATGGTGCAAAACTTTTCGTTTTATGAAACCCTTTCTATCATGATTCCTTACAATGCAGACACTCGCACCACTACCCAGTCGTTATCAATCCCTACCCATGAGCAGAGATTTGATTTTGGAGGAAAAAATAATGAGGCTCCATACACTCTACTACAAATCATGCTATTAATCTAGGTTAGATTGTAGAAGACAGTTGTAATGTAGAAACATACAGAATACTTTGAATTTGGCTTAAAATCTATGCATTATCTAGTACACATATCACAGGACTGAGCTTAGCTAAGTCTTCCCATGAAAACTTCATCCTTTAAAAACACCTGCACAAAATTCTGTGTCGCAAGACCAGCCAGCTGCCCATGCAGGCCAATATTCCAACTCTTACACTGAACTGTGCTAGCTGCTGAGGAACAGAAAATAGTCAACAGGGTAAGCAGAGCATAAAGAAACCCTCCCCAGCTTCCAGTAAGCACTGAACTCAAACATTTTCAAAATGAGAAAAAGCACTTAAACTGATACAGATACAGTGCGGCAACAGAAATTCTGTAGGAAGCAAATGCCCATGGAAAGGACGATTGTGACAAAAATGCAGAGGGAAAAATAACTCAAAATAAAGGCAAGCAAAGTTTTCTGTTTAGATCTTTTAGGAACATGTGGATTTCTATTTCAGAATTTTTTTACCTCCATTTTTAACAACACTTAGGGAAAACTAAGTCATAGAATTGAATGATTTCCAGGAATTTACTTCTGAGTAAAATTTCACGTTATTGTAATGCTGTTTTGGAATGGAAGAAGTGTAATTAAATCCCCAAAAAACCCCAACATCTGGTTTTTGTTCTACTTGACCTGTAGGAGATGTGAACTGTACTTTTTTAGCTGTTCAAACCATTGTTACATCTCTTATGTCTATAAACTTGCTTTATTATTACTCTGTTTTTTAATGAAAAAATTGTATTGATAACATAACATCATTAGGATGCTAGTCATAACATCCTCAGCAATGATCTCAGGAAGAGAAAAGAAACAGCATCTACCAGAGATCCAGACTCTCACAGTGAAAACTACACATGGATACTCTCTCTGATTAAGATGCTATTCCATTAGCCTTTTTCGAGGGGAAGTCTCTCCATAATAACTTCAAAATCAGTGTTAAAAGCCATTCATCAACATCTCTCTTTTAGTTTAGTTACTTATCCTCAACTTTGTGTACACAAATCATCGCTGTTACTGTCAGAGCAGACATCAGCTTCTGCAGCATCAGCTGGCTTACTGACAGCATTTATCTGATTTCTTTGTTCCAGCTACCACCTATACTACCCGCCATAATCGTTGTTCTGTCTTATTTCTATATTGCCTCATTTTGTATGTTCGATAATAGCAAATGCCTCCATCTTGCATTTTTTCCTCTCTCCAGAAAACCCCTCACTGTGCCTTGTCCCACACTAAGAATCATTGTCATTACACATTAATACCAGAAATGTGTTAGAAAAAATCATCCTCATACAGTTTTTAATTACGTTGTAGTTACACACAAGGCAGCTCAAATAATATTTCACATGTGTTTCCTAACTTTGAAGTTTTTACAATCTTTCAGTATAATATTGAAGTGGGGGAGCTGGCCAGGGGAGGGGAATTGCTGCTCGGGAGCGAGCTGAGCATTAGGCAGTGACTTACACTGTGTATCATGCACTTCACGTATTCTTTTTTTCAGTATTATCATTCTTCTTTTTCTCTACCTTTGCCGTTCTGCTAAACCGTTTTTACCCCAACCCGGGAGTTTTGCCTTTTTATTCCGATTCTCCTCCCCTTCCCCCCGGGTTGGCAGGAGCAAGCGAGCGGCCGCGTGGTTCTTTGTTGCCAGCTGGGGCTAAACCACGATACATACACAGGGGAAGAAAAGGCTTTTGAACCACGCACCTTCAGGTCAAATGGCAGGATTCTCTTAACAGTACTGTTTGGATTCTCTCTGAATTCCTCACGGACCAAAGAAAGAGCAAATGAACCAGTAGTGCCATCAACGGAGACCAACAGACTGCAAGATAAACCTCTATACTTCCTAATAAGGTTTGAATCATCATTCGCGATAACTTTAGATACTCAAGTATTCATGAGTAAAGAGATCTTAATATGCATGGAATCGACCAACAAAGATAACAAATGGTGTAGAAAAATGCATCTATCTACAGCCTACCAGGGGAACAGGAACAGGCATCGTGCTCCAGTTCGAACCAGCATTGAAAGATTTGTTAAAAACATTGACAAATTCAACCATGCTTGCATGCAACAAGATAAGGCACATAACACAGCACATGTTTATCATACTTTGCGAGTACCAGTTGGGGCAATTAAGAATCCAGGTTAGATATTAGAAGAGCGCTTTTTTGCAGTGGAATGAACTGACTAAAAAGCTCCAAAAGCCTTCCCAGATACAGGACAGGACAAACATCTATGAGGAGTAACTAATCTGTTGTGAAGCAGAAGCATGACCTCCTGTGGATCCTTCAAACCTCATTTTATACTTAAAAAGAAAATACTAAAGCATTCAGGACGACCACAGCAAAATCACTCAATTAACACCACAAACTCAAAGTTTCCCAGTCATCCAAATTGTATTCAAGAAACTAAAAATTAAGTTCTCTGAAAGCAAATAAGCCTAAATACATTGTTTTATAAGCTTCTTAGCTTATAAACCCAAAATCTTATCAGTTTTATTACCATCTTCCATCTGTAAATTTACAGCATGTTAAGAAGCTATTTCCTTTAAAGTAAGTGGTAAGTGCTAAGGAATACTTAATAGGCCATAAACTTCAAAATCACCATTCATACAAATAGTTTTTTTTAAAAAAAATTGCTGTAATTTGTATAATTGCTATAAACCTCGAACTGTGCCAAGTGGAAAGCTGTCTCTAATATCAAGGGGTGCTTGCTCAGTCTTAAGATCATTTTGTTAGGTTTTTAACTTGTCAGGCTCTAGATGCCATTGCTTAGTGCAAGCTTTCCATAATCAAAAAGGTACAAATTATCTTATTTAAAAAACACTTGCTCAGAACTCAGCAACTACTTTGTTCAGTTATTTTTACTGGTCTCAAAAAAAGCTTAGCATTCCACAGTACAACGCTTTTCCCTTATTTTGTTTACTAGCAGCCTACAAGGATGAAACGCAAGAGGAGCAGTCACTCTCCGAGCGCGCACACTGCACGTAAAGCTTCCGCAGGCATCAGTGGAATTGCAGATGGGGATATCTCTGCCTTTGCTAAATCATAACAGTAACACATAGTCTGCGTAGGCATGAAATACTTGTTACAAGGCGGATTGGGAACTCACTCGCAGGCTTTTAAAGCCCAGGTATTCACTTAAACTGTTTTCTAGTGTCCCCGCACTTTGAAGATCCAGCTGGTTGGTAACACAGAGGTTACTGAACATCGATTTCCAGCACCCCAGGTCTCCGTGGCGCGTAGCCCCAACTGCCAGCAGGAGCTATGGAAACCCGTCAGGAAGCTGACACAGGTTCAGATTCGCTAGCCCGGGCTACGCCTGCTGCTCCCGAAGGCTGTGCAAAGCGGCACCGCGCACAGTCGCAACCGTCGCTTTAGGAAAGCTTTCGGCCGGGACCCATCACCTCTCCAGCTTAAGCACCCAGCACTCACACGTGCCTCTTCTCCTCCCTCCTTTCACAGGTGTCAACTACTTCATCAAACGAGTTTAACCCAGTCTTTAGGCTGAATGTATTACTCGGACCTCTGGGTTTTTTTGCTGTGTTTATGTCCCAAGCAGAAGCAGCAGATTCTTAACCAACTATTTATCCTGCCTATTGGGAAAAAGATCAAAATTATTGGAAAAAAAAATATTAAAAAACTATAAAGAAGCAAATTCTTAACCAACTATTTATCCTGCCTACTGGGAAAAAGATCAAAATTATATAAAAAAAAAAGGAGGATCGAAATAGAAGTTTTTGAAATCTTGCGCATCTAAAAGCAGAGTTATCCAGTAGTACAGAGGTAGAAATTTTGCTTTGTACAAATCATTGCACTAATTGAAAATACTGTCTCACTGCTGATATGCATGTCATAAATGCTTTCCAAAACTGACAGGAGAAAAAATACGGCCACGTGATACTCATAGCAAAATATCAACTTATCAAAACAGTCTATCAAAAACCAGTATAATATGGAAGCATTGGTGCAAACATACAAATCTCACATATGGGATCTTTTCATCACCGGTGATCCAGAATTTGGCTAGCGCTCCAGAGCACAAGCACAAGGCATCGCACTGCCTGCGATTTCCAACGTCAACATGTCACCTATTGTCGCAAAAGAAGCCGAGAAAAGCCCACATGTTTGGTCATTTAAATTGCACACATGTTGTCAGAAACAGCAAACTGCCCAGTTCATTTGCAGACTGGCAGGGACCCAGGACTTGCCATTTTCCAAATCATAACTGATTCCTTTGGCAGACCTCTAGCTATGCCGCTATGCTGTCAGCGCAGTGAGGACACAGAGCGCTGCCTTCCTTATTATTCTTTAAAAAAAACCCCACCAAAATTAAAGGCTAATAAACAAACAAACAAACAAACAAACAAGCTTCCAAGTATGCTGTTGTAGGAAGAACAGCAACCAAAAGAAAGAAATACTGTACAATGTAATCCGAACACTTGGTGTCAAGCGAGTACAAGGACAGTGTGGACCAGTCCTCATCCTGGTGGGTCGGCATCACTACTACCCCTGAAACTACTGCTCTGCAAAATCCAGGGCAGCTCGAAGCTTCTACTAACTCTAGCAGTTTGCTACTATAGAGAACTCTGTGGAACATATCCCTGTACGTATTGTACCTTCCTCTTCAGTTAAGTGGAAGGAAAACAAAGGGTACTGTAAGAGAGGGTCCATCGAGCATACAATACAAAAATAGGTGCTCCAAAGTGAGGATTTAACAAAAAATATAAATCAGACTCCGTTGCTCCCCAGAACTGTTTTAACTAGGTGTCTTGTCAGCAGTGTCCTCCATAGAGGCACTTGCAAAAAGAAAAGAAAGGTTCATTTTGCCGCATAGATCCTCCCATTTCAAAATGAATATCTGGTTATAGAGAGTCCTGCAGTGAACGCACAAAATTAGTGCAAGTCCGACTATTAATCCCTTTTTATCACTGCTGAAAACCCCTCCTCAGGTTAGTTGAGTGTGTGATCTCATCAGCCGTGTCACCATAAACTATTGAAGTAAAATGTCAGCACATCAAATTCACATCAGTCGAAACTGTGATGTATACAAAAATAATAGGTTTTGTTAGTGTCCTGGTTTGGGCTGGGATAATTTTCCTCCCAGTAGCTGCTGTGTTTGGATTTAGTATGAGAAGGATGTGGATAACACACCGATGGTTTCAGTTGTTGCTGTGAAATCAAGGGCCTTTTCCAGTCTCCCATGTTCAGCGGATGAGCTGGGAGGGAGCACGGCCAGGCAGCCAGCCAGGCTGGCCAGCGGAGAGATTCCGTACCATGGGCGTCATGCTTAGTGTAGGGATGGGTTGGACAGAGGGGGCAGGAATTGGCTTTTCTCGTTTGCATGAGTTTGAATCCTCTCTTGTCCAGGAATTTAAACTTTTTGTGTAATTTTGCAAAATTTGCGATTTCTGGGTTCCGCGATTGCTGCTTAGGTACTGGCTGCGAATCAGTCGTCATATACAGTATATTGTACTGTATACAGTTTGTTCTGCATATTCATTATTATCATTATTATGACCCTTAGTAGTAGTATTTCCTTTACTGTCTTACTGAACTGTCTTATCTCAACCCACAGGGTTCCCCTTTTGACCATTTCTCTTCCCCATGCCCCTGGGGAGGAAGGGGAGGGGTGAGCGAGCGGCTGTCTGGTGCTTAGCTGCTGGCTGCCAGGTTAAACCGTGACAGGCCTTCTGTTTTTTGAGTCTAGTATTTGCATTTCCCATTTTTCTATATAGTTGTGATTACCAGAAATTTCAAAAAAATCACAGGATTCTTATATGCTGAGGCTGGGCTTTTAAGTACAGTCAGAGCATCCTGAGATGTGGAATAAAGCGCTGAAAACCAGCAGCTGGTAAGCAGTCCTGGCATAGCTTAGTGCCATCGTTCTAGATCCCACCCAGTATGTCTGGAGATTCTGACTACAGCTTCATTCAGACAGTCAGAGATTTACTTCACTATTTCATTCTGAACTTACTAATCTATTTTTCTTACATATATTTTGAATGCCCTGCAGCCAGTTCCTCATATTTTTGTCCTTTCACTAGAAAGGAAATAAATATTTTCAAGAAATCAATATTTCATCTGATCATCACGTTCAAAGACATAAATCAGGAAAAATATCCATAATACTTCATCCTAGGAAAAAAACCTATTTACAATGTAATATCATTAAATCACTTCCCCAAGACTTGTAGTATTTCCTATAAAACTATGTGTATAAATATTGATTTAAAATAATTATCAGTGATCAAACCCTCAAGCTATTTCCCCAATCTCAGTTAACACAAGATGGATTAGAGCAATCGCTACACGAAATAAAGCATAAGTAGTTGGTTAAATGCTCTTAATCCAAGTGTTCACATCAGAAAAAATAACAAAAAGTCTGATAAAATATTTTGAACCTTCAGGGAAACACCTTTTTATTTCTGGTAACAAAACCACGTACACTATCCCAGGCTGTACTTTATTTGGCATAAGCCATCATAACCAGAATTAGAAAGTACTGTAAGAAAACCTAGTATGCTGTCATAAGTAGAAATCTATTGATTTCTAGCCCAAGCAGTAAAAAGAAGAACCGCCAACCCTGCAGCTGTTTTGGATCGCTCGGTTTAAACGAAGCCCAACTGCTGCAGATCAGCGTACGCACGGGCTGCTTTGGGAGCACTGGGCCAAAGCTCAGGGCAGCTCTGGCTGACACTGCTCTGCTACGTCTCTTTTCTTAGCACTGTGATTATAAGCAAAACACTCTTAGAATATAAAGTATCAGAGAGGACAGCAGTTCATCCCCTTCCCTGGACTGAATTCTAGCACATGTTGTCGCCAGGGCCAAGGTAAAACAGACACATGAATGACACTCCTGATTACCCATTCCGACTTCTGTTGCGTCAGATTTCACTTCATTTGCTCCTGATAAAGGACACAATCTTCATGCTTTACGTGGATCACTGTGCACCAATATTTGTGCAATTAATTCTTCCAAGACAAGCCAACAGTTCAAATCTATAAATATTTACTTCTCACCTCATTGACTTTCTATTTATTCGTTTGGTGTTACCATGAGGGAAGTTTTAGCATTCCTTTTCACTGCCTTTGCCTGAGCAGCTTTACTCATCATGCTATACCAAGGTTGAAAGAGCATCGCTATGTAACTCCGAGAGGGCTTCTAAGCATAATAAATGCCTTTTCATTGGCTTGAATAGCCTAAGCCCTAAGTGTATAACAAGCACATTCCTCTCTCTCAACTAGTGCCCTTAACAGCTGATCATTCCTGGAATAAAAAAAAGCCTATATAAGACATTTTTCATGAGTGATTTGGGCCAGATTTTAAAGACAGTGGGATCATCCAGCATCTTGAAAATATTCCTTGGTCCTGGACAAGATAAACTGCAAACTAATTGCTCCTAAACTGTTTATGCAACATCCAAGAGTGCATACTGCAAATTCAAGTTAGTTGTTAGTATGTATTATTAGGAGAAACTATTGTCAGCAACCTATCCTGCTTGTGCTCAGAGCACAAAGACTAACTACTCTGCTGTTTGAGAAAAATTACTGCAATTGTCAGTGAATCAGATTAAAAAATGAAACTACTAGATGTAATGAAATTCCATCTACACACTCAGATGTGCTGGGCGCGTCCCTTCCTTGAGCTACAGGAACTAATCTTAGGAACTTTTGTACCAATGGGCCTTGGAATGCTAAGCAGGGACAAAAAGACAGTCCTTTCTGCTCGAACTGTCGCACACCTAACTTACTACACCGTGTCCGGGGAATGTCTTTACCAAAGATGAAGTATAGACTTAAAAGTCAGCGAGTGGAAAAGAGCGTCTCTTTTTCTCTGATTATCCACAGTCTCAATAATCTTCTCTTTAACTTTTCTTCCAGAGGTAATGTCAAAAATATGAAACCAGCACTGGGTGTGGAAATCCTGATGCAGAACACTGCAAAGGACAAAAACATACTAACAGAGAAATAATAAAAAAAAGAAACATCAACACTGCCTCTGGAGCAAATACCCCTGTAACGGTTATGTAAACGTAGGGCAACGTTTCTGGACATGATGAATTCTGCCATCTTTTCCCACTAATGCACTTACTGTAGTTAAAAGGTACAAATCTTGTTCTAAGTGCACTGAATCTTTTAGCAAGAAGTAGCAAGCCATGCCAACAACAACATCTGCTTAATAGAAAGGTCTAAGCTGAGGCTGGAGTATTTATTGCATGGAAAAAGCATAATTTTGAAACTGCTTCCAGCTTTTAACTGGACGTTTTTTCTTTTCAGTGCTGAACTCCCTTTATTTTGTCATTTTAAAGGGCTAAAAATGGTTGCTGTTCTATTATGACTCACGAGGGAAAAGTGCATGTTTGAATTATGAAGCAGAGTGATTCTCTGGAGAACTGTATGTGTATTACAGGAGGGTTTTTCACTGATTGATTGAAAACTGTTGTTTCTGAGCTGCTGATTACAGGAGATGTCAATTTACAGACCCACTAAAAGGTTTGCCACAAAATTATACATTGCATTTAAAATAAGCCCACACTAAGTACTTTTATAAATTAGCATCAATATAATATTACAGACTGGTTATACTGACACTGAAAACTGTATTTGTGAAGGTTTAACAAAAAAAGTCTAGCGACTGTGTCAAGCTAAAAGGAAAAAATTCCATTTGTTCACCAAATGAGAAGTGAATTATTCCCTTGCTCCCAGATTTTGATCTTGACCTGTAACACTGAAGTCCTTTGTGCTGAGTAGAGTTTCCATACAGAAAGCAAAAACATCTACCGTCTGCGCATTTCTTCTCTCAGAGTACAACCAAGACTGCGGCTGCCGTTCTACATTACAATTCCTGTAGCTTCACTCTGAGCCTTATAATTCTCCATAACCCAGAGAAAGAAAAATCTGCATGTATAAATAAATAGACACCCTGTTTTGTAAGGTAAATATAGTAGGCAACAATGGCTACAATCTTTTGCATCTTCAAATATCATTTTCAGCTTGGAGTTTCGCCAGAAATACAAATAAGCCACAGTAGAAATAACCTTTTAAGTTTATCAAAAGCGCAGAAAAATGTACTGGCACTCTATCTTCCCGCATGGTCAAGATTTCCAGAAAATCACAGAATGTTCAAACCATCCTTTGAGTCATATATTTACTGGTTTAATAAAAAGGGAGCGAAAACATGGTGAATGAATAGCTCGGGCAACTGCTGACGGGTGAAACCTGCCTGTCATCTGCAGCAGTCACTTTTTACCAAAGAAGGAAGCGTAATTTCTCACAGACTTTAGAGAAAATGCAGAATGCGCAAAGAGGAGGTGGGCAAGGATGGTGAAAATCCTTCACCGCAGATGCAAGCAAAACGTGGAGAACCCAGTTTAAGTTACACTGTACATTAGAAGAGAAACAGAAAAGCATCTGAAATGCCGAGTTTGCAAAGAAATATTTGCATTAAAGCTATCAAACGAGAGATGGCATTTCATAACTAATTAACTTCTCTGACTAAAGCTGGCATATCAACGAGCAAGCAAAGGAAAGCACTATTAGAAACATCCTGTAATGCAAATGCAGAGCTTGGCCACCTTCAGTGCCTGGTGTGCGCAGCTGGCAACGCCGCTCCCAGGGTTCACCGGTGTGTCCCTACACCAGGCTCACCTCTCCAGCTTCTCAGGCTACCGCACACCGAGGCGGCTTGAGGTTTGTCGATACGTTACCGTCATCTGTACTACAAGACGAAAACGAGACCACGCTAATCACAGGTACGTTTCTTTCATCGCAACAACACGTAAGTCTTCATCAGAAAAAGGAATAAAAGCACAGGGGCAAGTGGAAACTGGATTAAAATACTACATGGATTTGCCGATCTTCTAGTGGTAGAATATAGCCATTTTTTTAAAAATAAGATAACCAGATTTTCATGATGGGAATGGAGTCAATCCAATCTTTCTGTAATACAAAGAGAGATCTGATATTATGGCTCTTGGGAAATAAGATGATACTGTGCAGAAGATAGACACTGGCATAAGAACTGTAAGAAAAGTAAGGATGTGCAGAGTAAAGGGAGGAATACACGGCAGTTTGTATAGAAAGGAGAACTAAGCAGCTGGATTTGCTAGTACACTGTATAATAATATACTATATTAATAGTAGAGAGAGAGTTCTTACCGATAGAGTGCAGTGTTACAGGCAAATATATTTCAAGTCTATCATGGAGGGATCTAAGACAAATATAGAATCACAGTAGAACCCATCAAAATTAGTAACAGTTTAAATAATTCCATCAGATTGTCCTTTTTTTTTGTTGCATATTTCAACAATTTTCTGTAAATTTGTACTCAGATGTGGTGGAACATACAAAAATAAAAAAATAAGAAGCAACAAAACCAGAAAAAGAATCCTGCCTTTCATATTTTTCTTTGGAAATACAAGTGCAAAATACAAGGATCTACCGCTAATCTGATATAATCAAGTCCTGCTAGCTTTTGGTCATTGTAAATCATTGGAGTATTATTACTGAATTATTCATCAAATATCAATTTAAAAAATAATTGAAAGTTCTTAATTAGAATACTACACATGATGGCACTTCGAAAGACTGACCGAAAAACTAAGACATTTGAACACGTAACCAGCTTAAGTAAATGCCATTAATTATGAAAGCACTTATTTCATAACTGTAAACCAGGGAAGAGCTCAGTCATGTGGCAGTGCACAGGAGTACACTCAGGAAGGTGCAAGACTTCTCCGTTATTTGATGTTGAATAACATTTCACAAGACAGATTATAACTTCTGTCTACCTATGGAACTGACCCCATGGTCTTCTTAAACAGGGGCTGCCCTGTGCAAACAAAGCACACTCATGCAGTGTTTTTAAATTTAGATAAATTAATCCAACAGTCCATACGTCCTTCACTTTTCATAGCTGACTGGACACTGCAAAGCTAAGAAAGGCAGTACCCAAACTTGGTTTATCATGCAGGCAGTGCATGTGGCATCATTAAGAAGCGTTCAGCTATCAGGCGTTCTTCACTGTAGAGTCTATATCGCGTGCCTTTATGTGTATATATGTGTAAAAGTTCCAATTTAGGGACTATTTGATGAGGGTAAACAAACTTATTCTAGAGTTGGAGGGTGACTCCTATTTAAACACAACTACAGGTAGGAAACAATCCCCTTATTTGCTAGATTAATTTGATGTTCTGATTCAAAAAATCAAAGACATTGCTGTAAATAGCGCAGCAGACGTGTCTGTCTCTCGTGTACCTAGTAAGCATTTTGTTTAGTTCAAGTTCTCGTGATTACCATACTGGTACCGCTCCTTGTTTTCAAATTACAGAACACCATAGCTGGAAATTCATGAATTTCAGAACATTTACGGTTTCCTAAGCTTAGGCAGGGCTTTTGAATTTTACATCCAACTGTTTTCAAGGATTATTCTGTATTACATTTGCTGCACAACAAATTTAGCTAACATCCTTGCACTTCTCTGCTTTCTCTTGATCACGTTGTAAAATAACCACAGCAGTTTAAATACAACTGTGGGAATAAACGCAGAAGATTTCCAGCCACCATCGGAGATAAATATTTGCATAATGTTTAGTTAAATCCCTGCTGAACAGACTAAGACCTCTTATCACTGTCCAGATGGAATCCTGAATTTGTCTGAGCATACACACCTTTGCTGGGGTTAATTTACCGATTTAGAGAATCTAAAGCCAGTTTCCATTCACTGAGGTTTCCTTCTAGGAGTGAAAGGGCACTGAAATGCATATATAGTAAGAACCAAGCTGTGCATCTGTGCATCATTTACAACAGATCCTTACAACTCATCAGAGACAGCTTCATCTGCAGGCAATGTTTAAAACCGATGTGTACTTCGTTTTGCCATCTACTGCTGTTCAGGTGCAAAATAATTCACTACAAGGTGAATTTTAAAGATTTTAAAGCTCTCTGGATGAAAATACATTACTGTATTTTTAAAGAAAACTGGATCATTACTCAAATGTCAAAAGAAACGGATCTTTATGAAGCTGATAGAAGACATTTTGTTTCTTCTGGAAACTCACTTTGGTAAACGTCTGATTACCGACCTAGACATGTTGTAGTCATAGAATGGTTTGGGTCGGAAGGGACCTTTCCAGGCCATCAGGTCCAACCCCCCCAACAATGAGCTGCGACATCTCCAACGGGATCAGGTTGGTCAGAGCCCCGTCCAGCCTGGCCTTGAATGCTCCAAGGGATGGGGCATTGACCACCTCTCTGGGCAACCTGGGCCAGGGCCTCACTACCCCCAGTGTAAAAAATTTCTTCCCAATATCCAGTCTGAATCTGCCCTCTTGGAGTTCAAACCCATTGCCCCTTGTCCTCAAGGGGCAGTCCCTCAACACCCACTAGACATCCAGCAGGAAAACAGAAGAGCACTGAACTCAAATGCTTATGAAGTCCCAAAACAGAATCGGTAAAAGAAAATGCGACTAAATGCGGAATCCATTGTTTGTGCCACCTCCTGCCAGCTTCTGGAGATAACGCATTACATTAATCGCGATAACTGACAACTAACAACATAGTGCGTGTGCTGGCAAATACCCAGACTGTTCCCTTTATTGCAGCAACATATTCCACTAGGATGGAGAAAGGATCCTTCATGTTAAAGGAACTGAGGACAATTTTTTTTAAATCACTCTCATAATGGCTTTCCTTAGTTAAATTCTGCTGGTAGCAGTGGGTCTTATGGAGTCCCTGCTAGAAGGAACAGTACCTACTTTAATGAAAAGCTGGTCAGAAAACTAGGCTACCATTAGAGTACTTCGTACTTTCTATTAATAGTACTTAAGTACTACTAATGAAAAGAGAAGGTACAAGCACAGTGAATATTTCGGTATGTATTTATTGTAACAGATATTTTAAGAATACTGATTGTGTTTTTAGAGTGAACATGTGCAAGGAGGGCAAAGAGATACGAAGGTGACTAAATTTTCATCTAATTGAAAGCCTTCGTAAATACTGCATGGAAGGACTCAGAGCGATGGCTGACTTGGTCTTCAGCCTATTTTTTTTTCCTGTAGATATTTGGGTACTTGACTCTGCAAGCCTGAATGTTCTTAAGACTGGTGTGCAATTACATATAGATAGACTAACAAGAAGTGATGGGTAATACCAGCGTGAATTAGAATAGCAGGAATTGTTTCTTTTATTATGATCAAATACCACAGTGCCAAGGACAACATTACTACGCAGGATAGAAAGAGAGATAAGATCACAGTCAAAGGCTACAGAAATACTGATGAAAGAAGATTCCTTCTGGAGGGCAGAATTCAAAGCTAACGAAACAAAAAGCTCTGTCCCCTATCAATTTTGCCAGCAGACACTTAAGGATGGAGTAGAATTTACAAATATACATTTTTGTACATTTCTGTTCTTCATCCACAAGTTTGTAAAAAAGTATTGTGGACACAAAACTTTATATCGAAATAAGTGAAAGGATGTAATGATTCTTCTTAAAGCTCCATCTTTCAAAATTATACCCTACACTACAGTTAAATGTAATATTCTACCACAATGATTTAGTAGCAGGTCACATCTATCTATCACTGGTATAAAATCAATCACAGAGCAGTAAGGACTGAGTCCAGGGACTCTTTTGCAAACAGAGCAGCACGACTGCCAGCACCAGACAACGAGCCTTTGCGTCCCATTCACTCACCTAGGCAGAACCCTGAAACAACAAGTTGTCCGTTCATTTTCACCCAGAGGCCAGTTGGATATATTTTGACCTTGGGCTTAATGGAAATACTAAAAAATACTGCAAATGACTCGAACTAAAATGAAGTCTACTCCCCTTTTGAGTTCAGTGCTGCAACCAGTTATAATATTGTTTCATGCGATGTGGCTCCAGGTGAAAAAACATCTAAAACAATATCATTACTTCATTTTAAAAAAGGTATAGATAGGATATATGCAGTACAGAAATGTGTGTATGTAAACAGATAAGTTACAGAAATTAAGGGTAGACAGTCAACCAGCGATGTTTTTGGAGTCTCATCCCAGTTTACTGGTTGCAGGCACAATTTAACCTGCTGCAGTTGCCTGGAGGTATGTTCTCCAGGCAGTCTCATCCACCTGAAATTCTATACCCTTCTGGCTGCTCTCTGAAGTAAATGAAGATGTGAAATGATAAATCGAAAGAACCCTCACTCATTTTTAAAAGCTCTACCTGGTGCTTGTGTCCAGTCTGGAGACCATTCTGCCAAGCACCGAGCTGATACCCCTGAGGTGGTGACCTCTGCCAGAGCAGCTCATGTGAGAAGAGCAGCCCGGTGCCTTTGAAGAGTTAACATGCAATCGGCACTGGCTTAACGTAGGATGAGAGAAACAGTTTGCTCCCAGCTCCAGGAGCCCAGGCTGCAGCCTGCAGTGTGTGTTCAGCTTTCCCGGCTTCCACTGCAAGGCAGCGATTGCAGGGGAAAGGAGAAACCACTGCAGCAGCCACGGCAGTGTCCTGGACACAGCCAGTGCTGGCAGTCTGTCCACGTCCTCGCTAGACACGGACGCTGGAGTTTGTGAAACAGGTTAACACAAACACTAGAAGCAATCTAACCAAGGCATACGAGCTTCCCACTTGAAATCTCTGCAGAAGCAAAGTCTTCACGTGTATCCCACTGTCCTCACGGACTCCTGAGGCTGCTGCAATACCTGGTGCCAAGGTCAGAGGTCTTTCCAATTAATGTGCACACTGCAGCACAGCACACTTTCACTTGCCTTCAACAAGTGGCATTTATGATCAATCACAGCTGGAAGCAGTACTTCTTCACTTCCAGGTCCCGATGAAATGACGTATAATTTTTTTTTTCATTTAATGAAGTCAATAGGAGACTTGTCCATTCACTTAAAAGCAGGTCCAGAACATACAAGGTTGAGGAAAATGGATTGAAACTAGATACGATCTGAGGCTTCTCCTACTGGAAATGTCTTTTTCCCAAATGAAAGACTGGTTTTTGAAAGATGTAATGGGTAAGAGGAGAAAACAAGGAAACTGAAAGTTTTGTTTCCTCAAAACCCATGAAATTTGGTGAATGAAGTTACCTCCTTACGAACAAACTAAGAGGGTGTCTGGATATCTTCAGTAACAGGAAAGCCTCTCAAATAAAATGCAGGCGCAGGTCACACTGGGCACCCCAGTATACACTCCACCCCATGAATCCACGTGCTCAGCTTGGAGCCAGACTCAGCGGAGAGCCCGCACGTGCCTGGACTTGTCCATCAGGTGGTTTCCAGAGCTGTGATTTGCACAGGGAGGTATTAGCTCACCTACAGGACCAGACAAACGCGGTGACATTTTGGGCAAGCAGAGAGTTTGCTCAGGAGCTCTCCAGCTGTACGGGCACAGCGCTTCGCACGCCGCTGCCCGGCCCTGCCGCAAGGAGCCTGGCTCTGCTCCCCGGTTTCCCTGCCTCCCCAGCACGTTCACAGCACGGGCCGGGCAACGCGCATGCCTCCAAACAGTTTTTGGTTTACCTATGATTTATCTGTAAAAACAATGCGTGAAACCTTTCTACTGGAGACACCTACTGATCCCTGTAAGATCTGGTTTCCTATGACTCAAATCAATCATTTAAGTGCCCTTCTCGCCTACCATTTTCTTCCCTGCCCTCCACCCGGGGAACTTAAACCCCGGTCTCTTTTCAAACAGATGCAATGTTTTCATACAGTGCTATGAGCAATCTCAGAGCTACTACCGCTGTTTGAAAATTGCAGTATTGCACCTCTTTTCATGTTCGACATTAAAATGTATTTTTGGACACTCCACAACTTACTGTTTAAATTCCTCACGGATGGACACCGACAGCCATTTTTTCCCCTTTGTTTGACTGAGCTGAACTTCCTTTGATTCGTGTGCTGCTAATGGGAACAAACGATATGATCCACAATGAATAATTTTGCTTTGCTCGAGGTGTGAAAGCAATGCTAAAATAGTAAACACAAGTTAGCAGACTTCCTTGTAAATGCTACAACTGCTTTCTTTGTCATGACAACAGATATTTATCTGCTGCGCTGTTCATTTATATACAACATAATGAAGTGAAAGTATCTTTCCTTTCTAAAACAAAAATTTCCAGGGTTAACAACTCACACCAAGCTATCGAGGACGATTTTCACTGTGTGTATCAGCATTGCCTATCAGCAGGTTAAATAAATTTCATTTAAAATTCTCCTCTACCTGTCACTTACAATTGCATGATGCAGATTTATCAGTAGTAGAGTTTTCAGTCAAGTTTACCCACGTGTGATTCAAACCTAATATATATCTAGTTTTATACCTAGAGTAAGGTAGAAAAGGACTTTCCTAGGGTGCAGATATAGA
>Ga0065711_1026695_pt1 | contig 62199 bp, 33 predicted proteins | sample Hoacrofraction12_FD_59098 | JGI IMG/M metagenome (GOLD analysis project Ga0065711, IMG submission 59098) | Hoatzin crop microbial communities from Cojedes, Venezuela - Epithelial fraction 12 v2 (version 2) | ecosystem: Host-associated > Birds > Digestive system > Esophagus > Crop | place... | reverse complement strand
GCTCCGAGGTGCGGGTTTGCGGTGCCCGGTCCGGCCCGGCCGCCCTCGCCGGGCTGAGGCCTGCGGGGTCCGCGATCCCCCGCGTTGCGGGAGGGGGGTTGCGCGTTGCGGTTGTGCGGCGCCCGCAGCCGTCCCCGCACTCATAGCGCGGTTTGGGCGCTTTTTTTTTTGTTTTCATTTTTAAAAGCAGGATTTGCTTAAAATGGTAAAGAAGTCGCATTAGCAAGTGGCGTTCCACCACTGTTTTCCGTGTCAGCATCAAATGAGGTGGTCTTCAGCTTCATAAATACTAAGCGCGCTCCTCAGAAACTGGAAGTTTCGTATACACATCTTAAAATAGGGATGAATAATCGAGTAACAGGGATGTTTAACAAACCGCGGGTCTGTAACCGGCAGGAGGTTATTCAAGCTCCAGTGCATGCTCTTCCCAAAGCCCCTGCGCCACGCGTGGCAGTTCATTTGCTTTCATCCTACAGGTGCTTTTTGCATTGTCCATCAGCAAAAAGTGGATGGTGCCTTTTTTCTTCTCGCTTCTTCTTCTTTTTCTTTTTTTTTTTTCTTTTTGAGATCTGAGAGGTTTGGATTCATATTCAGGCAAGATAAAGTGTCTCACATGTTTCTCTAAGGGCTGGTTAAATGTTTACAGATCATACACTGCGAGAGCAGAAAGCTAGCCTTTGGCAGGAGCTGCATGTTGAAAACAAAGTAAGTTAGAGAATGACTGTATCGCTTGTTCTTTGTGTGCCCTAATCCTTCTTCAGCACTGCGTGATTCTTTTCCTGACTGTCTTCTAACACAAACTGAATCATTTGGGAAAAGGAATATTTTGTAAAACATTCATCTCTCTATTTACAGAAAAGAGAGTCAGCTTCTTTGCCTTTTTGCTGGAGAGGGAATGAATTGCCTGTCTTTATTATCCTGTAGGGCTTTTTTTTTTCCTTTTTTTTTTTCCCCTCCAAAGGATAACTACTGCATAGCAGTTCTTCATCGGTAAACTAAATTGCACATGTTGTGGCTGGAGAGCGGTTCATGGAGGTGCCATTTGCTCAGGGGAGATGGCAGTGCAGCCTATAGATGGACGAGAGCACAGTGAGTCAGGGCAAGCCAGCCAGAAAGCCAAAACTCAGCAGAGGCTCGTGAACGAACAGCTCATAAATGCAAAACTGAGTGGCAAATGTTGTCCTCCAAGGACCGCCTTCCCCATCCTGGTTTTCCTGCATTTATAGTTTGCTGGTACCTTAGCTGATGACCTGCAACCTCCTCCTGCTGGTCCCATGCAACTGACGGGGCCAACCCACCCACTCTCATTCTTCTGCGCTCTGCAAGTGACTGCTCTGTATTTTTCAACTCGGAGGAGAAATTCAAAGCCTGCTGCCTCCTAAATCTGGCTTCCAGAACTCCAGAGAGCAACTGGCACAGCTGGCTGCAGTGCAAGAGCAGCAGCCTTGCCGTCCCTGCCGCAAAGGGAACCCGATGCCGGCAGCGTGCTGCGCTGGGGTAGCCAGCGAGCCAGAGCTGCGGCGGTGGGAGTCCCAGACCTCTGGGTGATCTGCTTTGTACCGCGATTGCTTTGTGGTCGTGATCTGTCTAGATTTTGTTCAGTCCAGGCAGCAAGCAAGGAGAGGTTCTGCATCCCCTGTGTGTGTCTGTGGAATAGCTAGCGTACGGGAAACCCTGCTTGGGCTCTCTCAGCACGACAGAAACACACATCATTTCTTGAACGAGAAAGCGATAGAGTAGCTGCATAGCATTCTCTGAAACTGCAGGAACACGAAACCCAGGAGGGAGTTACAGGACCTGTTTGGTGCAAAAGGGAAGGAACGGGTTGCAGTGTCAAACAAACCGTCGTGAGATTTGGGGTTGCAACCACAACTTCGTGGCCGGTTCCTGTGAAACCCTGGTGTCCAGGCTTCCCACCTCCCGGCTGCCGCCTCGCTGGCTGGCCTTCGAGCCGCTGGGGCAATTTCATGTTTCGTTAGGCTGTTACCCTCAGCCGAGCCATCAGCCTGTGCATCTCGCCCGCCGTGGCCACAGCCAGTGATTCTGCCTCCCGCGCAAAGGTTGTAGCTGGTGGTTGAACCTGTGCAGCTCGCCACCGACGGTCACGCCACGTGGTCCCGAGCAGCGTGCCGTCACCGAGGAGGCAGGACCGCGGCTCCGCGGAGGACTCTGCAGATGGCACCTCTTTGCCACAGCTAAGCCAGGAGGGTTTCTGTTGTTGTCTCCTTGCAGAAATGTTGCGTTTTTCTTGGCAGTGGCTTTAATAAATCTGTATCTCATACATAGCAACTGATGCGAGCACGTTAGCAGAAGCCATTTTTAAATCAGTTTCCTTACCCAGGGGAAATGTAGTACAGACAGGGCCTTCAGGAAACAAATAATTAGGTGACCTTTTCCCCCCCCAGAATATCAGGTCTGTTTTGTGTAGAGCTGTTTGAAGTCACACAAATTCTCATTACTTTCCAAATCTCTAACCTTGCCTTGTTTAAGATACCTTTTAGGAAATCAAATCAGTGTTTCAATCTAATTTCCAAAGGCATTCAAACACATGGTATGTGTGCTAACTTGTTTTCCTCTAGCATTAACACATCTAGCAAATTGCCAAGCTATTTGCCTTCAGGAAAACTATGGTGTTGTACAGCAAGATAAAGTGTTTTTTTCCTCCGATTTTTAATGTTAGAAAAATAAAGCAGGGGTAAAGTTATCAGGCCAGATTGGTCTAGGATAGAACTCCTTTGAAGGAAACAGTGTTTCCAAGTAGATTGCCATTTTTTCTGATCTGTTCTGAGACTTTTTAGTCATGCTGTGATCATTTTGAGCCAGTTGATCTGACTGGATGGTGACCAAGTCCCCTTGGCTCCGATGCACCTTCCTTGAATTAGTTGCAATTGAGTACTCCAAGTGTCAGAGCGGAAAACAGAAGTGGACATAAATAATTTGAGGGGTTTATAACCCTCAATTTTAAGGGCTTTATAACCCCCATATTTTAAGGAGAGGCTGTGTGCATAACCCAGGCGCCGGGTGCGTGCGGTGCAAGCGGGGAGGCGGTGGATGCCTTGGAACCCCTCTCCTCCACCTCTCCCCCCGGCACACCGGTCTCCAGGGAAGCAAATGCCTCGGAGCATTTCATTTTTCAAGCAGGTGTCAATAACAGAAAAATTTCTGTAATGCTGAGGGTTTTAGTAAGCTCAAAATACTGAAACAAAATGCTTTTTTTGCACATCCTACAGCTCCACCATCGTCTCTTCTGCTTATCCCAAGAAAATGAAAACGCGATTGTCCCTTTGTATGGAAGGCCACGGAAGGGATCTTGTTTGAACTCGTGATAAATTTGGTTGCAAATGCATGCGCAAGGAAAATTGCCGAATGCTTTCAGAAGATTTTCATTTTACTCGAGTGTTCACACCACAGCCATCACCATGGTATTTGATAGCTATCCATTTTGTTCTGTACGTTGCAGCTTTAACCTCTCTTTGAAGGGTCACACTGGCATATCTTTTTTTCCTGTAGTCACTGAGAAATAACAATTTCTGTGCAAGTTGCTTTCCTCTACCGTAGCTCCTTCATTTTGACGTTTATCCAACTAAACAGTATCAGAATCTTTTTGACATGTATGGGTATCATTTCTGCAAAGGATCAGTGACCTAGCTTGATAAATTTAAAAAATCAGCGATATAACTAAATATGTGACATTTATTGAAATTCATTCTTTGCCATGGAGCTACTTTCTTTCAAAAATATTGAAAATAGTAAGGGATTGCAGCTGCAATTTGATTAAATCTACAGTTGTTACCATTTGCCTTCTGAAAATTGATTCCCTCCCCTCCCCGTCCCCAGTATGACATGCTTATTGATTAAAAACTCCACGCTGGCCTAAGCCAGCGTAGATTTCTTAGTGTTTCTGTGCTTCCCATGCAATTTCGGACAGGCTTTCCACCGTGGAAGCCAACGCTACTCCTAAGCTATTGGAAATGGTAGGGTTCCTTAGCAATTGTTTTGAACTATATGATGACACATCTTTGAACCCCATTGTACGAAGGAAAAATACCTTCTGACTGGAGAGAGGTTTCCTGTTTATGTGTGTGTTTGCTGGAATTAAGCCTTCCCCTGTGTGTTGCCTGAGTAATTTTTTTTTTTTTGTGATCCAAAATGGCAACATGGCAAGTCACCTCCAGAGTTTATTTTTTGGACAGGATACAGGTCTTTTATTTTCAGAATAGCATGGCTCTGCAGTTGATGGTGAAGCATAGGGGCCTCTCAGTTACACTTCTACAAGCAGACTCTGTTAATTGAGGCGGCACAGTTATAAAGACAGCCAGATTTAGGCAATAAGTAATTAACTTTTATTGACAATTTTATACAATGTGAGTTGTTCGCTTCCCACACACGAAGTTTTTGGCTTCAGGCAGATGTTCTTTCAGCATAAGGATATGAAATTCGCCAAATGTATGATTTATTCTATAAAATGGTTAGAATCATTGCTTTGGTTGTGACTGAAGAAAGTCCCGTAAATCCTTTTGATTCTCTTTATAGAGCAAAGAGTAGCCCAACAGGTGGCCTTTGGGCGAGAGCCCAGCTACAGGAGGATTGCATGCAGTACCTGAAGGGCTTCCAGCTGTGTAGGCATGGGCAGGTAACCAGAAAGTAGCATGTATATAATGCTCCTGCTTCTCACTGTCTGGGGTGCCTAGGCTGGTGACCTTGTAGCATGCCTCTGCACCCTGTGTGCCGTAGCTGAACCCCCTCAGAGGGGAGAGTCGGTGTCAGGAGACTCAAAGCAGGCATTTTGCCCATAACAGGAAAGAGGCTGGACCACCCTGAATTTAGGCAGTAAAGTTATAGTTATTTATTAAATACAGTGTTAAGGTTTCTGGTTTGCTTCAAATGATGCTCATTTTAAACAACTGTCTGGGACTGGGAGAAACCTGGGCTAATGGACTGATTACGCTGAGCATTTGTTAGGGCTGAGAGCCACATGGCCCCAGTGTGGGATGTCCGTGCCCCAGCCCCAGCTGTGCCGGCTGCTGCCCCTGCCCACATCTGGCAGAACATTGCCCTCAGCTGAATTCCGGTCTCTCTATCACCCACCACAGCGGCTCGGACCTACAACACTTGTGGGTCTTAAGCAACTTGCTTTTTATACCTCCTTTTGCGGTGGTGCTACTTGCCTGGTAGGAACCACCAGCAAGACTCTGGCCTCACAGCTGTCCCCGGGAGTTTTGCCACTGACTCTTCGTGGGCACTGGGTTTTGCTCTGCCTTTGTGTGGGCTTGCACAGTATTTGCAAACTGGAATTCCTCTCCTTCTACTTTAATAGAAGATTGAGGTATCTTTTTCCACATGAAATTTTTCTTGTTAATATTTGTACAAATTGATAATTCCTGCAGGAACTATTTATTTTTGTCTAAATTTTGTGGAGACATAAATCCTTTCCGAGCATGTCTAATGAGCAGATGAAAACAATTACCAGCCACAGTTAGAATTCCAGACTTACTTATTTTCCCCTTATTTTAGGAGATATTGCTACTTTTGTATCTTTGTTTCTTTTTGAGTTTGTTAGAGCTGGATGCTGAACCTCACCTTTCGTTTACTTTTTTTTTTTCACACTGAAAATGTTCTAGCTAGCATGGTTTCAAGCTTGGTAGAGGTCTATTGTACCATGTGAATGCCTAGAGACATACATGTTTTTTTATTGTTTTGTCTTTAGCTTTATCATGAATAAGGATGATTTTTGGATTGGTTGGCCCAAGCTAAATCACCAGGATTTTAGGATCATTAGAGATATTTATTCAGACATTGGGGTTTGCTTCTCCTTCCTCACACCCATGCCATGGATGATCCTATGAGGATAAAGGTAGCAGGTTTCCGAGTAACCTTTGAGAAAATTCCCAATTCTATGAGTTGTCCCAAGTACATGAGCAGAAAAGTACATGTTTTGCTCTGTAGTAGTGAAATAACTTCACAAGCTTCATCTGTTTTCATATATATGCCGGGGTAACGGAGGCTTGGGTTTCTTTCTATCTTTAAGACTGTTATACAGCAAAAATTGTCTTGGGATTTCTGTTATAAGAATTGTATATCCTTTTATCTGTTATTTTATCTCCCTGTATCTGTTATCTGTATTATTACACCATTTTCATGTGTCTTGAAGACATGTGTCGTCTTATCCAAAAATACAAGATTCTGTTGGTTAGGTCTGAGAAAGCAGGATAAAGCAGAGAGAGGCAGCTTTACTCAAGACAATGAAAGGTGTTGGTAGCTGAATTCATGTCAAAAGTTGATTAATTTCTCTTTCCTAATGTCATTGAAAATGTTAAATGAATTACTGGAGTTATATTCTGTTTTCCTGTCTACTTCTAGAAAGTGGGTACTAATTTTAAATGTTGTATATTACTGTCCTGCAAAACCTTTGCTTAAACTCTTTAGGTTTATTGCTTTTGCTCTTTGGATTAGAGGCTAATATTTTTCCTGGGGAAAAATGTTTTTTGTTAATACTCGGTATTTGATATCATTCTTACAAATGCCCAAAGCTACAGAAAAAAAAATACAATCACAATATTAATAATGCGTTGAAAAGTAGGTAGAATGCAAGCTGTATTGGACTCCAGTGAAGCAGTGAGCCAGTGTGAAGCTCCCTACATGATTAAGAACTTCTGCATCAGAGAATATAATCCAAATTTCACCCCGAAAAATGTGTTTTCCATCCATTCAAATCAGTGGAAAATGTTGTGTGTGATTGAGAATGCAATTTAGCCCACAGTAGCTGATTGAAAATTTTATCTTAACTGTTGTTTAACCCTTCTCATGAAGGAAAACTTTGGCATCCGCTTTGCTGTTGCCCCCCTGTACGCGTTCAAGGACAGAGTGCTGCGTGACAGCGAGTTTTATCCTTGTTTGTGTTTGCAGTGCTTCTAAATAGTAACTGGGGCTGTTCCCCTAGCCAGGGTGTAGGTGCCTTTAGTTGAACTCAGAGCATCTAGTGTACAGATAGATTCCATCACCTTCACTGGAAACTATGCAAGACTGAGGACAGGTAGAGGACCCACACTTGGACGCAGCTTTATTTCTATGCTTTGCTTTGTTTTCCGCATTTCCTAGTATTTAGTGTTTATTAAGCATATTGTAGTCAGAATCTGAAATTTCCAAATGTCTGTTTTTCCCAGTATTGCAGACACTGGCCTTACAGATGAATCACCAGAGAACGTGGCACGGTGGCAACGTTTCACTGTGTCCTTTTGCCTTCTCAGAGGATTAAACATCTCCTTGTCTGGCGATGTCCCCTCCCGTGACATTCTCCAGATCTGCCAAGTCTCCACCTTGGCTCGTGTGTCAAATTTACGCAATGGGAAAATCCTATTGAATCTACCCAGCATGGGAACCTTACTATGAGTTTTTTGAACTGTCTTATGAAATCTACTATAAATTCTGTTCGTGCTTCAGAACTCCAATATGTTAAAACCCTGTTATATTTTATCTCCCATTAAATCCCATAGAATTCAGTTACTCTTATTTATATCAAATTCCATTGGATTTTTGCCCTTATTATCCTGTTCTTATGTATACAAAAGAGATGGATTGCACGGCATGTCCATTTGTGAGAAAGGGATGGTTCCCTCCCTCTCCTGGGTATATTCAGAAAGACCTGACCAACAACAGCTATCTTTTTCCTGGAGAAGTATGTCAGGCTGCGTGAGAGGATTAGCTCTGAACGCAGAGCGTGCTAACAGAAGGTGGGAGAGATGAGAGTCGCGCAGGAGGTAGGCAAAGTCAGCACAGAGTGCATGAAATCACAAAAATCATTAGTGACCTTCTGATTGTAGAACTGAAGCCCATGTTTTTCCTGCAGGGCTAAAAAGAGAAAACACCATGCATGGTCATTATCAGTCAAGAGGACTGTTTGCCAGTTCTCTGGAGTTTTCTTTCCTTCTGAAAACACATTTACAAAAATAAGTATGTGTTTGTTCTTCTTCAGATGCAAGCTGCTATGATAAAATCAGCTTGGGGAGAGCTCAGAGACATCTTTGCTGCTTCCTGAAAATTGATGCATGGCTTTTTTTGTTTGTTTGTTTTCAAATTGAGAGGTTTTCATGTAACGTGCTTTGAAAGAACTCCTTTCATACAAATAATACCACACTTCTCTTGTAAACTAAACGCAAGCTGGGCCAACCCCTGCCTGCAGATAAGCACGCGTGGCTTCCAAAGTTCCCCTGAGTGCAGCAGGAGGGCTTCCTGCTTATCTGAGGGGAGTACGCGCCTGAAATCCCTGCAGGGCACAAAAAGAAGGTAACAACCAGTGAATTGTTTTCACAGTACAAAAAGCCTTTCAGGAAGGAGCAAGGAGCAATAAGAGGTGGCTAAAGGATAGGAAAAGTACCCCTTTCCCTTCTGGCAAATCTGAAGGTAGGTTATTTACTGAGACCTCCATCACGTGTATTAATAGGGGTAAAAGCCCATCAGTCAAATATTTGACTAGGCGTGGTTTATAGGGATTTCAAAGACATATGAAAAGATAATGCCCATGTCCATTAGCTAGTTACTTGGAAATGCAATGTAGGTTAATTCAGTGTTTCTTTAAAGAGTAATGATTATCTTCATTAACAATATATAAGATATTCAAAGATTTACTCTTCTGCACTGATCAACCCTGTTAAGTTATGCCTTCTACATGTCAGTATTTACCCTGTGTCATGTCTTGCTCATTTTAAATGAGGTAATATTGAGATCCTGTCATGTCAACAGATTTTCTGCCTTTCAGGCTGTTTTAAGCACCCCATTTTCTAGTCCTTAGTCAGCTCAACTATCACAGGAATCGATGAGTATATTGTTTGCATGAAGACTGCGGAGTTGAGTCTTGGAAGAGGTGGTGGCTTCACAGTAAAGGAATGCAACTTATCCTGACAAACCTTAGGTCTGAAACCAGGCTTTCGTGTGAAAGTCCAGATGTGTAAGAATTTAGATCTCTCCCATCATCACCCCCAACAACTGTATCTTGTTCGAATTTAAATTGCTTAACTGAGTAATTATTAATCACACAGATAGTCCATTTTTTTGTTTGAGCATGACATACATGGTGCTAATAAGCAATACAGTATAACTTGAATAGTTTAAGAAGGAGCAGGGATGTAAAAGAAAATGTTAAATGACAGTGAGCTTTGCTCAGTGCCTGAAGTATTGAATTCAGTGCTATCAACTACTTAACAAAACCGCGTGCTCAGGAGCAATTGTTGTCGTATAAAAACCTGAATTAAAAACATATATTAACTGACATTTCCAATTTTACCACTGCCATTTTATTTTCCATTTGGATAAGCAGACCAAGCTTAAAATTATGGGTAAGATCCAGAGAGGCTACTTTGGCATCTGAAATAAGGTTTAGAGTGAGTTCAGGGCATAAGTCCAAGAAAGGGATCCAGAAAGCTAACGCTCGCTGGCCACAAAGCTCTCAGGTGCTTAGATTAACCGGTGTCTGCACTTGGTGCTGAATATTCCCTGGATCTCACCTGAGCTTCAGCTCCGCTGGAGAAGAAATCACGTGGAGCAGTAAGAGGCCCTCGCTCCTGGCCGGGTTACAGCTCCCAGCTCAGCTCGTTTGCGGTCCATAGACAGGATGGAGCCGGGCACCGCAGACGGGTCCCGATGCTGACAGGCAGCTTCGAGTCCCACGCCAAATCCCTGCTCTTCCTCCCGGCCCGCTTGGCTCCGAAGCGTGAGGACTGCTTTGCCTAGGAGGATTCACATCCATGCCTGCCGCTGTCTGCATCTTCCCACTGGGACAGGAGAAGGAGAGCAAGGAACGGCTGTTGGGATGGGACGCTGGGTCTCTCGTGGCACAAGGGCAGGAGAGCACAGGCAGGGCTGCCTGCACCCGGGGGAGGGCAGGTGGCAGAGCGGGGCAGAGCCAAGCCCTCGTCCCACATTTAGACCTTTGGCCAGCCTGTTCATGCGGGGATGAAGACTGCGGTTTGAAATCAACCCCTTTATGGCAGGCATTGTCCTACAGCTCAGCCATGCTGTGCTGTACCTGTTGTAAACACCGGCACCAAGCCCTTCATAATTTGGAGGTGTTTTGGAAGAACAAGCTCATTTATCCTCATGTCACGCCTACGAGAAAGGTAAATACTCTCTGAAGTTTGGAAACAGCCTCTTTGCTTATCTCACGAACTCCTTGAATCTGGCTCCAGATTTCCAAAGGAGACACTCCAGGGTATGAACAAGTCCAAAACTTGGTACCGGGCCCTGAGAGCAGCGGTTGCACATTTCAGCTCCCCAGGTCTCCCCAGAATGAGGGGCAGGGACAGGCTGAAAGAAAGTAAATGAAGCAGCTGAAAAATCTGTTCAGGAAAAAAAAAAGATAGACCCCATTAGCATGAAAAAACTCAGACTGCTCAGCCATCCCTGAACACCTTCTTCAAGCTGTTGAAGTTTTCAGCATCTTGTGAAGGTCAGCACAGTATTTCAGAATAAAAGCTGTGGCTGACGGACCCTTGCCGAGGGATATCTGCCAAAAACAGGAGCTGAGGCTGCTCCAGATCAGCCACTCTACTGATTGCAGCTGTGACACTGTTGCCTCTGGTGAGAGCCAGGTTGTCAGATAGGCTGGTCCCAGGCCATTTCGGGATTTATGAACACCAATACTGTAAAGTCCTTGGAACAGATCATGAATCACAGGTTCACAGCAAGGCAGCAGTCATGCCAATGAGCCATCATTAACTCAGTTTCTAAACTGAGTGAAAGTAGGGCATCAGCTAAAGTGCATTGCAATAACATAAACTTGAAGTGACAAAAGCAAGGTCAGCATTAAAAAGAAAAGGTCATAACCTGCTAACCAAACACAGATGGGAAATGAACACTATCCTTGACATTGCTCCTGTTTGATTATCAAAAAGCTGCTATGAAGCTAAGTAGACCATCAGGTTATTAACATTGGTACCAGATAAAGGATGTGTTCTGCTGAGTGAAGGCATAAATATAGACTTCATTACTTTCACTAGCCGGTTTACAAACAGAGCCAATTCAGTTTTCTCTAGCCATTCTGAGGGTCTGCACCACATTTTTTCATGGGGCAAAGACCGCCGAGTTAGTTTTGCTTGGAGGCAGTTTGTGTTTGGCAGGGCTGGTTATCTCAGGTCCGGCGTTACACAATCACGGCTATACTGCTTGTGGAGCCAGCTTAGGTGGGGAAGGACTGTGATCTAACTTTCCAGCTCTAAATATAATACACGTGGACAGATTGTGCCGGGCCAGACTGGTTCAGCAGCCTCACAAAGCTCCTAGATGCAAGGAGTGAAGGCAACCGAAGGCCTCTGTGCAGTGCCAACACAGGCTCGCAAGCAGTGCTTTTTCCCAGTTTTTCCCAGTTTCTCCTTTGTAAGGCAGCCCCCAGTAGCCTCATGCCAGCCCTTCAGCAAGTTCTCCAAACCCGGAGCCCAGCTCGCTCTGACAGATGTGCTGATCTCCCTGGGACAATGCACAAAGTTTGACTGTGACATCTCGGCTTGACAAGCTGTGTATCAAGCGAGGCGTCAGCAACCTATTGGAAATCCTTGACCCTAGGTTTTGTCGCTAATTTGCCTTGTGGCTGTCGCACAGACATTGACTGAGAAGGGTGAAGTCATGGCACCCGGTGGCATGCTTTATGTGCATCCACGGAGCAGAAAAGCCGCTGCCTGACACCGTCCTGCCAGCTCTTTCAGAGAAAAGAACAGAGTCAGAACAATTTCTTTTGCTTGGTATCCTAGGTATTTGTACCACACCTTGGAGGAATTCAGGGACTTGTTAGGTTTTAGTTGCTTTAGTTGTTATTTTTATATTTACTATGACATCAAAAGGAAACTGAATAATTTGGTGTGCATGTAGATTCTTTGGTACAGTTTTCATATAATATACTTTATCATCACTATCTGTGGATGTGCAGAACTCATTTTCTTTTAAAGAGATTAATGTTTGGCTATGAAGGCTTATTGTCTCAGGGACTCGTAAGAACCATTAGCACCAAATGACAATTAAACTGCAGGAAATGCCTTGCATCAAGATCATTCATAATTGCTGTTAGAACATTTAGATCAAATCTGTATGCTGTCTTGGTTACTCATGGCTATCTGCCTTTAATCTTTTTCATTTTATGACCCATGCCATTCCTTTAATTATCACAGTATGGAAGGCTGTTAGCATTACAAGACAGGAAAGGCTTCCAAAATCTGCTCTGCCTTTCAATACAAGAATTCAGGTAGATAGATGTTATAACCATAAAGCATAAAGTAGAAAATCTACGTAAGTGCTGAGAGTAGTTAAGGGAGTTGAGCTAAAACTGTTCTTGCAGCCAGGTTTGCCAACTTGGCTCTTTACGAAAGGAGGAACTGCATTCCAAGGAAATTACACTGTCCCCGTTCCGTACAGACAACCACAAAATGCTCAGACTCATGCAAAAAGTTGATCAACAGGATCGACTCAAAAATACAAGAAAACTGCTTTCTCCTGCTGCAAGGTGTTTTTATCACACCAGAAAAGACTTGCATCTTTACCTGGGCTTGTGCAACGTCCTCGGTGAACCAGGGCACATGTCTGCATTTATCTCTCCTGGCTAGAGTCAACAAAGGTCTTTGCTTTGCATATGCAGTGAAAATACATCAAGAAATGAATTAGACTATCCAAATACATGAAAAATTGGAAGTGAAACACAAATATATCCATGTCTTCTCACCTGAAATAGATGACTAATGTTACCCTGTGTTATTGGTCATAGCATGTACAATAATAAACATAACATCTTGTTCAACATCTCTCCCAGCATCTTTTCTACTTGGACTGAATAAGATGTTCATGTGTCAGTTGTCAGGCTGGATTATTTGCTGCAGATACCAAGCTTAAGTCTGTACTAGAACTGGATTTATTTTACTACCAGTGTAGTGATAAAGAGCCACAACAGCATCACAGGTATTTTCTTACTGAAGCTCCACAATTGCTGACTTGTATTTCAGATGCATGGAGTGGATCAATAGTGTTGTGTTGCTCAAAGTTTACTTTCTATTTTTTCCTGTTATTGATAAACAATATAATAATTTTTTTTAAAATCCTCTCATCCTTATGTATCCAGATATGCAAATCTGTCCTCCTGTATTTAAAAATCCAAATCCATCTGGAAATATAAGCATGAACAAACAACAAAGGATCTACCTTATTGTACGTATTTCCTCGCTGTTTTTCAGTTATTCTTTGTATATTTTGAACTTCTTTTCTAGTTCTTGTTCTTTGTGGAGTTGACTCCTCAGCCCTTAGAATGAATACTACTTCCTCACATGAGAAATTTCCCTGAATCCCAGTAAAAGCTGTATACCACCTTTTAAATTAGTCTTTTTGAGCAACACATAGCTCTTGATCTGCTCCGCTCATTCCTAATGTATCAGTGAGTGTTTGCTGAGATTCATTACGAAAGAACCTGTAGTGCTGTTGTAGCCCATCACAATAAAAAATGATTAAATAAATCCAGTTGTTGCTACCCAAGACATGAGCTGGTTTTAGGATGTTAAGATCTGAAGCAAGTTTCAAAGAAAATGCTCTACACCTTATTGCACTGCAGGACACCTACAAAAAAAAAAAAAAGCTAAATGGGTATAAGAATAATATTTTGTCCACTGCAGAGGATAGATTAGTGTTCTTGTGTTTTAATGCCTGTGAACAATAAACCTGTCGGACAACGAAATGCTTCTATTGGTAGCTACTGTGAATTACAATGGTATATTGGACCCAGTAATGGACCATGTATATTAAAGAGCATATTTTATGCAAGGAGAATTTAGATTCTTCTTTTGTGTTTGAATATTGTAAGTAAAAGCTTATGGATCAGTTGAACATGCTAATGAAAGCAATTTCTTCTGACACACACGGCTGCACTGGATATGTAAAGGATTTACTTGATGGTAGATCCTCCAGCAACTGCCTGGGCTGTGCCCTGCCCACCAGTTCTTCACCATCAGCTGTCTGCATGCACACACACCTCTTGGAGTACTATGGAAACCTCCCAGCTCTATTATGAATGAATTTATGACCTAAATCACTGCTACTAGGGCCTGTGACTCTGTGCGCTGGGAAAATGCATTGTGTTAGTGTACGTACCATGCTGCAGAAAAATTATGTTCCCATCCTACTCAGGATGAGTAACCTAAACTGGAATTGAAATAGCACTGAAGACAAGGGAATGTGGTTTTTAACTCAGATTAGCCATTTGAATTCAACTCGGGCATCATTTGTATCTTTGTTGCTGACTTTCTTAAATTTCCTTGTTTTCTCTGTTATTTTAACTCAAGGTAACTAATTCAGGTGAGCAATTCTGACTTAAGAACATTTTTAATCTGTGGACATAGAAAACAGATTAACCTCAATAAGTGTTTCACATATAACCAATCTTGTCTACAGATGCCATTGATTAATTGAAAAGCCTGATGAAGATGTGTCCGCTGTGGGCTTGGTCTGTTGAAGCTGATGCCAGTGCTGTGACAGATTTGCAACAACAGATTAAAGTTGGATGGATGGAGCTGTTATCATCTCCCCCTCTCATTTGCCCTGTCCTGTTAAATGATGCTGCTGTCTCTGTGGCAGGGCCTCTGATCCACAGGGAATCAGGTCCTGAACTGGCATGGATTTCGGTCCAGGATAGCAAAGCAAACTGAACTCTCAGGAGCAGTAATCGCTAGGGTTATCCTACATAAATTTGCCACCATAAGTCTGTCAGAGCCCTAAGTAACAAGATGTACTGTCCCACTGGAAAATATATAAAACCATGCTATCAAATATTTCCTTGAAGAGGAAAAAAGGCTACCATTTGCTGACAACAGAATTTCTGAAATATGAATTAACATGGCTCTGCTGTTACCTAACCTGAAATGACCTATCTATCTGAGGACTAAATGTGTTCTTGTACAAACACGCTAGAGCGTCTTTGTGGGATACGCAAGACCTTGTCATTTCCTTTTCTATAATAAAGCAAGGAGAAACGAGATGCACCAAACAACCTACAAAACGCTTTCATGTTTGTGTGTTGTCTTTGCTTGTGCAGATCCGTGGAGTGCTCTGTGATCAGAGTTAAATGGGACCTGAGTTGCTGAAATGAGGGCTAGGAAAACAAGCATGACTCTGTTTTCTGGCTTCTTTGCATATGACAGCTTGAACATTACTCCACAATAAGGCCAGGCCTGACTTGTCAGTACGGTGGCAAACAGTGTGAAGGAGAGACACGATGTTCAATATTTACAAATTATCACCCAGGCTGTAATTAGGGAGAACGAAACTTATAGGAAAAGGATTGCCATTGGGAAGCCATTAATGGTACACAAACACTCAAGACCAAGCCTGGTGGGAAGCATCAGCCATAGCACTTGAGGTTGCCAAGCACGCTAATATGACACATCATTACTAGCCACTTGCAATGGTTGACCAAAATCCATTTTCTCATCAGTTGTACAAGCTGCTGTCTGCTGAGGGATGGAAAAATGAGCACATCATGACACAGGCTTTGAAAATATCTCTTACAAAAGGAATAATCCATCCACAGCTATTGCTTGCTGGTAGTTATCGCAGGCCAAAGCGTACAAGTCTTCTGTAGACACTTGAAAGACACGCTGACACACAAGTCACGGGAAGGTCACAAAAGAATGAACAGCATCCATCATTCAAACCAAGTAGAGAAACAAAGGGATTACTTGTTTTCTTTCTGCAAGTGATAGACAGCAGCTAGTGCTTTGACCTGTACTCAGAAAGTGTATCTATCGCCTAAGTATTTTGGTTCTAATTCAGCAAAACTCTTGAGTGCTTAAGTTCAACTGAAATTACACTTGAATATGTGCTAAGGAGAACTGGGACTACTGGACCTTTGAGAGGTGGGACTGAATTTTTAATTCTCCAAAGTTTTCCTGCTTCTTCAGGATGTATTTCAGCAAAGTGTGTTTGCAGTGACCTGGTCTGAAGGTTCCAAAAAACCAGCTCTGCGTTGCAGGTTGCAGGAGTGGAGTAGGGAAAGACCCTGGGTCAAATGCAGATAAAAAGAGGCACCGAATATCACAGGCATCCCACTGAGGAACAGCAGAGTTTTTATGATGTGAGGAGTATGAAAAAACAAATACCTAAAAAAAGGAGTTGCACACTGTACTCTTCACATAACTCCTATGTCCTCCCTAAGCTGTAAATGTCTCACAGTAGAGCACGTGCCTTCTGATTTCAGGCACCTGGAGGGAAGATTCACAGTGTGCTGGTGACATGCATTGTGGGGAACCATCTTCCCTAGAGCTGCTCGTAAATCCTAGCCTAAGCTTCCCGTAGGTGGGAATTGGGAGATTTCTGTCTGGGAGGATGCTTGAAACACCTCAAAAGCATACAAAGGAAGGCACAATGATGGAGCTTAAATATGAGAGGAAAGATGACTTGTTTTTCATTTGTTGCGCGTGTTTTCCTTCCTGTAGTGGTGAAACACAGCACCTATTATTCCTGGCATTCTTTGCATTACACTGAATCCCACCCTTGCTCTTGCTGTTAAGCGTTTTGGTTCTGATCTCACTTGCTAAAGGAGTCTAAGGAGGAATGTTCTGCCTCCAGAGCGCAGACTCAAACCAGCACTGTTTCACCAGGTGCAGGCAGAGCAGCCTATCCGAGGATACTGGCTTCACATCCCAAGATGTGGTTTGAGGGGAAAAGTCAGGCAGTGCTTATGGTTCTAAATCGCTCTGCAGCGCACTCTGGTATTTACTGTTGGACAGCTAGGGACCCTGTTTTCGGACACTGGAAGAGCAGGGAGGATTGTAAACTGAAGACTGAGGGGCATACTGGGTCGGAAGTCTATTTGGGAACGTATTAAATCGAGAACATAGCACAGAATATACTCCAACAAAGTAGGTGCCTGCCAAGTAACCCTGGATTTTTTTTCCTGTGCTGGTGGTCAATCGGCCTCATCCTCATCTAACTGTTGTGCCACCTATTATTTTCTCTCGCCACTGCAGTCCCACCTCTGTTCTGTGGGTTTAAACTCGTTGCAGTAAACAATATACCTGCCTCCGTGCTGTGTCAGAATTAGAGCACTTTTGGAATTTTCTGCTTAATTTAGTATTTGTCGGAACACGTTGACTTGTCAGAAGTGAATCTGCTGGAATGTATCAGTTTTAGCAGCCTCCTGGGTGGAAGCGCTGGCTGCCAGGAGGCAGGAGGTCAGCCCAGGCTCCCGCTCCTCCCGCTGCAGGCACCCGCGCTGGGTGCGGGCGAGGCAGGGACGTGGGCACGGTGGTTCTTGGATCGGGAGTGACTTCTGGGCGTTTCACGCAAATTTTGAAAGCTCTTGGTTTCATCTCAGCACAGAGAAGGAAAAATTCTGTAATAGCAAGAATTTTTAGAGGATGAAAAAACTGTTTCATGCCCTATACAATATAGGAGTCAGCGCTTTGTATACTGGGGCTGTTTTCTAATTATGGCACTATCCCTGCTCTTTTTTTCTTTTCTTTTTCTTTTAAAATTAAATCCGTGTTTGGTTTGTTTCCAGGATACTGTTATTACTAGTTAATGTCAGAAAAGGTTGTTGATTTGAAGGAAGATCTTCACTTCTCTATACCAGAAGTGTGGCTTGTTCTTACCAGCTAAGACTTGCAAATAGCTTGTGTTTTTCTGATTTTTATCCCCAGTTCTCGATCATGGTTCTTATCAGTAACAGGGAGGAAGAACAATTCTTTGCTTTCAAAACCTATTATTTTGTGTAATTAATGAGGTAAGCCACAGAAAGAGTTCAGTGGACACTGAAATAAAATGTCACAAGGAATGCAGGAGAATTATTGATGGATTGTTTTAACCAATCTAATGGAAACACTGAATTTCTACACAGCTGAAACAGCTCTGGTCTATAGTCATCTTTTCGTTTTGCTTGAAGACTTAATGAAATAAGAAGTCAATACAGAGCTCCTGGTTCCTATTATTAGTTTGTAATTTTCAAGCTTATCTATTTTAAATCCTTTCAGTGGTCTTAGGCATTTCTATATTAGCAACAATTGCTTAACTATAGCCAAACTATATTTTCCCAAACTATGTGATCATGTTGCTATTAGAATGCATAATTGTTTTCTCCATGAAGCAGCTAAATATGGCTTAACGACTGTGTCATGGCATTAACAGAAAATGTCTGGTGTGACAGGGCATAGCGTGGACACTGCACTGAAACGCTCATAACCACAGTTCATTTAATTGATCTTCCGAGGGGGTGAAATATCACACTAGTCATCTGCCATGGTTTTTCAAGCCACATCAAACAATTGTGTGGAGAAGCAAAAAAAGAAAAGTGCTAGGTTGTTTGATTTCATCAGTTAATGGCCACAGGTCACTTGATACCCCTTTGTTTACAATACAGTGATACGCCTGTATCTCGTGAAGGTTCGCCAGAGTGACTTACTGCTGTGGTACAAGGCCTAAAATAAAACTTGCACATGCCAGGCACCACATGATGCATAAAATATTCTAACAATATATTACAAAACCTTGTCAACACTAGGGAAAAGGACTATTCCAAGAAGTAGAGCTGGCTGAAAAAAACATTCTTTTTTCCAAACCGGGCCCGTATGAAAGACAGTGATTTGGGGAGCTGGAGGGGGAGAGAGAAGGGTTTCTTCCTTTGGCCTGGTGGAGAAAAGTCTCTTCCTTGGTTAATCAAAAATGTCAACAGAATAAAAGAGAGGCCAGCTTCCAGCTCAAATCTTCACATTATTTCATGTCTTTCCTATTTCTCATTTTTGAGCAGCTGTGCTGAGAACCAGCTCAGCCCCTTGAGGAACTTGCTGGATATCTTATATCCACACACTGAAGTGCTACAACTGCTTTGTGTGCAGTTGTGTCCTGAGTGTCCTGAGCAGATTTGCTTTCAGCTACCTGTGCGCTATCTTCTTCTAAACCGTACCAGTCGGCTGGTGTACTGCCAGTGGGGAAGTTCTCTCTCTTCTGCTGCTGTACAACACACCGAGGGGTCTCGCAAAATTCATTATAAGAAAATCCTTCTGTGAATTGTTCTGAAAGCAGTGAAATGGGTACTCGTGAAGAACAGTAACCGTAGCAGTTTCTAGCACAACACTATTAATGACACTAAACAAAATTACGCTGCTTCTTAAACTGAAATAGTTCAGCTAATACACACAGCCTAGAAAGAGATTTCTGTTGACTGATTAGCTGATGTTTTGTATATGAAATATAACCACTCTTTCCTTTAAATATATTTTGACAGATTAAATCTCTCACAATGAAGCCTTTTACTGCATATCCTTCTGGGTTTATCGTATTCCTGTTTGCCTTGCTGCAGCGAAGCCATGGACAATGCAAAGAAGCAGCTAAAAAATCAGAGATGGATCTGAGTGTAAAATATGATCTTCCTAACTTCATCGCAGAAACACCAATTCAGAATGTAGTTTTATACAAGCACCATGTTTATATTGGAGCAGTCAACAAGATTTATGTCCTAAATGAAACTCTCCAGAACATTTCTGTGTACAAGACTGGGCCTGTTTTGGAGAACCCTGACTGCGCGCCATGTGAAGACTGCAAAGATAAAGCCAATTTATCTAATAGCGTGTGGAAGGATAACGTCAACATGGCGCTGCTCTTAGAAACTTATTATGATGATCAGCTCATCAGCTGTGGTAGTGTTTCTGGAGGCGTCTGCCACCGTCACATCATTCACCCTGACAACCCTGCTGACATCGAAAGCGAGGTGCACTGCATGTATTCACCCCGGGTGGACGGAGAAGCCGATAATTGTCCCGACTGTGTTGTAAGCACTTTAGGAACCAAAGTTCTGGTGACCGAAAAGGACAGGTTTGTCAACTTCTTTGTTGGAAATACTGTGACATCTACACTTCAGCCTCCTTATGTGCTGCATTCAATATCAGTTAGAAGGTTAAAAGAAACGCAGGATGGTTTTGAATTTCTCACAGATCAGTCTTATATAGATATCCTCCCTCAGTTCCGTGACTCATATCCCATTAGCTACGTCCATGCCTTTGAAAATGATCACTTTGTCTATTTTCTGACTGTCCAGAGAGAATCTCTTGACTCCCAGACTTTTCACACTAGAATTATCCGCTTCTGCACTTTAGACTCAGAGATGCGTTCTTACATGGAAATGCCTCTTGAGTGTATTTTCACTGAAAAGCGGAGGAAGAGATCCATCCGAAAGGAGGTATTCAACATTTTGCAAGCTGCCTACGTAAGCAAGCCAGGTGCAGCTCTAGCCCACGAAATGGGCCTTGGGTTGAACGATGATATTCTCTACGGCGTTTTTGCACAAAGCAAACCAGACTCTTCCGAACCAACCAACAGATCTGCTGTCTGCGCTGTCTCTGTGCGAACCATCAATGAGTTCTTCAACAAGATTGTGGACAAGCAGAACATGAAATGTCTCCAGCACTTTTACGGGAAAGAGAGCAAATACTGCTTGAACAGGGTAAGCGACAATTAATTTGTTACATTTTGAGCCTCTCGTTCCCTCTTTACCTACTCCATTGCCAGGTAGAGCCATCTGCTCAGCTGCAGTTACAAAATGTAAGTCCCCGATCATTTCAGATTATTTAGAATTGCTGATGATTCATCTCTGTAAGGATTAGTTCCTGTAAATTGACTATGACAATCACTGAGGTCCATGTGGTGCTAAGAAAGTATTAGTGGAACTGGGGAAAAAAAAATCCTTTTTTTTTTATTTGTAGGTAATTCTTTTTCTGTGTTCTTGAGAGACTGTGATGCAGATAAATGGAACATTTAGGCAGTTATTTATTTCAATATCTCAAAAAAGTATTCATTAACATTCGTATCCATGTGCACCAAGGAGTCCCTGAAAATACCACTCATCTTTTAAACTGTGTTAATGCTGAATCACTGCCCTCTTTAGAAAAAAAAAATGAAAAAGCTGGTTTGGCACATGCCATGAAGAGCCAGATTGTAATACAATTACTCATGCTCAATACATAAACGGTCCCACTGAAATCAGTTTTCTTAATGAAAGAAGTGTCTACGAAAATTGTATCTGAATGAGCACACCGGTAGTCTTGGATGGGAGGGTTGCCCCTCTGTACACAGTGTGTTCAGGTGGTTGCTGCTCTCCAGCCATCTGAAATCCTGTGACTGAAAGAAGCACAGAAGTTTCTTCCCTTCTGGCCAGTGTCAGCTCTTGTGAAAGAAGTGCAGAACCTGGGAACTGGGTACTTTTAGCGTTTATTTTGAAACATAAAATGTTAGAGCTTTGAATTGTACCTGTTTATGCAGCAGGGCCTTAAATGTCCTCTCTGGGGAGCTTTCTTTTCTCAAATCTAAGAAAACTGGAGCTCAGAGGTGGCACACTGTCCTCTACCAGAGGGCAGGGCCCGGGCCCTTGTGATGGGGCTCTGCTTTGCCTCGCAAGTCAGGATGAGTCCTGTGTCAGGACAGAGAAACAGCTCAACCTGCATTTGGGGCTGGATGCGATCTATCATTCCCCGTTGTTGGGATGGCTCCTGGGGAGAGTAACAACCACAGGCCTTCATCACCCCTACACCACCAGAGTCCTCCTCAGCCCAGCTGCCCAGCACAGGCCATCAGGACAGGGTGCCCTGGTTGGAGGTGGGAGCCTCTTGCATGAAAGAGAAGGGCTGCTCTTCGCTGCTGGAGGTGGGACAGTATGGTCTGGGGAGAAGCATCCATTGCGGAGCTGCTGTGGCTTCTTTCCGGTAGCAGGAATGTGCTCGGAGTGGGGTCCGACCCTGTCTGAGCATCATCACAACAGCCTCAGCATTTGGGGGATGGCTGCTTATCACAGGCTCCAGGTGTTCAATGCAGATGTAGGCATCGCCAGCGGATGCGGATACGGCAACCACAACAAACACAGCATTTTATTCCCTTTCTCGGGGGGAAGGCAATTTTCAGGAACTAAAAGGAAGTTAGCAAACATTCAGCACAGTAACTTCTTATCTTTCTTCACTGTGTTATTGCTGTCCTAATTTTTCATTTTAGGTCTTAATATCCTTTTTTTTCTCATTTTTCAGTTCGTTTTTAACAGTGAACAATGTTCTCCTCTGAAAGTAATTTTTTTCCTTATTCCTGGGGCATTTTATTTGCGAGTGACTGTCTTTAAAGCTTGTGGCCTTTAACTTATCTCATTCTGTTCTTGCCTATACACCTGTTTCATAAGGTGATCTATTCATAGAAAAGTGTACCATTAAAATATTGACAGAATAATTTGCCACTTTTCACATGCTGGGAAGTACGTTTCTGTTTCAAAAGCTTTTCCAGAGTCTGCTGCTGCTTTGCATATCAGAACTGAATGTCTTATACCGCAGACGGTTTATTATAGTTGCCCATTTTCAAGAAATGTCATCAGAACTCTGATTTCTGCTACATTAAATTGATAAAGGGAAAATGTTTCTGTGATTTCTTGTGGCTTCTTTAAATGGCATGAAGGCAGTCAGAAATTTCTGTCCTGATTGTTTGCTTAACACCGAAATATCAAGACTGTCAAGATTTGCCATTCCATTTCCTTTGCTTTATTCCAGATGACTCATTAAGGCTCCAATGAAAAGTGTCCCATGAAGTTTTTCAGGCTTCAGTTGGCCAGAAAGATTGGCAAGAATTTGCCAGGCATCCTTTATACACTTGTTTTTCTCAGGTGTGTAAAATAGACCTGCAAGGTTGGAAGATGAAAGAAGGGAAGGAGCAGGCAAAAGAAGGAAAGCCGATTATATCTTATGCTTATGTTTGTGTCAGGAATGCCAACTCTGGTCTTCCTTGATTTTGCTGGAGATAAAGTAACAAAAAAAAAACAAACCAAAACCCAGAATCCCAAACTGTTCTCTTCCCCAAACTCTTCTTAGGCCCTTTTTTGTACATTATAAAAACGTACATGAGGGCATAACCCATTTTTTTCCCTTTGTAAGTCACCTTCAACTTAAAAGAAAGCTATTATAAACTGTGAGAGTTTGTCACAGTTTATTTTGGCAAAATTCAAAACTTGCTTTTTGTGATGTAGCCAAGATAATCCTTCTCTTTGATGTTGAAAGAATGAAACCACAGACCACTGATGCAAGTGAAAGGCACTGACCACTGTGAGATTAAGTCATAGGACAGTGAAAACAGCACAGCAGTGAATATGGTATACCACTAACTTCAACATTAAAAAGAAAAATGAGCCTTTAGCAATGTTTGTAAAGGAGTGCTATCTGATAATTTACAGTTAGAGTCTGATTGATGAAGGCCATTTCATGTTATCAAAAAAAGTCCCACAAGACAATTGTACATAATTTTGTTGGACTTCGGGTAGTCCATCTTTTTAAGTGGCTGTCCCTCAGGACTGTTTAGTCTGAGGCTGCTAAGGTAGAATTAGACCAAAATAAACCAGAATAAAACATCCAAAACACTTCCTCAACCTGTTCTTCTCAGACTTTTAGCATTAAAAAATATACTTCAGCTCATCTTGATGTGGTTGACAAAATGTGTTTGTTTTTAGCCTTGTTTCCTGAAGGAATGAAGTTTATGTGGTTATGCTATTGTATGCCTGTCTTTCTGTTAGTTGTCCTGACAACCTCAACAATAAGAAATCTTAAAGATGTGAATCCAGAGACAGATTCAATATACGCAAAGGCTGTGGAAAATAGTAAAGTGTAAGGAGCCCCTCTATAAACATCAGAAGGAGTCACAGTGACCAAAGCAGGTATTGCTCACCCATGGGAAAAGTCTCCGTCAGAGCTTAGTTGGACAGCAAAGCCAACCAACCACAAGACATGAATCCAGACACAACTGTGCTTCACTTATTCCAGTGCTCATGGAAAACTTTATAAAATCAAAATAAAACATTTCCAGTTGTGTTTAAATGAAATATGTAATAAACCAAAGCCTGGACTCACTGAAGTCAGGGTTAGGAAAAGTGAATCCAGTGGCGCATCTGATTGATTTCAGATGTACCTCAGCAGAGCTGTGACCAGTTAGCACTTCCCAATAATTTCCTTCAGTGAAGAGATGGCTGTCACTTCCATGACAGCAAGGAGGAAAGAGAGCTGGCTTTGAATGAAAAGAAAAATTTGGAGTCATAGTAAAGAGGTTTTATTGCCCAAATCAAGACAAGGATATCGGAGAGGTAGCTGCTGTGGAGGGTTTTGAATCACTGTTCAGGAATCTTCCCACCCACAATGAAGAGAAGACTGGATATAGGCTTTTGGCAGAGTTTATTTGGTCACAGTTAGTCACTATCAGCCCTGGTGTGGTACTTCTCAAAGCAGAGAAGTACTTAGATGAGGGGATGGATGCTGCTAACTTCATTTGCAGACATGGTCCAGCAGTGTGCACCTCTATCATGGATGAAATGTGATTCTCCAAGTGAGGAAGGTGGGTTTAGTTGAGCCTTGACAATCTCAACCATACGTTTCAACTGTCATTAGTTAGATCATGATCATGGGCTTTGTTTAGCCCCTCTACATCTCTTAAGTGCTAAACAATTGTGAGCTCAATTCTCCTCTGATACCCAAATTCGATCACTATTGACTATCATGGAAAACCACCTCTAAAAATGAAATCCAAATTTAGCTCTGTAAAGTTCCTGCGGTTTTGTTTCTTTGACAGGTAAGTTCAGGTGAAAACCTAAAGTGCTCCATTCACCTCATAGGAAAATAGAAACCACAGACAGGCTTTTGCCGCCATGTTCCCAACAAGTGTCCTAAAGGAAGGCAAACTGGTTACCACTCCCATCAAATTAAAGGCACAAACAGTTGGAAGAATGTGAAATGAAAACAGGAGATCACCAAAACAAAGGATTAAGTGACAGTAAAATAAACACATGGTGATGCTTCTTTATTACCATTACGCACATGATAGATGAGTAAAATTGGGTTATGCTTATATTGTAATGGAACAAAATAATTGCTGCTTTCTATCAGGAAACCACAAAGCACTTATTGATCTGTCATCCTAAGGGTATGTCTAGGAATATTTAATAAAATAAATAGAGACAAATAACTCTTTTAAGGCCCTGTAATTGTAATGTCCCACACCATTTGGCTTAAAAAATTTTGGCAGGATTAAAAATAACACCACATCTCTCTGATTAGGAAGGGTTGATGTGGCTTATTTAGATAATCTCACAGCATGGAGGAAATAATTGTTATATTGCAAGTAGAATGTGCCTGAATATTTTCCCTAAAAGTCAGGCACCAGAATCTGTTGGATTGGTTCAGTCATTTTTTCCTCTGGAAATGCTATGTGAAATGGCATACAGCGTTCTGCCTGGCACAAAGCCTGCTCCCATCCATGCAGATTTTGTGCAAGCTTCTCTATAGGTTCTAACACCTCGGAAGAATAAACAGAGGGTCTGGGTGATGAGCACTGACCCCCTTTAAAACAGTCTTAAACCATAGTAGTAAGGTGACAGGCTGCATCCCCAATCCGGTTCTGCACTCAGTGCCTGTCTGCTGAAAGCCCAGGTGGTGGCCCGAGGGTCCCCGGTGTGCCCTGTACTATACAGCACAAGGCAGGGTGTGCTCACCACCCATGTCCTCTCCACCCATAGGTATGTGGCCATCTGTGTGTACCACTGTGCAAGACCTAACTGCAGCAAATAGCCGGCCTAGGGGCTGCAGGAAGTCTGAACTCTGGTTAAGCTGCAAATGAGGGACGCGTGGGTACGGGCACACATTCGGGTGTGAGTGCATGGGGGGTATGGTGTGAGCAGAGGTGTGGGTACAGTTCTCTCAGGCTGGGCCGGATTCAGCAGAGGTGTAACTAGAGAGGTAAGGGCTGGTCTGTCCCTGGGACTGGCCATGTGGACACCGTCACAAGGGAGTTCCCAAGAAAAAGGCAAGGCAAGGAGAAAGGCAGGTCAGGGAGTTTCTCTGGAAAGTACTGCTCTGCCCTGAGTGGTAGATATCTTTGCAGACTCTTCTGAGCCCCAGGAGCTGTGGGGTCTGGGGGCTGAACTGTTAGTACCCAAGTGCTGCAAGAACTGCAGAGAGTTTTCTTCTCCTGGTCTCCTGGTCTCTGCCTCCCAGTGCTGCTGCTTTGTGTTTTATCATCTTCTCGATGAAAGCTGGATTTCTCTGTGAAAAAGTGGTACGCTTTGAACTATCATTTTCTGCAAAGGGCACTGCTTTATCAGCCAGAGTTGCTAATAATGTTCCATTTCCAGACTTCTTAATCAAATTCTTGCACTGAAGGCAGGGTTCCCTATTGGTTATTAGTGTGGAAGAGTGACTCTGCTACTTTGCTCCGGAATTACACAGAAATAATTTCAAGCAGAAAGTAATTTTTTTTTTAGCATGGATATATAGATTCTCTATGTGTTTTGTATGTCTCAGAGTTTCAGAAGGCCCTTAAATAACACTAGACACTAGAACTGAATGCAGAATAATTTTCTTATCCCACAGAACTTTGCAAATTTGAAAACCTTTACCATCCCACAAGAAGAAATGTCTAAAATGTAGTCTAGCAGGTATGCAGCATGAAGGACACACAAGAGATGTGTAATATTCAGATCTAAGCCTTTTTTCCTGTGTACAGACCAAATTCTGAGGCTTCTTTGCCCCAGATTAAGTTCCTGTCTAGTCTGCTGATGGCTATTCTGCAATGGGACTGTGTCAGCTCCTCCTGAAAGAGCTACTTGGATTTCTTTATTAACGATTCCATGTTCCAGAGAAAGAGAAGCTGATTCTGCAGTGCACTGCATGCAAATCTAAGTCCTGGATTCATCCCACCTGGCTTTGGTAGGTAGTTGAGACATCTAAGCAAGCAATGAATTTTCCTCAGGTTCTGCTGCCAAAAGATGGAGAGAAACATAAATCCTGACAAAGCAGACATCTGCCTTTCAGCTCACTCAGCACCAACCTTACCTCAGCAATTTCTCTACTTACTCTGCTTGGCCTGACTCAGGACCACATATTGCCATCATTATTGCTCACTAAAGCAACAGTAGGTAATTACTATCGAGGAGAGTGCTGTGTTATTCAAACTTTCTAGGTGGCATGTGGGTTTCTGATCTCAGACGGCTTTTGCATCAGAGTGGAATTACTCCTCGTTTCCAAACATACAAGTAAAAGCAGAATCAAATCCCACAGTAAACTGAAAAAATACTGCCAAGTAAGAAGATCCATGGCATAAATGGTTCAGAAAGTAAGCGTAGGTCACAAAGAACTATTACTTGCACTGTCTATGGAATGGAAAACAATGAAATGTTAGAGAAGGAATGATCTTGGGGGAAGTGATAATGAGAGCTTCATTTTCTTAAGGCAGATGTTACCCTGCTCTTATACACAGCCTGTGGAAATTAACACCAATTGCATGATTTTTGCTACTTTCTGGACTCCTTTCTATGCCACACATCTCTTGCACCACTGTTTTGGCTAGACATGCAGTTGTTGTGCAATGTTATCTTGGAATAAGAGCCTCCACACTCAGCATTATCTTAGGATAACTGATCTACTTGGAATTCACAGCTTTTCTATTTCATCACAGCTTCCATGTAAATAAGGACTTCTGTGAAAAATGCACCTGATGTACACTGCAAATGTACAGCAAAACTGCTTTTATCAACACAACATCTCCGATGCATTATTTTATTTCTTCTAAATGTGTAATTAGTCAACACCTCTCCTTCGATAATCTGTATACTGAGTTAAATGTTAAATTAATGTAAGGGAAATCAGCAAAATACAAAGATTAGTTAGGTCCATTTTGTCTGCTGAATCAATAGGATTTACTTAGTGCTAATGCACTAACTAGATTATAGGAACTAATGCAGCCCTGCTCAATGACAAAAACAAATAACTCTTTGAATGATCTTCAAAATAGAACATGTAGTCATCTTAATTTGTATTAACTAATTACATTTAACATGGATGTCTTTTTACCTATTACCGTAAGTGGAGCATCAGTACAGTGACTTCCTTCCTCCCTCTCATTTCAGCAGTGAAGTAGATCAAAGGAACAAGTATTAAGAATTAGTGGGATGATACTATGTAAAATTTTACAGCAATGGAGTTCTTTAAAAAAATTCTCTTTCTCTAGAATCACAGAATCATAGGTTGGAAAAGACCTCTAAGGTCATCAAGTCCAACCGTCACCCCAACACCACCATGCCTGCTAAACCATGTCCCGAAGTGCCACATCTACACATTTTTTTAACACCTTCAGGGATGGTGACTCCACCAGTTCCCTGAGAGCCTGTTCCAATGTCTGACCACTCCTTCAGGGAAGAAATTTTTCCTAATATCCAGTCTAAACCTCTCCTGATGCAACTTGAGGCCATTGCCTCTCATTCTGTTGCTAGTTACTTGGGAGAATGATTCTATGATTCTATGAATCATGATTCTATGATTCTGCAAGAATTTTACGTCAATGGAGGTCTTTAAAAAAATTTTCTATAGGGGTCATAAAAATTTGTGTAATTTTAAGGTTAGAGGTAATTAATCCTTCAGTAATTCCCTCTAAATTGTTCCTTATATTGCAACAAGTAGTATTTTGAAGGGTTGATTTCCTGTGTAACTCGGACCATCTCCAGGCAGTATCAACACATAGTAGTGGCCACTGTGTGGTTAGGATTGCTTGAGTTTTTCCATCTTAAACGACTGTTTCCTGTTGCTTGCTTTTTCTTCAAGTCTCCTACTTCACAGTTAAGGTTTGAAAAGTTTCTTCTCGGAAAGGGAACATTCTTCTCCTGTATTTTATAAAACATACCTTTGAATTGCTTTCAAATACATGAGGAATCTTGGGAAGAAGAGGAAGGAAGAAGAGGGAAACAATACTTTGTTTAAAACAAAAAGAGGAAAAAATTCTTTTACCTTTTAGAGTAAAGCTTCAGTGCCTCAGCAGAAGATCTTAGAAACAGGAGAACCCAATCTGCTGCCCCAGGCATGTTCAGTTCTCCATGAACACTGGACTGAGTTCACAACATCTACACCCTCATGGTGTCTTTCACTGGTCAAGGAGAAACCAGAAGCATGGTGGAGCTGCTCCTGTGGAAATTGTTTAGCACATGAATTTGTGTTCACTGGCAAAACTGAGCTGTTCCATTTATTATTCTTTTTTTCCCTTCGTTAGGATTACAAGAAGTGCTTGGTAGTGGTGTCTGGTGCTACTGCACAGAAATCTGTTTCACAAAGCACAGAACATTTTGAATTCTGTGTTTTCAAATACTTTTCTGTTGTGATGCGGCGTCTGAGTGGTGTCTGTTCCACTTCCAAAGAACATGGAGTTCTTGGGAAGAATAAGTTAGTTGTTTGACAGAATAGGACATAAAGAAGAAAGAGATATTCATTGTATCTAGTACCTAACATGGCGACGTTAACCTGGAAATTAGCTGTCTTTCTGTGCTGTGAGAGCAGCAGGTGGGGCACACACTGTGTATCCTCAGCAGACTTCTCTAGTCTAACTTCCTTGTAGTCTCTGTGGCAAATAATAGCTGAATCATCCATTTGGTACACCTCTTTCTGAGGACTTAGACCCTATCAATATGAATATGTGCAATAGTTCAATAAGAAAGACCTAATCTCTTAGCTGATAATATTTGATAAAAGAAGTGGGAGAATATGAATGTAATGCAATCTTGGTGCCAATGAGGAACACTAGTCATGTGTATTTGGCCTGCTGTTGAACAGTACCTATGACTAGTACTGGTGTACGGCCATCCCTGTTTAGCTTCCCACAGTTGCTTCACTTGGAAAAGTAGCAGCAAGTTTTGGGAACTCAGACTGCAGTTCTGCTGACCCAGCGGGTGAGGAGTCTCGCTGTGGACTTGCAGTTGATCATGTTGGCAAAAGCCAACATGCTACATTCAAAGAATTTCTGTTTCTCATGTTCCTCGATTCTGGCTGGCTTCTCTTCTGCCTGTTGCACAGCACTGGAGTTTGTTCACAAGAGATTCTCTTCTGGTCAATTACTTCCACAAAATAAATGTGTCCATATTTTTCCATGTATCATCATTGAATGTGCTCATAACTACAGAGAATTCAGACACCCCATGACAGTTATGTATAGTGAGAACAATAAATGTGACTATGACTTTTTAGCATTGTGAACAGTAAAATTTTGTCCATTTCACAAGCTTTCTGTCTTGAAAATTGCAAAGGAAAAAATTTCCTTTGTGATAGCACAGTAGAAAGCTATTTATATATTTCCTTTCTTCTGCATTACGCTTTATTGACTCTGACCTGCTATGGCATGAAACCACGTGGAAAAGGAGTAGGGAGATAGTCCCTTTGCCAAGGGAATTGACAGAAGAAGGCATGAAGTGAACAGAGTCTGTAACTGTGCCAGAAGCCAGAAAACTTGTCCTGGTTATAATTCTCCTCTCCCCAGTTTGTCAAAGAGCTATAAGTACAAGGATCTTAGTAGTCATCTCTAACGGAGTCCAGAATTAAAAAGGCTGGTATGTGACAGCTGGGAAGATTTATGAGGTTTATGAAATTTAGGGAGTAATTCCTTTCAAAGATAACAACGATAGACAGGCCAAATTTATAATGTCACTCACTTTTTTTTACATGGGACTGGGAAACAGACAATACAGGTTCTAACTCCAGCCCTCTAACAGAGCTCCAATATGATGCTGATCAAGTCACTCCTCCTCTTCAGGCAGTGCCCTGGCTTCACTGAGTTATTGGGGCCAGAATTTCACTTCTTGTATTTCACATGGAGGGAAGCAGTGATCAAATGAACTTCTCACCTGAAGAGAAATACTGCAAGTTACCCATAAAATTCAAGTACATTATAGAACAGCAAAACCACGTTGGCTAAAAATACACAAGAAACTTCAGAAAGGAAAATCTGATAAGGTTCTTTTGTGTTCACCCCATTTACTCTTCCTGTCCAGGGTCTGCTGTTCACATAAATTCTTCACCATTATGTGCTTGATTCCAGTAGGACACACTCCTGAAAACTGTAGTTTTATTATTCATCTTGATTCACTGACCTCCACAACAGGAGACATAAGCAGCTCATGCACCGTCTCCATTTTTAATTGGCTTGAGAATCAGTTTGTTATGTGGTATCATATATTCATTCACTCTAAAGCAGTTTCTTTGAAAAAGGACTTTTGCCATCTGCAGCTATTGGGATCCACCTCATTTAGCAGTAGCTCATTTCCCTCTGCTCCATGTTATGCTGTAGCGTTGGGCCTTGTGGGTGCCTACTTCTCTTCAGGGAGACTCCCAGGATTCACAGCAGAAAACAAAAGTTGGTACTTAGGAATTTGATTCCCGACAGCCAGCAAGTTAAAAGGCATATAAACAAACCAGCAGGAAATAAGACTCCTGCTTATTCCTAATTTCACTTGAGTTCTCCTTCATAACTGTAGTATTTTACAATTGACACTAGGAAATTTTACCTAGCTACTTTCAGACAATTTCTCCAATTTGTCAAAATAAATTTTAATTTTAATGATTTCCTCCAAATCTCTCACAAGGCAGTGATTAAGTCATTAATTTCTAGTTTATTCAAGACATTAAACATAATATCAAGACAGTACACATGATGTCACTTTCCAATTGAGCACCGCACTTAACTAAGAAGAACAGGTTTTGGCCAGCTCTAGAAGGAGTAGCCTGGAGCAGTGTTTGTCCAAACTGCAGTGGCTGCAAATAATAGAAAACTCCCAAAATTATTTGGTTAAAATTTAGATTTTTTTTGTTTTCCCTGAGTCTAGCTATTCAGACTAGAGCCTAGACTCTATGATCGGTTCTGACAATGACCTAACTGAGTATTTTTTTCAGATTTTCATTAGTGGATTTAAAATTTCCTCCATGCTTTCACTTTTGGCTTCAAATGTACAACTCTGTGCAAAATATTATTTTTATGCTCACTGAATATGATATATAAATCATCACTTAACTGCTAAACAGCGACAGCTCCTGATAGCCCAGCTCAATGATGTCTAGAGACTTTTTTGGCACGTTCGTCTTCTGTGGACCAAATCCAGGGTAAATTCTGAAACACCACAATTTCCCCTATGAACAAAGAAGAGAGCGTCAGTTATCTCCTACCCTCTTGGACACGGCCGAAAGGCACAGCTTGCCCACACCTCTTTGCATTCCAGTGGCACACCGACACTGTCTTCACAAAGCCTTTGCTGTGAATCACACACACAATTGGCATCTAACGTCCTAGAAGAGAAGCAATATGGCCCAACCCAAGCACTTACCCACTCTCTAATCATCCATTTCAATAGTTCTGTGATTTGTCACTGGAACTTGGCATAATATCCGGAGTGCATCATCTGACATCAGTTATTTTTCCACATTGACAGCCAAATGGACACTTACGTGTATACTGAGAGAGAGGGAGGGAGGGAGAGACTCAGGCTTCAAAGAGTTAATTTAAAGCAGCTTCTTTGCCGAAGTTTTCCGTGTTATCAATCTTTCTTCAGTTTTCTGAGTAGCCTTTTAATCTCTGCATTTCTACCCAAAGATCAAAGCCTTCCTATTTCTTAAACAGCTAACCTTACATTATGGTTAATCCATGAAGCGCCAGGTTTTGAGAGAGCCATATGTTGAACAGTCTGCAGGTTCTTGGGCAGATACCCAAAATTACGACATCTCTGAAGAAGGCTGAGCTGACTCTGTGGCTGAACTGACTTCGGGGAAGCTAGGAAAGGTGTTGGGGCAAGCACAAAAATCTAACCACTTGTTAAAAAGAGCTTGAACAGGGTTTCGTGAGGCGTGTCAGGATGTTCAAATTGTGTTAAGATGACTACATAGGGGGAAGTACTTTTTTAAGGTTAGCACAGAAACATCTGTCCCCAAAGTCATTTGCTCATGGAAAAAAAAGGAGTTACAGTAAAGAGCAGAGATCTCAAGTTGGGGAGGGTAAATTCAGAAATCTGCCTTATTTCCAAAAGCATGAAAACTGTACATCTTTCTGCACTTGAACTATTCATGCTCATTGTATGAGTAATCTTAGCACAGATGTTTCAGAAATACTTTTAGACTGGATAGGATATGAGTGCAAAAGAACAAAGCATTTAGCTTGTTTGGTGGCCAAAGCAAAGAAACGCTAAATTTGCCCCTTGTTGATCAGTCAAAAATATTTAAAGTGTTCAATTCAGCATGCCTAGTGCAAAGAATTAGTTCAGTTCCTGCTGATCAAAACACACCATACCTTAACAGTTAATACCAAAACTAATACAGCAAACACTTTAGCATGTGGATAACCAAACTGTTACGTCACTGCTATATTGGATCTAATCTGGAAGCCTTCTTTCTGTGTGATTAGGCAGTGCACAGAGATTTCAGTTGCTCTTGTTTGGTCTTATGCACGTTTTTGCCTAGATGATACAGTAAATTGACGGTGCACCTGGAGAAAAGCTGGCACCACAGCTGACTGAAACTACTAGGGATCATAGAAAACTTTGCCCGCCAGTGGTGTTGCTGTGCACAGTTCAGAAACATTACAATTCAACAGCAAAGGACTGAGCTATTGAGTTGAACATTTTGTTAATAGCATTTTCAATGCCTCAGTTTTTCTTCAGAATTCACCAGACTTAAGCCAGCAAGAAATTCTTGGTTCATTGCTTCCTTTCTCATAGTACTTTGGTTATAGGTAGTGGAAGGAAAACCATCTGAATCAAGAAAATAAGAAAATAAAATTTTACTCCTACTTGTTCTTTAAGGGAATGATCTAGATCTGTTGAATTTAGTGGAGAGACTCTGACTGCCTTTAAAAGGTTTAATTCAAGCTTTTAAAAAAATTTTTTAAAACTTCTTTGTGACAACAACAGATCAATAAAAAAATTAGGAAAAATGAAGTTCTCTATTGATTTCGGCAGAGGGAACCACCATAAGATCCTTTATAATCTCTCTACATGTTTATTCATAACATATGTCACAGTGGGAATATGCTAGACGACTTCCAAATTTAAACTGGTTAAAGATCCTTTAGGGGGTTCCTGATTATTATTTGTATGATCTCACCAAAACAGATGATGTAGTATCAATAGTAATGGAATTATCACTTAATAGATTACTATTGAATTGTCAGGACAGTAGGTTATGTTCTTCTCTGGAGATAACTTAAAGTGTATTGTTCAAGAAAATTTCCAATGAAAATTAAAACCAAGTAATCTCTATTCCAAAACTGAAAGAGAAAATCCAGCAAACGCAGCAAATATTATAGTACACTCAAGACATATAGAAATTGGACAAAATAGTGCAAGAGCCATAAATGATCAATACAATAGCCTAAGTATTATAAAAAACTGTCTTCCCATAGTTTCATTTAAATATACAATCAGAAAGCTATTTTCCTGGCTTATCTCCCTTTTCTCTTTCTCCATCTTTTTCTCCCCTTTTCCATCTTGTCACTGAAAAAAGGTGTTGAAAAGAGAATAGAAAGAGAAGAATACTGGAGAGTGTTATTTGAATGCAAAAACAATGTTTAAAAAACTGCAACATTTTTAGACAATTATTTTCTAGGAATCACTGTTTTAGAAGCAGGTGTGTCTCTAGGCAGGCTCTGCAGTCAAGGAATTCTGAGACCCTTGGAGAAGCACCATTACGGAAGTCACTAAGAGAAAGGATACCTTGATATATGTGCTTATGCACATATCATCAGGTTAATTAAAGACCCTATGTCTTATGCCCAACAGACAGGATAAAAAAATGTTAAAAGAAACAATCCCATAACATTAAGAAGTCATTGCCTTCCTCATGGAACATCATAACTGATGAAGCAATTAAGTTTGAAACATTTTAAAATACTTTTGGTCAAATGCATTTGTGCTAAATGACTTCACTCTGACAAAGATCAATTCCTACTCATGAAGACAGTACTCATCTGTACTTCATTTTCTAACAGGCTTTTTCAAGAAATGCTTCATACTGCAGAGCACAAGATGATGAATATCGCTTAGAAGTTACGACTCCTTTGCAGAGGGTTGACTTGTTCATGGGCCAGTTCAACAGTGTCCTGTTGACTTCGATATCTGTCTTCACCAAAGGCAACCTTACAGTTGCTAATCTGGGAACTTCGGAGGGCCGCTTCATGCAGGTAAATATTACTTCCACACCTTCACAATAAAAAAATCTACTGGAGTTTAGCAGGATGGTGACAAGTAAGGAACAGTATTACTCCAGATTAACAGGGCATTCGAAAATTGAAATTGCTCAATAAATAGAGCCTCTGGAATATAAACAAAGTGCCTAATGGAGTATTCAGTAGTTTAAGTGTTTACACGGGCTTTGTGGTTTGGAGCAATGGTTTTGGAGCAAATTCCACTATGAGCTTCGCTTAGTCCAGCTGATTCAGTTCAGAGAGCAGTTTTGGTCCGTACAAACTAGGTTTCTTTCAAAGGACACTAAACTGAAAGCTCTGTCTTGGATAAAGATCAAATATGCCCCAACTCCAGCTGGGGCAGAAAGGTCCGAAACAGAGACTGATTCTTCAAACAGCTTCAGATATATGCTTCATATGGTCATTTGGTCTAGAGGATCAGATTAAACCTAGTTCAAAGAAAAATGCTGAGACAGTTTATAGTGTAAAAGCAGGAGCCTTGGCATTAGTTGTTTCTATACACTGATGCACTCCTCTGGCACCAAATTACTTGCTAATGTACCCATAGCCTATGACTCACAGCTCTAGAATCGAGATTACCTCCTCCTCCACCTACTTTCATGTCTCTCTGAGTGCGTCTTAGATTTTCTGGCTCTTGCTCATTCTCTTCTCACTCTGTTCTTTTGGACAGCAATTCTTCCTGTCCTAAAGCAGGTTTTCCATAATAAGTGGTCAGTCACCCTCCTGAGAAGTCTGTCTCCCTCCACTCTAGACAGGTAGATTACACTACATGACTTCTTTGTAGGTGACTAATGAAATTCAGCCCACCCATAGGGCCAACAATTTTTAAAAACTTGGCAGGCAAAATCAAACATCAGAAGACAAAATACTTGGAAAGTACCAAGGGCTTCCTTTATTCACTCAGCTTATTTCAAGCACTGTCATCCTGCAGTGACCACCTTGGAGAGCTTGGCTACTCCAGCTGGATGTGCATCTGGATCCCTCTTGCACCCAAGGACCTGTGTCCTTTTACTCTGCCAGTATTATTTGTCTTCTGGTGGCCTTCCTGAAGTACTGGCAGTCTTTGGCCCTTCTTGCTCTGTAGGCTGCAGAGTAGTTAGTAGCATTGTCCCTCAACTACCATTAACTGAAACCTGATGAGATTTGCCATCATGAGTTGCTGTGCCCTTCCAGCTTCCCCGTTTCCCAAAACCTTTCATTTTCATCCCTTTCTTCTCTCCCTTCCATCATTCTCTGTCCTTGCGACATATAGTAAGTAGGGTTACATATTGTCCCCAGTATTTGTTAGCTCACGATTGGCACCGTTTTTGGACAAAAGGAATCTTATACCTCCACTTCTGTCTTCTGTACAGATGGGACACAGAACCAATAATGCAAAATCCCTAATGCTCCTGCAGGGAGGGAGGTCAAAGTGATTTACCACAAAAGACAGATGGAAAACTGGAGAAAATCATATTTCTCTTTCTCTCTAAAAGATAAGAATTTAGCAAAATGTTCCATGGCAACCCTGCCAGTTTTACCTGAACTTCACATGATGACCTTGGTAACTTTCAGATGCAGTTTGGCTTCAGCTCAGGAGAGGCAAATGCTAAGAGCTAAGCACTGAGCATAGCAGCAACCTGCGCTCTGTTCTTAGATGTAGATACTGGGTCACACAGCGAACATGAGCAATTTGTTTAACCTTTCTGAAGCCGTTTCCTTATCTGCAAAATACAGTTAATAACCACTACTGTCTTACTCACTGCATTTCTTCTGGGTTGTCACAAAGCTTTTAGGGAGCTTTGGCGGAAAGCGCAAGGCAGCATTACTTTTATTTGTAACATTCTTTAAATTATTCATTCAAGTCCTGAACCACACACTTCATTCAGACATTTGCCCAACTCAAGGAACAATTAAAATATTTCCAGAATACATTTCCCATTCCAGGTTCACTTATGGATCAAAAGAAAGGCTATTGTGTAAACTGCACATTGCCATTAGCAGAAATATTCTCATCATTGAATTAGATTGGCTTGAGCTACAGGGGGAAGTCAGCATTGGGCTCATATTGTAGTAAGTAGGAGCTCTTTCTTTCAGGGCTTGCAGCAACCAGCAAGAGAATAACATACTGGCTACCTTTAACAACACTACCTCCAAATGAAAACATTAGTATATGTTTTGCTTTTAAATGACCTTGAAAGGGATACTAGGTCTGCAGGATACAGAAGACACATTTTTTTGCAGAACTGAATGTTCACTTACATTAAATCTTTATTTTCTTTCAGTAATAGTTATCTAGGAAGTGCTTTCAAACATGTTCATTAGCAAATGTCCCACTAAAGCAGATTTGCAGTGTTTCTATGGAAATCTAGCTATTAACTGCAATGAGATGGAGATCATTAAAAATTGAGCTATTAAATGACCATTACTGAAGTAAAATGGGTTAAAAAAAATCAGGATAATCTCACAATGACTTAATTTATCAAAAGATATGCCCCAAACACTTCCCCACATTTTTTAGCAAAGAAATGTAATGATGTTCTTTTTTGTTCATTCACAAATCTGCTGGAACATATTGCAAAGAATCCTCAGTTTTTCACTTATTACACACCTCACTTTTGCACCGTCATTTGCACTCATATTTTTAGCTTTTTGTGCATGTAAATATTGAATTTTCCTGTGCAATCCCCTTGTAGCTATTCAGAGTTGACTATATCCCTTCAGAGGTAAGTATGCTTTCAAAAAAAAAATTAGTTGCAAAATTCTACCTATCAGCAAACCTGTATTAAAAATGATTATATTGTACTGATAACTTGCAAACATATTTTCATGCCAGCTATTTAAAAGCAAAAGTAGAAAATATTCATACGTAGGTTTCTAACATTAGAAAATCAGCTCAGCCCGTCTAGTGAATCCAGTTCATCTTGTATCCTCTTTGAAATACCAAACCTTACCATATTTAGACAATTTAGTTTGTGACATAAATTTCAGCACTAGCAGTCCTCCATGCAACTAAAAGAAACAGTAGTACAGTACCTCTGTCTCTGTCAACTGCACCTTGAAGTGCCCAAATACGAAACAGCTCGATGAAAGTAATGAACATTTAATTCACATTTTTGCTGCATTAATTTAGGGTTTCCTTTAATTGTTATGAAACATTTTGTGGGGAAAAAAAAGATGTTGAAAACATAGTGATCATGCCACCTAAACTGAATTGAAGCTCCAAGCCTGTGCTGTGGAAGCCAGTAGGTGCAGCAGCAAGCTACTGATATTCAACCTGAGAGAAATTTATTTGGAAATGTTTCTCATATTCTCCCATTATACTTGCTTATACTTGATCAGCACCCAACCACTTGATTCTCCTTCTTTTCTTTCTTTCCTTTCCCTTGCTGTCTTTCATCTCCTTTTGCACTTTCTTCTGCTCACCACTTTCTGCCTTCCTACTGACGCCTCATCTCTGACTGTTTCCATCTCCATCCATTTTTCTCTCTTTACCACATGACTATAGCACAGCATTGCTGCAAAAGTCATCAGAAGGTTTAACATGCAGTTTCTAAGAACAAAGGTTTTCCTTCTGTAGATGATGGCTACCCGATTCTGGAGTTTTGATATATTTAGAGACATATTACAATGAATTGTTCCTATCTTTACACGTGATTCCACTGAAACTTATGGCATTACCCATCAAAACCACGCCAATGACCCAACTCAGAATACAGCCTGTATTTTGATTACATAAAAAAAGTTATCTGAGGAGCCAGTAATTTTCAGACTGCAAAAGCAGGTATGTTTTATCCAATCAAGGAATAATCACCTGTTGTTTTCTGCTTATGCTTTTAGTTCATTTAAATAGAATTATTCACTTAAACAGCTCTGGAAAGCACTAATGCTGGAAAGGAAATAGTGCCTTCTTTGTTAAATGTTTATTTTTTTCAACCAAAATCTAAAACTAAAATCAAATTGATCTGGATGGTCCAAATACAGAAGATTCATGAGTTCTTTTAAGGAGGATAATTGGGGCCAGGAGGTGAATTCCAAAGCTTTCCTGGAGAGTAATTGCAGCCCATTGACATACTGAGCATGTTTTGGCTGCATCAGAAATGTTAAATCTGTATTTGGCCATGAATAGATTGGAGTTTGTAGTTTACCAAATATTGTGGAGTTTCTGTTACAAAACAGAGCAGTAATAATTTTTCTAAGACAGCTGACATGCATGAGACGGAAAAGAAAAATGGTTTTACTTCCTTCCTAAGCTGGAGCCTGACAACAAGCTTTTTTTCAGCCTTCTGTTTTTTTTCTGTTGAGAAGTTGCAGCTGTTTTGGCCTTTCTTATTGTGCTTGTTTTCAGAGTGTGACTGGGAACACAGGCTGAAAGTACAGCTGTTGGGTGCAAAGTGAATCAGGTATTTCACAGTGGTTATTTGATTAGAAAACAGCACCCAGTCACACTGCTATAGCTGAGGAATCAGATTTTCAGCTGGTGTAAAGCAGCCTTACTCTGCTCAAGCCAAAGAAGCTACGCTGACAATACGACTCACAACTGGAAAAGACACTTTCATTACCAGCCAGTATTTTGGGAAATTATAGTTTGTCAAAAGCTAGCCATGATATATTGAGATAAAATATCTTCTATTTTTGCTCAGTTCCAAGGTGATTTTTTTTTTTTTTTTCCCTGCCTGAAGCTTGGTATTATTTCAGAGAGTGACGTTTGACTGATGAATTAAAGAGCAAAGTTCTTCAGGAAGGGGAAATCTTTCTGATAGCTCCAAGGAGGGTGGAATATGGGAAAGTTTTACAAGATTTATTCTGAAAAGCTCACATTTGGTCTGGCCTTAACAATGAAAAGGAGACCGATGCCCTTGACGTATGCAGAGGCTGCTTTTCAGCATAACGCTGTGTTTGGAAGCAAAATACTGCATGTGCTCCCTACGCTCGAAGCTGGCCTCACCGAGGCAAAGCCCAAGCAAGTACGCTGCTTGTTGGTGACCTTCTAGAGGAAGAGGGGTATAGAGATGTTTTCACTGTATGTTTTACAACTACCATGGGCAACCACTCTCTTTAGATGCAGTTTTGGCAGCAGGGCCTTCTCATCCAGTGAAACTCAGTGCACGGTGGGGCAGCACCGGGCTGTGTGCGGAGTGAGGAGCTCCCCGACGTGCCCTCTGATCTTCACGGGGCAGTGGGATATCCATCCTGCTTCTCCTGGAGGTAAGGAAAGGGTCTTCCCATAGATATACATGCACCCGGAACTGCAGTCAGTCACATGCTGGCTGCAGTCCTGTCTGATCGAGCTGGACATGAGCCAGCTCTAGCTCAGAAGCCAAGCCTTAGCAAAACATGGTCACAAACTGTCACGCCTGAACAGACTCTGGACTGAAAATGGCTTAGGGCACGAGAACCAAAGCATGATGGCATAGATAGGCCTCATCGGAGTACGGCATGTCACACAATGGGCCGCTCACCCTCTTCAGGGCCTCTCTGCACTTGTTAGACATGAAAAAATACAGAATAATAATAAGCCTTATTCTGAGGACCCATTATATCCCAGTATTTTTAACCAGGTTTTCAGCCCAGAAAGGATGTGTGGGGTTAGAATAAAGGTTCAAGGAGCAGAGTTTCCTGTTGCTGACAGGGGCTAAGATGGATAAGGGAGAGGTATGAGGGAAGTGAAAGCACACAGTGATACCTCTCCCAGTACCCTCCTGCTTCTGGCACTCAGTGGCCCAGAGATTCCCTGAGCTGGAAACTGCTCCCATATCTGGTGTTTAATAGTCCTTGATGGACTTCTTTTCCATCGATTTTGCCTATTGTATTTTGAAATTATTTGTTGTTTTGTCCTCCATGGTACGCTGTGACAATGATTTCCATCATTTCATTGTGCTTTGAACGATTAAGAGCTTCCTTTGGAGTTTCCTTGACCTGCTGCCCTATCGTTTTATTTGGTGCCCTTGATTCTGTCTGATGAGGAACAGGAACAGGGCTCGAACAGATCAATGGTCTGGGATATTTTCACATGCTGAGCACAAACCTGTTGTCTTTCACATCCAAGCAGACAGAACACTTGATAGTCACACTCATTTCCCAGGAATACTTATGATTAAAAACAAACACCAGCACAACCACCAACCTTTAACACACATATCTCATTTCCCTGAAAAGAGAGAAATTAACATGTGTCGTAGCTGCTTTCATAGATTACATGCCAGGGAACATAATGCATGCTACAGAAATTAGTACAGACAAAAATAATCACATCTGCTTTTTATTTGTAACTGCAGTCAAGGCTTGGAAAAATTTATCCCAGAATTCAACAAGAAGAGATCCAAGCCTTCAGCATTGCTTTTCTCTTGCAAACAGCAAAGTGGCAAGGCCTCACCGCTCCAGGAATCGAGGCTCAAAGCCATGGTGCCTATCAGCAAAATGAGTTGACGCAGAGCAAGGAAGTACAGAGCTTTGCATCTTTCAGCGTGGCTGTTCAAATCCAGTTTATATCACAGCATACTGGAAGCCATTTCCACCATCAAACTGATCAAACATCTTTGGATCTAGTTCCTGTCCTACTAGACAAATATTATCATAACGAAACCCACCAGTGCAAGTGGGAAGCCATGTTGGAAGCAAGTGCGAGGAGGTCAAGAAATTCATGAGCATGGACCTTAAGCCTTAGGGAGCCAGAAGGAGGAGAGAGTGATGGGATGCCCATCGGGTCATTGCAAAGGCCGTCCTCAGTGCCCGCTGCTGTCTGGCTGCTGTGGTCCAGCAATTCACCTGGCTTTTCAGTACTGGCAGTCTGACCTATTTAAGGCTAAATGCAAACTATGCACACGTGCCTTTATAGGAATGTGAATAGTTGCAATCCTTTCCACTTTATCATTTTTAAACCAACACAAAACTGTGGCAAACTCTAGATCAGTAACATTTTCAGATCTACAGCTTGACTTTTAACAGTTTTATAGTAGCAGCTCTTTCTGTGGTAAAGAATGTGTCTTCACGCTCCCAGAAAAAATATCAAATATTGCATAATGTAAAATCCATGTAGTCAAATTAAAATTAACACCTGGTGCCAAATAACTGTTTTGAGAGCACACATGTTTTAATATTCAGTTTGAGTAGAAAAGCTTACACCTTTCAGAGGAGATCCATTATACTCTCCATGGATTAGAATGATATACAGCGTTTAGAGAGCTACATATGTGCCCTTTGCAAGGCTACGCTGCATATCCCAGGGCATTTGAGGCATTACACAATAAAGTTAACCCTGAGCCTATCTCTGCTGGGTAATGGCCTACACCTGCCAGACATCTAGGGAAAAAATAACAATATGATACTTAGATGGGATTGCTTTCAGAAGGCCTCTCATTTTTGCAGAAGATATTTCAACATGCAGACAGCAACATTTGTAATTCAATCCTGCTGACTAGCAGAACTGAGCATCAGAACTATTTTTAAAAGAAGCTGTTGCATGCTGTTTTTCAACTCAAGTTATTACAGTCTTAATTTGCCATATTATGCATAAACGAAGCTACAGTCAAGTCTTCTTACTGAACACTAATACTAGCTGATGGCAATGAAAGCATATTTAAAGAAATTATTTTAATGTTCATGGACCTAAGTGATCACACTGACTTCCAGTATAAAGGATATATTAATTAATATAGTCATTAATTAATTAACTGTTTATTATTATCTTCATGGAAGCACTTTGAGCTATGCTGAAAGACCCCATACTTTTTTTGTTTTTCCTCTTAAATAGAGGGACATAAATATTGTGTTTGCTTTGAGAAGGATGTCTGGGGTTGTGGTTACTGACAATGAAGGTGATTCTCAGAAGGGTTATTTGTAAGAACGTCAGAAGAGCCACATGGGTTTCAGTGAAGGGTATGTCTAGTTCAGTGCTCTGTCTCCAGCAGTGGTGACAAGTGGATGCCTAGGGGCCCAGGCAACATGCCTAATACCTTCTGCTTCAAGCCTCCAACTATTTTCCATTCTGGGGATTTCCTGAGCTATTGGGTTTTGCCTGTTTAGCTCTTTCCATGGAGTTTCCCTTTGAACGTGTATTCCTCTTGCATTCACATCCTTTGACAAGGAGTCCTGTAGGTCATCACATATTGCTAGGAAATCTTACTCTTTTGTTTGCTTTGAACCTGACTCTCACTTTTGTCTTTCCATGGTGTTTAATACTTTTATTACAAGAGTAAAAGGACAGTCTCTACCCATTCATGATTCTGTATGTCTTTTTCATAGCACATCCACACCTACCCCACTCAGTCGTTGTTCATTACAGCCTTTTGGTCATCTTTGTCATCCTTCTCTGAACCTTTTCCCATTTTGTCATACTTTTTCTGTAATGAGGCAACCAGAACTGCACAGAGAATTCAAGGTTCAGGCAAGCCATGAATTTGTACAATATCAGGATTTGTTCTCTAATACTTTTCTAATAATTCCTAATTTTTTATTTGTTTTTTGGACTACTGCTGAGCACTGAGATCACGTTTTCATGGAACCATCTATCATATACTGCTTTAAATTCATCTTCTTTGTTGTATTTCACCTGCCATTTTATTGCCTTGACACACTGTCTTGTGAAGTCCTTCTGCCATCCTTCATAGTCTGTCCTCATCCTTCTCACCTTGAATACCTTCAGATCATCAGAAATCTTTGTCACTGGACTGCTCAACCACTTTTCCAACTCGTTTATGGGTATATTGAACAGTATGGAACCCAGCATAGACGCCTTGCAGAACACCTCTGGTGACTTCTCACTATTGCAAGGACTGACCATTTACTGCTAAAGTCCGTTTGTTCTCTTTTTGTTAATTATTTATCTGTGCAAAACCTTCCCTCGCTCCCATCTGCTTGAGTGCAGGCACATCGATACGTTTTCGTTTCTCTTATGCTCTGGAGAAATGCTTAGTTATTAAATTCATTATTAAAATGTAAAAAAAACCCAACACCACCCCTCAAAAAAAAAAAAAAACAAACAAGAAACAAACCATCACTTTATAGTCTTTGTAAAGAGAAATCCTTTTGTACTACTGAGCCACTTCCATGGTAGAAGTAGCCCCTGTATGGTGGTGTGTCCATAGTAGATTAAAGACACAGTGTACGCATACCAGCCCAGTCCCAAGGAATAAAAATCAGAGGCTTCCGAGAATGACGCTGGAGTCCTAAGTAGCCTCTTCTTCTTGCTGTAGAAGCTATCTTCAAATTGCGTTTTTCAGGATTATGTTGGATAAGAGTAAGATAGGATTTCAAGGACCAGGCTGATGTGTGCAAAAACCACACAGTTATATAGACCAAAAAGAGCATTTTTGCATCTAGTATCTGTTACAGCAGTGCTGGAGGCTGGTAGATTAGTTCTAAGCAAACTCCAGACTTTTATTCTGTAGTCCCAAAGGAGTTAGGAAGTGTAATTTGAGCTCCCTGTATGTCACGAGGTCAAAGTCTATTCACTTGGACTTTGAGCAGGTGATTTGACTATCAGCCTCAGTAAAATAAAGGTCGGTCAGTGTTTAAGGCACCGAATATTTTTTCCAAGATAGCAGAGATGGTATCCAGATTTTCATGTAGTGCTCTGAGGTTGCAACACAGATGTGTTTAAAGGGTTAACACTGTGGCTCAATCAGAAAGAATACTTGGCAATAAGAGGAAGCCTGGATTAATGATAGAAAAGAATTCTTAGCATTTTATAGCAGTGGGTATTCGAGATGAGACATGGCTAATGATCAACTAAAAAGGTATTTGCAGCTGTGGTGCTACCTCTCCCCGTAATGCCAACATTAATCAAGCTTTTTCATGCAGCTTTGCAGTCCATTCTATTTTTCATTGTCCTGAATATAAAAACAGAGCTCAGGCCCTAATACATTGAGTCAGAGACCATACTTCTGTGTCACCGAAAATGATCAGACCTTATTGATTTCTAAAAGCTGCACTTTCTGTACTGCGAAACAAACCCATAGCAAAGGCTTTAACAAAGCTAGTTTCACTTTAAAGAAAAAAAGATCTCTTGTAACACCACACTGTAAATACCTCTCGGATGTGAAGTAGTTATTGCCATGAATTAACTGCTCATATATTTTATTTAAGTCTTGAATTACAACAAAACTTCAGCTGTAATTACAGCATCTCTAAGACTAGTTTTGGAGTGAGCCATCTTGTTGAAAGACCTTGGCAGTGCGAAAAGCCCGTGAAATCGTGTAAGTCAATGTCCTAGCTGTTCTGATGCTGCCTTCGGAGTCAGAAGAAAAGCTTCATTATAGTGAAAAATTAAAGATTTGACATACAAGTTATTTCCAGAATGGCTTCAATCTTTTTAAATAATGAGCCCTATTGAATCTCAACTTCTCAGCAAATGTTGATTATCTAAATTCCTTAAGTAAACTTCACATGATGCAGCTTTTGAAACATGAACATGATCTTCTCTCATGTAAACAATCCTCTGCCTTTGTTGCCTGATGCTATCACATTTGGGTGCACATCCTTCTGGACTGTGGGCCCAAGCCTATAAAATCTCACTATCGAATATCCACCCCAATCTGCAGATGCTTTATGCCTGTGCTTAACAGCCATGACTCATCCCATTAAAGTCAACAAAGTTACAGTAGTAAAGTTAAGCGTGTGTTTGCAGGAATAGGCCCAAATTCTCAGAAGTATTTAGGTAACTCAAGATGCAGAGAGATGACTAGTGGGGGAATTTCATACTGGTGTGACTAATCTCCCTAAGATCTCCTAAAATCAATAGAGCGAGAGAAGGCTCTTGCAAAGGGGCTTCAGGACAACTAAATTAGGCTCCTGTTTTGGAACGTCTTTCAGAGAAGCCTCCAGCTCTCCCTGTCATTTAAGAGGTGCTTCAAGTGCTCAGTTCCGGACACCCGGCTCCTGCAGAGGAATCAGCAGAAGCCAGACCTGGAGGTGCCCAGTCACGTCTTGCAAAGAGCCTGTCTGCAGCAACAGCCACCTCACCAGCTCTGGGCATCGAGGTCCATGCGCCCGTAGCTCTGCAGAGCTGCTCACAGCGCTACCTGCGCCCGCCATAGCTTTGCACTCTAGTGGCCCCACCTGCAGCAAGACCAGACACTATTGACACAGGGCAACATTTACTTTTCAAACTGAAGGGCCAAAGTGAAAATAAATGGAAAAATTTTTGACTTTTGAAGGCCTGGAGTTTTAAGATTCTTTTAAATAGACGTTGTCAATAAAATTCTTCCTTCTTAAATGCACAGGGCTGTCTAAATGACCTGTCTTCATTTTGTACGGTTGATTTATCAATCCTTGAAATTAAAGGACTAGAAAACATGCAATGACTCCTTCGTATTTTATTAAATATGATGTATTTTGAGGATCCTCCAACAGCAATAATTTTGCTGTGTTGAATAAAGTAGTTTTTATAGCGCTTTAATCAGATCATGATGGAACATTATGCAAAATATTATGCAATGTAATGCAAAGTAATTAATGCAAGCAGAGAAGTGGCAGAAACGTGAGACCGCTGAGCAGCATGCATTTGTGTCACTTGCTGCCTGCTGATTTTCCCAATTTCTTTCTTTCTTAGATAGTGGTTTCCCGTTCAGAACTCACAGCTCCACATGTCAGCTTTCAGCTAGACTCCCACCCCGTCTCTCCCCAGGTTGTTGTTGAGAATTCTGTAGCAGATGATGGCTATACCCTGGTAGTGACTGGCAAAAAGGTGAGTGGTTCATAACCTAATCCTTCCGTGCGCTGTATAAACCTGCCATCAGAGCAGCAACTCTCAGTAAGAGCAACTGTTCACACTGCTGCCTTACGCTTTGCATCCTCCCAGCCTTGCCATTCCCTTGGGAACACTGGAGGTGCAAGTTTCCGCCAAGATTTTTTTTTTCCCTACTAAACAAACCAACGGCCTAATATTGAGAAATGTTTAAATAACGTAAGAGCTGTGATATAAACCAACAAAAGCCAGGAAATGCAAATTTCAAGGCTGAAACCCTGTCCTTAATTCAAGTGCTGGCAAAGAAAAAACACACAATGGCTTAAGGAAAGAATGGTGCTCACAGTTTCCTGGCTTTTGTTGGTTTATGTCATAACATAACTTTTTAAGGAGGGGTGTGTGTGCAAGAGTTACATGAGTATGTTTAAAATTGGGAGTCAGTGTCTGTAGTAAGGTTTGAAGATTGCTTTAGCATATAGTCTATACAGGGTTAATAAAAGATGAAGAGCTGTCACAAATATGCTATTGTCATAAGTAGATACGCATTGTAGAATGGGTTTAAAGCATCAGCAGATAATATTACAGATAATCCTAAACCGTAATCGTAAGCAATAATTTGACCTATTGAGTTCTATAAGAATTTATGTAGGCCATTAGTAAAGATGGTTGTTAATCATTTACTGGCAATGTACAAGATATTTATAAGAGTAATCTTCAAGAAAATGTCCAAATAAGTTTAAGGAAGGTACTGAAGTGTAAAGAAGTATGATGTACTTATACAGCAATGCAATTATATCCTAATTTTAATATTTTAACTAAAAATCAAGGCCTACTGAGATACACTGTTTTTTCCAAGAACTAGTGCAGAATTGGGAGGAGCACGCTGCTGTTTTCTTTTTTCATCAGCAAAAAACCGCTATCTGGCTGTAAACACCAGATGCTGGTAGTAACTGTATATAACATTAAGATGCCTTTAGGGTTTCTCCCAAGCGAATTTAAAATCATGTCAGTTAAATTACTTATAAGATCCTATAATTACTGAGCTAAAGAGAAGTCGAACCGCAGCTTGCGCATCTGAAACCTGAGCAGCACCGCAGCGCATCGCATAAATAAAGGCTCTCCGTGCCGCTCAGCGCATGTATTAAAAGGATCCGTGCGCGATGTCTTTCCACCGACAGGTAACGAAGATCCCGCTGGCGGGGCCGGGCTGCCATCACCTCCGGTCCTGCAGCCAGTGCCTGCTGGCGCCCGCCTTCATGCGCTGCGGCTGGTGCGGCCCGCGGTGCCTGCGGGCTGCCAACTGCCCTGGCGGCACCTGGACCCGGGACGCCTGCTTGCCTCGCGTTCATGAGGTAAAACGGCGCGTTTCTCCTATCTGTCTGTCTCTGAGGAACGTGGTCTGCGCTCTGCGGACATTTTCTGTTTGTTTTTATGTAGTTGTGATAAATGGAGTGTCTGCCCTCCTCGAATCCCCTCAGTGTCCATACAGCCTCTGGCTGGATGCAGGTACTCTGGCTGAGCGCCGTGGGCTCAGGCGCTCATGGTGGACAGGCCAGCCACAGGAGAGCCTCGGCCCTGCAACACGCTCGTGCTGGGGAAACAAGACGGGTCTGAGCCAGGCTGGCAGGGCTCCGATGGGAAGGGGCAGCCACAAAGAGGAGCACCCTTCCTCTCAGACCCCTCTCGAAGGGAGGAGGTGGAGGGAAGCACCTCCCGCCTACAGCTGCCACAGCCCGACTCAACGCAGGAGGTTTCCAGTCCCCGCTCCTCGTCCGTCCCCGTGCTGGATCCAGTGTTTCCCTGTGGGGAAAAGTCCCTCTCCCCCCTACCTAACCTCAGCTCAGAGCTGTCAACCAAAACACCACCCCGGAGGAGATGTTTCTTCCAAACGACCCTCCCTGGCTCCTTGTTGCCCTGGGTCCACTCGCCACCGAGGGGGACGAGCCCCTGCCTGCAGGCCTCCCTGGGACAGGGGACAGCCGGCGGCGGCTGCCGGCCAGCCAAAGCCCGTCAGGGGTGTGCGAGAACAAGACCGCACAGATGAGCAGAGAGCCGCGCTGGTGTGTTCCTGTTTTAATTTAGCCATGGTTAGCACAGGATTCGTGCTGGCAGGCTGTACGTGTAACCGAATCGTCCCGTGTGAAGTGTGACATAGCTGTGAAGGCGGAGGTTTATAGGGCAGTAAAGGGACTAGAGAACTGAGCATAAGACTTTCTGGTAGCACTCACACGCATTTACTTTTGTTAGTGCGTTTAAACTCCACCTTGTAGTTAAAAATACATTTTCCTTTATGGGCATGCAGCTTAAAAACGGAGATGAAAATTTGACGTGCTAAACTCTCAGAGAGAAAGGGAGACAAAAGTATTTTTTACATAAATAATGTGTTTCTTTAAACCAGGCAGATGATTTCATGTACAACAACTTTTTAAAGAGCGGCAGGCCAAACTGCTAATAGTCTAGAAACAAATCTAGAAACACATGTTTACAGGGTATTTTTTTTTTCTGTGTTCACCCTTCAGATACAAAATTTAGGACTAACATAGGCAAAATTCAATGAAGAAACAGAGAAGCATTATAGGAATCAAACCCAAAATGGGAGGGGGAAGGAGTGTTTGCCTTGCCTGCTATTGCTATTTACCTTTGGGCACAGGAGAGGTAAAGAAATTGCTAATGCAGAATGCGAATAGCTTACTTTCCCTTTATACAAGAACACATTTAGTTCAAAAAGGCTGTACTGGATGATCAAATAGTCCTTTCTGGCCTTAGTTTGGATGAGACTATGAATCACTACACTGAGAATTAGTCCTGACACATTTTTGTATACCTCTGCAGGCCCAAGCTACTCACCCATCCTGCACAGCTTGTTTTGTCTTCCCTAGACCTCAAGCACAAGCAGCATCCCTGAATGTTTTTTCCTTGGCAAAACTTTCCAGCAGTGGCTATATCTTGCCATGCCTCCAAAAAGATTTCTAAGGCTCTGAACTGCTTAGTTTCTGATTTTTGCAGGTGCTGATCTCATGTAGCGCTCTTTAATTTGAATTATGAGAGTGTGCATTCAGCAGTCTTAAGACGCAAGCACCTGGCGCCCATGTAGAGATGCTTAGACCGAGGGGTGCATCCCCAAGGCCACCTTTGCGATCCCTGTGAAGTCGCAGGGAGGACTCATCCAGAGGAGCGCGCCTTGGACATGGGGTGGTGGGAGCAGGCGTGGGCATGTCCAGGAGCTCCCCTTCCCCACACGGCTCTGCCCTGCCTGCTCAGCACAAGCTCAGTCTACCCCTGTAATGAATATGGATCTGTGGCACCGATGGATCTTGAAGTGAATCTCGAATTATAGTGTGCCCACGTTGGTAGAAGTTGCTTCTAGAAGGCTTGTAAGGAAAAAAAAAATGCAGTGGAGTACTTAAATCCCTTTGGACTGCTAGCTGTTAAGACAGATTTCATGCTCTACTGGACCATGACATTTAACATTATTACCGAAAAAAATATAAAACAGATTATTCATCATCTTCTGATCTGTCTTTAAACCCATCTGCATAAAATATGAGAAACAAGCTTGTTTTGTTCCTAACAAACAGAGGATGACCTGCTTTGCATAGTGTCTGAAATTCAGCCCAAACCCCCCCTAACATTTTGCAGTTTTCAGAGGGACAGATTGCTCGAGAGATGTCATACGATCACTTTAACCTGAGGGGAAGACAGAGCTTCTCCAAGGGTTGGTCCAACGGACATTAGCTAAGTCTCCAACAAAGTTTTCCCAGGTTATTACCCAGAGTGGTGTACAATGGGAGAAAAACAATTAGATTTTTCCCCCCAGGAGGGATGGCAGAGAAGAAACCCAGCATCTTCCCGTGGAGTCCTGCAGATCCTTTGTCTCTCCGCCCTCCTTTAAGCACATTTCCTTGTAGCCATGGGTGGTGGGGAGCAGCCCCGCACCCCAGCCCTGCAGGGAGCACAGAGCTCCGGCTCTGCCTGGGCAACCCCCCTGCTGCAGATGCGTCCCCACCAAAGCCCACCTCCCACCCCGCGCCTCGGCACCGTACCCCGCTCCCACCCACCACCTCTGCCAGCAGCGAGGCGGGCTTTGTCAGCTTGGACAGGCGGTGATAGAGGAAAGCTGGGGGTCTCGGAGGAGGTTCCTCGGAGAGCGCTTGGTGCTGGAACAAATCGCAGGCATCTGCATGTGGCGTCCAGGTCGCACTGAAAGGTGAATGGTGTGAAAGAAGAAATAAATTGGTCTCCCTTTTGCTTCTTTGTTGTGGTTAAAAACCTGATATGGTTTGTTGTTGTTTTTAAAGCGAGTCATTTTAGATGGCTTTTATCTCAGACATGTCAACAACATCAGGCCTTCTGCTGCCTGTTTAGGTTGGAGGTTATGCTGGAAATTTCACGTGGCCTATACGTGTTCTTGCCTCTTAATTAAACTGAATGGGCCGTTGAAACTTTAATAAATAGATACTTTCTTCCAACAATTTATAAAGTATGTGAGTGGATATTAGCGTAATGGCTGTCAACCTAAACAAAAGAAAACCACAATACTTTCCATCTTTCCAAATGAAAAAGAAAAGTTAACTTTCTGTCCCTTAAGCCACAGTCCAGAGAGCAGCAGGGAGAAGCAGAACATCAGGCCTTGCAGCAGGACTTATTCCATCTTATCAGTAGAGTTTCTCTGCTGTAGAGAACTTTCGAATGCTAAATTTCACAGCATTTATAATTTTGGGGTTTGCTTACTTTCTGTTACTACCTGTGCAATGTAAGCACACAGAAAATGCTTACGTATGCCTCAGTTGAAAGTCCAGAAGTTTCACTATTCATTCCTGTCAACTCTCCCAAGAAGTCTGCAAAACTACATTTGACTTCCAGTGCTTTCATTGTACAAAATGAGCCGAATAAATATAAAGAAACTAATAAAAGCACTCTGGGGGAATTTCTGCAGGACTTAAATAAAAAAGTATAAGATTTGGTTTATTTTTTGCAATCTACTTAGAAGTCTACTGCCTCCTAAATTTGCTGGCAGAACATAGTAAATTCTTTCACTCTCCCTCAATTAAGGCACATGGGCTGCTATCACAAGTCTCTTTTGGCAGATAAGATCATGCAAAATCAGTTAATTGCCTTCGGTTTTTATTCTGTATGGCTTTGTGAAGTCTGATTTTAACGCCTGTATTTTGCTAACTTATGGATTACATTTCAGACTCTTCAAATGCCATGTCAATGCATTATTGTACAAAACGTGAGACATCCTGTACCCCCACAGAGCAATTTCAGTTTCTGCTAGGGTTTTGTTATTCCAAAAATAGATAGTGTGCTGACATATTAAATAGAGTGGGAAACTAGGATCTGAAGTCAATTCAGATTTCGAAGAAAAAACCAAATAAATAAGGGAAAGTTAAACTTGGACGTAGCACAGACTCCACAGGATATAGCACTGCTCCATGCTCTTAGCTGCAGTGTTGTGTGCCAGGGGGTTGTGTGAGCATCCCTTCTTTTTTACGGGATTTGTGCAAAAGTAACAGTTCCTGCATAGGTTCCCTCTTCTTTGCTCATTGAGAGCTGATACAAAGCTCATTAAAACAGAAAAGGTTCCTACTGGCTTCAGTGCATTTTGGATCAGACTCTTTGTCTGGTTTCTAATGCAGGCAGTAAATTTCCCCATATAGAATATATGGTATAATTCTTTTGAAGTATTCTTTAGCTGCCTGTCTAACTACAATGCTTCATTTGTGAGCGTCTTGAAGTACAGCTACAAGAGAGTTGAAAAGAAATGTGCTGTCTTACTGGATTTCCAGATGAAATAATAGCCAAGTATCTCTCAAACAGTTGCCTTTCAGCTTGGAAATGGTCGGGTCCTTTGAAAGGCACAGCTGTATTGCATTTTAGGGGCAAAATTACTATCCCTAAAGCATTAAATCTAAGACATTTAGGCACTATAACCACAAGTATAAATTCAGACTTTCATTCTCTGTTGTTCGTCCAGTGGTACTGGTATGTTTGCAAAATTATTCAGTGTTGTTAAAAGTCCCCATAAACCCTGAACCAATGTCTTTTTGATTTTTTTTTTGGATATTTTTTTTTTTACTGGCAGTACTGACCAGTACTTTTACTGACTTTTGTGAGACTTCTATAGTGTTCCTACATTTTTCCCACCATTGTTATATTTTACAGGACAATTTACAATATGCAGAAAAAAAAAGCATTTCCTTTGTAGATTGTCTCTATGTTTCTGAGGGATAGTTTATTTTTAACTCGGAATTAGAGGTGACCAAATGTAAAAGATTTAAGGAAAGAATAGCAGAAGTCACATTAACTTTATCACAGCCGACGCGATATCGGATTTTGGTGTCTTTGAAGCTACTTCACTCTGAACCTAACTTTCATCAAGCTGGCAAAAAAATGGTCATTTGGGGGCTCTTTTGTGTTCAGCATTCAGCTTCTAACAAAATAACTACATTGTATGTTTAACATGCCAGAAATAAGATGTGAAAGACAAGAACGGCAGGATTTAAAAGACTATTACAATGCACAGCTTGTTCAGTGCCCCTAAACACTATCCTTCAAAGCTTTCTAGTATAGGTTTTGTTATTTATTGCTACTGTCAGAGAAAGCTCATAATGTGACAAATGAAAGGCGAAGAACAATTAAGATGAATGGTAGGACATAGTCCACCAGAAGAAATGCTTTTCTAAAACTATTCCTTTGCACATTCTTTAACTGCATTTGAAGTTCAAGAAAACCTGATGTAACTAATACAATGTTTTTTTAACAGATCCTCCCGAGCAGTGCTCCCTTAGAAGGTGGGACAAAACTGACGCTGTGTGGATGGGACTTTGGATTCAGCAAAAATAATAGATTTGAATTAAAAAATACAGTAGTGCATATTGGAGGACAAATTTGTGCTCTGGAAGCAAAATCTAGCAACAAAAACAAGTAAGAAACCTAAAATATTAATTTCCTTTTATACAGATACTCTTTATGTGGTATGGATTTTTTTGTGATAGAAACATTCAGTCTATAAGTGTCATCTCCGATTCTGAAATTTCAAACAGGAAACAATCCCTTGGTTTGATAAGCTCCCTGAGAAAAAAGTGCTCAAAATGGAGATCAAATAAATCTAGTTAATGCCAATAGCTCCAGCAGCAGCTTTTTCTGGTGTGTCTGCGAAATGCTGTTCAACCTCTGTGGGAGCTGGCAAGAACGAAACCATTCAAAGATTTGAAAAGGGGGCAGGTTCCTTTGGCCAGGATCCTGCTGGGCTCAGTTATGTCACCTCCATCTTCCTGATCTGCAAAGCTGCTGGAGAGAAATGTGAGAAGATGCAGGTATTTCGTCATCCAGAGGCTTGTGACCCGCAGCTGCACCTCTCCTCCTCTTTCTCAGAAATAAGTATTTGAGACAGTGAGATAATGGCTTAAATTTAGCACAGAGGTTATTCTGGTTGTTAACTTCAAGAAACAGGAAGTTCAATTGATACCGTCTCTCAGTTCAAAATATATGACTATCTACTACCAAAGCAATGTGCAAATCATGGCACGACTTCCCTACTCGTATATACAGCAGCAAAAACATCACCCTCCAGATGTATTGAACACTTTCTAACTGCTACTCTGAACAGTCTTAATGCAAACAAAATGATTTAAGGAGACTAGCTCGTATATTAGTCTGTGTAAAAATAATGTAATACAGTGGCACATAATGCCTCAAAAGTTCAAGTTTAATTTTTGGTAATATTTAAATTTATACAACAAACTTGTGTATGTTATGCACTTTTTCTGCTCCTGTTGTCTGCCAAAATTTGGCACTAAAGGAAAATTCCAAAAACCAACTCAGCCATTGAATAGGAGGTATTTGTTTTCCCGAGCATGCTCCTTTTTTTCTGAAATTTATTTGCTATACTAAAATTATTTTCTCTGACCAAGTATAAACACCACAATGTTTGTATATAGTATTAAAAAAGACAAACACAGGTTTTTTAGCAGTTATTTCTGAAATATGCTTGACATGCATAGATCGATGATTTGTTTAGTATGGATCCTCCATCCCCACAAGTTTGATGTCATTCTATTTTAATAGAAGAAATCAAGCTAGAAAAAAAATGTAATGCCATCTTTTTCCTTGTTTTCCAAAGGCTGGAATGCACAGTTCCTGCTGCAAAAAATCCAACTTTTAATATATCCAGTAGTGTTTCTGTTGGACATGGCAAAACACAATTCAATACATTTTCATACGTGGTAAGCACTATGATTAAAACTTTATTGTCAAAAACAGCTTCAATATTAACGGGGTGGAGACTCCTCCTGAGTCCAGTCCAGTATGGTAATTCTATATTCCTGTTTGCTTTAGTATTACTTCATGGAAATGCTAAGATTCTTCACATTTTGAAAAAAAATAACAATTCACTGTTCTTATTTTTAACCCTCCTCAGAATCCTGTAATAACAAGTATCTCTCCCACCTATGGCCCCAAATCTGGAGGAACACTGCTAACTATAGCTGGAAAATACCTAAACAGTGGAAAATCCAGAAGGATTTTTGTTGGTGAGAAGCCATGCACCTTGAAAAGGTAATGCACTTAATAAAAAGTGATGCCTTTAGTACTGAAATGACTGGATTAAAATGTCTTGGAGTGAAAAAAACACAAACGTGCATTACTTTGCTCTCCTCCTGTTACACGTCTGAGAATTGATACTACAAGAAGAATTCAGTTCTGGATTACATCCTGAGTTTAGGATGTCTGAAAGGTTCCTAGAAGGGACTACAATTCCCTAGAAGAAGTTTGTTCTGTAATGCCTTCATTAACCTCATGAAAAGGTTGCATAGAGAAGTAGCAGATCAGCTTCTAGTGCATTAGAATCTGCCCATTTCCCATCATTTTTGTCATCCCGTCTCCCATACACTCAACCCTCTCTCTTGCATTAGCAAGAGCTGCTGTTCATGCAGCAGCTCCCAGTCAGCGTCCAGTGGGTGCAGGTTACTATTTCCTACTGGTCTGTTCGGTGGAAACCTGACCAGCGTGGGAATATGTATCCCATGCAGAGGAGCAGCTATTTCTGCGCTACTGTCAGCGAACAGCCTCCAAACCAGAGGCAGCATCAGTTTGGGGCGTTTCCTGGTATAAATGAAATTCTTTTGAGGATTAAGCCAGAATTTCTTGTGGCTCTGTACTGGATCCAGGAGGAGCTCAGTCAAGAATCTTTGACATGCTCTGTGTGGAAATGCCTTCAATCCCAGCTGAGTATAAATGTTAAATACCAAGCTCTGCGATCGGCAGACAAGCGTTCTGAGTTTGGTAGGCATTCTACCATGGCGCAGTTTTACTGAATCCAAAGCACAGCAGCTACTGGGAGGAAAATTAACTCTATCCCAGCTGAAACCAGGACAGTCCTGTTTTCAGGTACAGCAGTGTGACTCCAGAATTGTCACTTCTGCGGCCAAGGGCAGAATCTGGCCTACTGTGTTCCAGGAACAGGATGTCCAGCAATTCCTCTACAATTTGAGTCTCTCCTAATGATTATGTAAAGTCGTAGTGGTGAAACATCACACTTGGAGAGAACGTGGGGAAGCAATAGCCGATTAGTTAACTTCAAGACTCAAAGTCAGGAGAGCTAAATTATATTCTTTGCTGCTAAATGATTTATTGTATGCTCTTGAGCAAATCAGCTAAGTCTGACTAAATCAAGAAAGGGATTTAGGTATTTAAGTCTGATATTTAATCATTACCAAGATCTTCAGCATTTCTGTTCAGTGGCTGCTTAACATTTTAGGGTGGCATTTATAGATGTCATCATCTCAGCTGGTCAGCTAATGGACAAATATATAAAACTTTTGGGAATGATTCATCTGATCCATTTGAGACATGTTACTGTGAGGATGAGACGACAGCCATCTCAGAGGCAGACATCTGCTTCAGTCAGGTGGACCTCAAAGTATCGAACCGTAGTTGGGGGTTACCCAGTAAGCACCCCCAGCATCCCACTTTCCCACCAGACCAGTTGTGTGGAGACTTCTACACAGGTCTTAGCCAGTTTCTCAGGGCAGGTATTTCTCTACCCAAACTGGCAGCTTTCCCCAGTTCTGAGGCCAGCTAGATCAAGGGTTTATTTTTTCCTTTAAAGGACGGTAAGAAGCTTCCAAATACATATGAACAAAACACTAACCCCTACAGCATGCAGTGAATACCACCTTCCTGCCCCTTTTGTCTAATTTGGAGACAATCTCTCACATCCTTTGGGAATGGCCTCACTTGGAGGGCCTCTGGATGTGGTTGGGCCCAAATCACTGAAACCAACTGGTAGAGTTACATTTGCCTTCTCCAATCAGTTGTTACGATTGTACTATTGCCTCTGATGTGCCCTGCTCCCTGTGGCCACACTTCATGTGCTTCACGTTGCAGGATCTTTCACACCATCGCTGCCCACTCACCCGCTGAGCTCAGTGTAGTAGGAGGACCTCCAGGGCCAAGCATGAGAAAGCAAGGGAAAGGTGAATATCCCAGAGACTCTGCCGCTGTGCTGAATTCAGCCAGCTCTTCCTGAATTTTCACCTTCTTCTCCCTTCTTGCCTTGCTTGCCTTCTGCCTGCCCCTCAGCAGTGCCTGGAGGCAGCAGGTGCCCCCAGGGGAGGACATCTCCCACATGCTGGTACATCCCCCACCAGCACCTTTTCTTGAGGTTTTTAATACAGGGTAACTCCTGTGGACTGGAAAGAGAAATATGTATCCCTTAGTTGCAGCGGAACAAGTCATTCTCCTTAAACCTGGCACGTTCTGTCATTTCCCAGGCTGGGTGCTGCCTTTGCAGGCTGCAGGGGCTATGTGGCTGTCACCAGCACTGGGAAACACCTTCCAGCAGGCAAGGTACAAGTCAACCACATTAAGATGAATCTTGAGCCTAAGCAGTGGTGTTGCTGTTTCTACCTCATGCCGTGCTTATTTGTGGCAATCTGATCATCCCGTGTGGGAATCAATGACATTTTAAAAAGCAGATCCTTAGGTGGGGTTGGGGCTCACTAAAAGGCCATGTTTTAAACCGTGTACATGTTACATAATGCTGACAAGCAAGCCTTTTTCTGCCCTTCCAGCGTATCGGTGAGCACTGTGGAGTGCTACACTCCAGCACAACGAATTCCCCAGGAATATCGTGTGAGGGTGGGAATCGACGAAGCTATTCGAGACGCGAGCGGTCATTTCACATACAGAGAAGACCCTGTTGTTTTAAAAATTCATCCAGCCAAATCTTTTCTTAGGTGAGTAGAAATTTTGTGCAGAAATAAGAGAAGTAATGAATGAAAAGAAGAATGACTATGTTGCGCAGCAATCTATCAAAAGAAATTGCATTTTTATCTGTATCTGCCATGCCAATTGCTTCTATTACGGTGCAGTTGCAGAGGGCAGATCATTTCCTCTCAGAGGTGAAGGAGAAGGGGGAAGGGCGCCTCTTTTCTTTATGTGATTTAACTCCTAGCTGCTGCTGAGCGTACCTGTGATGTCCTGCTGAGATACCTACTGTACAGCTAAGTGTGTCTCCTCTATTGCATCTGGACATTACACTGATTAGTGAGGAAAATCATTTAATATGACAAGTCAGTGGTACTCAGGAGAGCAAATGGATTTTAAAATAGTCTAAATCCAGCCCTACATAAATATTATGAATATATATGTATGGTAGTATATGTGTGTTTTTAAGTGACGTATTTATGGTCTCAGTAGCTCTAATCCAAGCCATCTGCTTTTGCCAAGAAAATGTCAGCAGTAAAAAAGACACCTTTTTCAGCACCACTGAAAGCAGTAAATTAAGTAAGTTAGCAAATGCTAAGTACAAGTATACACCCTCCTTTAAAATGTACATATTTGTTTTATTTCTTGGCATACCACAATTTAAAAAATATTTTTCTTTTCTTGTATTTACTTAGTTGTTATAGCAAGTGTAAAATTTGTTTCCCAGAAGAATAATCTCACTGCTCAGAGCTCTGTATTTGCATTCACCCCATATATCCCTAATTCTGGTTTTGACTTGTCATTTGTTCTAAAATATAATTTGTAATTAAGTTTATCATAGCAGATGTAACATTATCCTACTCATCTTTTTTTTTTTTTTCTTTTTCCTAGTGGTGGAAGTACAATCACAGCTCAGGGAATCAACTTGAACTCAGTGTGCTTTCCTCAGATGGTGATTACTGTACCTAAACTAGGAATGAACTTCTCTGTGGTGAGTCAGTCTTGGAGAAGACAATCTGTTATCTTGTCATCTTTGTGTGGTGAATGGCACAGAATTTTCAGTCAAAACACTTTGATTTTTGTCTTGAAACCTCGGGACTTCCACGGACATTTTGGTGTTTTCTGAACAGACTGTTTCTACTGCATAGACAAAACAACAAATTTGAAATTAAGCTGGGAGTAGAACAACAGTTTCCAAGGAACCTCTTCCAAAGAAATAAGGCTTTTATAGTATCTGATAACAAGACTTTTATATTGCCAATTAACAATACAAATTCAGCGACTAAACACAGAACAATGCAATACAGGTATGTAGATTACATGGCAAGTTCAAGTGCTACTGTGATAGGTAGGAAAGATATTCAAATAGTGACTGTGGATATAAAAGGAAAATGGAACAAATGTCAAAAAAAGAGGAAAAGTAAATATGTAAAATCAAAAGTAAGTATTATTTTGAAGAATTTCTAACTGCCAAATTACCTATTGCAGCAAATCTTTCCCAACTTATCAAAGTTCAGCAACTAAGTTTTAGGAGAGGTTTGGGTTTTTGCTCTTGGGTACCTCTGCATGAACAGAGGGTCAGTCAAGGATCTGAGCCTTCTTTTATTACCTGAGTTGATAATACACGGGTGTCTAAATCCAAATAAGGTGATCAGATATGACCATGTGATCTACTTTAATTTTTATAAGGCAAAGATGACATTTATTGGCTAGTTGTACTGGAACTGTTTCCTGTAAACTTTTGCCTACACATTTGTCTTGCATAGCCAACATTTTCTTATCCTGTAAGGTCTATTTAGCCTAACTAAAGCTAAATTGACCTACACTCTTTATGACATGCTAGACTACTGCTCATATTGTCAGTTTATTTCTAATGATCATCATACACTATTTCCTGTATTGAATTCTAAGTATTAGACCTAGGTTCGCTCAAAGCATTTTAAATGGTATGTCTGCAAATTTGCAGTCTTTTATAGCTTCAAGGTCATAATATTCTTCATGATCCTAATTTGTATAATATTATGAGTGTCGGGACCTGAATTTCAGTTGGATGTAATCGTGGCTTGTAATTTAATAGGTTCACATTTTAATCTGAAAATCAGTGCCCCTGCAATGAAACACGGTGTTCAATGTTATCAAAAAGACACTTCACCCATGAGTCAGAAAGAAAAACATTTCAGTGAAATCAACGAAACTCAAAATTTATGAGGTTTTGAGTAATGTGGGCATGATTATTTCTAAGTACAAAAGGTTTCTAAAGAAAAGATCATTGCTGAAATCACCTCTTTAGATTTTGCTTTGTGTGGATTTGAGCAGTCTTTCTTCTGAAGTAAAAATCATTCACTTGCTTTCTCTGTTCCCCTGTGAGCATATGCAGTATTGCTTCTCTTCAGGCCCTGATTCTGCATACCTGGCTTGTCAAATATTTGAGAATTCCTCAGAATTTGAAGATATTTTAAATGATCTGAAATTTTAGAGAACTTAATCCACTGTCCAGAAGTGACTGGGAACTCCAGACAATGAACACTGTAGAGGTTACTCTCTCCCCCAAATATTGGGGAGCAAACTTTCCTTTGAGCAGTGGTTTGCTGCCATCCTGCTTTTTAATCTGCTATTGACAAAAGACATGGGCACAGACAGTCAGAATTGTCTCCCTTATTGTTTTTCTTTTCATACCTTGCAGTGTGAGTGATAGTTGCCAACTTACAAGAGGCAGGTCTGACCTTCCTTTTCCATAAGGGTATTTGTCCCCTACCACTGTTGGTCTCTAAGAATCTTCCCCAGTGTAAAAGCAGCGGTACACAAGCTCATTCTCCCTGCACAAAGGCTGGAACATAACTCAAACAGATTATAATTCAGAGTGTTTTATACTTTGACACTGCCCAAGTAATATGTTTTGCTCTTTTGAAATTAAAGGCTTCTGGCACTCAGTGGCTTTCCCTGCCTCTGTGGCAGCCCAGCTCTGCTTCCCATTTGTTCTGCCACTAGTCTTTACCTCGAGCTTATTTCTCGAGGAAAAATATTAGTTCTCAGGGAGAATGGGAAGATTTATAAATGACAAAACAAGATTGCAGTGTGTCACTGAGAAAATTGGTAGTGGAGGATGCCTATGGCTGCAGCCTGCCCTATCCCTGCGCTGGAGATTCTGGAGATGCATGCGTGATATGCCAAAAGAACAAACTTTCATTCAGTCATTACAAAAATAAACAACAATGAGGAACTATTTCCAGCAGGGATCCAGAGCACGGCAATGACCAGCTATTCCATTTATAAAGGAGACAACAGGTTGTGGTGCTGAACAGAGCAAACCCAGACGAACAGTGAAAATGATCGAGAAGACCTGCAGCTGAGGTTGTGTATCTTCTTGCTGCCTTAGTTTGGGAGAGAAGCGCTAACTGACTCATTTTTTAAATTATTATTTAATCCATTTTTCTGTTCAGTTTTCTCTCACCAGCCTCCTCCAAGAAGCTGCTTTTGTCAGCATTCAGAAACTCTGGCTCCTGGGAAAACCAAAGCCAGCACTGAAACACATCCCAAAGCATCAAAGGAAAGTACAGCTGGGAGGGACCACAAAGACCTAGCCTGGCCTGCTTCCCTGCGCCAGGAGCAAACATATCCCGACCACCCGACCACTGCCTGACGTATATTTGTCTAGCCTGTTATTAAAGCTCCTTGTGAAACAAATTTCACAACCTTGCTTAAACAAGCTTTGGAGAGAGCTGCTCTACCTGCTTACCTAGTGGTTTGGAAAGCCTGCTTTCTAATAATTAACCCAAATCCTAGCTGCTAATTAGCTATCTTCTTGTTTAACCCTCAGTGGACACAAACAACAGATTACCAGTCTCTCCTGCTAATTTTGCATATTTGCACTGCATTATGATTCAGCCTTTCACTTTTCCAGTTAAAACAAATGAAACCACTCCAAATTCTCCTGATAAGTGTCATCTCCTAGACCTCTGCTTTCTGCCGCCTCCCAAGCCCTCTCCCATTTGCCTAAAACTGGTGGTGCCCAATCTAAAAGAGGTCTCACCTTTTCCTGTCAGCTATCTGTTCCCAGACTCTTAATTCACTCCCTCAGGCTGAATTGTGGCCTAGAGCCCCGATGGAGTCGCAGTGTGAGCAGAGTGTCACTTCTGTAAGCAGCAGGGGCTGTTGGGGATGTTCTGCATCCCAAAGCCTCAGAGACCAGAGCCAGCTGACGTGCCCTCAGGCGTTTGCTCTTCTTTGCTTGCTTCTTTCCATCCATGTGGAAGAGATGAGCAGTACAAATGGTAAAAGAATTTTTCTGGAAAAACTCCCCATAAGAAATG
>Ga0065711_1026694_pt1 | contig 62235 bp, 52 predicted proteins | sample Hoacrofraction12_FD_59098 | JGI IMG/M metagenome (GOLD analysis project Ga0065711, IMG submission 59098) | Hoatzin crop microbial communities from Cojedes, Venezuela - Epithelial fraction 12 v2 (version 2) | ecosystem: Host-associated > Birds > Digestive system > Esophagus > Crop | place... | reverse complement strand
TTCCAGTTGCTCCCTCACATATAGAGCAACTCCCCCACCTCTCCTTGTTGGTCTGTCTTTCCTAAAGAGTCTGTAGCCATCTATGACAGCATGCCAGTCATGCGAGTTGTCCCACCACGTTTCTGTGATGACAACCAAGTCGTAGCCGTCCTGCTGTATAATGGCTTCCAGCTCCTCCTGACGAATCAGGAATCCAGTGTATACAGGAACAAGTGATACAGGACTAAAGAAAAGTTCATAGCTCACTAAGGCCAGCTTCATGAGTCCACCAGGCAGCAGTGTATTTTGAACAGAAGAAACCTTTCTCAGTTATGGTTTCCTTATTCTTTTTCTCTGTCCTCTTGTATAGAAGTCTTTCCTTGGCACCTTTGCTTGTTCATGGATGCTCCAATGCCAGAGGCAGGTAGATGTGCAGATACTCCTGTTCATCATTCCCTGTAGGCTACCTGCGGGCAGCAACATGCTCCCTATAGATAACTTTTCTGAGGTGTCTAATTCTTCCTCTCTTGTGCAACAAATCCTGGTGTCATACCAGGATCCTGTTACAGCAACAGCCTATTTAAATAATATACCACTCATATTACAGAGTGATCTGTAATCTAATTTTTGAGTGGTTATGACTCCTGAAACTGGGGACCCTTCAGAAAGCTTTAAAACAAGGGAAGGTCATTTAAATGTACAATAGCCGATTCAGGCAACAGGACAGAAAACTAGGACTTGGGCAAAGCTATCAGATAGAGATGCCTTCAGTTCAGGCTCCGGAGGAGGTAATTGGCTCTATGGGAAGGAAGAGAGACAAGATCTTCTGCACTGTATATCTACAGGAAAAAGGTCACGAACTCCAGACAAAAGCAAGCTATCAGTTGAAGAGATCAAAGGGTTAAAACAAATTCTGCCAAAAAATTGCTTCAAGTTGAATACTAGAAGATAAATGGTCTCACCACTGTTTTCAAGATGTCAAGGGAATGAGAAAATGCGGAGAGATGTGTAAATTTCAGGTAAGAGCCTTTTCATTTTAGTTTGCAAAAGTTACAGTATTATACATAAAGGTAAGCATGGAGCATTAAAGAAAAAAAAGTTTAGCAAAGGAGCAGAGATTAGATATGGTGTATCTGCTGCAAAATTTGAACTAACAGGAAACTGCTCAAAGCACAGCAAATTTAAATTCAGCGACTGAAAGAAGAAACATTTCTATGGAAGTAGAGGAGATACTCTACATCTTAGAAGTATATATTTTCATGATATTAAAAGAATGTCCATATCAGTCAGTGAACAGATTACAGCAATAGATATGCTTACAAATAACATGCAACTTTCATATTCTAAGGGAGGTCCATAACTAAGACTTTGCCTCTTTTTGTTGTACAAAATTCATCTCCAGGATTAAGTGGTACAAGAGTCCAGATATAGCACCTATGGTGGAATCTACAAAAAGCTGCAAACTTCATCAACTCTTACAAGTTTTAGAAAGTTTGAAATTATGCCCAGGGCAGTCAAACCCCCAAAGGCCAAAAGAAGTGAAATGGTATCAATCTACAGCCTAGACAGAAAGCAAGTCTTCCTTGCAAGGATGCTCATTCTCCTGCCTTATTTCATAAGCACTGAATACATTTAACACAAGACACTGCACTAGATTGCAGTTTTGCTGTGAGCCAGTAAGAACTTTAAGCATTGCCCACCCTGAAGAATATTTAAACAGGCTGTGGAGCATTCAGCTTTCAGTTTCCATCATTGTAATCACAACACTGCCATAAGCCTCAAGACTTCTGGAGCTTTGCAGTAGGAACGTCAAGTCAGGACTCCAATCCTGACAAAATAATTTCTGCCTCTGGCATATCCATGAAAAGTATCTTATCATCATTTGGCCCATTAAATCAGTTTATTATTTTACAGGAGACATTTACTCCTAATAGTAATACCTCATCATTGACATTATTATCTACTTCAGAAGAGCAGTATGGCTTGTTTTTTTAGACTTGATTGCTCAATGTGGCTTGAAGGAAAATCTCTCCACATTTTTAATTTGATTGAACTGTTCTTTATCTTTGAGAAGATGGCTGAAAATGAAATATGCTATGTCTGCCAGTAGCTGCTTGTGCTATTATCTTGTACTTACGTTATCTGCTTGGTTGTTTTTTCTTTCAGATTGAAGTTTTAATTTTTATAGACTGTGATCTGAGCATTAGTAACTTAATAAATCATCAAGAAAAGATGTCATGAAAGAAGGCTAAGGACTGCTCAGAAAATGAAAGGAAACACAGGAGTAGCTTTCCTTACAGATGGCCTTTAAAGTGAATGAGCAGTTGAAATCCTCCCTGCTCAGTAAAAATATAGCGCGTCACAACAACCAGGAAGGGTCATACTGTGCCCTGAGATGCACCCAGAGGTCTCCCATCAACTCCAATCAGAACCAGACGCCAAAATCTTATGGCAGAAGTTAACCTCAAGCAACCTTCTCAAACAGTAGATCAAACTGTGGTTTCAGATACACATACACAGTTCCCAAAAGAGCGAGAGCCTGCAAGTGCCTTGCATTTCTCACTTGCTTTCCAGCTGTGTTTTTCAGGGGCTTCTTGTTAGCTGAAGTCTGAACTTTGCTCATAGACTGCATTTGCAGGGTGTTTAGCACTGCTACGCGCTCTATCATATGCTTCCCCCCACCAAATCAGAGATATATAAAAATGCTTTCAATTATATAAAAAATACTACCCTATTTCTGAAATACCTGTCACACCATTCATAGCTACGTCAAAAGCAAGCAGGTCTATGGTAAAAAACCAGCTACCCCAGGTGCCACGGAGCAGATGAAAGTGATTGAGGGGGGTGAAATTAGCATAAACAGAGTCTATTCTTTAAATATATATTCTTCTTGCAATTAATTTTAACTGTTTTGGACTGGGAGATTTGGACTTATGAACTGAGCATCCTACAAATTTAACTCCACCCACCCACTTTTAGCCACAGTATGCAAGCCTAAAAAAATACTTTCCAGTTAAGACACTTATTTTGCATACATATTACCCTAAAATTCTTGAACATATTACCTGAAATTTTCCAGGTGATTAAACCTGACAGTCTATCCTGTGCCAAAAGAACCCAGAAAAAAATAGATTGCTAAGTTAATACAAGTATTGGCTATGCAGTGTGCATCATAAGGTATCCAGCCAGTTCATCTTGGTACACACAACTTAAATTTCTAAAACCAAATTTGAGTAGTTACGGATATTCCTCAGGATCTTGTACTGTCATAGCAGTATCTGTGCAGAGCCTTTCAAGCACAGACCATGTGTGTCTGGCTGGGAGGCAGGGGGAAGCTCTCGTTACAAAATGCCAGGCCACAGCAGGATGACAGACAGACCACAAAAGATGCTGAGAAAGGCAAACTCTGGCCACACCAGGCGCTTGTCTGGAGTAGTCCAGAGGCTGTGGGGCAGGAAAGAGAGATCTGTAGTGACAGCTGTAGGAATCAAGTCAGATCCGTGACAGATGAAGTTTTAACAGGTTTAGGATTCCTGTAAACAGAATAATTTCAGATAATCAGCAGAAGGAGGGGGTGCTAGCCAATTAGTCTTCTCCAGGTACACTGGCCAGCTTATTGATGAGCTTCTCAAAAGAGTTCATAAATTCATTCATTTTCCCCCCAAAATGTTACACTCACACCAGCTTATGCATGTATTTTGCTGTGTTTGATGTGCAGCTTTTTCACCTGTCTCAGTTGTTACTGACAGTGCACATGTGTGTCTGTGCCTGATCTCATACTGACACTGTGTTCAGTAGCTGGAGATCACTCAGTGTGCAGGTGGCATGCAATCCATGGTACCAGCAAACAGATGTGCGAGCCAAGTACTCAGTGTCATGTCATGGTTCATTATCTGAAGATAGACTGATATTGCACAGCTTTATGAATAAAGCAGTATTTAAAGTTGTTAGTTTCTAAGTAACTATATTTTCTTTTCTAAATACAAGCAAAATTAATCGTTCTATTTTAAAACTTTTATGCCTAGAATGGAAATTATGCACTTCAAAATACCATGAATTATTTCATTGCCAACTTCCCCATTTGTTCATGTAAATATATTCAGATGACCCCCATAATCTTGTAAGTTTAGCTAGTGAAAAGATTTGTATATTTATATTCCTTAAAGAAACAAACCCAGATATGGCAAGAAATCCAGTAGAAAGGTTTTGCCATTTAAATACATGAGAAAAGTTCCTGATATGCTATGCTTTCTATGTTTTTTGCTATGTAATGTGGTCTCTTTAAGCAGGAAGTAGAATCAAAAATAGTAATTTATCGTAGTCACAGAAGATATATTTGACCAAACAAGGTAATATAGCAGTAAGTCCTGCTGAATTCTACACAGACATATGTAATGTTTAAGATGTTATATGTATGTTAAAAAATATTGTCTTTCCCAAATCTAATATTATATGACTGTCTCTTATTTTCACTCTTACTCAGAACTGAACTGACTTACTGTGAATCTTCCTTGTACAGAATTTTTGAAAAGAAAGTGGTACCATATCTTTCTAATCTTCTAGCTGGTATTTTATAAAACTTCAGAATTATAAAAATTCATCTTATCTCTGCACTTATAAATTCAGGTAATATTTTTTCTATTAATCAAGCTGTCTTAGTAGAGTTCTCTAAGTGCTGGTATGACAGTAGTTCTCCCCCCTCCCTTCAAAGACATTAATCAAATCAGCAACCCCTTGCAAAGTTTTCTTTTACCTCTTTCATCAGTTTTTCTTGTTTAAACAAACGGTTTCTGTCATTGTGATTTATACCCATAGTAGCTCATAGTAAAATTGTATTTGCTATGTAACCATCTAACAGCTTAGCTACTCCATGTCAACAGTCCGTGGAGTTTGAGTACTGGATTGAGATGTAGTGAATTCAAAGCCCAGGAGTTTGTTGGGCTCTTGGTCTGCCTAAAGACAGTGTAGGGTTTTTTTGTTGTTGTTGTCTTGTTTTTTTTGTTTTTTAATACCTGTGTCTGGGGATGAGAAGCCAAAACCCAAAGCCAGGAGCTGCATTTTCTGTAGGTTCCCAAGGAAAAATGGGTACCACATGAGGGATGCCCAAAACCCAGTGCACTGGCCAGCAGGACATTTCTGAGCTCTGACTCAGGTGCTCAGATACCCAACTCAGGAGACCACATTGCTTCTACAGAAAACATCACTTATGCGTTGCAGTTAAGCATTGAGACTAGATAGTCTTGGGGGAACAAGCAAACTCTAATAGCCATAAAAATCTTTGGTACAGGGACCACAGCTCAGACTGCAGGTCTCCTCTCGCTTGCCTGCTGGCCACCATGTGTTTGCTGTAAGATGAGAGGCCTGCATGACAAGAGACAGGGTGCCATGCTCCTCTCCTCCACCCCAGTTCACATCTCGATGTCTAGGCTGTCTCCATGGAGGCCTACTTGAGGCTATTACACAAAAAATTAGGGAACTGATGTTGCCAGCTACAATTTTTAGTTGAGTGGTCAGAGCTGCTATGGTTTGCAGTATCTGGTAGATAGAGGATTACCCGAACAACAAAGACAATTTTTTCGTCATTCCACCTTGAGCCAAGCACTGATCTCAGCACGTGCTTTTCACTGCCAGGGCATCAGGCAAATAGAAGGAAAGTCCAAAAGGCACATCCAAGTTTACCAGCCATAACCCCCTAAATAAATACCAGTTTCCTAATACTCATCAATCCCTTCCTGTTTGCCTGAGGAGCCCAGGCTGTCCACAGTGAAGAAAAAGGAAGATCTAATACCCAAAGGAAACCCAGGCACGTCCCAAGGGAAATTTTGGCACTGCCTTTGTGCCATGCAGAGGGACTCACATGCACCACTGCGACCTTCCCGCTCTGCTCACCCCCGGCACTCTGCAGCTTGCACCCCAGCGGCTTTGTTGCATGGGGTAAACAATATTCAAAACCTACTGAAAATTGCAAGTGCCAAAAAGTTAGTTTTCCAGACTGTAAGAGCATTTGAAAAGAAAAGATTCTTTGAGAGGAAAAAGAAACAAAACGAAACAAACAAACAAAAAAAACAGCTAGTCTTTTTTTTACTGAAAGAAAAAAATAATTTTTAAATTTATTCCTGCTGCTATCTCATTTCTCCTGATGGGGTGTGGTGTGTTTTTTAGTTTCATGCTGAACAACTGACCTTTACTTATCCTTAGCACTTACGCAATTCTGTTACTTTGAACTCAGTTTAACTACTACAGTTTAAATTACAGACTTCAAATTTCACCAAGCAGAGCATGGGCAGATTTTTAATTCCTCCAGTTTTTAACCAAATATAATTCAAAGTAACATTAGATGCACTTTCAACTCAATTTTTAAAAATAAAAACAAAAGGAGGTAGTTTATCTTTTTGGATGCTTCTGGCTAAATACTTTTAAATAAATCAATATCCACAACAGGAAACACAATTTTAAAGTAACTTACAATACATATAGGCAAGAACAGTTCAGTAGATCTGGAATACCAAGTATATTAGTCTTAACGGACCAACTGGCAAGAAATCAAGAGTCACTTGCTACACTTTTTCTTAAGGATGCTGACAAGAAGAGACCATTTGCATTAAAGATTGTTGTTTAAATGAAATTTATAACATTGGAATACACATCCGTAGAAAGACTGAATACTCATGCAACTTCAAAGATTGAAACACAAACTTACGTAGTTTTTGTTAAATCTTTCAAGTACTAGTAAAACTTGAAAACTCACAATTTTCAAAATATTCTGAAAAGATAAAGCCCTAGAAGACTAAAATTTTAAAGCTATAAAAATAATTTTAAAAGTTTCAAAAGTGATCTTCATGTGACCCTTTTTTATTGTAGTAAGAAGTGTCAGGGTTTTACCTGATGACATAAATTGTCAGATCATCTCTTCCTTGATAAACTCCATCTCCTAGTAAGATCCAAGAACAACTTTGCCCAGATCATTAACACCTGCTCCCTTCTCTTAAGAAGACTTTTCAATCCACATCAGCTGATTGATATTAACACAAATGTTTTATTTCTGGTGCTTGCTACTGGCTGACACAAACTTTCAGCTGCTTTTCAAAGAAGAGACACTTGAAACAGGAACTAAGGTTGAATTTAACCCCTCTGAATCTGGTCATTTTGAAAGAAATTTTTTTTTGTTCAGTGACTTCTAAAATAGTTCTAAAGTCATAATGTAAACATAAACATTTAAAAGTTGAATGGAAAATGGCTATTTTCCATACAGAAATACTCACTGAATTTTTTTAGTCCAAACAAATTGTAACATCATTGGAAAAAAATATCAAATATGTTGACCTTTTTTTTTGGTGTGTTCTGATCTAATTTTCTAAGAAACTAACTTTCAGTAGTAAGTTGGGAGAAAGAATTCAGATTAAATTCTCCATATTTATTTTTCCATTTTCTGGATATTTTTCAGAAAGGAATAATATGTGTATTTTCTCTTAATTAGAGAGCAAGTCATTCTGTGAAAGGTTGAATTTTAAGAAATAGAAGTTACTTTCTCTCTCCCTCACTTCCTCAGGAGATGAGAAGGTCTAAACAGATAATGCTGTCCCACTCTCAATCCAAGCATTTCCATAAATATAGGAACGTATCAGGGTTATTCTGAATTCACTCACTTTTTAGATACTTAGAAGTGGTGATTTTTTTTAAGGAACAGTAAATAACACTCCTTTTTTTCCACTGAGAAAACTTTACTCATAGAAAAGAAAAAGTCCTGATCAGGGCAGAGATTTCTAGCAAGCACATTAAAAACTATTACCCAGTTTTTATTCACAGAATGAAGTCTTAAGGGGGCAATATTATTCTGTTTGACATCATATATTCTGCAATTCAGATCTATATTACAGGTGTATTTTTAGACTCTGGAGGCACATAGGCATTATGAGTAACTCACTTCTGTTGAAAGGTGAGGCAGAACAGACTTTAAATTAAAAAACAGAAATCTCTAATCACACCTTACACATGCACAGAGCTTGTTTCATTTTACATACACCCAGGGATAGAATCAATCCTTTACTAAAGAGGATATACACAAAAAACAAATGCCTGAAAATGTTTTTATTGTTGGTGTACAGAGAATTTCCTACAAACTTCTTTATAGAATTTTTTTTCGTAACTATGCGAGTTGAAGTCATCTTAACCCTTAGCTCTATTGGAGTATGATATGTACTCTAGCTAGCCTGAGCAATTTGCCACCCTGTATTGCTAACAATATTACCAACTGACCATTTGTGTGGAAATGGGACTACACTTCCAGCAGTTCTCAGTCCTCATGGTTTTGCAAGGGTGAAGGTATAACAAGTCTAATAAGATGATGTGCAGCAGAAATTCAATAATTCCATAGCAATCTGGAATAAAAGGCGTTGATTACTTTGGAGATGCAAGTTCCAATGCTTAGATGGCTGGTTACACAGAAATTACCTATTTTTTGAGAAATGTTTTGGCAGTAGAACAACAAATAAAAAAAAAGAAGAGAAAGTTTTCAGTAAGAGATGGACAAAATTGCCTGGGTGGCCCATCAATCTGTGTGGCAAAAAATTCCTGAACTGATCAACTGTATTGTGGGGTTAGAAAAATACAGTTAAATTCATGTTTGCAAATTGCACAACTGTATTTTCTGGCATTAACTGGAATCAGACGTGAAATTACTGGAATACAGGAAATTAGCTGAAAAGAAAAAAATACTGCTGACCTCAGGCTCTGTCCAGAATCAAATGTTATGATCTTAGAAACATCTGGAAAGACATCAGCACTGTTTTCAGTGTTCCTAAGGGTTGTTTTTTCTCTTTCTGCGTACCTCTGAACACTCTAATGAAGTTAAGTAAAATGTTTCAGCCTTATGTCTTTGCTGTTCTGTCACTCTTTGCTGTCTTGATAAAAATCAGAAGCATTGGTGTGCAGAGAGAAAGAATGAAAAGAAAAATGTGTATTGTTCAAATACAGCCCCAGAAGAAACCACACCACCAGACTCACTTGGTGGGCATTTTTTGGGTGATTTGCTATGCTGTTCTAATCTGCACTAAGTAGATAATTATGACAAAGAATAACTCAAGGTTTATGCCCTGTGGTTTGAGAGCCTTGTATATTGGCTGGTTTGCTCCAGACTCCAGTTGAAGTATAAATCAATAAGCAGGCCATGTAGACGATCAGATGTGTGGGTACAAGTGCAAGATGGAACCTTAATTTAACACAACAGTGCGGTCTGCAATAAAGTCTAGTCTGGAGTGAAGTTTCTTAACACCAAGCTCAGTCCTATTATTAAGCATTTGGATTCTTACTATGAATCTATGAATTAAGTGGCACTAGAAATTGTTTTATCAGTGAAGTATAAAACCTGCTGCCACAATTTGTTAATCTAGAAATTCTGTATCATCCTTTTAAGTTTTCTGTTTGTGTTGCAAATAAAGTACTATTAACCTTTGCTCGTATCTACCTACCTAAATAGCCAGAGGAAATTTAAATGACGTTCTACTTCAGTTTCTTACCCTGTGGCATTGGCTTGAACTCCCAGCTATAAAAATGAAACATGAATGGCATGATAGGCAAAATTCGTCAGTGAAGAAATTTTCTTGTTAGAGCAGGGTTCTGATTAACATTTCTAAAGACATAAAATACAAAATACACAGCAATTTTGGAGTTACTTATTAGGTGAGGCAACATATGGTGTTGACAGTAAATTATCAACTCCAGGAGAGCAATGGGTCACTGCTGTGTGGCAATGGTATAACGGATGATAAGGAAGGCCTGAGATGAAGCAAAGAGTAGACCATAATCACAGTCAAGACTGTGGAGCTCTTCACTTGTCCACTCTAAACTACCAGCTTCAGGCTACTGTCAGCATCAGGTATCCCACAGCAGATATCTAAAGCAAACACCTTGCATAGAGTCCTAATGTGTACTTGCAAACTTTGAGGCAAAATCTCAGGTGCAAGACTTCCAGGGTAAACATTACTTTTTGGAGTACTTCACTGCTCATGACGTGTTTCCGTAATTCAAGAGAATTTAAAACATTTCATTTTCAGTACTAGTGATCAGCAGTTCTTATAACTCAGACCCTGGTTTAATACACTGATAGACTAAAATGGAAACATTTGTAATGTCTTTTAATACCAAAATAATATGCCTAAATGTAGAAAACAGTCCGTTTGCCTGCTTGCTTACCTTACCACCACCATGTCAGATCTCTGCTGCACCAGGTTGTGCCACTTGTGTGAACGGCCAAAAGATTGGTCATGTGAATATTTTGGTAAAATATATTCCTCCAAGAGCCTTTCAAGACACACCATTCTCTACAGTAGTGGTTAGAGAAGTGCTGCCTCAGAGAATAACACATCTGGGGGCTGTCACAGAGAGGAATATTTGCAAGCAGGACCAAGTTCCACACCATTTCTATGATTTCTACGATACTACTAAGACAAAAATCCTCTCAGGCTATAGTTACCCTTGTTAAGGATGAACTATTTATAGAAATACTTCTTTATCTATGATTTTTACTAACTTTCTGATACATTTTGATGGTGTCATTTGAGAGAGAAAGCATTTCTTTCTACTCCCCAGTCCCCTCTTGTATTGGTCTGCAAAGTTTCTCTGCTTCTTAGAGCTGTGGCCATAAAGCATGCCATCGTGGGTTTTGCAGAGTTCATCTGTGAGAAAGATCTCTGCAAGGACATCAGCTTCTCCTCTTCTTGTGTAAGAGAGAATCTGTAGTGTCCAGACCACTGTGCACTCAACAGGCAAGTAGATACCCACCAAAGTGAAAGCAATCTACAAAATCTATTCCATTAAAGTAGCAAGTAATGACATTTTTCATCACAAGGCTATTTCCTACTTCCAGATACCTCATAAATATTCATATTTACTTTTCCAGACGTTAATTTGATCACACTCCTCATTTCCTTCAGCTGGGTGCATCAAATGATTTGGTGTTCATATCTCTCTGTTACAAAGGACCTCATAGACAACAATCTGGTGTGCAAAGCTATAATCTTCTTTTGTTTCTAACTCTCATCATTTTAAGAACCTTACTCCTTTGGTTTAGCAAATCTTTCAGGATCACTCAACACAACATTTTTAACATAATGCAAGACATTATCACTTTCTAGGATAAATAAGTGCTTTAAAATGCTTCTTAGACACTTTTGCTTGTTCTGTGACAGATTTGAATGTATGTTTAGCATATCTATGAAATGTAATTTATGTTTGTCATGGCTTAATATTCAAGCAAGCTTCACAGAAACAAAATTTAAAAAATCAACCATGTTCAGTAATAGCACAGATCAGTCTTGGAGACTGATAAAAGATGTTACAGAAAATGTAAGGTGCTATTAATAATGATGACAAAAGATCCCTTGCACTCTACCTCACTCGTTTGACTGCTGCAAACTGCTGGTTAGTCTTTGGGAGATGTAATTCCTACCACTTCAATGTAAAAAACAAAAGGATGACATTTAAGGCTGCCAGTTTAAGGTACTGCTTTTTTTATCTAGGGTTAATAAATACTAAATGTTGTCTGCTCAGCATTTTTTAAAATTGAAGACGACATTACTGATGCTTCTAGTTTCCTTCATGACTGGGTCTTAATGAAAAATGAAAACAGCTATTTCACAGCATGAAGTGGTTTTATAGGATCAGAAAATTCCCAGGAGTAAATCAAGGACTAGTTAACTTATAAGATTGCTAATGGGACTGACTGCTGTTCATATACACAGGGAATGTCATATACCCTAAGTCATAATAACATTCATTATAGATTAAGTGAAGCAGTCAGGTAACAAAGAACAAATGTCAGGCCCTTGGAGGCAAAAGTGTGTTTCTCCTCTGGTGTTCTTTTTAACAGGGTTTCCTCACAGGATGGCTCCTTTTGCAACCTTGACATCCTATAAAGATAGAGGTGACATGCATGAAAATGAAAACCATTGCAGTTGTATGTTTCAGGTATGCTACATTTACCCACTATGTATACATGAATTACGTATGTTTTTTATAATCACACTGGAATAGCACTGAAGTAGCTATACACAATTAAATTTATAACTGTTTGTATAATTGGGCTTGTAAAGCACTACATTTCATTATGACCGCAGATGCCTGGTCCAGAAGTATCTTTACTGTCCACCAGATCAAAACGTGCGTAACTGCCTTCATGCCTCTGTGGCAATATATGTATCTCATTTTTCCCTTTCTGAAAACATCCTCAGTACTGTCAAATCTGTTGCCTTTCTGGAATTTTCTGTGTTGGAGCAAATGGTCATCCCATTTCTTCATTACCTGTCATTTTTATCCTGCTTCAGAAAACACAGACTGCAACCTGTGCCCCCAAAATATCCTTCCCTGAATTTAGTCCTTAGTCAAGGCATGTGTACTCAGGTTTTTAAAATACATCTAGTCTACTGTTTTCTCATTTGTTTCGCTAAAACACAATCCATTAAATAAAACCTAATTCATATCTGACATTTGAGAAATAGTTTTGCTGGATTTTTCTGTATGGCAGACTATTGCCATTTTTTTTTTTTCCTAAGGTCCTTTGAAAGTGTCTGCAAAAGCATTCTGCTAACCTATCTGATACTGTTAGCTGATAAACATTGGACAGAGTGTGCTTTACTGAATTGCTCCTTGGCAGTATTTGAAACTCTTCAGGAACAGACTGAGGACCTTTATCTGAAATAATCTCTTCAGGTAACCCATAGGCAGCAATAGGCTATGCAGCAGCTCACCCCAGCAGCTGAACTACTAATCTTGTGGATTGTGTTTGGCCACCCCAAACCCAATTAGGCAGTCGCCTACAATTTTCAGGATACAGTTCAGTTACAGGTGAGAAAGAACAGGCTCTAATCTGTTTCTTGGCTCCTAAATAATTCATTCAAGTATGGTCAAGATACCTTTTCAAATACAGCCAATTCACTATGGTCAGTATTCTGCTGAAAAAAACTTAAAGGACTTTTTTTGTTTCCAAAGTGCAAAGGTTTCCCTCTAACTCAACCAGCATCTTAACACGCATATCTCTCATATTAAGATTCATGTAACCATAGTAAAAATCTCATTTGTCACTTAATAAGACGATGAGAAGAAAGAACAATGTGCTGTTTTAAGAGACAGTCTTTAAATACAAGGTACAATCTGTTCACCTGTCATGTCTGTCTCAGATGGGGAAAGGTTCCTTTAAAGTGAAAGAAGTGGTCGAATCTCTGTGTATAGAGTAAGCAGTACGTTTTTCTCAGTGTTACTACATTCAACAGACCTTCTTGTTACTATTTTTAGCCTGAAGCTTATTAAAGAGCATATAAACACAAAGTCCCTAAATAATGGAAACATTTACCTGTTGCATTTTATTAGTGATTATCTCTTCTTTGCTTACAGATAGAGTCTTTCTTCCTACATAATGAAAGCTAAAGGAAACTTTTTTTAAAAAGTGAAGAGTGGGTTTTTTTCAAATCAAATAGTGCAGCTTGTTCCTTGGTTGATCAGCTCTGTCCTCTCAGTGTCTCTTGTATCATTAAGCAAAACATTTTCTCACTTTTTTACACAGAAACCAATTCAACAGGGAAAGGAGCTCTTGGGATTTATTAAAGATGGCCAGAAAGTCCCATTTTTCTCTCAGCTCGCTCTTTAAATAAAACCATTCTTTCAGCTATTAGGTTTTTGCTAGATCTTCATAATTAAATTCACCCAGTGTGTATAGAAAATTTAAATCCCTTCATAACATAAATGTCACTTTTTGCACTAGAACTCAGGCAAAGATTTTCCCTTACTACTGACTCTGAAAACACATGTATAAAAATACCACTGCGTATCTTGAACTTGTGATTCATATTCCTACCATGCTCATTAAATTGAAAATCTTCCATGCTGTTATGTGTCCTTTCCACTATTGCTATTCTTATCCTTTTTTAATAACAAGTAGTCTTTCACCACTTCCTCACTTTCCTAAGCCATTTGTTTTTGCATGTCCTTGTCACCAAGATTCTTAACTTTTTCTAACATACAAAAAAGAGGCTGACACTTTTTCTTACCTAAGTGACCCATACTTTAGTTGCTACAAGAAAGAAAAAGATAACTATCCAGGTCTAACTTCACTCACAGATTACTTTATAGTGAGGAAGGGGTAAGGACAGCACAACTTTAGAGTACGCTTCAGAGTTACTCTTTCACTTCTCTGCTCGCCGTCTCCTGGTTTGTCTGGGAAAACAGCCACCCACCTCTCCTCTACCAGGGTAGCACGTGGTTTCGAGTGCTACACCTTGATCCAGGAATCAGCATTCCCAGTGGCTGCAGGAAATTACACTCCCAGCTGTTCCAGGAGCTTGATGGAGGTGGACTGCCCAGTCTTTTGGTTTCCTGTTGATGTGAAGCAGGAATTTATTCCGTCTAGAGCCATTTTTAATGTTTTAGGCACACCAGACATAGTTTTTGCCTAAGCCTACACATCAAGCCAAAATTTTGGACTTGCTCACCAAAACAGAATGATTTTACACTGCATGATCAAAGAAACAGGATGCATCATGTGAGATGCAGAACTCCTTCAAGTAACACAAACTGGATGGACAGTGAAGTTCAGACGATCTGGCATTGCGCCCTTGTCCATGCACTGCCTAATGCACTTTGGGAGGTCTGCTCTACCTAGCACACCAGGATTCAAGTTCAGTGGGACCAGGTCTTAAATTAGCACTGGTTCTCCCCAGAGCAAATAACCCTCTTCTCTGGGTCATCTCTTCACTCCCTCATGGGAAGCTATTTCCACCCACATCACGCGTTCTTTTCCAGCTATGGGAACGGTCCACTTCATACTCTCTTCTGCCATCTAAGAATCTACAGCAGAAGAACCAGTTAACCTGTACAGTAATTGCTCTTTAGCAGTGGGGATACATGGGAGTGTATAAAAAATATGGGTTGTGTCTGAACTGTGACATATTGGCATCCTTGTTTCCAGCCACAAGTCTACCACATTTTCTCTGTCTTTTAGAACAAGACTTGAGAATACACCATCTTCACATGTTCCCTGGTGTCCTTTGGACCACATGCTGCCTCTGTGGCATGGAGCCCAAATGCTCCCCTGTCTAAGAGACGCCAGTCTCTATATCCCAGGTCTCCCTGTGCCACCTCGTCATCTGTTGTCTTGTCCTGCCTGGTAATGCAGGGAGAGGACAGAAAGGGACCAGAACAAAATTAAATGCTGTACTCAGGTTAGCTGGCCCAGCCCAACATATTTGTGTGTACAGGTGGTCAGAGCTCTGGGCTGGGATGAGGTAGTACCTCCAAACCATCCATAATGAAAATGAGAATTAAAGCCATAATCCTGTTAATGTTTGTTCTAAAGAAATGAAAGAGGGCACAGAATAAAACAAATATGAGCTTGGATTAAAAACAAATGTGATTTTTATTCCTTTTCTCTTTGTTCTCATCCATTTTATTTTGCTGAAAAATATGTTCTGAAGCTAGATGTGAAGTACTATGTAAACAGATATGAATATAAATATAAGAGGTGATTTGCCTTTTTTCCTGTCCTTTTCATAGAAAGGGTAGAAGGAGTATTGTATAAGCATCATGCGAAATGTGCTTCTGTCTTTTGCCAGGAATCCCAAAGACTTTGATTACTGGTCCATTTATAATTAGCAGGTAGGTCAATACTTTGCTTCCCTAGTTAAAGAAACTCACATTAAGGTCCCCTTCTGACGGAGATTTTTTTAAATCAGAAATGGTGTTCCACAGAAGACTGAGCCTTTATAGAAAACAGCTCTCCACACCCACTATTTGATCAGAGGAAACAAAGCTGAGAGGAATACTGACAGTAACATACAGACACGCTCAGCTGAGCAGAACCACCTAATTATGGTCTTATCGCCAGGTAAGTCACTCCAGATAGATAATGAAGCAAGAAGTGAATACATCCTATATTTTGTAGTGCACATAATGCTAAAAGCACACTTGTTACTGAGGTCTGGTGACTAAAAAGCGCAACCATGCATACCATACACATATCAATATCTATTGCTAGTTACTGCCAATTAAACTTTTCCTTCACCCTTACAGCCTAAGGGTAAAGCGAAGTGTAGCATAACTGCTAGCTCAGTTCTAGCATGGGTTAGTAATAAAGCTGGTTTATAATGTGCCCACTGCTTATATTTTTCCCACTATTTAGCATTCACAAGAATGACCCTTGCCCAAGGATTGTACAAGTTCTGTCTGTCTAAAGCCTAATATATAAACTCTGCTCTGTTTTTATGTATGTCATGGACATTAGACTAATGCATGTGTTTAGTAAGAGAAACACATTTTTTTGACACCACAGAACCCTCCTCTTCAGTATCACTCTTCTCCAACATTTGTAAAGACCTCCAATTGCTATAACATGTAGGGAGAAATTACTCAACAGAGGGGACATGATTCTGGCTGAGGGGTATGTACACTGAGTGGAGCTCATTAACTGTGTATCACAGACATGTCCCTGCATGTGCTTGTAGCTATGTCACAATAATAACTGCCAGTGCACTGTACCATCGTAAGCAAACACAATCTTCAAACGTGTTCTGAAAATCTGGACACAACAGAAACTTACACCTTTCCTGTTTCTTCACAGTAATTTCTCAGGTGGTTTTTATAATAGACAACAAATCTTTGTTTTTGACACTTCTCCAAGCCGGATTTGAGCCCATGCTAAAATTCTCACTGAAGTCTGCTCGCTAATCTGAGCATATTGCAGGCAATCCCCAGTGTCTATGCTATTCTGAGGTGCCTATGGGTGCTAGATCAGAGAGATGGTTACTTCTTTCATTTCTGGCTCCCATATAAAATTGCAGGCAGAAATCCTTCAGTCTGGAACACAGAATACCTGTCCTGACCACAGCAAATCATGCAGTACTTTAACACAACAAGAAACCAGCACTAGAGGCATGAAGGAATTTCCAGGAATGAGACCAGAGACCTTTAATAATGATCTACAACACACAAAACAAGCTGCTAGGAAAGGTGGTGTCGTTTATTAACTATGCATTGGCTTCCTAATAATGTAGTTAAGCTTTTGTCAGCACTTCCACTATAAACGCTGTTTTTCTTGAAATGAAAATTTAGCTAAAAGCTGGCAAAGTCTCTTTCCAGACCAGAAATGACTTAACAGTTTTTGAACAACAAAACCCACGAAAGTGTTGAAGTGAGAGTGCACAAAAGCATTTGCTTGGTTTTGCTTGCCTACATCTTGACTTGCTCTTTTTTCAAGCTTTCCCATCTGAATATGTATGTTGAAGATTTTCCATGAACACTTGCTTGGGACTGGTAAGATGCTTCAGCTAAAGGTGACAAATACAATACCCACGTGTCTAAGCTCAGCAAAAATTTTTGCAGAGACACCAACCACAACCATGCTCGCCTTCACTTGTAATGCATGCAGTGCAGGTCACCACACAGCTAAATAGACTTCAACAGCAAGGTTATAGCCAGCAGAAATGTTCTGTAGTGTGTGGGTGCTGTTATTGTAACATTTGACCATGGCTGGAATTAGGCCACTTTCTTTTTATTTCCTCTAAACCCAATATGACAGGTGACACAAATTTTTTGCCTGTTTCTGATTTTAAAAATTAAATATTACAGGTCATCCTAACTACTAAGATTTGCTTGAAGCAATTACCCTTGAATTTTCAAAACAGACATTGCTAAATTTACAGCTTAGGCCACTAATGAAATGCAAAGATTTTGTGTAATGAAAATTAACCTGTTACGCAAATGACCAGCTAATGACTATTCATAATTATATTACTGATCTCAAAGGGGAGAGCTGTGGCACTCGTGTAAAGGTTTAGTTTTAGTGCCTTTGTTGAAACTAGTAAGGGAAGGACTGTGGTTTAAAAATGTAATGGCCTAATGAACCGTAAGCTGATAATGAATGGAGGGAAACATAACTTAGCATTGACATGAAGTGTGTCTCTTTTTTAATAAATTATGTTGATGTAATGCACCAATTTGGTAAAATCAGAGTATTTTTTTATTAAATAGAAAGAAAAATAATTTTGGTAGTCTTAAATGATATTTCATGAAACAAACTATTTTAACTGAACAAAATGTGTGTTTATGTGTGTGTACGCAAGGTTAATTATAAATGTTGTTGTAATTTAACATATAATGTAATGTTTCACAAATGGAGGTAAGCCAATGAAATACTGCATACCAAATTTATTGTCGTCAGGAATGTTATAGGTATTTAATGAACCATATTGATGACTCTATAATTAAGCTGATTTGAAATGAAAATTATATTAAAAACAACCTTCAGATCTTTTCTACAAGATGATACCACAGGTCCTGTTGTTCAGTCCATTTCCAACACTCCAAGAGTGCCGAATAACATTTATTCTTTTGCAACTGAGTCTTATACTAACAATAAACATGATCTCTTTTCTTGTTTTCCTCCATATTGTAAATGCAAGTTAATGCAATAACTTTTTGTGGGTCAAACCTAATGAAACCAGCCATTGTAAAAAATTAGGGATTTAACAAAGAAGTTCTACAGTGAAACTCTACTAGATTTTTTTCGTGGAGGAAAAGAAGCTTCTTGTTGATGTTTTTAAGTTTGCCGGCTTTATCAAATTCCATGAAGTATTTTATCACTTAGCATGGGATCGTCTTTTTTGTCATATAGGTAATATCAAGAAAATGGGCTGGAACTTGGTGTTTTGCCAACTCTTAGTCTATGCCTATGTTAGTATATTAGACAGACAGATTTTTTTCTCTGACACCAAGGTCAGCCAAAACAGAATGGCTTTGGAGACACGGGTAAAATATTCATTCTAGAGAACAGTGTCCTCATCCAAAACACCTTTGGGAATCACCACAATCAAACATGAGACCATGCTAACAGCTTACTAGTACAGACAACAGATTCCTGGTGCCCCAGAGCATTACCTGCCATACTGTTTATCAATGCATAGCATTATGTCCTAGAATAAACAGATCCATGAAGTTCCTTATTATAAGTCTTTTTGTTTGAAGTATTGCCTGTTCCTTGTTACATGAATACAGCCAAACTATTCTACAGAAGCTGCTGAGATACACCTCCTTAAAGGAAAGAAAAAGCCAAATAGCATAATGTTGATGCAAGAATTTAAATGGTCAATAGACTCTCATTATCCTTATGCCATTGACGCTACTTCTTGCCCTCTCCTTCTGTAAGGCTACGAATTTGAGGAGAGAGGTTGTCTCGAAGTGACTGATTATTCCTTTATTGTTAGTTTTATTATGTTGCTGTGCCGTGGCAGTCAAGAGGGCAAACTGCATGCTGGGGTGCATTGAACACAGTATAACCAGCCCATCAAAAAGGGCGATTATCCCACTATATTCAGCATTGGTGCAGCCTCACTTTGAATACTGCATGTGGTTCTGGGTCCCACAATTTACGAAGCATGTGAAGTCCCTTGAATGGAGGGCAGCCAAGCTGGTGAAAGGGCTGGATGGAATATCCTATGAGGAGCAGCTAAGGACTTTGGACTTGTCTAGTTTGAAGAAAAGGGGGCTGAGGGGTGACCTCACTGCTCTCTAAATCTTCCTGAGAAGGAGAAGGAAATGCTAAGCTCTTCTCCTTGGGATCCAGGGATAGGATGCATGGGAATGGTGCAAAGCTGTGCCAGGAGAGGTTTAGACTGGACATTAGGAAGCATTTCTATACCAAGAGAGTGCTCAAACACTGGAACAGGCTTCCTAGAGAGGTCGATGCCCCAAGCCTTCTAGTGGTTGAGAGGCATTTGGACGATGCCCTTAATACCATGCTTTAACTTGGTCAGCCCTGAACTAGTCAGGCAGTTGGACTAGACAGTCATTGCAGGTCCCTTCCAACTGAAATAGTCTAGTCTAGTCTATAAGGTTCAGATTTCTTAAGCAGTTCCGTCTAGGCTTGTTTGCGCTGTTTTTATAACACTCTGCTAGCGCTCCACTTTGAGACCAGGCAGCTTAGCAAGAGTCACTCTGAACTCAATGCTGTTGCCCAAATATAGGCACTGAAAGCAATCCAAAGGCACGGTACCTCCTTATCACAAAGAGAAATTTCAGATCCCTAGGGCATCTCAAGGACACACTAAAGAAACCTATGTTTCAGCACTTGAACTGAGACCTCCAGATTTCAAGACAATGATAAAACATCAGGGCTTTGCATAAATGCAGCTCAGTTAAAATATGTTATACAGTAGAGATTTCAAGATTTTTCAATGACTCATTAAATATATCTCAACAGATTTAGGTTCCAGAAAGCAGACTTAAGGTGGATAAGGTTTGAATATCCTGGGAATACTTACAAATTTTTCTGAGCTGTCTTACCTACAGAATGTCATTTCACAGGGATGCCTCCTTATTTCACTGTTTGCATTTCCCTAAACGTGCTTTTAGTAAAAAGCTTAGAGAAGAGGAAGTCTCTGCCTAGAATGTGCCTGCTACGTGGCCCCAGGAATGACTCAAGTCTGTAAAACCAACACGTGACACCTGTGTGAAATGCACCCGTTCTGGGAACGTAATGTGAGGAAACAGGTGCCTCACCTCCAGGGTCATGCCACAGAGCCTTGGCCTCAAAGTACATCTAAATACAAAACTTTTCAATAAAAAAACGATGCAGATGAGGACAAAGAATGCATTATGCTACAAAGACTACATACAATTTACTCAGGAAATACAGTTAGGAATAACAAACGATGGATCCTAATAAGAGAATACTGCACATCCTGTTTTCTATGTGGTGCCCAGCTTTCATTGCTCTATGCTGCAGCAAATTCAACAAAAATTCTATTACTATCAGTCTACAACTACTATAAACCAACTAATCCACATTTCAAATTGTCTGTGGAATTAGAATCCAACATCTTTAAATAAAGAAGCTAAAAATGGAATAGCATAGCTAAACATTACACATCTGTTATTTTTCATTTTTAGAATGTTTAATTCATATTTCATTGGATAATTCTGTAACAGATAGGACTACTTACTATTCAACAAATTAAGAATTCTGATTAGTTATTATTTATAGCGCAGTGTTTCCTGTCTGCCTGAGTATTGTTTATTTCTGTGACACCTTTCATAGAATCATAGAATCGTTTAGGTTGGAGGACACCTTCAAGATCGAGTCCAACCATAACCTAATAGTGTCAATTCCACCACTAAACCATGTCGCTAAGCTCTGCATCTATAGGTCTTTTAAAAATCCCCAGGAATGGTGCCTCAACCACTTCCCTGGGCAGCCTGCTCCAATGTTTGACAACTGTTTCAGAGAAGAAATTTTTCCTAACATCCAATCCAAACCTCCTCTTATGCAACTTGAGGCCACTTCCCCTTGTCCTCTTGCCTGTTACTTGGGAGAAGACACCAACACCCACCTCTCTACAACCTTCTTTCAGGTAGTTTTAGAAAGTGGTAAAGTCTCCCCTGAGCATCCTTTTCTCCAGACTGAACAACCCTAGTTCCCTCAGCCGCTCCTCATAGGACTTGTTCTCTAGGCCATTTACTAGCTTCGTTGCCCTTTTCTGGACATGCTTGAGTACCTCAATGTTCTTCTTGCAGTGAGGAGCCCAAAACTGAACACAATATTCTAGGTGCAGCCTCACTAGTGTCGAGTACAGGGGGACAATCACTTCCCTACTCCTGCTGGCCACGCTATTCCTGACACAAGCCAGGATGCTGTTGGCCTTCTTGGCCACCTGGACGTACTGCTGGTTCATGCTCAGCCAGCTGTCGACCAACACCCCAAGGCCCTTTTCCGCCAGGCAGCTTTCCAGCCACTCTTCCCCAAGCCTGTAGCATTGCATGGGGCTGTGGTGACCAATATGCAGGACCCAGCACTGAGCCTTGCTCAACCTCATACAGTTGGCCTCGGCCCATCGATCCAGCCTGTCCAGATCCCTCTGCAGAGCCTTCCTACCCTCGAGCAAATCAACCTTTCTGCCCAACATGGTATCATTTGCAAACTTACCAAGAGTGCACTCAATCCTCTCATCCAGATCGTTGATAAAGATGCTAAACAGAACTGGCCTCAGTGCTGAGCCATGAGAAACAACACCTGTGACCAGAACCAACTGGATTTAGCTCCATTCACCACCATCCTTTGAGCTCAGCCATTCAGCCAGTTCTTACCCAGTGAAGAGTACATCCATCCAAGCCATGAGCAGGCAGTTTCTCCAGGAGGATTCTGCAGGAAACGGTTTCAAAGGCTTTACTAAAGTCTAGGTAGACAACATCCACAACCTTTCCCTCACCCACTAAGCAGGTTGTCTTGTTGCAGAAGGAGATCAAGTTAGTCAAGCAGGACCTGCCTTTCATAAAGCCATGCTGACTGGGCCTGATTGCCTGGCTGTCCTTTGTGTTTCATAAGATGGCACTCAGGATGATTTGCTCCATAACCTTTCCCAGCACCGAGGTCAGACAGACAGTCCTGTAGTTCCCAGAATCCTCCTTCCAGCCCTTTAGAAAAAGCAAAAAAGAAGGTAGCACAATACTTTCTCAGATAGAAATAATCAGGATCAAACCAGAATGATGATAGCTAAAGCTCTTGTCTATAAGCATCCTATCCCATTCACAATCTCCAGAGACAATCTTATAAAGAAAGAGACATTAAAAATACTCAAAAAGAGTGCTCAAAAGAGAGTGATGGTGGAATAAAACAGACTAGGGGCTGACAAGAGTGAAGAACAGTGAGGGACAGAGTCTTTCTCTGAGCTAAAAGAAATTAAGACTCGGAACGAGGCAGAAATCATATAGGAAAATTAGTGGCTTTTGATACGATTTCTCAGTCAGTCTTTGGCTCTAAATAAGCAATACTTTGCTTTATAAAGTCTATGTGTAACTGGCAGCACTTGAAATGCAAAAGCATAGACAAGAATAGTATGCTTTCACTTTTCTCTTTTTGTTATTCTGTTTGCTCACTTTTTTGCTTTAAGACAGATGCATGTCATTTTTCAAGGGATAAAGACTCCATTAGAAATGTTTGCTGGAACCCAGTGTGAGTTTTTCTGTGAAAACTGTGAGTTTACAAAAGCCACAACACCCAGAAGGGGACAAAATCTTGCCTCCATGCATCAATCAATCATCCAGCCTTCAACCATGTCAGAACAAATTGCACTCACAGCTGCACTGTCTCACAGCCTATGGGAAGCGAAGTCTCCACGGGACCCTTAGAGGGCTCAGTGGGAGACTAATTTCACAAGTTCATTCTTTATCCAAACTAAAACACTAATCTAGACTCACTTCCTGATTTTGGGTATTGCTGTAGAGCCAGAGTGATTTCCAAAGCCTGCGGAGTTCAGGTGTAGGATAGCTTCAGAGTCCTACTCCTGCTGAGCTGGAGTACCTTCCTTCTGGTTTACCCCATGCTGACTCCTGGGCTTTGGTTACTGCCACTGCTGCAAGGGACAAAAACACACAGAAGGAACTAAGTCTTGCTCTGGCAACTGTTGGGGAGGTATTGCATCTCAAACTGAGCTGTGGGAGGGAGAAGTCCACATAACAAAAATAGTGTGATATGTTTTCTTCAATTAAAGTCACAAAATAGGTGGAACATGATACATCGAAAAGATTAGTAGAAAACTGGTACTCGTGTGGCAGTAGTTCACAATATTTCTTCAGACTGGTATAGCAATTCAGCACACAAAATGTGTTCCGTAACTCAAGTCCCCCAGTCCAGACAAATGTCAAACTCTTGCTGACAGAGAGAGACAGAGAAGGGGAAAAAGTGAACTTGGGAATGAAATGGAAAACAAAGCTCGTGGCTTAGTTTCACAGTCCATGCGAAGTCAGAGTTAGGAAAGGGAAAAAAATATTCTTTAGGAATCTCTCTTCTTCTTCTAGGGATGCAGTTTCATCCAAATTGCTATTACTCCTTTTTCTTCAAAGGCATCTTGGACCCCAGACACAGCCACGCTGGGCAATAAGATCATCATTGATATAAAACTGGAGCTTTAACAAATATCCTCTCAGGAAGTAAAGTTTATGAGAAGTAAAAGAGTATGTTGATGTAAGGCACCCAAAGAAGGGATCGAGATACTTTTTCTTCAAGTAGTTTATTCATTCGATTCCTATCAAGTACCAAACTATCCATACAAAGGTACTTGCTTTATAAAAGGTCAGCATGGATGTCCCATTGGTATGATTCTTGCATAAGCAAAACATATTCGGCTGCTAGAAACCTTGGAGAGTTAGTGTAAGGCCTGCCAAAGCAGAGGTTTTCTCCCATCTCACCTCTTTTTCTGTCACAAAGAGAATGTCACAAACATACTAAAAAGGCCAGAACTTCATTGAGACTCTCTTCTTCCTAAGAAGCAAACTCATGGCAGCTCATAACAGCTAAACTCTGGAAGGAACAAAGCACAGCCAAAGCAGAGTCAGCAAGATAGAAGATGTCTCCCAAGTGAACAAGTAAAACATACTAACTGTAAAGGGGAAGAAAATTATTCTTATAAGATGCCAGCATGTAAATTAAGCCTGCCTGGGGAAAGATGAACTTGTGCATTAATTTGGGGCAGGTTTTCAACATACAGTATGCGCACAGGTTTGGAAACATATATTCACTCTTCAGACACATTCTTCTGGGGTATATATGCCACCTGTGCATTGCAGGCAGCCAGGTCTCAGTGATGAGAAAATACTTATAGTACAGTAATTGTGAAAACTCTGAAACTGGCCTATTTCCAGATCATTTCACTATGATCAATATTTACATTTATCTGTTTGTCATGTTACAATATTTTGTTATACATTGCCACTATCAATTTGTAAAGTCCTCTCCGAATATGGTAATTTTGTTTCAGTGGTATAATAATCCAGGGACTTGTACAGAAGCAGTTGTACAGTAGGAACGGGCAGTGCAAATGAACCCTGGGCTGTCAGGAGCACAGAGAACATCTGCCTCAGGGATGCATGAAGCCAGTGAAGGAGTATCCAAAAAGTGAAAAATAGGTGACTTCTGGAACATCAGATGATCAGCATGGAAGGAAAGTTGGTATGCAGAACTTGTCTTAGGAAGAGATGATGAGAAGGCTTAGTACAAGAAGAGGAAAACCAAGGTATACACATAGCCCTTGGTGAGAACTGCAGGCAGGTTCTGAAATAGGGTGTGAGGACAGTGCCATCTGAGAAATGAAAGCACACATACTGTTATGACTGCAATAAAGCATGCATCCCTTTATTTAACTAAGAAATCATTCGTTCTGTCTTCTTGAGGGCTGAGAACCACACACACAACGTTTCCTATACAGCAATTTTTCTCTTCAGCAACTTTACCTTCACTCGTAAAGAAGCAAGTAAAGTCTTCTTTTAAAGACTTTTTCTTCTCTGTCCTGAGCGTCAGGGTGCAGCAAGCAGGGCCTTCCCCACAGGCATGGGGGAGGCGGACACCAGCCATGCAGGGGTCTCACTGGTAAGGTCCCATAGTGCATGAGCAGGGCGAGCAGAGCTGGACCAGCGTGCACGATCAGGCTCAGACCCAGCCCAGCATTCGCCAGGCATGTCCCCAACACTGAGGTGGGTCTGAGGTCAAGCCAGGAAGTCAGTCAGCAGCTCAGGGTCTAGAAATGGAAAAAGAAGTTAGGTAGTAAAACACAGAGTGCCAGCAAATAATTTTTACATACAAGAAGATCCACATGGTATTAAACAGGACTGCAGTGTTACATGAAAGAGTTCAGAATATTTTAAAAGACATTTAAAGTAATGTGCTTAGTGGGAAGGATTCTGATGTCCTCACCAAAACAATTAGGAATATGACTGACTCAAGTTACCAAAAACTAGATAAATATCTTCAAGCTTCTAGGTAATTATTTTAATTCAATCCTGTATCAGTAATGATTATCTATTGTACTTGGCAGCTGATTTGAAATTATCAGGGTCAGCTTTGAACACTAAGAGGTGTTATTCATCTGCTTAACACAGACATCCATATGAGCTGATCACCGAGATTTTGTCTACTGTCAATGGAAATCTGTGTAGTCAGTGTAGCAGAGACACGATCCATCTTATCCTAAGTGGATACATAGAATAAGAGGAATTGCACCCAGAAAGTGCCTGTTTCCCTTCATCAGCTATAAATGGATCCTTAGGAGAGCAGTTCACACATAGATGAGTACACTGCAGACCTCTGAGGTCAGAAGAAATGACTATGACTCTACATGCTCACATTACTAAAGAATATGACTTATTCCCTGAAAATGGGATTGACTGGCCAAAGACACAGCACCTGACCCAAAGCTTACTCAAATCATTGAAAAAGTACACCTTGATAATTTGATCAGGTGGTCCAAGTGTATAAAACCTGAACTGTCATTCACTGTCTAGGGAGATCCTTCCAGGACATGCATACAACGTATTTGTGGAGTGATTTTTAAGCTATGAAACATGTTCTCTCAGAGTATTAAATGTAGAAAGTTTTTCTCCTCTCTTGCATGCAAAGGTTACTATGTTTTCCCTCTATTCCCTCTATTCACTCTATTTAGCTGAGAGAAAAAAATATTTACATTCGCACGTGTGATTCCAACTCACCTATAAAGATGCTTTGAAGATAATTTTGCTATATATTCTTCTTCAAAAAAAAAAAAAAAAAGAACCAGAAGCAGGCATGTACTGAGGAACAGGGCAAACAGGCAGCTAAAAGCCAATAGCCAAGCGTGTTCATTTTTGAAGTTTCATTTTCATACAGTCACTATCCAGATAAACAGTTTTACTTGCTTAATTTATATTTCTAAAGCACTTAAACATGCAAATAGGGCAGTGGTAAGTGGGAGCTTTGTTGCCAAGGCAGATGGCTTGCCCACTGCTTGTCCACTGTAGTGCTGGTTAAAGCGTCAGCAGACAGCAAATAATAATTTGTATCAGAAGCATTACTGCCTGCAGAGGATATAACTGCTGCTGGTCATTGAGTTAATTGTATTTCACATTCACAAAGAAAAGAAAAGATTTCTTTTTCACAGGTTTTCTTTCAACACTTTTCATTTAATTTGACGTGGTTGTGGTACTTTTCTTAGACATAGGTGTATTGTATAGAATCAAAAACTACAATGCCACATCAGTTTCTAGACATTCTTCTCAAGCTGAAGTCTCAAGCTTTGGGAAAAAAACATCAATCACATTTAACCAGATGAAAGCTATCTGTAGAGCCCTGAGCAAGGTAGTTTGTGATGACTACTATGTCAAGCTGGACATGAGCCAACACTGTGCGCTCACAGCCCAGAAAGCCAACCATACCCTGGGCTGCATCAAAAGCAGCATGGCCAGCAGGTTGAGGGAGGGGATTCTGCCCCTCTGCTCTGCTCTGGTGAGACCCCACCTGGAGTCCTGTGTCCAGCTTTGGAGCCCCCAGCACAAGAAGGACATGGAGCTGTTGGAGCGGGTTCAGAGGAGGGCTACAAAAATTATCAGAGGACTGGAACACCTCTCCTACGAGGAAAGGCTGAGAGAGTTGGGGTTGTTCGGCTTGGAGAAGAGATGGCTGCGGGCTGACCTTATTGCGGTCTTTGAACACTTCAAGGGGGCCTATAGGAAAGATGAGGAAAATCTTATTAGCAAGGTCTGTTGCAATAGAACAATAGGTAATGGTTTTAAAGTAAGGTAGGGTAGATTTAGACTGTATAGAAGGAAGAAATTATTTACTATAAGGGTGGTGAAACACTGGAACAGGTTGCTCAGAGAGGTAGTGGAGGCCCCATCCCTAGCAACATTCAAGGTCAGGCTGGAGGGAGTTCTGAGCATTCTGATCCAGTTGATGTCCCTGCTCATTGCAGGTGGATTGGCCTAGATGACCTTTAAAGGTCCCTTGTTACCCAAAGCATTCTATGATTTTATGAATTTCTAGGCATAGTTTGACAAGACCATCTGCACTAGCACAAAGACACAAACACCTTGTGAGTGTCAGCTTTGAAAACCTCCCACCAGCTACAGAGTTAAAAAAAAAAAAAATTTCCTTAGCTCTAGTTGTGCTGTATGCTCCAGGGTAAAGAAGATTCCAAATATTTCTCAGAACCTTCTGAAGAAGACCTATATAAGAATACAAATAACTAACACTAGTCATTTTTTCCTCCTCTTCATTCAAACTGCTGTAATTCAGAGCTGAGGAACTTCAGCTCTACGTTGGAGTCCACAATATGCTCTGCTCTTTGTGTCAAATTCCTGAATAAGTCTTTTTCCCATGATCAAAGCTTACATTGTACAAATTTATATTGTTGCATCACGGTGTACTCTCTGCTTCTCTCTCTCCTTATCTTCCTGGAAGTTTTACCTTCCTGAGGACTTTTAGCAGATTCTTTGTATAGGATCCTCCCTGTTTCCCAGATGCCTGATGGTAGGTTGCCATTGGCTTCACACTTAATATCTTCTAAATATTTCCACTTTTCTTTCCAGACAGTGTTAAAGGATTGTTGAAATTTCAAATAAATCTGAGCATTTGTTGTAGATTCTTTCCATTTACTCCTTAGTATTTCCTGAGATGTTCACTTTCAAACCATTTATACACGTTTATCCCTTTGATATTTCCAACTTTCACATCCTATGTTGAAGTGGAAATAGTGTCCTGACTGAAGATTTTCAGTAGTTCTGTCTTACGGTGGTATATTCTTCTATGAGCCAGTCTTACTGAAATTAGTAGAAACACCAGTGCCTTACGAGCTTGTGATAGTATTTCCTGCTGAATTACCCTATTGTCTTATGTACAACTGTCACAGTGAATGTGTGAATGGACTCACCCTCTGTTGGTCTTTTCCCTCTGACAGAATGCTTGAGTGGAGTGTTTCTGAGAAACCTGAAAAAACACAAAAATTTTAGATGGAAGTATAGACTGGCTGAAGGGAATGATAAGAACTTCAACCCTGTTGGTCTCTGTAAGTGCCCACCAATGGAAGAAACAGTTTGTGTTTAATACAAGGGAAACATCTGTCTCTGGACCACAGGCCTTGAAATTGAAATTGTAATTGAAAGTGCTGATACATTACTTGCAGTTCATGGAAGAGCCATTAAAGGCTGAGTTCTGAGATACATCAGGCAATCTTTCTTTTAAGAGTCATGAGTTTTGGTGCTAGCCCTGCTATAATCAATTTACAGAAAATACTGGAGCTTTAAACGCCATCAGATTGATTTTTCCGCAAAAAACATTGCTGGAAACAACTTACTGCCAGTGCAGTTATGGTACTCCACACTGTGTTTTCTATTTTCTTCTGGTTGTGTACAGTACGTTGTAAAACAGATAATAACATGGCCTCTGATGAAAGTTTAGTTCATCCTTTTACTCTGCTTGTCCTTAAACACGGATACAATGGTCATCATTGGTTCTACTAATACACAATAAAATACAACAGTTAACAAAGCACCAAGACTGAGGCCAATAGCGTACACACGTTTTCTCTGAAGTTTGCAAGGGAGCCATAAAACATATACTGCATTTAAGAAGAAGAGTTTTAATGAGGAAAGTATTTCATTTTGGTAAAATGTGTTTTATCTAAAATGTGTAGTAGTGGATGTTTGATAATTTCAGCACATCCCCACTTCTCATCAGCATTATTGTGTATTCTTTGCGTAACCCAGAAACCCAAGCTTGAGGCTTGGAGGCTGCAGTGAATGTACAAGAGGGGTGCAAAAGCATTTGAATGCTGAAACTTATTTTCTAGGAGTAGTTAAATATAAGGACTCAATCATCCTTGACACTATTCTGATATGTCACCAGAAACCCTAATCCAAAATAAAGTCTTGCTTGCTAAGGAATAAAAAGAGATTGTGATGTGCAAATGGAAAGGTACAATAAAGCTTCTGTGGTGGTCTGAACCCTGTCTCTGGGCCCTATGAAAAGAGCTATTAGCAGACAGTACAATATCTTGTTCCAGCTGTTACATGAAACGTAAATCGCAGTAAGCTAGTAACCATACACTCAGCACATATCTCAGAAAGCAGAAGCAAGACCCTTCCCTTCTCTGACCAAAAGGACTTTCAATCTCAGTTCTAACTGCAGCTGTAGGAAGCCAGCCTAACACCTCCTAGTAACCTTTAAAGCAAAAATAAATAGATCAGTAACAGTTTTCTTGAAGGGCGAAAATGAGCTAGCAAGGAAAAGAATAATTAGTCAGAAGATGTTCCACTGATATATTGCCCTTTTGTATCCCACTGCAGCAAAATATTTCTTCACTCTCCTCTATTTCCTCACCTTTGCAAAGTTTGCTACAACTTTACAGCTATTCAGATGTATTCAGTGCTTGAGATTACATGAAATCTATCAAGCAGTACAGTGGCAATTACAGTCACTCTTGCTATAGCCCAGCAATTCAGGCACCCTAGCCTTCTTGCTCTGTGGTAGCTGCTAACAGATGGTGATTTTTCAATGGCAAGTGCTGTAGAAAGGATCCGTTATCCCTGTATTTCCAAATCGCATGCAGAGCAATTGTTGCTTCAGCAGTGGAAGACAGCTACCACCAAGAATACTGAGAATTTCTGAAATGTTATCATACCAGTGCTGTTTCATAAGGATAAGTAAATACATCTCACCAACTCGAGCTGTGCAGAAGTAGAAGGATACTTGTCCACTCAGTACATGTATAGTTACTGTGATGCCAGAAGCAGCATAGCTGTGAGCACACCTTGCAGGGTAGATAAATTTGCTGAGAAACCCATGCAATGCCAAGTTCTGAAGTACCTACACAACTTGTAGTGCCCCAGGTAACAAGTTCAGAGCTAACTCAAGTATCTTGGCACCGTTCTGCATATACACACATTCAGCTATCCAGAAAAAGGATAACTACAAATCAGCAGTGTTAAACTTCTACTCATTGTTTTAATCCTTTAATTCTAGAGAAGTATAATAAGGTACCTACTTGACTTTTCAGGTGTTCTGGAATGGGATTTATCAGCATATTCTGCCATCAGTGCAAAGGTATAATTATTGTGCTAATTTTTTTTTCTGGTTCACCATGAAATAGATCAGCAGATGTACATACACTTCAGGTGAGAATCTTCACTACTTGTAAAATTAGCTACGCTTTTTTGTGGTTTTTTTATTGCTGTGCTTCTAAACTATTCAGCATATTGCTATATTTTTTTAATCTGGTTTGCCAAAACCAGCTTTTAATGTATGAGTGCAGACACAGGAATAGTTATTTAATAAATAATGAAATGGCTTGCAAATGTTATAGTTGTGCTACGTATAGTTAGATAAATATGCACAGTTTCTTCTTCTTCTTAGGACAATTGCTTTTGTTGGTAGGATGGGAGACACACAAGAAAAAAACCACCCCAGGGACTTAGTCACACACTTGAAAACAAAAGAACACTGACTGCTCAGGCAGATTCATAACTTCAGAATTATGCAAAGAGAACCTCACCGTTGTTCTGGACAAACTAATCAGAAACAGAAACAATGATATAAATTGGTCAGTGCTTGTGAAGTTATTTTCCTTGATATGACACCCAGAAGAATAATCACAGTTAAGGAATCTTGCTAAATCTTTACACAAATTGTGCAAAATTGGTTTAGTCCAGATTTCCATGGAAATCAATGCAACTTACAAATCTAAATTTGACTTCCACTGAATCACTCACTTTCCATGTGCCAACAAAAACTTGAGGCCATGAGATGCTGACAATTCTGGTCTACCAGCAAGAGGACTGTCTCGAAAGTCACCTTCCCAAACAAAGCCTGCAGAAGTCTAAGTGACTGATACAATCCCAGTCTCTGGAAAATACTTTCTGATTCTAAATTCAGAAAGAGAGAAACACAATTGTTTTATTTTTTTAAAACAAAATTTGAGGACTTGAATTAATTTCTTTCTGAGAATCACACTGCGATTCTGCTGTCTTTGGGAAAACACTGTGCTCTGTTCTTCCAAGATGCATCTGCTTTTTCTGTTCAGACATCAGTTTCATTACATTTTGTAAAATGACATGATTAATCTCATCTCAAAGTTGGTCTGGCTGTATTAAGGTTTGCCAAGTCTGAGGACAATCAGATTGAATCTCTTTCACTGAATCTGGAATGTTAGTGTCTTCACTGATTTTTGTTATCACTCAGACTTTATAGAGATCATCTATGCAAGCTTGCTTCACTGGCTTCGGAGATCATAAAGTTTAGCAGTTTGAATTACCTTTGGTTCTCCTGGTATTTAATTGACACAGGGAACATGCATTTACTTTACTGGCTCTTTTCCTACCCTGGTGCTTCCGTGTTCTTCGTTCTGCTTCCATACACTGCCTCTCTAACCTGCTCTTGCTCTTATTTGTAATGTGGACAGAGAAGTCTCTATTAAGTGGGTGTGTAGCACACATATCTGTTTACAGTTTAGTGAAGGATGATGGTAGTTCAGATGTGATATGGCCTCTAATCAAGCCATGAGTAATATACCTTGGAGAACATAAAGCAATGTGAATTATTGAAGCAGCGAAGATGTTTGCAGATGAGACTTTCGGGGCATTAGCTCAAATATTGCAGCTTATTTCAAAACTATAGAGTCATTTGTGGCTTTATAAGTCTGTAAAGAGGCAATAGAATCGGTTCTTCATAATATGTGACTTTTGGGCAAGGACATCTTTCTGCTTAGCTGCTCTTTAAGCAGGAGTCACAAGCAGGTATTCAGTTTGTGGGAGTTGGCGGAAATTTTCTATTTGGGTAGTACTATTAAATAACATCAGAATTCATTAATCATGTATCAAATACCACCATAGTGATTTAGCTTTGCTCTTATCACATTGGATCACAAGACTGAGATATTTTGCTCTGCACCTTTACTTTTAGTTATTAGTTGAACTGGTGGATGTTCAGGCTCTCTGACTTCAGCATGAAACTGCATAAGAGATCCTGAGCAAAATAATGAACAAGAATTCTCTGTCACCACACATACTGAGTTCCTGGGGGGATTTTGCAAGAGGTACAGCACTTCAAATTCTCAGGAGGATCAGAGGTTATTCATTTTAAGAGAGAGCAGCCTCAGAGGGTAAATCGTAAACTGTGAAGATTAACAAGGAGTTTTTCAATGGCATAAAGGGAAGTCAAATGCCTGACTCGCATTAAAAGTCAATAGGAGTTGAGAATTTAATCCCATTAGTGTCTTGAAAAAGCTGCTTCTGAAAAGAAACTTTCACACTCTCATTGAATTCTGAAGGCCTATTCTGAAAATTCCTGAATGGACTTGAATCTCAAGTTCCCTGCATAAATGAACAGCAGTCAAAGTGCATTTTATAAAGCTGTATGGCAGCTGGGATAAAATGCCAGATATCTATGAGGTGTTTTCACCCCCCAGCTGTCCTCCCCTCATATACTAAACACCCCAATATGTGACAGCTGACCTCTCTTTTGTAAAGAAAATTGATCACCAGTGACATTGCTCTCTTCCCCTTACCAGCTGTTTTCCTTCCTTGAGCACTGCCTTTTGATGAGAACATTTTTTTTTTCAGATCTCTGGTCTTCTTTCACTAGTTTGCCTTCAGCATAGTGATTGCAAATCACCTTTCCCTATCACTTAGGTGTACTCTTATTTTCTTTATCTATGTTCACCCACAGCCCTCCATAAGAAAGGTACCATACACTCCCTAAAGGGCTGCTGTTTGCTTTGTAGAGCTGGCTAGGCAAGTTCTTCCCATTATTTACAAAGCTTTCCCAGAGTTGCTGTATATTTACTCACTACAGTTTAATCCACACAAGCTCATATACCTCTCATTGTAATACTGTAATTGTTACTTAGAGGTCTGAACATGAAAAATATTTATTTATCTGACTGCTGCCTCATGTCACTTAGTGTAAAGAATACATGTACCATTTTCTCTGACATCCTCTGTTTGGAAGCCAAAGCCACAAATAGATAGCATGGAGATTAATCGTCTAAGTTTGTCATTTCAAGGAGAAGGAAAGAGGACATACGTTCATGACCCACATTTTTATGCTGCAGCAATCGATTTTCTCTAGTAATAAAGAGACGTTGAGAAATAGCTTTGGTTGAATCCTGCACTTTGGCAGAGCAAAGCACAGAGAGCCAAGTATAGCACTTAGTTGAAGCGTGCCACTGGGAAAGCCCAGGAGCAGTCCCTAGGCAACAGAGCATTCCCATTAAGGCCAGTTAGTCTATCAGGTATCATACACCCGCCATCAGAGAAATTTGTCAACTGAGAGCAACAGGGAGAAAATTATACATCCAGAAGCTGGAGACAGCCCCATAGACTCAGCAAACAGAACAATTCAAGACTAAGCTGTACAGCTGCAAAAGCTTATCACCATGTTTCCACTCCACTTACTCTCTGCTGCGTATTTCATTGATGATACATTCACGGCTGTTGCACTACTTGTAGTCAGATAAACCACATTTGGCTAGCACTCCCTGTGCAAGCAGGCACACCTCCTCTTCATTTGTTGGTAACTCTGTCAATGAAGGATTACAGGCACAGTAAATGCTAGTCACACTAGCATTTTAGGAAAAGAGGAGGGTGGGGTGTAGAAAAGAGCCCAAGAAAGGGACACCTCAGCCATGCAGATACACATTACATAAATACCCCCAGATCTTAAATAGAGTTTTCCATATGGCTTCAGTAGGACCGACTGAAAATTCGTATTTTTCACACTCTCCTCAAAATACCATCAGTAAGCACAAACACCATTTTAAAACTCTCCTATTTCAATATGAAAAATTGGAAGCACTTTTTTTTAAAAAAAAAAAGAAAAAGAAACATTAAACTGTTCTAATCTTTTCCTCCTTACTTTCCTCATGTCTTAGTGAGGAAAGAGGAAAGAAGAGAAAAGATATGTTTTCCAAATTCTCTCCCTTTTTTCCTATTTTTCTATCTTTCCCGAGTAAGAAAACATGACAGAAAGACTGTTTTCTCCATCACTCACCACTTAATGCTTTTCTCTCTTTCTCTTCCTTTATTTCAGTGGAAAATACCTGAGTATAAAACCAGAGCACATGAATTTTCATATAATTTCAGAAGAGTTCTTCTAAAAAGCTGCTTAATAAAAATAGTCTTATGTGAATTACATTTTAAATTTTGCATTCTATATTACCCTTCTGTAACTACTGTGTTTCAGTAAGGCTTATCTGGATGGAAATCAGCATCTTGAATAAAAACACTACTGTAAGCTAAAATTTTTGCAGAAAAAAATGCAAACCAGGGATAACAACAACAGTTCCTAACTAGTGAAGTACTCTTGATAAAATTCTGCATATATTGATGTTTTCATTTTTTGCTGAATGTCTAGAAAAGCAAACAAACATAGGTTAAGGAAATGTAAAGGTTGAGACATAGTACTATATATGAAGTATAAATATGATATATATTTAATATATGTAGTACAGCATAGAATTGTATAGTAAAAACTTTGCGTATTTTAGCTTGGGAAGTGCAGCAAAAACTGATTGTGGCAAAGAAATAAACACAGAACAGATCTGGAAATCATAGAAATAACACTAGAAAAATCCCACAAGTAGATACATTAAAATAAATGCATGCTCTTGTATGGCTGTTGAGAAGAACTTCATCTTATGCATGAAATAATTTAAGTGAGAGATATGGGAAGAGTCAATGTTGCAACAGAAGGTTGAGTGATAGCACATTACTTGTAAGACATACTTGCAAGGTGATGCAACTACAAAAAATACTTGAGCGGTTTTAGAGTGCCTAAATGAAGGCATCATATTGCAATACAATAGCAGGGATGCATGAGATTAGGCATGGGAGCAAATCTGTAGCCAGGGTAATATGTGTTGTCTCCATTGCCTTTTTAGCCACTGGCAGGTGGCACGGCTGTAGGTTGGGTGCTGGTGCTCTTGCAGCTCGGGGTGCTTCCTCACCTCCAGGGAATCTGGGGGAAGCCCCGACAGCAGAAACAGCAATGTTCAGGCCACAGTGGGACTGAATTATAAGGAAATTAAAAGAGCTTTGTATACGTAGCTTGGCTAAGCATACTATTAAAGGGCAAGGGGAGGGGGTCTTGCTAAGGGTTGTGAGGCATCCTTTAGTACGATACATGAAATTACAGATATCAGCAACAGTATGAATATAAGCAGGGGAAATTTAGACTAAATGTCATACAAATATCCTTCCTGATATTAAATTCTATAAGACTAAAAGTTTCCAAAGAAAATCAGAGAAACTTGAAGACTTTTCGAGTCAGGCTGGACAAAACACTTAGAAAATTGAAAGAAGCTGGTTTACCAGGAACGCAGACTGGATTTTTTTAGAAGATCTTTTTTCCTTTTTCAGTAAGACTTCTATGGAAACAAAATTGTAGTGTTGAGAACAACAGCTATTAATCTAAAAATATTGATCAGTTAAAAATAAATACTGTGTTGTGAACTAGATTAATCTAAACAATGTGACGGAATTTTAAAAGAACTGAATGCGAAAGTATATGTAGAATTTAAGCCACAAGTCAAAAATGGTTGTGGAAAAAGTTCAGTCTGGCTGCACTCTCCCTTCAATGCAATCTATCGTTCTGGCCAACGCAACTTCTTGGGCCTGCCTAATGTTTGTAATGTTTGTAAAGTTCAGAAGAAGGGCAGTACTATTGATCCAAGGACAAAAAAGTATGAGAAGAGACCATAAAATCCAAATTTATAGTCCATAAAAACACAGTCTGAGGAGATTTAATTTTGGTATATAAAATCTTAAACAGTGTAGTTAATGCCAAATGTACTTACTATTTTTTAGCTGGGAAACAGATAAGAGGACAAGGGGCATAATTGCAAAGTAAAGAAAAACAAATTTGAAACAGATGTCATGTGTCCCATTTTTCTTTGCACAGAGCCACAAGTGTATGCAGAATAGCTTATGAGTCAGAGACTGAATCTTAAACACTGGAGGATCATTCAAGAAACAATTACGGCAAATGGCATCCTGAGGGGATTAGAGTATTAAAAGAAAATGAACCTTAATAGACTGAATAGACTCCACTTAGTCCCTGAAATTTACTATGTTCATAAACCCCCAAACAAATACAGTAGCAGAAAGATAAAAGCTAAAGGTAGCCCACTTACTTAGTAATACTTTCTTCTTTCTCTGTATTTGAGTACAATTCTGGTCTTCACTTTTGCTGTTAAATAGTAACACAAATATTAAATGCACATAAATACACTAGAGACATAGAGGCTCAGTAATGCAGGTTTGCACTCTGGAGGGAATTCTGGACACAACCTGCATGTGGCCTCAGGTCTGATGGGTTTGTTCTGCATGGGACCCCTGTAACATGGCACACAGCACTCCAGCCCTGGTCTCCCTGAGGATGGCCACACAAATTCTGACAGATGGGAGGTTCATGTATTTGGCTGGAAGACCATCCACATGTTCAGACATGTGTGAAGATGAAACCCGCAAGTCAAACTTTGTGCAGAAGCACAGTCCCTTCCTTCCTGCTGCCTGCCCTTCCCACCCGGGAAACCACTGTGCCTTTCCTCTTCTATTAAAACAGTTTCCCACCTTCCCCAAGTGTTCTGTGTATCAGTTGCTTTCATATGCATAGCTGCTCTTCCCTGCATGATTCCCAATGCACAAGCATTGAGAAAAGTCACGCAGCTTTAAAGTCTCCCTGCTTAGGTGGTCACCTTGCACTACAGACTCTTACAATTTTCATTAAAGAATTCAAGACTGATGTGCAACAATCAAAAGTTGCAAACAAAATAAGGAACACTACTACAGTGAAAAGCAATATTCTACCTGCTACAGACATCTCCCGGACTCTAGGAGAGAATGGAAAACATGTACTGCACCTCCAGCTGCTTCAGAGGCAGAAAGAAGGGGAACAAAGGAGCTCACGTTGCCCTGGGGCTGTCAAATCTGATACCCTGCTCTAACCATGGTAGCACCACCGGCTTTAGAACAAAATGCAAGACAAACATATTACGACATACCCTTGATAGGAACTGTCTTTCTCACCCCAGGCTAGTTGTGATTGCTTGTTTCTTGCTATTCTCAGAGAATTTTACAATACTCTGCTCTGCAAAAATAGCTCATGACTCAACTCAGAGCATGTCTATTATTCCTCAGGAGCACCCATGCCAAGGAACTTAGCACAGAGGTCTCCAAACCTGCATCAAAAAAAAGCATTAGGAATTGTGTAGAACAGAGGATCAGGCTGCATAAATGTGTCAGCCTGGATCTGAAAACAATATAGTCATGCTCTCCAGGCCCTGTCAGTGCTGGGACAGCACAGACCCAGCCAGACTGTAAGCTGAGGTGGCTGAGACAATACCAAGGACTGAAGACCTAAACCACAGGAAATAAAACCTAAATGTAAATATTGAACAATTTCTTTTGTATCTATCCTGAGGCTGACTTACAGCCTACCAGGAAGAGCTGGCCTGCTCTTTACTTTGGGCAGCTGTGGTCTGGTGCCAACAATTTTCCTTCCCATGGACAACTGAAGGACAACTAGGATTGATTATGTCATGCAATAGGTTGACTGCATTATATATGCTCCTAGGGCTTGGCCGTGTGATAGCGGAGAAGACAAGGCCAAAAAAAAAATGTTTCTTTTGGAACATAAGTGAACTTTTTAAGACTGCATCAGCAAACCAAATGAAGTGTTGTGTAGTGTTCCTCTGGATGAGTGCTGGACTTCAGAGGGTTTCTGAGATTTCCCTTTCCTGACAAATGCAACTAAAACTAAACAAGCCAAATATGTTAACAGACTGACTCTCTCAACAGTTTGGTGAGAGGACTGTGATTCACTCTAGCAAACTTCACTGCTAGCAGTGAGAGATGAGAAGTGGATAAGAAGATGGTCCCACATCAGTTACCTTCCTGCTCTCATCTTTCTCTCTCCAACAGCTGTTTTGCTCTGGGATCACCATATGTCTGCTCTTCCCCAGATGTACCCCCAAGGTCTCTTCTATATGGATTTTTTAAAAAATAATTACTGGCTGCTTCTGGGTTGGAGGGAGAGGGGAAGTCTAAGTCCTTCCTTCTTCATTTTCCCCAAAAAACACAAAATCAGCTACAGGCATGGCAGCAGGAGGTGACAGCCACCACAACAGACACAGTCAACAGAATGGGCAGCGATGGAGTGCCTGAGATGAGAAGGCTGTGACTAAGTACCAAGGAAAGAATGACAAAGGGCTTCAGTAGGAGAATGTCTGGGGGGAATGGCAGCACTGTGGAGAACCAGGAAGGATCAGGAGGAGACGAGGTGCTCTGAAATAGATTATTGAGGAAAAGATGGTAGTTCTGGAGTGAAAAGAGTAGTGAGAGTTTGAGAGGAGCTTGTGTAAGAGGCGAGACAGTAGTGGAAGTTAGACTTATCTGTAAGACAGCAAGGATAACATCTTCGGGGTCTGTCTGAGTTAGGAAGTGCTGAAGATTTTGTAATGAAAGAGTGGGAAATAACATAAAACATCTTCCTTCTTAGGTCCTTCTTCCCAGGAATCTGTTTTGTAGTAGGAAAATATGCTTTCAGTAGCCCTTCTGGTATTGCATAGGACTTGTCCACAGGACCCCTGCCCAGGCCTTTCTTAGTCCTCGTCTCAATGTCTTCCTACTTTTACTACTTAAAATATATTACTACTCAGAGCAAGTTCTGGTGTTAATTATACAGCTGAACATACTATTCTCTTCATTTCATGAATATAAGCATCCTGTCTTTACACAGAGCATGGTGATTGTTAGACAAGGACTGCATATTTATTGTGACTGTGACATTCATTGCAAATCGCTTCAATTTATAAAGAAGTCAATAGGCAAGAGATACTAAGGCCAATAAAAGCAAAGTTTCTTTCTATAGCAACCATGGAGGGTGGCAAGAGTGAAGCATCTAAAATTAAACTATTCATTGCCAGATGCGCATTGGTTAGTACCTAGCTCTGTGCGGTCAACAGGCTAGACTCCAGCCAACAGCTCTGCAGCCAGGTCTGCTCCCAAGGTCTAGCAGTGAATGTCATGTACACACAGGGCAGGGGACAGAGGGAATTTCATCAGATACTAACTGCTTTCATTTGGTTCTGTCCCTTCTTTCAACACCCACCCCCTCATCACGTGCATCTTCCCTGCCCCATGATTCTGGACAGCTCACGCTGAGCAGCCGGGCACCTTCCTCCCTAAATTTGTTCCCTTAGTATTTCTTCATTGATTCTTACAATGCTGTGTTGACTTATATCACTAAGGATCTGGTTTCTCCTCTTTTCTCACTCCACAATTCATTTGCAGTTTTCATCCTTGTGTCCTTTGTATTAGGTTTGCATGGCAATGTTTGGGTAGCAGAGGCGGCTACAGGAGTGGCTTCTCCAAGAAGCTGCCAGAAGCTTCCCCTGTGTCTGACAGAGGCAGTGCCAGCTGGCTCCAAGACAGATCTGCTGCTGGCCAAGGCCAAGACAGTCTGCGACGGTGGTAATGCCTCTGTGATAACACATTTAAGAAGGGGGGAAAAACCTGCACAGCTGAAGTGGGAGAGAGGAGTGAGAATACATGAAAGAAACAACTCTGCACACACCAAGGTCAGTGACGAAGGAGGGGGAGGAGGAGGTGCTCCAGGCATCGGAGCAGAGATTCCCCTGCAGCCCATGGAAAAGACCATGGCAAGGCAGGCTTTTGCCCTGCAGCTCATGGAGATCTGCAGTGGAACAGATATCCACCTGCAGCCCAGGAGAATCCCACACCAGAGCAGGTGGATGCCCGAAGGAGACTGTGATGCTGTGGGAAGCCCATGCTGAAGAAGGCTACTGGCAGGACCTGTGGACCCAAGGAGAGAGGAGCCCACGCTGGAGCTGGTTTGTTGGCAGGGCTTGTGACCCCGCAGGAGACCCACACTGCAGCAGTCTGTTTCTGAAGGGCTGTATCCTGTGGTAGGGAGCCACGCTGGAGCAGGGGCAGAGTGTGAGGAGTCCTCCCCTGAGGAGGAAGAAGCAACAGAGACAACGTGTGATGAACTGAGTGCAACCCCCATTCCCTGTCCCGCTGCACCTTTTGCAGGGAGGAGTTAGAGAATTCAGGAGTGAAGTTGGGCCCGGGAAGAAGGGAGCGCTGGGGGAAGGTGCTTTTAAGATTAAGTTTTTATTTCTCATTACCCTGCTCTGATTTGATTGGTGATAAATTAAACTAATTTCCCCAAGCTGAGTCTATTTTGTCTGTGACAGTAATTGGTGAGTGATTTCTCCCTGTCCTTATCTCGACCCACAAGACTTTCACTGTATTTTTTTCTCCCCTGTCCAGCTGAGGAGGGGAGCGATAGAGTGTCTTTGGTGGGCACCTGGCATCCAGTCACGTTAAACCACAACGCCATGTATAGTAGAGTCCTGATGCTCTTAGTTTTTGTATTTAACTTTCTTTTCTCTTGGGACACCACTTCTAAACCTTTTCCATACCAGCACAGATGTTCTGAGGAAAAGCCAAAGTCATGACCACACCCTCCCTGCGTTTCTTACCCCTTTTCTTTATCCTCATCCATGCACACAACTTCCCATCCCTTACTCCCAAGTTATCTCTCTTTAAGCCTGCATTTTTTTGCATTGCAGCCATCACCTCAAAATGACTGAACAGAGACTAAGACTTAGTGCTAGCTGGAGCACAGCAATTCCACATTTCCAGGCTGACAGCGCTGTTTTCTGCTTAGAGGAAAGCATTTGTCAACAGTTTATTTCATAATCACACGTATAGGTCACTCAGCTTACAATAAACTAAGGACATTGCATACCTTTTCTACATTCAACAGAATTCTGTTGAGAATCAAGATGTCAGGAGTAATTTCTACTCTTCTCTTTTTGTACCCCTCAGTAGACATAAATAAATATCAGACACCCTGCACAGCCTTCTTCCTATTAAACATTGTTTATTAACATCGGTTAAAATTAATTTTGTTTGTATCCTCTCAGCTTTAATCACTTTTAAATGTGCTGTGCTTGTTTGCTAGTGCAGTATGACAGGCAGTAAAGACCCTTCCCCTCTTGCTTTAATCTCTAGCAAATTACATTACAGTGGCATCCTTTGGGACTGCAGAGTTTTGGACACATCAGCATTTGCTTTTACCAACACCCATTTTCATCCCTAAAATTACATGCTGCAATGGCTTGACACTCTGCACCTCACATCTTAGGTCATGTGTTTGATTCTCAAATATTTTAAATGTGACTGTTCTTTACTTACAAAGCAGGCAAAAGAAAAAAGAAAGAAAAACCATGGCGTGTTGCAGGGTAAGACTTGAGCCCTGAAGATTTCTACATAAACAGGTCTGTGCAAGCATGTCTAGGTGGAAGAATTAAGGCCTGTATTTCAAATAATACAACTAAAATCAACAGACTAATAGAAACTTCCATCATCAGGAATTCCAGAAGGAGTCAACCTTAAGCTAACGTTTGTAGTTGCTCAACATACACCCACAATGCGGCATATATTCATCACGATTGAAAAATGTATTCATATTCACTACTGCTCCCCAGAACCTTTCTCAGGTCATGCGGTACCTGCTGCAGCTCTTGAGAGCTCAGTGACAATCTATCCTCCAAGAACAGCTACACACAGCAAAGCTGTACTGAGTTTGTGCGTAGAAAAAAACATCAGCCTTGCAACAGTGAGCCTTTTTTTAGCAGAAAATTAATGTGGTCAACAGACAGCATTAAAACATGTGCAAATATTTTATTATGCATTACTATGTAGTTATACGTACTTCTCTCACAAGGGGCTCTAGGCCTGTGTTTGACGGCACATGCAGAGCAGCAAACAGTGATCTGAGGCTGCAGAGCAATGTGGATATAATTCTGTACTACTTGAGGAATAGTTTACCACTGAGTAATTAAAGGCCATATTGTGACACATATGCTCCCCTGAGTGAAGCAAGCACTGTTGTCTGTGTTCATGTCTCCAAACAGAATGAGACTGAGGAGATGCAGAAGGGTTTGTTTTTCTGTCTTGGAACATGCCCAGAAGCTATCATATTTACTCTTGTGCTTTCAGAAGCTTCTAGAGACACCATATTGCCCACAACACCAAACCTGCAGCCACTTCAGATGCTTCCTTCACTGCAGTTAGGAGAGAGAAAAAATGGAAATACGGGATAAAGCCATGGTATAGTCACTGGCCTGAAGAGACCTTCAATTCCCGTCAGATTCTGTAGAAAACAAGGATGTTTTATACATCACAGACTCAGGAGTTCTGGGGAAAAAAAATCAAATTCTTGGGCAAAGACTCAGGCCCAATAAAGCTGGCTAGTACAAAAGGGAAAAAAAACCCACAAAACCCTGAACAAACATATTCTCTGTATAATCCCAAACAGGTCCTTTCTGCAAGCTGGGGCTTTCAACTACCAGGAGCTAGGGGCTTACAGACACTCACAGAGATGCTTTGACTAGTGACCCTAGTGATGCTCACAGTATATTTATTTTTTTACTGGTAGTGACTTCTCATGTCTCATTCCCACATTTCATTGAATTGTCTCTGTTTGGACAGCAAAATAGTGTTTCTTTTAAGGAAAACCACCGAATACAAACAAGGCCAGAGACAGCATGAATGTGCTATGGATCAGTGACCAAGATTCAAGATCATCTCCCACCGGAATATAAAAAGTGAAACCTGGGAAACAAAAGGCAACTGTATTTTCTACACCAGTGTATAAATCTATAGTAACCTAACTAACTTTACTATAATTATTTTTTTCATGGAGGCTGAGTAGATACCCCAGAGACAAGAAACAGCATGAAAATCCATCCTAGAGGAGGTTTGAAAAGACTTTTGTTGAGAAGCCAACAGTTTATTAGCCAGGATCTGGAGATAGGCAGGACACGGATGTGAATAAAAGGGACATTCATGGTGCCAGTAACTAATTTTAATGAAAATTGTAGGGGAAACAAAGTTTTTTTTGTCAGACCTTGTTAGATGTCCCCATAACTTTAGCATTTATTACCTGCCTTCCCTTGGGGCCCAAAGCACCTCGCACTGATTGCTGCCGGAGGCAGGAGAGGAGGTGGGAGGTACCACAGGGCTGTCCAGCTGTGGTTCAGTGGCTGACATCAAGCCCACAACGAAGACACCCCTGAGGACTTTCTTTTAAACTTTATATAGAGTTGCTCTTACCGTGCCAAGTGCCTCCTCCTCATCACTGATCGGGCATCCAAGTGCATCCCCACATCAGCGGGGGAACACGGTGATTACGCTGCTTTCAGGTGAGAAGGGAGCACAAAGGCTGTGTGTGGGCACCTGTCAGTCACGCTGCTCATCTGTCAGACCCCATCCTCCTCATCTTCCTCTCACAGCTTTTGAAATGTCAGGCAATTCCAGCTGCATTTTACAGAGGATAGTAAGTCCCAACCATTTGGGACAAGGGGATTACATCTCCCAAATAATTTGACATCAGCTTTCCGAGGCAGAACAAGGGTGGCTTCAAACACCAGCACCTCTCATTGCCTCTGATCTTCTCCAGCTGACACAAGATGTACCGAGATGGAAATACCAGGTCCAATAACTCTGAGGACATGGCTGCCTCCTCACCAGTGTGTCCTGTGGACTTGTGGTTAATAAGGAACTGAAGAAGATGCTCTGTTTCCTTCTTAATGGGAAAAAATCCAGCAACAATCAGAGCAAAGGGACACACACTCAGCTAATTATAATGGGAAAATGAAGATTTTTCATGCCTTTGTAAAGGGATCCATAATTCACTGTCATAACACCTGTCACCAAAGTTCTTTCCAATTTAAGACTATGCTTTCATTTCCTTTATCATGGCACAGCTAGAAAGGTTTGTAACTTAACTAAACTGAATTCAGCTTAGAAAATTTAGGTCCAGATAGAGTAATTTTTCCACAATATTTTATTTTCTGGACAATTTGTTTTTGAGAGCAGAATGTATAAATTAGAGGTGTAGTCACAGAACATTACTGTCCATGTCCAGAAACGTCTATCACATGGCAGGCAATGAAGTAAATAATTAGAAAAGCAATCCAAAAAAAAAACCAAAAAAAATATGAACTGCCGCAAATAAAATTTGCAGGATGTGTTTCCAATCTCATAGAATCAGGCCATTAAAGCATGCCTACTTAGGGAAATTGATTGGCATAACAACAGTGTAATTTAACAGAATAATGTATTCTGCTTCCTTAACTATCCCAGTTTACCTACTCCATGTGGATATGATTCCAGATTAAACTGATTTTATTAAACAATAGCTTTATTAAAAATAAAAGACTATTAATTTATCAGTCAGTTTCCTCAAGTGTAAAAGCTTTTAAGAACCTCGATGAGATCATCAGCTTAAATAAAATGAAACAAAATGGCTTCCTCAGCTCCAAGCACAGCGGTTTTGTCCCACATAATGCCACATTTCCAAGTGCTGGGTGTGCAAGCAGCTGAGTTGGGGACAGCTGGGGTTTTAGTTCCACAACATATAACCACTGAGGACATGGCAAATGTATAAAGTCTAGGTTTCCTTTTAATACAAGTAAGTTTCTAAAAATTCACCTTTTGTAGCAATCCTTAAAAGTCTAACGTGACAGAAAAGAATCACTGGGTATGCAAGGAACAGGTAGCTGGTGTCAGGTGTAGCAAGATGAGTGTAACAGCAGTCAAATTTTTGCATACTCTGAGGGGACTCTGTGTCATTTACCTTCTGTGTCAAATATTTATATGGTATGTCTGTCTTTCTGTAGTCTGGTAGGATGGTCCATGATAAGCAGGAGCTGATTATGGAGGAATGTTAACCAAAAAGGTTAGCAAACCCACACAGAAATGCTAGAGCTGGACCTTACTGTGAAGAGGGTCTGGATGTAATCAGTCTTCATTTAGGCATTTACCTGTAGTGCCTCTGTTAGACATCTAGCACATCTGGACATCATGGGAACTATCAGGATGATTTGACTCAACCAAGAGGTAAATTACCCTTTGAAAACCAGGTGCCACAGTTCAAATTCTGAGGATGATCGCCTTCATCCATTGGGTGAAAGTTAGTCCTCATGCCTGTGCTAAAATTGTGTTCTCCTTTATCTATACCACTGTAATTACAATCAGCAATCCCAACACCTCCCACCCAGAAATGCAGCTATGCTCGTATGAAAGCAGTCACACTCATACCTCCTAATAATGAAAGTGTCTCCCTAAGGAATCTGACCCACCTTATTATGCAAATCAAAAATCCTACAATTCTACATGTAACTTGCATTTCCTTAGTATAAATGACATCTAAGTCACTTCTGGAAATAGGTCACAGACTTTCATTTTATTTCATGCATTAAAATGTTTATGACTTTAAAAGCAATTATTCCAAAGTCACTTATACAGAGCATTGTTTTAGCATTGCTCTCTACAGCATTCTGAAAAATGAAGGCTGTCTGCTGCTCTATCATCTTTTTCCCTCCCAAGTGCAGCAGTTCCCTGCCATGTATATTTCTGTTCCAGACCTGATCATTAGACTGGACAGGAGTTTAATAATAACTAATTGCTCTTGTTATGCTCAGTATTTCCATGCAGCAGAGCTCCAGATTACCCTGTATGCAGTATATCCTCCTTTTGTTTTGCTGCTTTCCGAAGCCCACTGTGACAGCAAATCTAAATAGCTATCCTTTCACAGAGACACCCTCTACAATTTTGGGAGAACTATTAACTCTGTGTATATCTGCGTGGTATGATTATACGTGCATACATGCATGCATCTTTGTAATTCATATTCTATAAAATTTTCTACATTTATGCGTTCAAAAATCAGGTAATTGGTGGAGTAGAATGGTAAAAAGTTCTCACTAAGAACCTGCAGCACAGGTCTTAGCCCTGCTCTGAACTCCTGCTGAGGGCCGTCTCCAAGCAAGCAAGCTGTAAGCATGCACCAGCTTGCTGAACTAAGGAAGCAAAGGTGGTCAGACATCATGCCGTATTAGTCTTTTACACATGATTCAGAAACAAGCATACCTTAACCACATTAATTGATAGGTCTTGGTCTGATGTTGCTGCTAAGGAATTTTATGAAAGGCTTGAAAGACTGTAGAAGAGAGAGATAATTCAATGAAGTATTTTATGTGATTCCTTAAGGTCTCTCTTAGGCTTCTGGAAAATACTGTTGGCTCATTCATCTTCAGTGCTATACAAAATTGCCACAGGACATACCTCCAGAGAATTATTTTCTTCCCTTTTAACACACACACTAACCTAGCTTTTCTGTGTTTTTCCCTTCCCTCTTACCCTAGTGTCTTTTCCTGAGCTCTACTGTCCTTAGTAACCTACCACGCTACAGCTCCTGCCTTGGTGCAAGGCATGTCTGCGTCAAACCCAGGATGAGGGATCTGGATTTTGATGCCAGGCATAAAACCTTCCCTCTGCACTCAGCTGGAATTCTTTCTCTCTTCCCTCATCACCCAGTCACAGGATCTAAAACTAACTCCACTGGGGAAATCAACAGACACGTGCATGAATTAATCAGATTTGATAGTCCACTTCATAAAAATGTCTTCTCATTTGCTCATGTGCATTTTATAGGAAGCAACCTCAAATTTTATAGAATCACCCTATTTTTGTCTCTTTCATGGCAGGAATACAGAATTCAGCAGTATTAGCTTTCACTCCAGTGTGTGCCCCTGTTTAATATGCTTCTGCTGGTTTCCTAATACTTTTTCAGCCGTCAAAGGATCTGGAGTAGCTAGTGAGGTAGAGCACACCATGGAACATCCTGTCTGCTCATTAACTCTATGATAAAGTGACACAACAATTTGCTCCACTGGTTCCCACTGCAGCTGGAGTCTAAGCATACCTTACTATGCAGCTTTAAGATTTGTACTAAATGCGAAGGGCTTAATCTGAGTGATTACACATTTACTTCCCAGCCCAAGAGACACACTGGTATTGGTTACTGTTTGTTTGCAAAGTAATATCGTGCTAGCTGCCATGACATTAAAACATCACAGACTTTTATCATAATTTTTAAGAATATTTCTTTGTTTACATTTTGTTGTCCCAGAGGTGATTAGCTCTTTTGCTAGAAGGTTACTTTGTTATTCTCCTGCAAGGCTCTGGAATGAACTTCAAATGTGATTAGAAATTCCTCTGTAGCCAACAGCAGCACTTGGAAGCATTGCTTTTATGCAAGCAAATGACAGCATTCCAGCTTAGGCACTAGTACTGATAGTCCCTCTGCACTGTCTTGCCATGTACTGCTATTTGCAAAGTTTCATCAGACTTCATTCACTGACCATAAAAAAATAAAATGCTAAACCAGTCACTGCCACCTCCACTCAATAACTGAAGTTTTCTGGGGAGTAAATCTAAAAAGTCCGCAGCTTTGCATAGTGTTTTTAAACCACTATTAACTTCAAGAATATGACCAGGTAGCATAGGGAAAATTAAAAATTAATATATAATTGTTTCTTTGTTCTTCATTTCTAAATCACAGATGACAGATTAAAAAGCCAGTCTAAATCCACTGGTATGCCTAGAATCACTGATTCCCAAGGCTTTTGTACAATCACCACTTTATATTCTGTCCATACTCCGCATGACTAAGTGTGTTTAGAGCCCTAAACTAAGCTGAAACTCAGTTTGTATAGGCACACAAAAATATCTTCGCTCATCTAAACTACTACTCATCTTAAAAATCAAGTCAGAGCCCTGTTATACTCTGAAGTGAGTAAATTTGGGCTGAAAATCTCAGGAGAGAAGGTATTCTTGTGTTTTATGCTTCCAGTTGTTTGGAAATAGCCCAAGAACAGAGATATAGAAAGGCAAATATAATGAGGAGAAGTCAGCCAAGTCTCTCAAAGGCTCAAAAAGAATTGAATTTACTTTCCAGATGAAGGTTTTTCTTTCACGTTCAGTATTGGTATGTTTTGAGATATTTTGTCCTGAAAGTCAGTATGCACAGCTGCTTCATCAACACACTTAAAGCACTATCACATGAACATATTTATGATCCTTTGAACTAATACTCTTACGGTGCTTTCTCCTCAAATCTGTAAGAGCTGATGAAAAATCTGAATGTATTTCAGATGCTACGTTAGACATTGAAGTGCATATGAACCTTGTACTGAAGGATACCTCTTTAATAACCTAAAAAGTGAATTAGAAATCAAGCAAGCAAGAATCAAAAATAATTCTTGAAGTATAACATTCCAAATAACTTTAGTATCCTTACATCTCACCATGGATACATAAATGCATAGTAAACACATGACCCCAGTGCCTCCCACACACTGCAGATTCCTAGCCTGGATCACATTTTTACAGCCAAATTCATAAAAACAGTTGATACAACTTAAAAAACAAAGTGGTGTGAATAGAAGTAAGCCAATAATGACAATATTTATTTGAGATAAACTTTTGTGATTAGTATTGCACATTACAACATTATTGTAAAAATATTCAACAAAAATTTTATTTTCTAATTTAACAAGACCACTTTGGATCTATAATCTTACATACTTAATAGAACCTGGATTCTATTATTCTGCAGCAAAACATTTCACCTAAAATGCTTCCCCATATCTTTCACTTCTTTCATAACTAATGACTCCAGGTTTGGAAGATTTCCTGTAACACCTGTTCCCCTAGCTCCTGACTGAACTGAACTAAGTTAGACTGGGGAGGCTTTTTTTTACAGGCAATGACAATGTATTTACATGAAACCTTCCAGGCAGAAAAATTAAATGCCTTACAAAGAGTCTAGATATCACCTCAATTATTATTATACTGTAGCTGTATATTTAGAAAGTAATCTTTCCATCTTTTCCTTAGAGAAACATTTTATTTTGAAGGGGATAAACAAAATGTTTACTCTGAAAGAAATCTATGCAATATTTTATATTGAGCCACTTAATTATACTGAAGAGTAGAAAGGAACCATATCTTAAAGCAATTTCATCTAAAAGGACTTACATTAAATTAACAAAAGCACAGATCTTGAGGTCCTTCTTTAGTTTTCAATCAAAAAAACGTTTACAATTGCGGTGGAGATGAGCCTATTTAAACACAAGTAAACAAAATCACTATCTGAATGGTTTGAGCCAAAGATGAAATAAAAGAGACAAGATCCTCAGCTGGTGGATAACTCCATTGCTTTTGACTAATGGTTTTTGATTTACATCAAGAAATCTCCTCTCTCCTTGTTTTGTTTGTCCTCTTTCTACTAATCCCCTGCAGATCCAGGAAAAACGTGCATTGAATTTTAGTCTATATGAATTTTGCCTCAGAGAAAAGAAAGGAAGATTTCAAAGTCTGCCCAGCGTAGAAGGTAGGCACAGATCTGGGATGGAGTTAGGGACTGCAATGGTCAGCCACACATTGATTGTATATAGGACTGTGAATTCTATCACGTAAGTCGATGTTGGGCAATGAGTACATGGAGAAAAGCACCTCAGAATTAAATACTTGTAGACAAAGTATGAAGCAATACAAGTTAGCCAACAGTGAAACACCGAACTAAGGAATACATCCTCAATCCCAGCCACCTCTGAGGCATCATTTTGGTAAGATGAGGTTTAGTGAGACAGCTGAGCCAACTTCAGATTTAATTGCCAACTGCTACCATGAATGATGGTCCTACCCCTCCTGCCCTTCATATTCTCCTCTTCCTTCTTCCGGTTTTGACAATTACCTGGTCCCTGAGTGATCAGCTGAATTCAGTAAACTACTCATTTTATTGCTGGGTCAGTTTTCTGCCAAATTCAGAGAAACAAACCAGTGCTCTGACAAACTCCAGATCTAGTGCAAGGCACAGGCTGGGAGCGTGCGTATCAAGCAGGAGAGGGGAGAAGCAGCAGGACAGTCCCTTTTACAGCACCAAATTACCAGATCAACTCTGCTTGGCTCATCTTTCTGTGAACTTTAGGAAGAAACCTTCTTTTTATCAAGATACAAAGCCCTGAACTCTCAAGTCCACAGAGTGGAGTGAAAATGGGTGTTTGGCAAATTCTGTTACACATTTTGACTAGTGACTTTTACTGGGTGTTTTATTCAGACCTCAAACTTCAGACACCTCTAGGATTAGGCAGCTGCTCAGCGAGATCCCAAGGACTGCAGTTTTGAACTTCAGTTTTTAGATCTTAAGAGCAGTATCAGAACCAGACATAGCCTCGCAGTCAGTAAAAGTTACAACTTTATTTCAGTGACAATAATGTCAGACATTGTATTTACTCTAATTCTGTTTCTAAGGCCTTTAGCCAGCCACCACTCTAAGATCAGTGTCTCAGTGAACTGGGAAGCACCGTCCCCCTCCAGGTATGTCCATTGCAGCCCACCATAAGCAGAATGTCATGGTTCCAGCTCTGTGAGACTCTGATGGTTCAGACTGCATGGCACTAATGATTCTTTCATGTAACCCACGGAAAGGTAACAAAAGAGACCGTACCAATGTAATGAGCAAGACACAAATATCTAGGGAGAGAAAAATTACAGACCCCTTCAGATACACTTCCAAATAGGAAAGAGAGATGCAGAAAAGGCAGGAATCAAATTAGGGTGATGATGCAGGAAGCAGCCATACTAAAGTCTCCCAATAACCACAATTTAGATCAAGTAATTTACTGTTTATTGCCCAGTATTCTGAACATGAGAATTTTTTATTACTGCATTCTCCTAAACTTCCTCATTAAAAACTGGAACACAATTTTGAAACAAAATATGATAAAACTGCAGAGAAACACCCACCTGGATTCTAGGCATGAGCAGCTGCATGAGCCATCTGCACATACCATATGTTTAGTGCTTGATTTAGGGTGAATTAACAGGCATCGAAGGTACACTGAATATCTACAGTGCAGTTAAGAAACTGCTTTCCTTCACTCTTTCTTACATTTAAGTCTCCCTTTTACTTTGCTGTGATGTAATTTTTTTTCTCCCTTGTGTATTGGTAGCAACCATTGCTTATGAACAAAAACATTATCCAGTCCCAGGCTGGTATAGATCAAACACTGACTATTTGACTTCTGTTTCAGACAACTGATAAGTTTGGTTATTTTGAGACACCCCTTCTAGTCCAATATTTTAGTGCTCTCCTATCTTTAAACAGAAAAATTTAAAAAAATAACCTAGAAGAATTTGTTAATGAAATCAAGTGCAGCATATCTTGGCTTCAATCCATGCTTAACTTTACATACTGTGAGTAGTCCTAAGCCAGTTTGCATAGTGCTGCAGCTCTACTGTCAGGTTCCAGAATGCAAGCTCAGGTTCACCCAAGAGTTTGGAAGCCACATGTCAAAGTTGGCTCAAATTTCACATGAATGCAGATCAAAAGCTTCAAGGACCTGAAAGCATGTTTAAAAAAAACTATGTGGATACAATGGAATTTTAGTTTGCATGTGGAGATTTGTTTAAATCCCAAGAGCATTCAGAAATGCCGGAGTATAAACCTATGTGAACAGAAGCCAATAAATTTCCTGTTAGCTTTGCACTCTCTCTCTCACACCAAATATCAAAAAAATTTTTTACTTCTGCCAGTCAGGATTGTAGCTTGCTAGCAACGTCCTGAGCCCAAGAGATTTGAGGGCTGTAGCTGAAACTGCTGCATTTCTTACTCTGCTTGCAAACTAACAGCATATTGTGAACACCTCGGGAAAAAAAAATAGTAATAATTATGTGAATGGCACTAATAATCCAGCTACAAAACATCTAAAACCTAGCATCTACAGTATCTGCAGCACCTATTAGTAGTTTTGCAAAGTCATAGAACATCCGTAAAATGCGCAAAATTGGAAATCATTTTAATTCTTGCTTAGTTGCCTAGTACAAACCCAAAGCAATTAAATTCAGTACAGTGAGGATACACTAGACAGTGTAAATAGTGCTTAGTAACCATGTCTTTTCAAGATGTTGTTAACAAGCTACAGCTGCGGCTTTTGGAGGAGAAATAGCTTGAAGATTTGAAAAAGAAAGCTATCTGGTACACAATAAAGAGGCTAAAAGTATGTGTATAGGAGTGTCTAGAGATACAGTATTTTGAAAAGTTTTAGAATGTAAACGTCAGAAATTTTCCTTACCAGGAGTTTTGTCAGAAGTAGGTATCAGCCACATAGCTGGGTGTTCAGAGAGAAGTGTGTGCGAATTCTAGCCACTTGTGCAGTTTTCTCTGTGTGTGAGAGTGAATCCAGTCCATAATATCTGTGCTTGAAATCTCTTCAGTTATTCATATAAGATTTCTTGCTATTTGTGGCATGATGTTTGAATATCTCACAACAAAAATTTTCAAATATTTTCACCATCCTGAAGTGAAGAAATAGCAGTACCAGCTGATTTTACTTGATAGTAATAAGATTAAAAATGAAACTTGGGAAATTATAGTATTTTCCAGATCCTTTTAAACTAAAGCCAGAAGTGTTCATAGGTGCATTTATATCTGGAGATTTGATGCTACACTTTAATTGTCCTATAAAAAAATCAGAGCTTTCTGACCAAAGTATCATTTTTATTCATTTGCACTGTGATCACCCTACAATGACAGAATTTATTTAAATTCTTTTGTTCATTCACAATTAAAACTTAACTACATAGTGGTGTGACTTCAAGAAATTCAAAATACAGAAAAATGTTCTGTTGGAGGAAAAAAATTAAACCAGGTACCCTGTACCCATGTTGTTCTGTCATTTCATCTCAGTTTATCAGATAGTAGTTTAAATCAAAAGGACCCAGACAGGTTCCCTCATTCTTCACATTTTTCTCACACCATTGTGCTAGATCAGGATTATAAAAACTTCCATCTTGACAGCACAACTTGGTCTGCATGCCAAAGAGTGATACTTTTCAACAGTCTTTTGAAGCCATATCCCTCTCTCAAAAGAAAATGTTAATTTTGTTAGCCTGTGCAGCTCAGCAATACCAAATGGACTCATTATCATTTGTTACCCAGACATTACCCTGTTAGTTCCATAAACTTCATTGACGCTTGCCATAACCAAACAGAACACAAGCTTCCATCCCTCATCTCTCTTTTCTGATCCCAAAACATCCTAAATATCCTCTCTCTGGAGGCCTGCACAGGTGTTTAGTGTCAAGACCAATGCATTTCTCATTATCACATTAGAATCAACAAGTTGACAAGCAGCTGCAGGTGATGACTGCTACTGACCTGAACTGCTTCACAGCTCAGCTCTTGGCACTGCTTTTGCTGCATGGGCTTTCAGCAACTGGTAGTGGCTGATTGCCATATTCAGAAGGCTCAGTTTGTTCTTTTGCTTGTATTTGGGACTCCAACCAAGATTTTGAAAGGTAAAATCCTAAAAAAGAGTTAGGCAACCATTTGCATGTGTGAGGGCCTAAGAAAATGCTTTAAAATCTAACTGATTCTGTTGATTACTAGATATGGATGTAGCCACCTTACTTTTCAAGATCCTAATGTTTCAAATTCTGGCTAGCTTCGTGGCTTACAGCATTACCATACAGTCTTTCAGCCATGACGTCAGACACTGTAGGCCGTGTCATGTGCAAGACAGAGCCCATGGCACTCTGGACACGTAGAAGGTACATGTGAGAGCTACTGCTCTTTCTTTGGCAGGAGTGGGTTGTGGAAGAACAGAGAGCCAGAGACACGAATGGTGTAAGTGTCTGTGCCCAAACTGTCACCCGAAAAACTACATTCAGCTCACAAAATAGACCCCCAGCCATCTGCCTGGACTTGTAACTTTGTGCAGACCAGCAAGCCTGTAAATCTCAGCAGCTAACTCAATTGTCTAAACCTGGTTTGATTCAGATGACAGTCATCCTATTGAAGTCCGTTTGATGAGTGATCTAGCAGAGATTTCCTGAGCACACCTCCTCCACATAAAAAGAAATCAATATCACAAAACTGCAATAGTGTCCTGTTCTATCCTTTCAAATGCCGTAAAGGACACACCACTTGTTGCTTTCATGTAAGTTCTTACTTGCTCCTGTGCTCATCTTGGCAGTGGGAAACAAGGGTTCAATAAGCTTCTCTGCCTAAAGAGATAAGGACATACATTTCATACTCTCCATACAATTACTGCTTCCCAGGAAGGCACTCAAACTGTCAGTTCTAAACATCCATGAATGGGAATGCAGATCCTATTGAGTATGTGCACTGAGCTGAAAATGAAAATTTACAGGATCAGGAAACGGGAATCAATGGCAAGTAAGGGTTTGACTTAGAGTTTATGTCATTTAGTCAGGACTGGCATATCTGTATTTGTGGTCACATCTCCTACTGCTATACTGTAACAACCAACTGTTTAATGTAAAATGCATGCAGAAACCACTCTGGAGAGAGAGACACAAGTCCAGGGCGATCTTGGCAGTGAGCCCCAGGACTGAATCATGCTTCTGCTCATGCACACCATCTTTCTCTAAGCCAGTAGTTGCTGAAAGTAAACTAGGTATGTGCATGATCATCTCCTGGCCCTGAGGTCAGGTGGCATGGAATAACCCACGTTGACGCCTCCAAGATTTCCTGCCTTCTGAAGCATGATGGCCACATGCAAACTGCCAGCTGGGAAAGGTCCCTGGCCTGCACTAGCTCCCAAAGCAGGTAGGAGAACTGTTTGGGAAAACAGGAGGCAAACGCCACACAGTTGCCCACTTAGAGGATTTAAGAGGAAACGCTGATTTTCCAACATGTGGCAGCATTCCCCGGAGCTGTTTAATCCACTCATACAGAACATGCAGCTTGATTCCTTTTTGCCAGCAGCATAGTTTCCACATGAAAGGGTGCCCCTACACCTCTTTAGCCTATCGCCTGGCCATCACAGGCCCGTCCACAGGGAGGAGATTTGTGGGTTACTAACCTAATGAGTGAGTGTTCCGTGTGCATAGAGATTATCTGGTGGATTGGAGTCCTTTATCAGCCTCTCCACTCAAAGACACTGCAACCCCCCCAAGAAATCCTCCTCCACAAGAGCCCTTAGTGAATGACCTCATTCGTAGAACGAGGCAGCTGGGCACAACCTGCACCATGGGGCAAATACAGATGCACAGGTCTGGAGGTCAACAAGTAAGTCTACTGCAAGTCTACACTCCCATGGGCTCATATGGTCACTGCTCAGATTTTTCTGAAGGTATTTATATAAATCCGAATTCCATTTAATGTCCTGTATTGAGTTCTTGTTTTTGTATCTAAACATTAGATTAAAATTACTGGAACTCTTCTATAAAATCAGTTTTTATTAAGCCTTGTGAAGAGAAGGCTAAAAGCGGAATCTAGTTGCAATTATGTATGACCTGCAGGAGTGTTACACAGAAGACACCTAGACTTCCACTTTGTTGCACAGCCAAAGGACAAGTGGCATTGGTTACAAGCTGCACCAAGAGAAATTCTGATTATACATAGGAGAATATTTTTTACCATGTGAGTGGCTAAGCCACTGGAACGGGACGCTCAGAGAGACTGTGAAACTGCCATCCCTGAAGATTTTCAAACCTCTGCTGGACCGGGCCCTGAGCATCCTGATCTAAAATTAAAGTTAGCCCTGTTTTGGGAGAAGATTGAACTTCATGACCTCAAAAGGATTCTTCCAACCCAAATCTTTCTGTTATTCTATGATATGGTGTAGTACACACACTTAAAAGAAAGGGTCAATAGGACTTGGTTACATTTGGACAACATAAATGTCCTGCAGAATTCCACTTCTTTGTCATCATCTATATTCTGCATTTTTACAGCTGAAACTTTTTACATTATTCCAAGTTTCTTCTATCAATTAAATCTTATCACTGAATTAGAGTCAAGAAGAACCTAAATTGGATTCTTCTGATGAGAGAATTTACCATTCGTTATTTATTGCCCCATATTAAAAGCAGTACCTCGATTTCAAAACCAGAATTCATGAGTGACAGACACTATTAAAAAAGAGACTCAGGTTTAAGAAAAACATGCACAATCACATTTATTCTTCTCAGCTCAAGATATCATTTAATAAATAGTTGCTTAATAGCCTTTTTTATGGTAGGATCTGCAATTTAATCGAGTAAATTACCACTCCTGGGAAATCTGTACATTCAAGTTGAAGTTATAATGACGTAAGCATTATCAGAGCAACACCTCAATTAATGAAACAACTTGGAATAACTTAACATTAAATTGGACATCAGTTTGTTCTTCAAGAATATGAACAAGGAATCTGTAGACTGGTTAATGTTGTAAATCGGTGGCTCAGCCGCTTACGAACTTGTTTTTCATGTAAGCTCAGCCTTCTTTAGCTTGGTCAATGAATTTTTATGTGATGCAGTTTTTCACTTAACAATTTTTTTCCAGTTTGCTCACATTTGTTATTCATTTTCTCATATTTGCTGAAATATTTATTTTGTCTCTTTGTTTTCTAGACAGATTGTTTAACATTTTTAATTATTTCTACCTGTCTGCTTTTTATTCCATACATTCTTCATTTGTCTTACTAATCCACCACATCCTTTTTTTTCCGCTAAGGAAACACTTATCTACTACAAGTAGGAAAGTATAAAAAAGTAAACAGCCCTTCTAATTACTTGGACAGAACTCTTTTTTTTTTTGTCATTTTCTTCAGAAAGCAAAACTTCAAGGATTACTTATGCAAGAATCATATGTTTCTTCTTGACAAACAACAGATTGATGTTCTTATATACCGGACATGCCACAACAATGTAGGGATTGTTTCCATAAGATTCAGTGTTTTCAAAAATGAAAGATATCAGTGGTGCATTGACGCAACTTTTTTCTGAACATTTCATTTTGAAATGTGGCAGAGGAATTAAAAGAATGAATTATTTATAAGGAAGGGAACATAAAAGGCCTTTGAGTTTCAGACCCATCTAAAATGAAGTCAGGTTTTTCCATATTTGCCCTCACCAAAGATTTGATATCAAACTTTCATCTTCTGCTTGTCACAGCTATTTTCTACTGCACTGATTCAGAGAGTGTGTGGCCATGCTTTGACAGTAGACTACAATTAAATGCTCATTGGCTCATTAAACCGTTGCAGCCAACAGTGTCTGCCGAGCTTAATGAAGTTAATGTGAACATCTCGAGCGATGTCACAGTAAAGGGAACATTCTACATTAAAATGTCCATATCCGATTACCACTTTTTAGAAGTCAGTTATTATGTTGCAGCCTACAGGCTAAGGCACTTTTTTAATGCACACTTCCTTGGAAACAGCTGCCATGAGTTTGTTTTGCAGACCCCATGAGAAATCAGTGTTATTGATTCTAAGGTTAATAGCCCATGGGTATAAACAACCACAGCTTTGCATTTTGCTTCCCAAATGTTTAAACACCAATTTTACACATACAGCTGTATTTCTGAAGAAATCTCTTTGAGGAAATATCTTTTCCATGACAGCTTTTTTAAGAAGGTTGTACACCATTCTGGACAATGAACCCTGGTATTTTAGTTTCATGTTCAGCCTTGCCTAAAACATGACAAGTATTCCCACTACCCAAGTGGATTAAAGATAAAAGTCATAGTTCATGCAGTATAACACAGAAGTGTGCAACAGGACGGGAATTCAGCATGGAAGGAAAACATGTGAGGGACAGAGTGGGACTCCTGTCCCCAAAAATTAATGTGTTCAGTGAAATGTCTGGCATTCACTTTCAACCCTGCAGGTCAGAATCCTTTTCACGTCAACAATGAACTATGTTTAGATTGAAATTCATCACACCTGAAGATCTAAGACCCGAAGGAGTCTAAAACAGATCTGTTGAAACAGAATGCTTATTATTGTCCATTGACCACTAGCACAAACATATATCTCTACTATAGATGTTGAAACTTAGGCAAGAGCAATTCCATTCTGAACATTCAAACACTTACTGCAATTCAAGTTTAACACTTCAGTTTCCCCAAAGCTGTTTTAAAGTAACCTTATATCCACGCTCCTCTTTCTATTGGCAAAACTCTGGCATAGAGAAAGTGACTAAATTAATCAGTGATAGGAACATTTTGAACATCTCGTATCCACAGATGGTTTTACAGCTTTAGAAGCAGAGAACAAGAGAAAGGCTTCTGTCTTCAGTAAGGGAAGGTGAACTATAAGTTAAAAACTGCAGACTATTTTAAAATTCAAGGGGCACAAAACGCAGATACGAACTACCTCCATTTACAAATTTATTCCAGGCAGCAGGAAAACAAAGCTTGTTGGGATTTTGGTAATATATAGCCATATCTTCTCAAGCTGAAGTCTGAGAGACGATTTTCTTTTTGGGTAATTTTTTTTACAAGGTAAGAAGAATGGCTGCTCCATTGTCACTTCTTTATCTTTCAATCACCACAACTACTCTAACTAGCCAAGAGACTTCTGTCGTACTATACACTAAAACTTGTACAAGTGGTAGAGATACATTATTCAAAACAGTATTACACAGATACATTACTTCAGGTATGACTAGGGCTTGTTTGTATGAAATATTACTTCTGCCTACATTGGCAAATATATTTACCATAATGTCACACAGAATTGTCATAAAAACACATGCAAATGTGTATTCAGCTGTCTAAATATCAAGTGGTTTATGACCTTAGATATATCCTATAGAGATATGAACCAAAAAGGCTACTCCAAAGCACAAGGCAGTTGATATCAATCACTCCAAAGTCTGCTCCAGTACACTCACTGACACTTCTAAAGTGAATTGCCACACTTTCAGTGCTAGAAATAATATGAGCAAAAAGCAAAAAGTCTTGAAGAGTTTAAAATGAAGGACAGGAACACAAATATGAGATTAATATTATTTTCATTAATTGAGAGAGCTGCACTGAATTAATTCCACAACTGATATGCATTCACTACAAATTTTCGATCAAAATAATTGTGACTCTCCAGGGTGGTGCCTGACTCACTGTAAACAAACAGAATTAAGATCAGAGAGATTTTTTTCCTTAGCAAGCACATATCACGTATCTTGGGGAAAAAATAAAAAATAAACAAACACCATGAAAAATTGTTCTTTTGTGGCTTGGACAATAAATCTGTGAAATATATCTGAGATAATCTGTTTTCACAGCAGCAGCTGTACCTGTTTTGGAGCAAAATATGAATTTCAGATGAAGTCTGGGGACTTTTTAGGGTTCCTTGTATATGTCATAGAATCATAGAATCATAGGTTGGAAACGACCTCTAAGATCATCAAGTCCAACCATTAAATTTAATGCCTGGGCTCGACCTGGCCTCCGTGCGGAGGCTACGGCGCACCCGGACGCGCCTCCTGCCCGCCTTCGCTCGGGATATGGATGCTGCTGCCACCAACATGCTGTTCAATAATACAAGATTATTGAATGAAAATCAGTAGTTATCCATGGCAAATGCCATTGCATTCATATTTTTTAGGTACGTGGAAAATGACACTTCAGCTCTTTTATATTTAGAGAGAGGATTGCCTGTATGTATTTCCTGGAATAGAGAGGCCATTAGAAAGCAACAGATGATGTGAAACCGGAAACACAGAGCTTGGCATTTTATGATGATAATCTGGATCACATCGTTGGCCGTTACTATCTGTCTGCTACTATCACTGTAAAACTCATAAGCCTTTTAACTCATGGGTGTGAAAGCCTCTTACCACACTGAGTCAATGACACCTGCTAAGAGGCACTCTTTTGACTACTGATGGTCCATCCTCCCACCCTCCACTGCCTGTAACCATTAAAAGAAGATGAATTCCCCAAATATGAATAGATGATATCAAGAAAGTACAAAGAACCAGGCAGACCACTCATTCTCAGGTAAGGTCAGAACTGAACAGGACACACTGCCCTACAAATTTGACCATGTGTCAGGTAATTATGTCCCTGCAGGAAAATCTAAGACACAGAGAGAGCTGGTTTGCCTCATCCATCCTTGGTGCATACATAGGATGTGGAAATCTGCTCCATCCCATTGCAGTCTCTCAGGATTAGTGGTCTCTACAGACAATCTCAACACAAAAAACTCCTGTGCAACACTTATGGACAAGGAAAATACCCACAGTCCCTTTCTTTTTGCAGAATCTTTGAAGAATCAGACTGGTGCTAGCTTTAGCCAGTCAGGAACCTTCATTTGAAGTATTCATTTTGAATTCTGGATGCTTAGAAAAAAACATAGTAAGCAAAATCTTTTGCATTCCAACCTACCTCAAAAACACTGCATGCAGAAGTCAAAGCTCTCCTGAAATGCAGACAGCCCAAGCCAACTTTCCAAGGCAATACTGTATTCCAAAACCTGATATAATTAACCAAAGGGGTCAAAAAGACTGTTAGGCAACAACGCAATCCCTTCTTCATGATCTGCCTTGTCCCAACCCTCTGGGCTGGGATAGCAGAAGAAAACTTTGCTTACAGCTACAACGCACTTACATCAAGTCAAGAGAGAAAGCATGCATGGCTTGAAGCAGCTTTGTGCTCCTCTGATCCCAGGCCATCTGTGTACCAGCTGTCCTCTGGTGTCCACTAGAGGGTACTGAATGTTTGCTGTGAGGCTTTTTCACACTTTTCTTTGACTTGTCAGCAAACATGCATTAACATGAGAGATTTGGTCCCTCACTTTACTTTTGGTTTCTCTCACTTTCTTACACATGTGTACATCCACACAAACATCCTACCTAACAGGCAGGAGGGAGCATTACAGGACAATTACAAAAGAGATACTAGAATTATTAACCTGTGTTATGGGTTTGTGTGGTAAGGTTTTGGTAGTGGGGGGCTATAGGGGTGGCTTCTATGAGAAGCTGCTGGAAGCTTGCCCCATGTCTGATAGAGCCAGTGCCAGCCAGCTCTAAGACAGACCCACTGCTGACGAAGGCCAAGCCAATCAGCAACAGTGGTAGTGTCTCTGCGATAACAGATTTAAGAAGTGGAAAAACCTACTGTGGAACAGCAGTCGAGAGAGAGGAGTGAGACTATGTAAGAGAAACAACTCTGCAGACACGAAGGTCGGTGAAGCAGGAGGGGAAGAGGTGCTCCAGGCACCAGAACAGAGATTTTCCCCTGCAGCCCGTGATGAAGACCATGGCGAGGTAGGTTGTCCCCCTGCAGCCCATGGAGGTCCACAGTGGAGCAGATATCCACCTGTAGCCCGTGGTAGACCCCACGCCAGAGCAGGTGGATGCCTGAAGCAGTGCATGTGACCCCATGGATGACCCATGCTGGAGCAGCCTGTTCCTGAAGGACTACACCCAGTAGGAAGGACCCATGCTGGGGCAGTTTGTGAAGAACTGTGGCCCATGGGATGGACTCACGTTGGAGCAGTTCATGGAGGACTGTCTCCTGCGGGAGGGACCTCATATAGGAGCAGGGGATGAGTCTGAGGAGTCCTCCCCCTGAGGAGAAAGGAGTGGCACAGACAGTGTGTGATGAACTGACTGCAACTCCCATTCCCCATCCCTCTGCACCGCTCGGGGGAGGGGAGAGGGAGGGAGGCAGAGAATCCGGAGTAAAGTTAAGCCCAGGAAGAAGGCGGGGGGGGGGGAATGTGTTTTTTAAGATTTGGTTTT
>Ga0065711_1026693_pt1 | contig 62241 bp, 33 predicted proteins | sample Hoacrofraction12_FD_59098 | JGI IMG/M metagenome (GOLD analysis project Ga0065711, IMG submission 59098) | Hoatzin crop microbial communities from Cojedes, Venezuela - Epithelial fraction 12 v2 (version 2) | ecosystem: Host-associated > Birds > Digestive system > Esophagus > Crop | place... | reverse complement strand
AGCATTTATTAGGTCCCCTCGCAGCCTTCTCTTCTTCAGGCTGAACAAGCCCAGCTCCCTCAGCCTCTCCTCGTAGGGGAGATGTTCCAGTCCCCTCACCATCCTTGTAGCCCTCCGCTGGACTCTCTCCGGTAGCTCTTCATCTTTCTTGAACTGGGTATGCCCAAGGAGAGTTTGTTATGGAGAGAGATTTAGTACCTCAAGTGGTGGCAGGTGGAGGCTGTGAAAGAATATCAGAATGTTTCTGATGCTTTTGAGTAATGTTTGGCTCTATAAAGTACATTAAAAACCTGAGGTATGAATGCCTCTCCCAAGATGTCCCAATATTTCTGCTTCCGAAGAATTAAGGGTGTGCTTGCCACAGTGGCTTGAAGAATGCGCTGAACGCTGTTCCTGTGTAACCAGAAAGATGGACAGGAAGAGTAAGGTGTGCTGCATTTCTCTTTGCCAGCATGCTGGGATCAAGCCTTGATTTGATTCCTATAACAACAGGTTGCCTCAGGTAGAAAGTCTCCTCTACCCAGCAGAGATGTGGTGTGCAGCTACTCTGCCCTATGCTTCCACGCAGCTGAGGCCATTGCTGACTGTGTTTGGTAATGGAGAAATAGCAGGGGAACAGGGAGACCCCGATGTCCGTTATCACACTCGAAAGCAGGGGTGCTGCTCTTACATCTCATGTGTTGATAGGGAGCTCGCAGCCCCCCCCCCCACTATCCCAGAGTCTTTTATGCTGTAATGTTTTCATTTATGTGCAAACCATTTAAGACAACTTTTGCTGTCCTCCTCACTCTCTTTTTTTGGAAAACCAGGTTATAGAGAGGCTTAGCAACTCTTGTATGGTGTACAGAGCAAAGAGTTAAAGCAAGCTCTTTCACTTCTTAGGCAAGTTCGCCAGTAGACAACTCTTGGCTAACTGGAATTACAGTCTGTTACAACATTGATTTTTGTTGTCTGATGGATCCAGACTAAGCAGGGAAGTTGTTCTGATGAACTCCTATTTCAGGTCATTACTGTACTGTCCATACAAACAGGGATAATATGGATATATGCGCCAGACTGGGCAGAACCGCATTCTAAATAAATGAAATTATGATAAAACCAAAGGGAGATATGTGGTCCTGAGCAAACCTAACCCAGAGACAAGGAGACAAGTTCTATTCATCAGTAAATTTGTAAGACAGCCTCCTAGAAACAGCAAGGATAGAAATCTAGAGAGGCTAGAATGACTTGGTGTCAAAATTCAAAGCTTTCCAAATTCTTATAAACTCCATCTGAGGTTACAGTGACCTCTGGGAATGTGTGACGTGCTCTTTAGGCTCATGTGTGGTGTATTTTTATTTTTTATTTTTTTTTATTCCTTGCAACTACTGTGCCCCATTATGGAAGGGGGCAGGGCCTGGGAGGACATCATCTGTTCTGGTTGACAGAGCACCAGCTCCACTTTAAACTTCAGAGTTGCCCATGATCACACACATCTATTGGCAATTTTGTAGCCTTTAAATAAGAATGTGGTAATTGTGGAATGCAAGCTCTTGCTTTGGATGGGAACAAAGGCACAATGGTGTGCCCATTATTAGCTTTTCCAAAATTTTAAACGACCTTTTCCCTGTGCCTTTTTGCAACCTCTTTCTTTTCAGTACAACTGTAGGTCCTGTGTCTGATGTCAGTGGGGAAGAAAAGCAGCAACTGTCCTCTAGTAACGTTTTCCAGGTATAACTATATGTCTTGCTGGTTCAAGTAGAAAAACAAGGGGGAAATTTGTGAGTTATCCACATGGCTGTGGATGATTTCAATACTAGGTGGTCTGTTCTTACTTGGTCCTCTTCTTCAGTGAGTTGATTAAAAAAAAATCAAATGTCTTTTGCCCCAGATCCTCTCTCTACCTCTTCTCTATTCCTTGTAGCTAAAACTGGGGCTTGTCCAAACTAGGTTTGAGTACCCCATGTGCATGCGCTGGTGCTTGACGTGACCCAAGACATTTTAGGCACAGCTTCAGGAGGGAGCAGTATTTCCTTCTATCTGTCACACATCATCTGTGTTACCCATTCCTGTCACTGAAGGAAAACACTGCAGTCTTAAACTTGCAGACTTTTAAATCATAGAAAACAAACACACAGGTTACTAAAATTTCCATTGATCCATATAGGCAAAAATATCCCTTGTAAGATATTTTCTAACACTTTGGACAGTTGGACTGCTACATCAAAATCACGCAGGTGGATGAGCTTTGCAGGGTTATTTCAGATAAAGATGAACGTCGTTTGAGAAGAGAATGCTGAATTATTAGCAAAGGTGTTCACCTAGTTTGGACTGATCTGGGAACAATTGTGTCTGTATGCTGTGAGCCTTGGTGGATGTGGAAAAGGTGAAATGAAGTGTGAAAATGTTTGTGAAACATGCATCATTTCATTGGACTGTGGTGGTAATGTTATTCTATTGAGTTTGTGTGTCACTTTCCCTGGATTTGTAAGAGGACACCTTTGCTGATCATTGGCCTGCATTGACATAATACAGAAGACAGATCTATAATGAGGTGTTTACTTTGTTTTACTTTGATTTAATGCTTATGGCAATTGATGAAAAATCATCAGGTGACTTAAATGCCCTTTATATAAATAGAACGGCCATTTTTTTTTCTTAAGGAAAATGTAGGGCTGCCTAAAGGAGTAGAGACTGTAAAACCATGTGAACACATTTAATTTGAGTCTAATAATTTCAAACAAATATATGACTCTAATTGGAGGCTTTTGCTTCTAACTATGACATTTCTTATCATGTAAAGCATTCAGGCAGCATAACATATACAAGACAAATATTAAACAAAGTTATTATGGCTGGGAAATTCCTAATCTAGCTCACTGTGTTGGTACAGTGGAAGATTCTTAATCCAATATCTGATGAAGGAACAAGGAGAGAATTAATTTACTGCACACTAATTACTGAGGAGTATGCACTGTATATACAGTGAAAGGCGGTGAAATGAATACCTGATAAACAATATCTGGCAAATTAAAAATCTGAAATGTTAAATGAAATGCAAATTAAAAATCGGGACCGTTAAATTAATTGATTGCAAAAAAACCCTGACATTAACTATCATCAAGGGTCGAAGTTATATCAGCAAAAGCAAAGCTATTCAGAGTTAAATCCTGCTTTCCTCTCTGTGATTTACTTGTTGTGAATGGGTGGGTACTAGAGAAGCCCCAAAGATATGGATGGATTTGCATACGTGAGGAGCCATCCTTTATGCCTGCTGTGCAAAATGCTGTCCTAGGAAATGGTGGGGATGGTTTGCACCTAAAAGGTCTACTGAAATGAATGAGTCCCTTGGGTACAGGTGAAATGCAAGACCTGTGTTGCGGTGTCCATACCAACTGCAGCTAAGCTAACGGTGTACAAGTTTTAATCCAGAAGAGACTTGATTTTTGTCTTTTGCATGGTATTTTAAGCCTAATTTTCTCTGTGTCTCATGTTTTGGTGGAATGGAGATCAGAACACACTACACTGTGAGGATGTCACATGTTTCTAAGAATTAATTTACAGGAAGCTAATTAAGGCTTAATATATACTTACACATGCATACTAAATCATGTTTTTCCCCAAAAAATGCATATTAAGGATCTAGTGCTACAGATATGTATGTAAACTTCTAACACGATTGAAACAAATGGAAATACGTTTTAAAGACCATGCTGCTTATATCAACTTGATCCACGAGAGACTGAAGAGATAGGGAAAATTTAGTATTGATCTCAAAAAATCTGGCATTTACCACGGAACTCTGTGTTAGCACGGGGCTTTTATTTAACCAGTTAAAACTTTCACTTGTCTTCCTCTGTTTTAGGGCATAACATTTCATAAAGCACTGAGTGTGAGAATTGTTCCATATGAGAACTGTTTCTGCACGTCCACTTTGAAAAAAGTATGTTGTAGGCAAACCTAACAGAAGCGAAACCCTCCAAAACACTTGTGTGCACACACATGCGCATATGTGCACACCAGCACTTAGAAAGTGTCAGGGAGATAAGAACACTTCCAACTTTCAGCATGTCCATAGTCCTATAAAAAGTCTAGTGCTGAGTAAGGGGATCTGATGATTCAGATTCTCTTTTTCTGGGGGAAGGAGCCACCTCTTACAGCTCTGAGACAAATTGTTTAGACCACAGTTAAAGTGTGAGGCTTTTTGCAGGTGCTTGAGTGTACCATCTGGTTGCAGAGTGAGATGTGTTATTGCTGGGTGTTAGACTTGAGCTGACTTGAGTGCGTATCTGGAGAAGTGGGCAGCGTGTGTTCTGCATCTTTACACTAGTTTCTTCAAGTGCTGGGTGTTCCTCCAACTAAAGAGCCTGCTAGTGACAAGGGAGATTGATTTCACTGTTTGAAGATAAGGCTCTCAGAATGGCAGTTTTCATTGACTAAATGAGGCCACTTTTCAGAGGGAAAGTGATTGCAGTAAATTCTAGGTTAAACTGATAATAGTATTTGAATTATAGCCAAGTATCGTAATGACTAAGCATTAGAAATTCATATTAAGATTGATCAGGGAGAGAGTACCACTAGTACAGAAAGATGATCTATATATTACCTTTGCAGTGTAATGTCCTGACCCAATTCCTGTGTACTACTGCTTAAGGCTGGAAAGAATGTAATGCAATTAGATTAACATTCAATAAATCTGAACTATAGTTTAGCACTATATTTCTGTTAATATTGGTTTGTTCCAAGGTGTTTTAATAGGTTTATACATACAGTAGCGGATCTATCGCAATTAAAAAATAAAAGATTTTATGTAATAGTAGTGTTTCCCTGGAGGTCTAGTCAGTCTCCCACAGTAATGAAGATATAATTATACTGATGTAAATCACAGCACCATAACTAGGAGGGATTGGCCTTTCCCCTCTCTTAATTCATTGAAAGATTTTATCTTTGGCAGGCACTGTCAAACAGGATGATGGGCTGGAAGGCAGAATATTTTTTCTGGGAACTAATTTTCCTGAGGAGAAAATTTGTTTGGTGCTGTGGTGTTTTTTTTTTTCTAAGATGACTTGATTACTGAGATGATTCTCAAGTCCTGCTTCTCCTATTCTGGGATAGCAGCAATTCTTGTAGGCTTTCTAATGAAGCATGGTTAAGATCGGATTTTCCGCTCTGACTGTGCTGTTCTCAGCCTGAGAATAGGAAACCATGTCTGAAGGTAGCTAGTCACATTATGGGTTCTAGTGTAGTCAGTTCTGTAAAAAGCCCTACCTGGTTCCTGCTGTAAATAAGAAAGAAATGGCCTTAGGGCTGATTCATGTTTTACTGAACAGTGATAGTCCCAGACATCCATTCTTTGCTGTAAGAATAGCAGAGCACAGCACGCTCAGACCATAACCTTTCCTCCCTTGGTAGGCTTCCAGATATACTTCCTACCTGTCAGATAGAGAAAAAGGCTACTTTGCTAACTTTAGTGCTGCCTGAAAAAATCCATTGACTTAGGATGTTTTCTGCAGGTTTGCTTCTACTTTGTTACCTGTCTACTATAAATGAGCCACAATAGAGGGAGACTCCTGCCTGTCGGTTTATTTTTCTGGGCTATCAAATATGACTTGTCCTACCAAGATGTCAGCTTCTTAGGAAAATACTAAAATTTAAAAATAACGATCTTAAAGTGAAATTACAATTTATTGCTGCCAGCTCATATGTTCTATGCTGTTTTGGTGTGTGTGTGTATGTGTGTGTATATATATATATAATCCCTAAATCTCAACCAAAATAAACATCAGAAGGTGGTCATGTGTTAGGAAAGACTTCCCTTCAGGCAGTAGTTTAACTTATCAAGGTTGTTTTCTGTTGCACTCCCGGACTGAAACAGCATTTAATTTTCTCCTAGTCCTTTATCTAGCAAACACCTCTCACTTTCTTTCCATTAATAACCTCCTCTCCTTGAATCTGTGCGTGTGTTCTGCTATATTTTGTGTATACTGTTAAAACCCACAGACAAAATACTAAATTAAGCCCAACCAGAAGATCCACTCCATGTTTTATTGCATGGCTGGGATGATGAGAAGGGAGATGGCATCACTGCGATAAGAGAAAGGGCTTCCTGCAGAACAGTCTGAGTAGTTGTGTGCTTCAAATACTGTCTCAGTGGTCTGATAGTAAGACAGGATGTTTCTACAGAAATGCGTTAGCTGTACCAAAAGTCTGGACGGCCACCGGAGAGGCTGTTGAACATGTGTCATCGTGATCCTTCTTCCAGCCAACTGATGGTTAGGATATGTTCCTTATCAGACTGGTTACCAAAGATTTTGTAGGGACATGTCAAGGCTCCACTAACCTCTGACTTTCTGGGCAATGCAGGTGTCAAATGAGATGTACGAGGCAAGCTATCTGTAATATCTCTCCTAGGAGAAATTCTCCCAAGACAGATTTCTGCCACCATCAATGACTATGGTCAGGTTTAGGACTAAGGCAGAAGTGAAGGAAGATTACCATTATATTACTGGGAAAAACTAAGTTTTTTCTTTCTATCACTTTTCTCGGGCAAATATTCTGAGGCTTTGGTCATCTGTTTGTCATCTGTGGCAGTCAGCAGTTGACACCTTTCTTTGGTAATGAATACGGGGCTTAGAAACATGGCAGAAGACTGCCTGGGCCTGTCGATGACTTGATGCTGACCCATGGGCTCTCTTTCCAGGAGCAGACACAGCTGTGGTGGCTGTGGCACTGCGGTCTGAGCTGTGCGTGCTCTTGGGAGAGAGCTTCAGCCTTCAGTGCTGACAGTCCTGTGCCTTTCCCAATTGCTGAAATTCACTGAGGAGAAGATACAAAAATAAAATAAATGTCTTGGTTGTGCTTTCCATTGAACTGATGATTCTTTAGAATTGGCTGTTCCATATACTACTCACCTTGCTGGCAAAAGCATCGGTGATCAATGAGGACAAAGCGATTCTGTCAGCTTGCCACATACACCCAGAGCAAATGAACACATCAGAAGCTGATTTTGTACAAGCCCTGCTTTTGATTTGTGCATTTTTCTGGCAGACTTGGGCTATGCCCTATTACTTTCTTACAATAAAAGGGAATGTTTCTTCTACAAGAGCTTGCAGCATACAGCTGCAATAATCATAGGGGAGCCCCAGGTGGTCTGATTTATGGTGTTTAATGTGAACCACTGAGGTTCTGTGGGGAAAGACTGTGAGGTATAAAACATTTTGCAGAATTGTTTTGCCACACTTCAGTTCCAACTTGCAGTGAGCCTCCTTCCTTTATCTCCCTGCCCCAAGACAGCTTACCTAAATGCATGTTTATTAAAGAGCTCCTAAACCATGCTAAAGTTGCTTCTGAAAATATTCTGACTAATGGTGATGTTGATGAGGGTGAATCACCACTGAGAACGTTGTGCTCGTCAGGACAGTTTCTCAGCTGATGGGATTTGGCAGAATGCCATGGAAGTTCATGGCACTTTTCTGCAGATTGATACTGGGCAAGGATTGATATGCTGGGCAGGCGTTGACTGACTGAAGCTCTGACGGAGCTCTGTGGAATTGTACTGGCGCAGAGCCTGCAGTTCATAAAACGAAGCCCTGAACTTCAATACTTTCATTGTACAATCTTTATACAGGGAACATTATTTACTAAATGTTAGCGTGTTTCTGTGAGGATGTATCAGCAAGTTAGGCAAAGAGCACGAAGATATTTGTTTAACTTTGCTACCATTACTAAGGTACCGGCTACAGGTTTCACTGCTGTCCTTCTCAAGAACAAGTCAGAACAAGCTTGTTTAGTGCTACCCCCGATGCTGGAAGTCTGCAGTGGGAGCGGTAGAGGAGGTGCACTGGCTGCACCCATACATGCAACTGCACTGGCACCAGAGGCAGGGAGTGACTGGCTTAGCAAACTAAAGGGATGTGCCTGGGGCTTTGGTTGAGTCTGTTCAAACAATAGTTCGTCCAGGCAAGGAGATGAATTTCCACCCCTGGTATAGCCCATGACTCAGTCCATGCTGGAGCCCTACTCCTCAGTGTGCTTTCAGTGTGCAGGGTTGCAAAATACCATGACAGATCCAGGTCTCATCTTTCTTCACTAGCCAGGGGAGCTTACGCTCAAGGTTTAAACCTGGATTCCTCTGTAACTACAAACGATGTAGTTGCATAGTATTACGAACACAAGATATTCCTGAAGATGGAATTCATGTCCTGAAGTGTTTAGTGAAACAAAATAAGCAGACAGTAGCTGAGAAAAGCAGGTACTGGTTATAAGTTGATGCTTGCTTACTTGATGAGGAAGTGAAGGAATGAAATCAGAGTAAGCTCTGGACAGGTACAATGATTGAACTTGCACTGGATCAACTGTAGGGGGTTGGTTTTGTTCATTAACCCTGTCCGTTCCTATGCTACTTACAACTGAAACTTCCTGCTTTCTTGTTTTTTTGGCAGAGAATAGGTGATGCTTGTTGTCATAGCACTTAGTTTCAGCTAATTATGAGAAGACACAATCTGTAATCTTGTCTATTACCTGTCCTGTATTACACCCTTTCATTTACTACATTAAAGTAGCAGTAAAAAGCATTCCAAGAGACACAATGGAGCAGCACAGCAGCCCCAACACAGTTTAAGGCTGTGTATTGTATTACAAAATGACTCTTTTTTTTTTTTGAGGGAGAGGGGGGACATATTGTGCCAGTTTACAGGAAGGTTGGGCAAAAGGTCAGGGAAAGTGCATAATTATCAGCTCTGCTGGGGCCACACCTGTGTGAAATGTTTAATGCTGACACAAGAATGAACTTGAAGCATGTTTGGAGCGTGCAAGCAACAAAGATAACCAGAGAACGTAAACTGGAATTTAAATTCCACTGGGGAAAAAAAAAAAATCTATTATAGGATGCAGAGACCAAAAGCAGCAGGCAGATCTAAAAGTGTAGTCATCTTACCAAGGACATGGAGCACGTGGAGGCTACAGAGCTTAGCATGAAAGTGGTCCGTCAAGAGTAGCCTTTGCAGATGAAGGAAGAGGGCTCAGTTTTAGTAGACGGGACAGATTATTGTCGTGGTGTGACTGCTGAATTTGGAACCTGTAAACTGTATGACTGGCTGACATTTGTTCTTGCACACCTACTCTAACAGGAGGCAGGAGCTGATTTCCGCATTGCAAATCTGCTTAACTTTGCTAGCATCAATCTGTGACTGTCTGTACCAGTTCAGAATTAGTGCCAGTTGCAACTTGCTCACCACTGCTGGCTGGAACAGAACCCAAACCTGGATCCTGTATTTATGCTTTATCATAACACTCTTCGTCGTCTCCTCTGAAAATCTTGCACTATAGATATTGAACCCTAAAGGAGAAGTGACTCTCAGCAGACATAATTTTGTATGAGTAATTCACTTTTAAAGCTTGGATATATTCCATCTTCCTTGTGACTAATGGCACCCGAACAGAACGTAATTGTATAATTATTTTCCAATTGCTTAATAACTCATTTTCCTTGTTTGGAATATGCTGTTTTTCAGCATTTTGGGGAGATGCGAGGACCTGCATGCAGTAATGAGTGACAGACAATGGTTTATTTCTCAGCAATAACGCCATTATAGAAACTTTGAGCTTAGAGCCCTGACAGCTGGCCACATCCTGACATTCTTACTCATCTCTCAACCCAGTGAAAGGCCTGCTGGCAGGCAATCAGTCCACAGTTTTGCATCACATTGTCTTTAGTGGCAATGCTTGCTTGAGAAGTTCTGACCCCACCACTTGTCCCCGCCTAAAAGCCAAGCCAGCACATTGCAACGGCTTGGAGCTGTGCTGTAGGCTCAAACACTGCAGCCCCACAAATGTTATTGTTGGTGTAACTGGTGGCAAGGAGAGGAGAGAATAGGTGGGAACTGACACTTCTCAAGCTGGCTTTTCTGTTGGAGGGGGGTGAGCTTAGATGCGGAAAGCTTGGGCAGGAGGGAACGATCCCACACTCATAGTGTATGATGCTGTTTCCAACTGCTGGAAAAAACTGAGCTGAAGAAAGTTGTTCAGGGGGAAAAGGGCAGGCAGAGGAGGAGAAGCAAGGAGATGACTGTGTGTGGAAATGTACGTGCATCTCTGATATGGCAGAAGAAATATGGAGAGTGCATAAAGGCCAGAAGTTTCCTGGAGGCTTTGATCTAGTTGCAGAATATATGTTTGAAGAGCAGGGGACTAGTGCAGGAAAACAGGTTGTATAGATGTTGTAGATGTCTCATGCTGTTTTCAACAGAGCTGATGTCTATGTGTGACTTCACTGTGCTGTGTTCTTCAATAGACGAACAAAGAGTATTCATTTTTTGGGGAGAATGGGTGCCTAAGCCCTAGGAGTCAGTGCTGATGTTTAGGGATAGAAAGAGAAGCCTTTTGCAGGTGAGCAATAAACTTGCATTCTTTTAGAGAGGTAACAGGCAATCTGTGCCGAAGATATCTTGCCAAGAACAACAAGTACCACAAGCTACTGAAATAAGAAATTTAAAGCACGCAAGTCCACATGGAATGGGACTGAAATATAAAGCTCAGTAAATGTCCAGTTCTAGCAGGATAGTGTGATCCCAGCTAGGACCAAGAAATTAAATTTATACTGCAGTTAGAGACATAAACGCCAAAACCCCTGTTGCATTTAGTAGCTCAGTATCAAGTCTTGATTTGGCTGATGTGAATTGATATTTTGCTCTTGGAGAGCTTGCTCTGTAAAGTCTCATCTTAGATTTCCAGAAGATTAATGAAGGGAATTTGCTTTAGGGTCTTCTGAGATTTATTGAACCTGAAAACAGAGCTCAGAGCTGGATGATGTGTATGGGAATTGTGATTGAGGAGAGAAAGTTATATGTGTATCTGAATATTAAACAAACAAACAAACAAAAACAAATTCAGTTCTTACTTGCAAAGAAATTCCACCACCTTCTTCAGAGTTGCACAAAGTGTACATTCAGAAGTAGAAAAATATGTTACAGAGAATGCGGACTGGAATTTTCAGGGGAATGAAATACAGCTTTGAGAAGCATGCTTAAAACCTTACTGCATCTGTCGGTGGGTGTCAGGAGGTTGCCTTAGCTGATGTAGTTGGTGGCACTGCAAACCGAGTGAGAGGAAAACAGGACCATGTGGAAAATCAATGTTTAGTCTTGCCTACCAGAATGAATTTTTCTGTTCTGGCATTTAGACCTGCCTGCAGGGATGGCTGAATTCTCTGCTTCTCATCTTCCAGATAGCCGCCAGGATGAGGAAGGAACCAGTTCAGCCATCTGAATTTGTTTTCCCTCTGACAGAGCAAGGTAGCTGTGTTCAAACTGGGACTTCTCCAGAGGAAGAATCTGCTTGGCTTTATTCTTTCCTTCCCCCTCGTGTTAAAATATTTGGATCATCTTTTGAGAACCTCTGTGCCTTCACGCATGGAAGCTTCTTCAGATTGTCCTAGTACAGGAGCATTACATTGTTTATTTTGTTTTCCTTTGGTATGAATTTTTTAGATTTCTATTTTCTGATATTGTCAAGACACGCTATAGCAGGCTGAGTTCCCTTACAACCCACTCCATGTTGAAATGTAAACCCATTGCAACACAGCCTGTCTGACATATGTTGTCATAGCTTTTAAAAAGTTGCCCTGCTTTTCTGTTGGCGTTGAGAATTTTATTAAATAAGAGTGAGTATTTCTCCAAATTCCCCATGGGCAAAAGTAGGTAGAAAACAGATACCTATGTCTAATTATAACCTTATATTTCACAGTAATCTCTCTTAATTTTCTTTCATTCCACCTCCAGCGTGCGTTCTCTCATTCGTAATTGCCACTGAATAATTTGAAGTCATTTGCTTACTCAGGGCTTTATGCCATACACCCATGGATTGTGGCAGATGAATCCTTGATGAAAAATAAAATGAGAAGCTCATTCTTGCCGTATAGGTAGCGCTCTCCCTCCCTGTCCCAAAGTTACTGAGCAAATTGTTGCTATTAATTTTTAAATTAGTGTACTTTTTGCTCAGGGAAAAGCTAAGTGTTTAGAGAAATTGCACAATAGACTTTAGACTGACTTTGTCTCTTCAGGAGAGATGTTCTATGCTATGGGTTGGTTGCCAGAATACCTGGTGTGTGGTTACTCCTTGGCTGCTCTTGTGGGAATTTCATTGTTCCCAAGGAACCTACTTGTTGAAGGAGAAAGTATTGCTCAGCTAGCTCTGTCTTGAGGTCCATGGGGGTTTTTAGACTTCCAGCACTGTTGACTCCCATTTGGATGCTGTAGCTGATATTAACGAGAAGTACAAAGACGTTGCTTTTTAATTTTTCCTCCCTCTATAATCAGTGTTTTGCTCTGTGCTCTGTTTTGCACTTCTTAAATATTTTCAGGAGTTTGGGCTATTTGCTGTGTTTGGAAATATTACTGACTCTTGATCCACAAAAAAAAAAAAAAAATTCTTAGCAAAACAGAAACTCTAGGAGCATTCAGATTGAATGAGAAAAACCCAACAAATTTTCAAGGCTCCCTGGTGTGTAAATATGCCCCAACTTCTGTTACACGAATATATGGCTTGATCGTGGTGAGATATTAGTGGCAGTTATCCTAAAAGGAGATATAATTCCTCTTCTAATTCACTGTCCTATTTTCAGCTCCCTTGAAGCTGCTGGTTTTTTTTTCTTCAGAGTTAAGTCACAGAAATCCTTTAGTTCATTAGATATGGACAAACAAAAAGGGAAATGCGCTCTCAGTTCTTAAACTAGCCATGTCTTGGGAAAGGCCTGCCCTAGTTTCCAAACAGACTGAAGTCCTTGTGTAGTTTTCTTTCCTTTGGTTTTCTGTGGCACCACAGCCCACTGAGTTGGGCAGAGAATTGCTCTTACTGTCAAAGAAATGTGTTTAAACAAAAGCAAGTCCTAAGAAGGCCTCTTGCACCTTAAGAGGGAATAATCCCATTGCCTTCTCTCTTGCAGTTCGGTCACCAGTGACTCAACCTCAGTTTCCCTTTCTTTACATTAGGGAACAACATGCAGAGGGTTTTACTTATCCCTAAGCAATTAAGCCCCAGTTACAAAACATGTTTTGGTGACCCACTCTGCTTTTGGTTTCAGTGAGAATGAAGACCCTTACTACCACAGGAGGAGCAGTCCTACACAGCACCATAGTCTGACTTGGATGTAGTATCATGTATTTTCTGCGAGGCAAACGTCATCCCACTGGGTTAACCTGTTGGACACACATTGATCTCTTGCTTTGTATTCACTTCCTTTGGTCAAGAAGTATGCAAAACCTTGGTCTCCTACACTGGTTAATGTTTTCTGCTATTCACATTTCTTTCAATCCATTTTATTCAGCCCTATTTTTTGGTCAAAGTCTTTCATACTCAGTCATTTATCTTATAAAACAGCTACTTAGTTGCAACTTCAGTGTTAAGAATTTAGTGTGATAGAGCTGGGGAGGGGGTAGCTGAAAATCAAACATTATCAAGCAAAAGCACCCGCCACTTCTTGTGTATCTTATTCTGCAATTCTTTGAAGTTTAATCTTTTCAAAAGAAAAGCCTCTCAGCTACTTTGTGGCAGCAACTCGGGCTTGTAACATTTGACTGCACAGTGCTCCTAGTTCATAAACTGATCTCATCCTTTTCTGACAATTAATACTAAAGTGAATTTAAATTGTATCTCCTACTGCCACCACATCAGCTGTCTGGAACAGTTTGCCTACCTTGGTCTCCCACATTAATTCTCTCTGTACCTTTTCAAAACGCCACTAAGAATCCTGACCTCCTTTAGGGCTTTACCAGCCAGCAAGCTATCAACCAGTTTCCCTTCACACGTGGATTTGGTTGCACATCTGCTTTGCAGAGCTGTAGAGAACTCCAGGAGAGGCAGGGTAGCTGAGTGCTGGGCCCTTCATGCTGAGATCAGGATATCAGCTTAGCAGTGCTACAAGCCTTTAGAGCCACCCTGCACCTTATGCTTCAGCTGTATGAAGATGCAGCCCAGAGGAGGGAGCAGTGCAGCTTGCGCGTACCCTGAGCGAAGCTTGGCATGGCCTTGTCCTTCCTTCTGCTCTCCATCTAGCGCTCTGCAGAGCTGCGACCCCGTCGCTTCATCCCTCTTTTGTGCAGTTGTGGGGACTGTGCACATCCACAAACCAGCATACAGAGATGCTCTTGTAGCTATGGTGAGGGCTATACAAGGAAGAACTCTCCTTGCGTCCTTTTCTTTTCAGGCAAGGAAGAAGCATTCATGGGCTGGCCCTCAAGTCTCCCGTTTATCTGAATAGTACTATTTTGATTACTCCGTTAAAAGTGGAAATATTTTTATACTGTGATAAGATTTTTTTTTTTGGTCTAAATGTGGGCTGGTAAACAGTGAACATAGTGTCAGGTTGTCTTGTGGTTTATTCTGTAGTCAAAGGAATAATTATATGAATGTCTTCATTTTTCTGTTTTTCCCCCCCTTTAGCTCCTGTTGTAGAGTAATTCTCCTGGCATTGGATTAAAGAGAATTGTATTTATACCAAGTACCAAGACTTCTGGAGTTGTCTGTGTACAGAAACTCAGAGTTGTGACCAAGAGCTTATTTTGTATGACAACATTTCCCATAGCAGGTTATATATTTCAGAGCATTCCACATCCTGTTTTCAAAGGCTCAGCACTCACAGCTGGGGCTAAATTTTCAAAAGGGAAACAGTTTGATGTAGAGTTTGACATAAGGGACCCTGATGAAAATGCGGTCATTACTTATCAATTTGGAAAACCTCTGAGCTTATTTTTGTTGCCTTAACAGTACCTTTGCTTAAACACCTATATTTGTAAAGACATCTTGCCACTCATTATCTGACAGTAAATGTTTCCTGAGGACATTACTAAAATCATACATGTCTATGATGTAATTGTTTCCATGGAAACTAACATACTTTTTAAAGGAAAATAAGAAAAAAAAAACCCAACAGAGGACATATGAGAACATAAAAATGGCCATAGCAGGTTACAGCAAAGGTCTGTGGAGATGTGTCCTGTATCCAGCAGTGGCCAACAGAAGGTGCTTGGGGAGGTGTGTCAGAACAATGCAAGCATATGGCAAAGCTGCTCCAGAAATTCTTTCAGCTTTAGCAGTTTTGGACTCAAAGATTTCCTGAGCCAAAGGTGGCAGTCTTACAAGTGACATGAAATTTTTTTTGCTACTGTGAAAAGCCTCGTACAGCACAATGACATGTCTTTGCAATGAGGCTCATGTAACGATATTATTTGGCAGAGACCACAGGGGCCGTTTGACAACCTTTAGTTGTTAATTCAGCCCTTCTTCAAGCAAAATGCCTGCTAGCTTTACTTCCTTAAATATTTCAAGATTAACGGTCTAGAACTCATCACGGAGATGCTTTGGGAAAGAACTGGGGTCATAGGGTGTTGCTCAGAATGACAGGTAGGAGAGCAATCCTCTGTATATTATTACACTCCTTTATCCTAAGAGCTAATCATTTGTTCAATTTTTTTTTAATATCACATGTCTAACATCACCTTGTTCACTTCACCTGCCCATGTCCCTCCCCTTGTCCATCTTAATCAGAACACTTCTTTTAAAACAGGTGCTTAAAACAATGTGCTTCCTGACTTTTTGAGGATTGCACGCCTTTGTGTGAGTTTGAAGCCAGACTTTAAAGAAATGTGATTTCCAGTTGCACAAGTGTGACATTTTTTTCTATGTGCATTTGTCAGTGCTGAAACTTGAAGGCGTGCCATCTCTGTGTATGTTCAATTGCATCAGTGAACAGCCTTCACTGTTGCCAGGGAGAAAGCAAGAAATGTGCCTGTGTGCTCACATGCAAGGTGCTTGACCCCAGGTGATGTGTGTATTCCTCATATTCTACAAATCTGCTGAGTTGATCATGTTTTGACCATGCTCTGCTGCAGATCTTCAGATGTCCAGAGCATGTACTGTGTGTTTGCCTATGTGGGCTAGTGAAATATTATGCTGGGAAAAGTCCCTGTTTTATTAAGCTTTAAACAAAAAGTCCACCTTGGGTGCTAATTGGAATCTAAATTCAGCTGTTAACCTCTTTGATTGAAAATACATACTGAGTAATTACAGGAAAGAGGCTAATTTCAGGCACAGCAGTAATTACTGAATTAGTAGAAAAGTTCAAGAAGAGCTTCAAATTTCATATCATTGCTAAGTTTTCTGAGGAACAGCTAATCCTGAGGTGACTGAGCTCCTCACACCTGTATATGTTTTAGGAAACTCTCCTTGAATTTCAAAGAAATCTCTGCAAGAATAACTCCAGAGCCAGATGTCAATATTTCTTAAAATGCTGCTCTGTTCTCAAATGTGGAAAATTGACCAGCAGCCTGAAATTTCAGTGATGATGAAACTGGGGAGAAAAGTGCTTTTTTTTTTTTTGTTAGGCAGTATTTTTTTTCTTGAACTTGGTGCTCTCTTGCTTGATCCATTTAAGTGGAATCCTCTAGTATAAGCTTCTGCCTGTAGTGGTATGCTTCATGTATACTGCTTTTCAAATTTTCCTTTCCCAGAGAAAGTCTTCACATTGTCTACTTGACCACATGAATTGCTGCTAAAACAACACAAGGAAAACCATATCCTCACCTTCAGTGCCAGTGTCACAGTTAAGTTGCCAAAACAAACCTTAAACACTATCACTTCAATGTCAAGTTTCAGGCCATTAACATTTATGATAATATTTTGCTCTGGACAACAGCTGTAGATTGAAAGCCATGTCTGTTTTATCAGTTAACCTCTTTTCCTGAGAAGAACTGTTCAGTTGTCACCAGATATTACAATGTAGCAAAAAAGATGCGATACCTCAAGTATTTCAGTTACACTAATGATACCTTAAGAGTGGATACCTGGGATGAAACTTTGACATTGTTGAAGTACAATGCGGGAACTATTGATGGTTTTGGTATAGTTGCATGATAAAGGAGTAGATACAGGTATATTACACGGCCAGAGGCGCCATTCTGAAAGTCAAGAATCTGTACCATAAGTGCTTGATAACATGGCTGTGCACTTCAGGAAGAATCTGATGCAAATCTGTAAACGTAGAAGCTTCCTATTTAATTTTCAATAGGTAGTAGACTATTGTTGAAGAAACCTTTTGATTGATGCTTTTTTGACAACTTTCCTTTGAGAAAAATACATATACAGGAAAACAACTCAAATCCTTGAAACAAATTCGTATATTGATATCAATTAACTTAGAGAGTAAGCTACTCCCAGATCCAAAGAACTTCTTTGTCTATTGAAAAGACAGATTATGATTGCTGTGGAGAGTATTTAAGGCCACCTTGATAAGGCAAATCCAACCACTAATTCAGAGCACTTTTGAACTGTTTCATCTAATTTTTCATATATCTAGATCATATGCTGTGTTAGAAGGAAAAATATCTGATACAGAAATTCTTTTTGTCTGTCATGACAAACCCTTGGTCAGTTGATTCTTCTTTCCCGCCCTTTTCTGCATCCAATATCTTTCACTAAGACAGAATGTCAGTGTATAATACATATTCTGAGAGTGTGATGCATATATTGATGCATGTGCAAAACCAATATAGATATGAAATTCACCAAGATTTTATTTTATAATAAAAATACTACATTATATAATTTTTTCTGATACTTTTCTACGTGCATTGATTGTTTGAGTGTGCTGCAATCAGTCAAAGCCACTGTGAGACTCATCAGAAAGTAATCCCAAATTGTGAAATCATTCTCACTCACTAATATCTCCAGGAATTTGAATAGTACAGTGGAATACCTGCTACACATTAATCAATAATGACAGTTGTACAGAGATTAAAAAATCTGCTCAAAATGAATGATCCAGATAGTACGTAGAATTATTTTGAATGGATTTATTAAAGTTTCAAGTGCAGCTATCCAATTTTATTTGTGCAACCAGCACTTGCAATGGTGGTGAGAGGAGAGGATGGCTTTGTGAGGATTATTTAGCCATTAATATATACAGTATTTTTTAACTGTCATTACATGCTCCTTATCCTATATGCTATACGAGGCATTGAAATGAAATGGAATGGAACTGAGTGGAAAAAAAGAACAGGGACGTGACAAGGTGGTGTTTTTGTACAACACCCACGGATGTCTTCCTGAGAAGTCCAGAAAGAAAAAGAGGGTTCTGGTACTCACAGCGCAGAATAGTGAAATTTGTTGAAATTAAATATTCCCATTTCCTAGGAGCAGGAATACCCTTGATCATTTTTGTCTGTGTGCTGGGAGACCTGGCTGATGCTCTCAGAATCGTCACTGGCAGTATTCAGGCTCTGTGAGGCCTGCTGTGGAGACTGGTACTGTACTCTGGGGCCATTCAGGGATGGCTGGACCATGGCTCAATGAATGACTGATGTAGGGACAACACAGTAATGTCTGTACAAGACAGCGAGTCTAAGGCTCTGAAACTATTTCTTTTCATGGACTTTCCAGGGATGGGTCCAGTTTGCACTAGTCATGTCTACAGACATTTGTGGTGGGTGGTCTCTGTGATTCCCAGTTAGCTCTGATGTGAGGCTTGCTGTGATGATTTTGTCCAACTGTAGTGACTCTCCCTGTGAACCTAGACTTACTGATAGTTCATGTTTTTCTGGTTCTGTGTTTATTTAAAAAAAAGCCATGGGGGATGGAAAAGGGGAAAATCCATAGGATAATTACGGAGAATAACTCTATACCTGTTTACTTTATCCCATCTTAAACCTTTCTGACATGTACTGATGTCTGTAATGTAAGTGCCCTAAAGGTGTGTGGGCCGTCATATTCTTTGGTGATATTTGCTTTAGGAACTTAACTGTCTGAAAGTTTTGATATCTAAGAGGAGCTCCACGTTCTGGCATGATGCAACTTGCAGGCTTCGGGGAGAAAAACAAGCCCAGTAATGCAGGCACTAGTCCCCTTTTTAAGCTGCTAGAGGTAAAAGCATAGAAGTTCAGGCACTTAGATGTCCCGACTGAATGTAAAGAGAGAAGTGATTGTATTTGTAATACCTCGGTGTGCTGGCTGATTCATTCAACCAATTAATAAACCCCTGCCCTAAGACTAAAGCAAAGTGTGTTTGGAAAGGTTAATGTCAGGCTCTCAGACAGCTCAGTTAAAGTTACTTTTTTGCACTTTGCGGGAACTCCCTGAGAATTTTGTCACAAAGTCTGCTTAGTGAAGCAGAGCAAAATAACGCAGTAATAACACTTGGTGTCTTGTAAAAAGCCATCGGAAGATTTCCAAGCACTTTCGACAAATTAATAAAGCCATCTTGGCTCTCTCCTTTGCTAGGTAGAGTAGAGCGATGCTCTTTAGCAAGAGGAAGGATTCTGCCCTCCCCTCCCCCCCCATTTTGAAAAGAGTAGTTTGCTCCTTTTAAAAAGAAAAAAATCTTTGAGTGTATTCATGTTCTTCATGGTCTCAAAGCAAAAAATTCTCAGGAGCCTGGAGTAGGAAACTGGCAATGTAAGAGTTTAAAGCAGAAGCCTCCTCTGAGGTACACAGGAATCGAAAGCAAAAGTGGTTTTGTCTGAGTAGAATGGAATTTTCTCATTTATTTTAATGGAGGCTATCTTGCTACCTGTAGAGATTTTTGCTCAGAACAGAACCAGCTCTTGAGGGTGGGGAAGATCCATGGAGGGGTTACTTCTGTCTGCCTGTTCTGTTTTTTGTAAAACTTTCTCAATTTACTTCCTCCAGCCTCCTATCTAAAGATGATTTTTGTTTTCATTTTTTCCTCTTTTGATTTTTCTCTAAGCAGAGATTTGTCTTGCAAACAGTAAATAGTCTTGTTGCAAAAGTAATGAATTCTTTTTTTTGATCTGACATGATCAAGCTAAGATTAAAAGAATGCTAAGTAGTCAAGGAAACTCACTCCCACATCTTTACCCTTATGATACTTGTTTTCAGAAGGCTTGAAATGGAATGAACCCTGTATTTACATACCTCATAATAAGTTTAATTTGTTTAACAGTTGGATAAAAATCAAATTAATCACACAAGTACCTTCAAAGGGAGAATATGGATGGAGTAAATATTCGGCTGTGAAACAGCCATCTGCCATCACATGCAGTTTAAGCAGCTAGTAGCTACTTCTCTGCTCAGGGCTGAGTATTTGAGCATCCTTAATCCTTTTTAGTGCAAAGTAGAAAGGACTTGTCTGTGTCATTGTGTTTCAGATGAGTTACTGTTGTAACTGTAAATTGTAACTGTAGCAGCTATTTGACGAGTTACTATTAATCTATGTATTATAGATGAAAAAATATCTTGTTTAGTAGCTGGTCAGAGCAAGATCCAGTTTCTGGAAGTAGTCAGAAAACAAGATGATCTCCCCAAATTCAGAAGCAGTAAAGACAATTCATGAAAGGGAATAGCTTACCCAAGGAGAAAGGACAACTTTACTACGAGCCTTGTCCAACTTGAAATCCATTTAAAATAAAGGAAAATTAATGGATAAGAATGTTGATTTGTGACTTTTTCTAGAAGGTTTATTATCTGCCTATGTTTTAATTTTATCTCTTGTTCAATGAGGGAAATTTTTCAAACCATGTTTTTCTGAAACGCTTAACTATGGGTTGTAAAGCTAGAGAACTGATGCAGCTCTTCAGTTGCTGGTATCAGACTGATCTATACTAGTGAAGATGCGGCTGTTTGTCCTTACAGTGGGAATCCGGAGAGCGGAAAGCTTTCGGTACAAAAGATACTTTGCACTGAGTCCTGGGCCTGGCTTACCTCTGCTGTGACTCTGTGTGCCTAAGGACATATGTGAAAAGGCGAACAATAAAAGTGTCTCCAGATTGAGAATAAGAAGTCTACTTTGCCTCTAACAACAAATACATGGAAAAAGATCACAGAATTCTCTTTTCCTATAAATCTGGCCCTGAGGCTCGAGGCTCACAGGTTTCACTCCTTCTTTATGGTCTGAAACAGATCCAGTGTCAATCAAGGCTAGGAAGGGGGGGAAACCCTGCTCTGAGGAAATGACTGAACAAGAGCCCCTCTTCCTGAAGCTCTGTTGCTTAAATAGCGAGTTGGAGTAAATCTAGTTTTGTGTCAATGCTGTGAGGAGGAGGAGGAGGAGAAGGGGAAGGGGATGGGAAGACACCTGTGGGGCCAGGCCTGGTGGGAAGGGGCAGCCCTGGGCATGGTTGCAGGGTGGCCCTGAGGTAGAAGCAGCTCCCTGCTCTGACCCAGAGCCGTTCCTCCCCCTGCCAGGAAACTGCCAGGTTTTGGGTTAATCCAGAGTAGTTTTGCAGTAAGGGGTTTGCTGTGCGAAAGCTTCCACAGGACCAGGGCAGAAAGCCTCCCTGAAGGAAGGGAAAGGCCTGCCCTGAGCGGGGCCACCCTGCTGCACCTCCCTGCCTGCTCTGCCTCAGGGCTGGTTGAGAGGTCTCAGTCCCCACTTAATCCTTAAGAAGACAAAACAAAATCCCCACACCTCACAGTGTGTTGTAGATTTCTTTCTGGCTAGTCCACATAGTTGTTATTTCCATGTGTGTCTGCCTCTGATATGGCTAACCTGCTATGGCACAGCACTGATATGTCTGGTCACTTGTTCATCATGCTTGTCCTCACAGGATTTATGTGAGGTATGAGTCTCATTAAATTAATAACCTTCATCTTTTCAGCATGGGATACGTCTAAAAACATCTGGCCCTAAATGCTGGGTGTCGTTACCCATAAATGAAATGACAGGGTTGGGAACCTCCTTTTGGCCCTGAAGCAAGCAACAAAAATGCCAACCCCCCTGGTCCCCTCCATTCAAAAGTGCTGCTCCTTAAGGTGCCTGAAAAATTGCCTTTTCCTGGGTATGCAGCTGCTTCCCAAAGCTGATAGTAGTGAGTATTCCAGTACCATCTGTTTCTGACCAAAGCTTGATGGCACCTTCTGAACCTGAGACCCTGAAAAGCAGCTGGACGTAAGCACAGAGCTGCCCCTTCTACAGCCTGCTGGCAACCTCAGACAGCTATAACCATGGCTAAAAAGTAAACACACAGAGTCTTCCCCAGAGAGGTGTCTCTTTCAGTCCTGACTCAGAGCTGTTCGCTGTTGGCTTCCTGGCTCATACCAAGCAGGAGACTTGGTTGCACATGACTTTCTTTTAAAAAAATTGTCCCCATCTGAGGTACGAGAATATCTTGCTGAATAAGGTCCAAAAGTGAAGTATCTGATAGTGCTCTGAGAGCTAAGTTAGGAGATTGCTTGAAAACAAGACATTTAAACACATGTTAATGAGGGCATTAGGTGTTAAACAGGAGTCTGGCTAGATGAGCAGATGTTTGCCAAGGAGCTTTTCTCTGATACATCAGTCAAGAAATAAAAAAGTGAACAGGCAGTTGTGATCCCACATGAATGGAAGAAAACATACTTGAATGCTGGTTTAAATCTCTTTCCACTCCAGTTACTTGAATCCTGTGTCTTGTTTTCATGTGCTTGAATTTAATGTTTTTGGGTTTAAACAATCATACTCAGAAGTTTTAGCGACGTTTCCTAATACTTTAGGATTTCAGGTTTCATGCAGACACTCATACTCTTTGAATCCAAAGGAATTTAAATTACAGGAGCTGATGGCTAGTTTTACTGATGATGTTATTTATGCTGTGTGCAACACTGTATGCATGTTTGGGAGTGATCTTATAACTTCTGAAAATTATAGTAAATGTTCGACTACATAAAGATTTTGAATTGAGCCTGGATGTTTTGGCCAAGTTGTTGGGCTGTAGCTTTAGGATGTGCATTCAGCTAAACAATACTCAGCTGGACGATTTTCTGTGGGAGAACTAGTGGAAGACACCCTGGAGGTGGACTGAAACTGCTTGAACTTTCCCTTCATGTTCTATTAAGATGTTTTCTTCTTTGCAGCGAGCTTTGGTTTTGCACAGAAGAGAGAGTGTGTGTAGATGTACCTGAGATCTTCTACAATTCTCTGTGGAGGGCATATGTGTGTCTATTAGCTTCTGGTTTAGCTCCTAAGCAATGCAGTTTGCATGTGGCTGCATAACCTGGCTGTTGTCCTACATGCTACCCCAGAGTGTCAAAATGCACCTCCTATGAAAGGTCAGCCTGCGATACAGAGTAGCGTTGTATAACGGCAGCAAAAGAGGGATTCTGCAATGTGCTTCCTTTATGTGAGTTACCTCTTTAGGATTTTCTTTACTGTCCCGGTGACTTCAAAAAATAAATCAATCTCCCTCTGAATTTGCTCTTCTTTTTTTCTCTCCCTTCTTCTCCAGTCTCTGACAGTAAGATATCAGCAAAAAATATCTGAGTGCAGGTGTGGTCAAGTGGGTTTGGAATACACAAATAAGATCACCCAGACCCAGATACTGACACTGTCCAAACTCTCTTATCTGCCCGTGTTACAGGGATTTACTTTTACCTACTTTTGTGATTGAAGGCTCTGGAGCAAATGGAGCCTTTGACTCAACCACTAATGTATCAAGTTCATGTAACGTAGCCTATTAAAATAACATTAAATAGTTAGATGGGATGGTCCTTTTACCGCCATCTTAACAGGGAAGAAACTGATGCCTAAGGCACTGAGCACTGCCTGTGAGATAGAGCGAGCCTTAAATCATTGCTTTCGATGTGTATTTAGGGTGCTAACTTCTGTGCAGCTCAACATCTTGCAAGGATGGGCCCCTAACAGAGCTGTTAAATGGGCTCAGCTACAAGAGTTGTTGCAAGTGTGCACCTGTCTAGTGATAGCAAGTTAAAAGATAAGTGCTTGAATAAATCAGTCGACAGGTTTTATGAAAGACTTGGGAGGAGAGAGAGGACAGCAGAAAGTAGCTGTTTGTAATGCTAATCAAAAATGAAAGATGTTCTAAAAGCATGTGAGAACAGGCAAATATTAGCAGGTGGTGTAAATGTCCAGGCTTAGAGCAGAGTTTGAGCCACGCTGGGTAAACTGCTTTCTCCTGGTTTAAACTGCACTAGTTCAGCTGCACAGTCACAGTGAAGGAAATTGTAATTTAGGGAAGGAATGACATATTTTAGGGTCTGAAGTCTCTCTTGACTTCTTTAATATAGATTCTTCTTTCCAGGTTTGCCCTGGCCTCCCTAAACTACTTGTCCTACATAACACACTTGAGGGTTCCCTCTTCAGGCACTTAATTCTGGGGGCAAAATCCTGGTCTTTCACCACTTTTCCCAGCACCTCCACAAATCTAAGTTTTCTCAGTGACGGTTTCCATTGTATTTCAGACCATCAGGAGTAGTTTCCAAGGAGACTACCTCCTGTGGGCTGAATCTTCAGCAGGTGCATATTAGCTCATTTCCAGTGAAGTCTGCTAGATGAGTTGTTTCAGTTTATTTATGGTATTAAGTTCACTAATCAAACTGTTAGCTGCATCACAAATGAAAAAAACATTGTTTAATCTCCTTGGACTGTTCTTGAGGGCAACATTGATGATCAGTCTGTGTTTTCAAAATAAATAAGCTCATTCTGGCTACAAAGCCTGTTTCCAGAGCATGCATCATGTTCCACCACAGGCTTGAGATTTTTAAGAAAACAGCAAGTTCTGGAAAACAGTATGGACACATGTGACTTCTTTAAATCTTAATTTTCAGAGCATTAGGAAACTAGCCTGCAGCTGTTCTGGTTGCTTTGTATAAAATCAGGAACATGAGGATTCTGATGAAATTTTATTTTCCTCCTTTGGCGCTACTCTCTATGTGATTGCGATAGAGGTGGCAATTGTGAAGTAAAGTATATGTGTTTATTCCACTGGAAGCCTGAAGTTAGCATTTGCTACAGATCATTGCTGTGCCTCCCTCAGCAGGTCCCATCCTGGAACTGACTGACTTTCTGTCTGTGCGCTCTTGGGGGAGGCGTATGCAGTTTTTACTTTAATTATCAGTACACCAGGCTAGACTTGCCTGTGTTTAACATTAGAAATAGAAGAAACGCTGTAGGCAGTTTGTTACATTAATTTATAGCTTGGGTAGGATTTGGATAACCATATGAATTACTTTACCAGTGGACTTGACCTTTACATGTGGTGGTAAATTGTGTGAAAGAGAAAACAGCAACAACGTATTTAAGGAGGGGTGGAATTTGAATCTGAATGGTCTTGATTTTGTAATAAATCAGCCACAGAATAAACATGTCTCTTCTCTCATCCCCCCACATATGGAACAATGATTAGAACCAGGACATCAAAAAGGTTGCAGGAGTAAACAAATCTATTTATGATGCTGATTTTTTTAAATTTTTGAGCATGTTTAAAACACTAACTTTATAATCTCTTTTAATGCATATTAATCAAATACATGTTTTAGTGGTAGAAATATGACTATGTTCCAGCCTTACCCTTCATAAATATATTTTGGGCTGTTTCTTAAATGGCTGTGGTCCGTAATGAAAGGTATAGCATTGCATATGCCTCTTAGTGTTGTATTTTGAAGGATATTGTGTTTGTATTTCCATCCTGGGAGGTCTCCTAGACCACACCCTCTCTTCTGACAGTTGCATCCAGCAATATTGTAGTGTTACAAATTATATTATTATTAATGCATGGAGTTAGAAACTCTACCCTTTCTGCGCCCCTCAAACTTCTACGGTTTCTTGACTCAGGAGAACTTTGGTCTAACGTGCAGCTTCAATGGCTTGGGCTTGAAAAGTGGCTTTGCAGCTAACTTGGACATGTCCCTGCCGTCATTTTCATGTGCAGCTTATTGTAGCATCAAATTTCCCAAGAAAGCTATAAAAGGAAAGCTGTTAAAAAAAAAAAAAAGAGAGAGAGAGAAAAAGTGAAAATTTAGAATTAAGCAACTAAGTTTGTTTGTTGTAGGTTAACAGATGAAATCTCACGAGGTTCGAATTTTGGTCTGAATTGATACAAAGACATCTATGGTACGGTGACCTGCTTTGTGTAAATTTCTAGTTCAGACTAAATTCATGAGAGCAGATCTAATAACATTTAGAATACGCTGCTGGATGGGATAAGTGAGCTAAGAGACAATGTGAATCATCTTCTAATTACTATTTTAAATGTAGACTAGCATTTCAGAAGGATGACTGTTTCTCATTAAAGGTCTGACCATACAGTGCTAGAGATAATCTTCCTGGTTTTTGTTGAAACCAGCACCAATATCATAAAGTTTGGACTGGATCCTCTGAAATTTTTAAAGCAAATTTGGCTTTAACTTATGTGTGATTAAAATCTTTCAATTATCTAACCCACTTGGTATGGAATTGTATGTATACCTGGATTCTTGCATGTTAGCATGGCTTTCCCTCACCCCCATGCTATTAACTAACTGTTGAGCATTACTGCAAATACATATTATGGTGTGACAATTTCCTACTGTATTTGGGTAAGTGTTGTAGAAAACATAATGCTGTAACTCTGTTTAGTCAGGCTCTGTGCAGATGTAAGGTTAGTCATGGATCAGACTTCGTTTTCATCTCTCCTTCTGCTTCATTGCCCACATATGGGGTTTTGAGCATGAATTATTAATAATTGAATCATTTTAAATGCTGGAGATGCACCAATTGTTGTCAGATTTTAAATTTGTTCCTTTTAATTACATAGTTACCATTTCATACACAACATGGATCTAAGGAGTTCTAATTGTTAAAGAACATTTTTCATCTCTCCTGTTTGGTATGAGGTAGATTAAGGGTATAGAAAAAGCTCTTCATCATACCCACTGAATTTTCTTGTCAATGCTAAATTAACACAATATGGATGTATGAAATGATAATGAATAAACATTTTAAAGGATGTATGCTTTTTAATCTGTGCATTCCTCTACTCTTAATAACACTGGGGGGTAAAGCTTCCAGTCGTCTTACCTGGTAACTGTAGATAGTATAGGAAAGATAATAGAACAAACACTCAAAGTGAGGATTAATTACTTCACATGGATGAAAATCTGAAGTCACCCTGGAGATGTTATTGCATCTGTTATTGCTTTGCTTTCAGCGCTTGGTGTTGATGGTAATGTTCCATCAAGGGCCCTGGAAAAATTTACATGTTAAATACTTGGGGCTTGGCTTAATAAAATGGATTTTGGAATATGCTCATCATGCTTATTTTGAGCTTGCTGTACCTGCCAGCTGATTGGGCCTACTTGCCACCTAGATCTCAGATCAAGGAGGTTCAATTTGGAGACCATTCCCCAGCGATTTTCTATTAAAACTTCATACAAAATTGATCAACGATTTAATAGAAAAAGCTAGTTACAACCTGAAGTTCAAATTTCACCAGAAGCAAGTACCTACAGGGTTTTGTTTTTTGTATGTGTGACCAAAATCTGGAAATATATTTTTTCTTGTGGTGTTTTTCTTCAACAACATTTGGACACTGTTATTTTTCTGATCAATCTGTGGTTACTTCTATGGAATAGCCTGAACAGAGATGAAAATGAATGGGCTTTGTAAGACTTTCTCAAAATCGAAATCTAGGTCTGTAATGAGCAATGCTGTAAATAGCTAGGGAATTTTCTTTTCCCCTAGATTCACCCACAGTGAGAAATGTCATCCCTGTCCTTCTCTGCCCCTCAGCTAGTTTCTGTTTGAGGCTACAAATAAACAAATGGAGGAAAACCAGAACCTGGGAAATCCAATGAGTTTAATTGGTAAGGGAAATCTTTCTATTGAGAAGTAGGCATTTGAAAAAATGTTGGACTTGGTTTGTATTCACCCAATGGTAAATATGCAATTCTGGGCAAGGAATTAAAGAAATTGTGGTTTGCTATCACAGCCTTTTAAAGTCAGATCGATTTAATTTTCTCCAAGAGGAACCTGCTGATATATCTGTAGCCATAGGGAAGTGTTTCTGTTCAGGTAACAGAAGTGTTGCAGAAATTCCTGTGCTCTGGCAGAGAGAAAATTAGGTGTATCCTATTAGGGCAGTGAATTACATGCTTGATCCTAGAAGTGCAAATGCAGTCTTTAGAGCCAGGAATTATTTTAGAACCACTACCATTTTCCAAATGGGTGAACCTTTCTAGAACACCAGTAGTCTTTGCTTTCTTACCTAGTTAGTGCCTCTGATAGCTCTCAGAAGTCCATCTGAGGAAAGACACACAGTCTGAATAGGGTGTTCACCTGTTAAGGCAAAAATAAATAAAACTCTTCTAGCTAGCAGATCGTTAATAAAACCGTGAATAACTGCTGTTAGAACTTCATAGTACTTGATACAACTGGCTAGTTTTGAAGCATTGATGTGAAATCTGTTTTCACTGAGTTCAGATGAAAGTGCTGCACAGGGAAATGGCCTCTTACACTTCTGTCTTTATCATGTAACTTTGGGTCTGAAAGACAATGCATGATGGTAGTGAGGTTAAACGATTGGACTGGCTTCTCTGCGATTGGAGTCTTCTATCCCAGAATGTTATAACACTACAGATACTTCAAAAAGAGTTAGAAAGTATTTTAGTCCTCTGTGGTAGAGAGAGTGTGATAACAGACGACACTACTGATTGACTGCTGTTAACAAAGAATTCTCTGTTTCTAAAAAAAGGAGGCAGAGGATTAGACTTGTGACTAGAGAAACATCGAAACAGAATCCAGTTTGGAAGGAAATTTCTTGCTAAGATGAGAAATCCATGTGCTCATACAGGAGCATTTAGAGTAACATCCTTTGGTACGAACAACCTTGCTCTAGTGCACTGCGGCAGGCTCCACAGACTCACGTCAGTTTTAGCTCTCAAAACCAACCTGATGATACCTCGTAGAAATTTTATATCTTCCTCCTCCTTTTTTTCTGATGATTTGTTGAAACTGGAGGAGTCATTTTAGCTTTACATAGTATGAATTCCAAATCTGTTCTACTGGGACTTCTTGTGGGTATAAGATAATAATTAAACTATTTCAATACTGCAAATGATATCACACTTCTTTCACCTTGCCCCAGTATAATATTAACTACTCATCATTTACATAGCTAAAATAAGAAGTTTCTGAATACCGAAGAAGTCAGAGAGTGTATTATGAAGTCACACATTTTCTTCTGCAGCTGGTTCTCAAAAGTTGTACATAATCATCTATCATTTTAATTTTATAATGCCATTTAAATATCAAAGCAAGAATATCTAAATTTATGCTAGTGTAAGGTAAGAATCTAGTCTTGCAATTTCAGCTGTAAGCTTAGCACCATTGAAGTTAATTAAATTCTTAAGAGTTACAGGATGTGGTTGGGATCAGGCCCTCTGACTGGCCACACATAAAAAGACTGAGTAGGTAAGGATTTGCAAGCCTGACTGTATAATCTGTCAAGTATTCCTGTCATCATCAATCTGGAATTTTATCAAGAAAACAATTTTTCACAACTTTTGATGCTTAACCAATCTAAACTTTCAGTTTGAAACCTGATAAACTTTGCAACTTGTTGCAGCTTTGAGATTTTATTGCTTCTTGCTGCTTTCATTCACCATATGGTCTGCTATTCACAAACTCTGCCCTAATGAGAATTACTCCTGCAGGTAATTTTCTAATGATTGTCTTGGGATAAACAAATTTTTCATAGTTGTTTTGCTAATGTATTCAAGTAGGTTCACAGGGGAAAAGATTAATCATCTAAAAAGCAAGCCGGTGTCATTCATTATGCTAAAGGATCCAAAGATGATCAGAGCAAAGCCACTCGTTGCTATGACAGCAGATACCTTTTTCTCCCTTTGTGAGGTAAATGGCAGCTCCCAAGCTGATTGGCTAAAATGAGCTTATCCTGGTGACCAACCATAGGGAGTTAATTTCATCAGAAAGAGAAAATGGTGGGAAATCCTGCCGTGATCATACAAAGGAATTTTCATTAGAAGCCAACAGAGTCAGGGGTTCTCTTTCATTATAATTAATACGTTCCATCTAATAAAATAATTTAGGAGAGGCAGACAATAGAATTAGCCTATCTATTATGTTGTATATCCACATAAGCTTTAATCTGTTTTCTACTAAGACCTATACTCAAAGTAAAGCAACCTTTATTTTCCCCATAATACCTCTATTACCAAAGACTGTCATCATGTACCTGTTTATATATAATTGGAGATAAGCTAATTGCAGGCAATACAAAAGGGCTGGCGTTCTTACAGGTATTTGCTGGAAACACTCTTGCTCTACGGAAATAATGGACACAATAAACTTTAAATAGGAACATTTTCTTTTGGTTTGTGGTGGTAATTCTCATCGTATTTCTCACTTTCTCAGCAAAGGAGATTTTAATTTGGGTCAGATTCAAGGGCAGAGGTTCCATGTCAGTTAACAGGTGAAAGGAAGGGATTGTAATGAGGCATTAGGATTTACAGTTCGGTAACAACACCAGCTTGCATGAGTTCTTACCTCCCGTGAGCTTTCAGCTGTGGCTATCTGATCCAGTCTTGCAGGTAGAACTTCCCTTGAAGAGGTTGGACTGAGTCACTTCTGTGCAGTTTACAGCACATAATACATCACAGGTCAAAAAAGAGGTGGTAAGAGTCATATTAAGACCTGTAAATTACATATTAATGATTGTGTATAAATCATTGTAGAACAGGACATACTTTGAGCTGTTTCACTTGCTGTAGAAGGTCTGTTTTTCCTTTCTACACTGATTGCTTTTAACTGACATTGGTGAAGAGAGGTTAAGTTTAACCATGCAACTTTGTTTTGCAAGGGCTTAAGAAAGCATGTCATATCCCAGAGAAGACTTCTACTCTCTGAACATGGGCTTCTGCTTATGGTTGCTTTACAGCTTATTTTTAAGGTCATTTTTGGGGTTTAATAATAAAGCATTTATAGCTGTTGCTTTATTTGATTCATATATTCATGTTTTAGGAAAGATGATATAAAATCATGAAGTAATTCAGCTCACTGTGTACGTAGTAGATTACAACCCTTTCTTGGTTGTTACTGAATGTTTATAAAATGTTCTGCCACAGGACATATTAAAATCTCTATCATATCAAATTAATGTAACAGCAAAACTGTGCTCCAAGACACTAATTTTTAGTATGAAGCATGATCTTAAAGTCAGTGACATAACTGATTTCGGTTGTTTTTGTACTGTGCCTATATTAAAGGTTTCATAAAACTGTAGTATCATCTGCAATTGTCATTGTATATCTGTGGGATGAGAGAAGAAATCTAGAATCAAGTAATGTAATAAAACTACTGGTTTTGGTGCTTTAAAATGCAAAGGTCAGGCAGTAAATTATTAGCTATTATACATCTGCTTTATTTACCCTTTTTATACATAAAAGGGAAAATACTGGGCTATATCTAACAGAAGGAGAAAACCAAGACAGTGGAAAGTTTAATTACTTGTCTAAAACCACAGTGATTCAGTTGCACAGATGAGATTACAACTCAGGAGCTTCTGGCCCTTTGCCCAGGCTCTCTCAGTATCATGGAGCTCTTAGTTTACATGTTATTCTACCAGAATACTTCCAACACCCAATTTTCTGCACTGTGTATGTGTACACATGCAAAAACACTCATGGGCAAAACTTACATGTGTCTTTCTGTTTAACCCTGCTAATTACATATGCAAATCCACAGCTGACAGACTGTTTGCCTTCATCATGTGCAGTTGTGGTAACTGGTCATGCAAATTGGCCATGCAACTGTAACCTACTTTTTTGCATCTGCAGACTCCTAGGAATCCTGTTCTTTGATTTGCTACTCAGGTTGGTATAGTGGAGATAGTTCACACAGTTTTAAGCAGTGATGTGGTATCTGAAGTAAGCTCAGCTCTTCTAGAAATTGAACACTGTCCTGTCCTGGCGAACAAGCTTCAGATCAACACTCAATGTCTTCATTTGAGATGTTGAATCTTAATTGCAAGTTCATGTGAGATATGTAAGTAACTGCTTGGGTGCCCTGGCATGGCCACAATTAACAACCATAAAAGGAATCACAAAAGGCATGTGCAGCCTCTCCTAGATCAAGCCTTCATCCTTTGGGAAGTAAGTCTATTTGTAATCCCAATATTGGTCTTGAATTGAGGGTGGGACTATATGGTGATGTAAAGATATCAAAGATGTCTCTCAAGGAGTTATGCAGCTACATATTTCCAAGAAGCATTTTTAAAGCTAATGTTAGGATACCTACTCCATGTTATCCTGGAGCATAAACATGCATTTTTATATGCCTGCGCTGTAGGCTTCTAAGACTTGAATTTTGCAGGGAACATCCTAACATAAAAGCTAAGTGAGTAAGGTTCCTTGCGAGTAGTTTTGTGAATCCAGCCTTGTCTCTCCACAGACTTCAATGCAGCCCTTGCAAAGAGGGCTGTTACATCTCTAACTAAAGAAGCCAACTGCTTCTTTAAAATAGGCATGTTATCTTGTGTAAAAGATGGTGTTCTCAGGTGTGTTAAACCTTGTTGAAAGTGGCAACTTTAACCACTGCCCTGAACTTCCATTAGCAGTATGAGAGTTAATCGTTTATTTTCACTCTAAACAAAGACGAATGCTCATGAATTCCAGTCCTTTCCCAAAGAGGCCCTGGTGTGGTGTTGCTTTGGGAAGGATTGCTGTGCAGAGCAGAAGAAAGGCTGAAACAGCTTCCAGGCACATAATGTGGGTTTTGGTGGGGAAGCCAGATTAAATTTCCACCCACTATGTTGCTGTGTAACACAGCAAACAAGGTGGCAAACTGGCACAGAGGCAGGAGTGAGAATGTGTGGGGAAATCGAGGGGAGGGAGTTTCCTTGTTTAAATTTTCTGGAGCTGTGACCACATGTTTATGCATTACTTCTCCCCCTTCCTGCTGGAAGCTAACTCGGAGCCGCCTGCTTTGAAAATCTTGGAGTTTAGGTATTTGTTCAAATTTTAAAGAGTAAAAACTAGTTTCTAACAATAATAGAATGAAAGGAAAAAAAAAAGTTGGTTTTCTTTATGGCAGTTCACTAGGCCTTTTTAAACTGTACTTTTCTAAGGTGACATTGTATTTTAATACCATTTCCTTTGACAAAGGAAATGGGATGATTTTTCTTGGAAAATAACAAAAATGAGCAGAAAGGTGTGGGGTTTTTTTTTTTAATTATTTAAAAGTTTTTTTCCACTAGCCTGTTCTTTAATTTTTGGCTGGAATTTAAAGTAATCTCTCCTTAAAAAGCAGATTAACAGAATTATCTAGCATGATAGGGTAATTATTTCAGAATGAGCACTTTTCTACCTGGAAATTCTGAGGTGAACAGGAACTTGTAAGGTGTTCATTGCTTACAGAATATTATGTTTGAACTCTCCTGAAATACAATATTCTACGTATATTGCAGGTGGAAAAGGTATTTAAACATATACCTGTTAATGAGCTGGCTTTGAATATTTTCTCATAAAATACATTAAAGTGATGCAAAGGCTTCAATAGAGCTGATATTTTTCTGCTGCTTGTAACGGTCCTATTAAACTACTACATGATTAAAATAATAGGGCTTGACTTAAAAATTCCAGCACCAGTCTTAATATGGTGCTTTTCAATGCTTTTGAAATAGGTCAGAACGTGAAGATAAAACGTTCTGTTGTGGAAACCGAATTCATTTCCAGCCTGTGCTGTCAAAACTCGAGTGATGACTCCCCTCCTAAGGATGGTGCTGATGATATATTTTCTGACACCAAACAATTTCTATTTTTGACTCTTTAATTCTATCATTGTATTTCTGTTCAGTGCCCTTCGTTCAATTTGTGTTCAATCTCACTGTACTTCGGCAGCTGTAATTCTGTCACAAGGTACTCTTGTAGTTTTCTTGCAACTGTTCTGACGTACTCAGGTACAATTTTCCTTTCACAGGGAAGTACCTGTTTTTATCAGCGTGCGGGCTGCTGATGGTGATTTATAATCAAATGTTAACAAAATTTGTCTGTTCCCCGTGCTGTGTTTAAGTAGCTCCTCTGAGTCTTTTCATGAGTTGCTCCGAATAAGATCAAAGCATTGAGGAAAATGTTTGTCAGTCTGAGAAGTTACCGTGATGGTGTTCTTGTAAACTCAGAATCCTAAAATTCATAGCTAGTAAAGTGCTTTGCACACATGATTAATGACTTAATGGTAGATGACAAGATAGAATACTTTTTGGTAAAGTTTCACTTTAAAAACAAAGAGTAATCTGTTTCAAGTCTAGAGAGAAGAAGAAAAGAAGACAGTGTCAGGCTAGATTTCCCCTATAGATACCAGCAGAGCTTCTATCCTTGCCATTGAACACAACAGCTGGTAAGCAGCAAACAACTGAAGAAAAAGACCTGCCTTTAATCCAGTACAATGTTTTCTTGTGCCCATTTTACTGTAAGTCTCAGTGGCAAGGGGACAAAGGCTGTTGACTGATCTATGCAATTACCTCCTCTAATATTGCTTTCAACTGTCTGCCCAGAGTGACAAGAGTGGATGAGGTTTAGTTAAAGTCTGGGAAAAATGCCCTTTTAATAAATAAATAAATAAGTGTCTGTCTCTGTTATCAAGCTGCTCTTTTAGACCTTTGAATCTGTTTTGGAAGAGTGCAGGTGACGTGGTTGAAAGTTAGAGTGAGTCTGAACTCAAATAGCAGCAATGCAATGTTTTTTACAGAAATACCCTTAGTGCTCAGTGTGGTTTGCACTAGGAAAGGAAATGTGTCTTTTTTTCCTCCCATTTCTGGTGTGTGTGTGTGTGGGGGGGGTGGTATCTCTCATGTAGAGTGACTCAGAGGCAAATATATGTAAAAATAATTGTCGATTGCACTCACCATTTGGAGGATTTGTCTGTCCTTGATGATAAAAATGTGATCCTTTAAAAATAAATAAAGATAATACAAGCACCTATTTATTTCTAATGTGGAGGATGTAAAGGTAAAATAGTGTTTAATGAACGGCGGATGGAATCCTTTTCCTTTTATCCGAGGAGATAGCATGAGGAGGCACTGTGCATAACTTCATACTCTGAATCAGTGCAATGGAGTTGAAGCCTAATACTGAGGCCCCTTCTATGATGCAGGTGACTGTAACAACTGGTATCTTGGTCCCTAATTTCTTAGTTTGTGTGAAAGACAAGGGCTCAATGTGTGTGATAGTTATGCAGTTATATTGACGACTGCACCCTTGATTGATGAATAGGCACCATTTCCGTAAGTACAGATGTTCAGATATGATGATGATGCACATGGTATAGGCACATAGAGGTGAGTGTTGCAATGCTCGTGTGGTACGTGGCAGAGGATATCTTTATTTGTTCTGTGTGTGTCTTGGCCAGATGGTTTCATAGATGTGTGGCAGTTTTGGCTGAGGAGAGCTGGAATCTAAGGCTTTAACCAAATTCATCAGAGAAGGTAATTGTACTAGGCAGCTTTCTGTTCTCTTCATGCCTCTAGCCAGGCACAGGCTGCATAGGGACACTACCTTGCTCTTTCCCTTTTATGCATCCAGGGATTTCAGTGGAAAAAAAAATCCACATCTGAATAGGTGTGGAATTGAGATTGATGGGACTCCTTTTGCTCTGAATGTGAAGACGCAGCATTTGGAAGGCAGCAGATTCTACTCTGTGTCCCTGCAGAGCACTGATTACCTGTTTGCAAGTTTCATACCTAATGGTACTGCAAATTTTTCTCATTTTATTAACAGTTATTTTTATCAGCAGATCTGAGGCCACCAGGTGTCTTAACACTCATAAAATGTCTAAAAGGAAAGGCCAGTGAGAATTTAATTTAGATTTCATGGTACGGCGTTTCTGATTGTAGCAGCAGAGTAAAAACTGGGAGTGAGACCACCAAATCCTTTCATATATTGCATCAAATATTCTCACTGTTCAGTCCGTACCACCATCTGTTGAATAATGCTCATATGTTATGTGATGAACCTATACATTCACTAACACTTAAGCTACTGTTCTGTATGTTCCAGCTATGTCTGACCCTCTTAGGTATTTTGCTTTCATGTATAAGCTTGTATCCACATTATCTGTCTATTAACAAGAAAAAGTGTACTCCAATAGATTAAATGGTGGTGGCTGTCAGGTAAATTCCACTCCCAGTCTCCATTTTTTTCAGCTTAAATATTCCCCCCTAAAAAATTTAATAAATATTCTATTTATATTTACTTTCCTGTTTCTGCAAGAACTCTGAGATCTTTAAGTAGAAAGGGCTAAATTAAAGCCTACGTTTTGTTATGGTGGTTTAATAGGTCACTGAAAATTGGCAGTGACTATATATCTGAGCATGATCTGGAAAGATGGCCTTGACATAAGAGTTTTGTTACGCTGTCATGTCTGACCCTGGATGGGAAACATACTGTATTTGTACCGCTTAGCGAGTGTTGCACAGTTCAGGACTAAGATTTGCAGAAGGTATACTGTACTTGTGTCCTGCACTGAACAGAACGCCGTGCTTAATGCCCATCCATACTTTAAAATCTCTGAATTCCAATATATTAATCACTCTTTCTTTGCTACCCTTCTGGTTCTGTCAGGTGCATTGTTGACTGTTGCAGTGTCTGGGAGCCTCAAGGACACAACTTGCCCAACTCAACCCACAGTTCAGTACTTGTACCAGATGAAATGGCTGCAGAACACTGATATTATAACTCTGGACTGTAAGACACTTGTGTAGAGCAGTGGGAACAAAAACAACCTACTTGTGATGACTTCATGTTCCTTTATCTCTCTAGTCGATTTGGTTCTGTAAAACCACAATAAGAGAAGTAAAGCCTGCACTACTACTCCCACCTTTTTCTTTTTAATATGTAACTATAACTTAATGTAATTCTAAAACGTGACTAAAAAGGCCCTCAAATCTTTCTGCTTTAAAAAAAGAGAGGAAGCAGCATTTATGTATTTGTTCTCCTTTTGTGTTTGCTTAACAGTGATTCAAGAGAACTAAACTGTGTGGAAATAAAATGAGAAAAAGTTAGTTCATAAAAATCCCTGAGATGCTTCCTTCCTTGCTTATTTTGGCCTAGACTGTGTAATTTATCACATTAGGGGAGATTTAGAATTGATTTGCCTCAGATCCCTGTTTGAGATTCATTTGCACGGGTAAAATGTGGCAATGGCTTCCTCTATGCCCTCAGTGAGAAGAGGCTCGAGTAATGGCAGCACTGTTTGATTTAACATCGCACTGAATGATCAAGACTTTTGTTGCTGTCTCAAGTGCTGGTTGGATATAAATCCCATTTTAAGTCTATCTGATTCTACCTTTCGGTCAGTTTGTGTTTTGCATTCTGCTGTTCCTCTTGGAATACTGTCCCAAAACTTCTCTAATACTGACCTTTCAGGGCCCAACTGCTCTCTTTTTTTGCCTCACGTTACATGGCTATGTTCTGATGCCGGATCTGGTCTGTTTACTTGCATGTTTCTTCACACCAGAGCTGTATCTTGCTGGGCTAGAAAGGAGTTACCAAACTTCTACGCGGCTTCTCTCTCTGGATTGTGGAAAAACTGTTTTGTGTGAATTTCTGTGATTTATGCAGTAAGAGAAAGTACGATTCCCAAAACACAGCCTCTTCTTCCTTCTCTGATCAATCATGTTCTAGTTGTGGTTGTTCTGGAAACACTTTCTCTAAAAATAAGATGCCTGAATCACAAGTCTGAATAGTGTCTTCCAAAAGGGGAATTCCTAGGGTGTGGTGAATTTTTACAAGACACAGACTTTTAATAGAAGAGGGAGGCATTCCTTTGAAGTGCTGGATGAGGAAAGGAGGACACAGAAATCTCAGAAGGTCCAACTCCAGCAATACATTCAATTTGGCTTAAAAGGTTCATTATTTGTGGAATGCCAATGAATTTTTATACTAGAAAGTTATCAGAGTGTGGCTAGAGTTCTCTTTTACATTCTCACCATTCCCTGCTCTGTGCAAAGTAAATAAATCATAATTAAAACCGCAAACTTACATTAGTGTCGTCTAAAACTAACACACAGGTGGGCTCTGCTAATGCTTCTATACTTTCTCATATCTGATCTTTTCTGAGAAAAGGAATCTCTTTGCTGTCACTGCTTAAGCACCTCATGTTGCATAGGTGTGGTACAATTAAGCCTCTGAATCTTTTTTCTTCTCTGTTCTTTTTTTATAAATATCAGGTAGTTATTGCAAATTTCTATTAAAACAGGAGAAAGCATTCCTATAAAACATGTATTTCTCTGATTCAGAGAGATGATGACAAACAGCTGCACTAAAACAGGATATAGGTTAAAAAAAAAAGCTCTAGGCACATGGTGCAATCTTTTTTCTTTTTTTTTTTGAGGGATACAAATACAGTTGTATATAATGGTTTCAAAAGCAACACACCCTGTCCTGAATTTCCTTACCAATTCATCATTTCCTTCTTATTGGATTACAAGAAAATTAGTGTCTTTGATTTCCATTATTATTTCTTAGGGTATCCTTGATTGAAGGTGAAGTTGATCTTGTTTGTAATACCTTTGGGTCCCTTCAAAGACTGGAAACCATGAAAGAAGATTCACTCATGATGGTTTGTATTCCACTGCAAAAAAGTGCCTATGGATCAGAAAAGGGCACTTTCAAAATTTGGGAGTGCTAAATAGAATAAAATGCAGTCTGTGGCTGCATAATATTTGATTATCCACGAAGGAAAATTCAGTTGAAGAAATCTAAGATGAAAACCAAGCAAAATTCCTGAGTCTCCAGAGAGAGATCATGTGCAGCTGTATGGACTAGCGCTTCTGCAGAAGTTTTGGATGAAATGTCTTCTACATAGTTATTGCAATTGCTGTGGGCCTGGCCTCAATGCCCTTGCATGCCCTTCCAGTTACCCAACAACATTTTATGATAGTGTTCCACTTAGGTGAATGGGCTTAATACTTGTAAGGCAGAAGAGCATGGGAACCTATTGCTTTCAGTCCTTTTTTCCTTGAAAATATTATGCTCCCCAAATAAAAATCAATGCTTACCAACAGAGGCTATGTGTCCAGTAGAAATGATCTTTCAGAGGCACAAGCCATCTGATGTAATCTTCTCTGGGCCTGTAATGAAAGCCTTCATGAGGTTCACTATTTATTCCTGATTCTCAAACTAGAGAAATAACTGGAAATTTCCGTTCTACAGTATTGTTTGTAAGTGAATGTTGACTGTATTGGGGTGACTTGCTTTAAGAGTAAATAAGGAGGTTTTGTTGGTGTGTGTTCTTTTTCTTTTTTTTTTTAGATGACCTGTCAGTCCTGTTTGACCTTGATGTATCAGCTGCATTCATTATTCTTCTGCAAGGTGTTGGTTCATTTCCTACATCACAGGGATAAGAAGGAAGGGACTAGATAGCAGAGGGCTACTGTTCGCTTCCTGTTAGTTGAAGTCAGGTGTCAGGCTAGGCTTTCTGTTCTCGAGTTTGATTGATAAGCTTGAAGGAGTCTGTGGCAGGTATGCAGGTCAGAGGGATAACAGCTGGAAAATATGCACCCAGCAGAGAGACCACACAGAGAGACCAAATTCTTTCTCACTTTTCGCTGAACAATTTCAGGATAACTCTGTGGTTAACACAACATGATTTGACATTTGATGCAGCGTGTAATCTCTGGATATAGCCATATAATTATGCTTTGCATTCTACTCAACTCATAAAATACTCTATTATGAAGTGGATGATGCTATTTTTTTCTTACTTTAATTTTAGCTGCAAAGTAATATCCAAGACTCAGCAACAACTGTCAATATGTTGTTGGATATTCAGAGATTTTGCATGTAATGATGAACCAGCTACATCCAAAGGATTTCACCATTCCTGCTCCTTGCTGGTCGTAGAAAGAAATGTTACTAAGAGCAGGAAAAGTCAGGAGGAACTTTCTCACTGTTCAAAGGCAGGGAAGTGTCAACAAGGCTGTACTTGGATAGGAGCCATGCAAATCCGGCATTACTGGTAATACGATGCTTCAGATAAGAGGGGAAGGAGCCCTTGGCACATTAGTGACGGTTATGTGGTGCAGTCTGTCCAAAGGAAACATGGTGTTCAGTTATCTTTGACCTCCTTGGTTATTGCTGCTGTAGCTCACATGGGTACCCTACCCAAACTGTGGGAGGTCTTGGGCGAGCACTGAATATGCATAGACCTGGCCTATTGCTTCTTCATTCCCACTGTATGCAGCGTCATGTCTACACATTCTGTCTGCCTCTCTGGTAGGTTAATGTGGAGGTGGTTCTAGCAAAGATTTTGGGTGCTCTGGACATGTTGATATTGCTACAAGGGTAAATGTTGTGTCTGACACAAAATACAACTGCCTAGTCACGAAGTACAGAACCGCGTAAAGGCGTGTGCCCATGATCTGCCCCACAGTAGCTCAAGGTCATTGTTCCTTGTGGCCTGCCTCTTTACAAAACAAGGACATGATGTCTCTCTTGCCTGTACCAACATTAGGTTTCTACGCTCTCTGTAGTAGTTAGAAACAAGGAGTGACATTAAAGAACTGCTCTCTCAGCTCAGTGCTTCCAGAAGAGGCACAGGTTACTGCCATCCCCTCTGTAAGAGCTGCCTTTAGACTTCAGTTAGTAAGTTGGGGTTGAAGCTGGTTTGAGGTCACATCCTTAGTTTTGATGAATGGATGGCCAAGAACTAAATAATATAGGCTGAGGCCTGGGCTTTGTCGGCTTCCAGAACAAGATTTAAAATAACACTACTAATGAGATCAGAGGCCCTTCCTACAGCGAAGTAAGCTGAAATGAACTTTGAGACAGGAGATAGGCAAGGGCGAACAGCTGCTTCTGACAAAGGTATTCCCTTGCATGTGTTTCTTACATAGTTTTGTTCGTTCTTCTCAAATGCTGAATCGGTGATGGGCCCTATGCAGTGACACTTGTGTAAGAGTTGTGAGTACTCTCTCAGGAACACTGCTGTTTCACACATTTATAGCTAGAGACAGCAATAATCATGCACAATTTGGGTTTTATGTGCTCTTTTGTTAACAGTAATCACTGAAGCATAAATACACCCTACTGATCATATTTAGTTACGGATATATTACGGTGCTCTCCATGTTCAGTAATAGGCAGTTTCCTGACTGACGTAATCCAGCCATAGTAGAACAACAGCTTCATGTTCTCATTTCACAGATATAATTGAAACAAAAGAAAATCAATTGACTTAATTTATTCAGGGTGCATTTATGAAAAAGTAGTAGTGTGATATACCACCAGTCTTTCTATACATTTTGGTAATGGTGGTAATGGAGATTTGGTGGCGAATTAAATTTAGATTCGCTAAGCAGTAGCCATTAGAAACTCTAACCTTTTGTTTTAGAACCAGAAGATTGGTTTCTACCAATGGGACCCGCTCCATTGGGTATTAAGCAGGCAAACAACTTCACTGAGAGTTTTATGGGAGTGCTGGTTTCACAGTCAGGTGTTTGTAATGTACCTGTGGGTAGCAGGTAATACTCCTCCTCTTCAAAACATCAACCTAGTCTTTTAATTGTGTAATTCCACCTCTTCCCTTCCTCCCTCTCCCCTCCCCTTCCTATTCCAGCCCCTTTGCAGGTGTCTGATCTGACCCATCAGGTGGGTCTCTGTTTGCCTGTCAGCTTGGGAGATGATGGCCTTACCGAGGTACGGCTGATTGCACAAAGCGGAACAGAGTTCATCTGAATTGCAGGTGTGAGCAATTGGCAGAGATCGCTGCTAATCCTAGGGATAGTGGAGCACCCTGGGCTGAAACAGGCACAGTCAGAACGGGCTAAATGAGGTGCAAAAGGGAGAGAAAGAAAAAGTTAAATGCCATGGTTTCCTTCTCCCAGATGGCTTCGGTTATTTCGGGCTTGTAAAGTGAGTTGCTCTTGTTTTTCAGCAGGCCAGGAGGATCCAGTTTGGGAGCATGGCTGGAAACTTGTTTACATATGTATTTATTTGTATGTATTTATAGAAAGAGCTTTATTGGAAAGCCATTTTCCAAGGACTTTGTAAGTCAATGGAGAATCCTGCCACTTTAAGAATTTTGGGTTTGAGACAAAAATGACTCACTTATGCTTTGTCTTCCTCAGCGTCTGTGGAGACCAGGTAGCTGAAGGTATGACTGAATTTTGGGCTGTGTCATACATGGGACACAAGAGCTCTGCTGGCTGCTAAATGCATTTAACAGTCTTGAGAGCAAGGGGGAATGGATCCATTGAGAGATGGTCTGCTTTGGGCACCTAAAGCATCGTGCAGGCCAAAAACAGAGGGAAATGCTAGGGGACAGTTGGGTGTACAGAAGAAAGCATTACAGCAGGCAGGGAACAGATTTAGGAAGTTATAAATGGGTGAAAAGGGAGGCGTTGCTGAAGAAGAAAAAATGTGGTTACTGGAGTGGGAAGAAAGGAAGAGTAGGAAAATGTAGAGTTGGTATATCCCATGTGAACTGGATGCCTTTGATCTGCTGAGTAAATATTGCTTTGCTTTATGAGTTTTTAAGTCACTCAGTCTTTATCTTCAGGAGTTTCCCCGAAATCTTGAGAGTTACCTGTTCTTATTTTTTAATTTGTTAAACTTTCTGTATAATCACATGATTCTAGATGCTGAGATTCAGTAAAAAATACTATCTAATGTATCTAGACTTTAATATAATGATAGCATCTAATATACAAATAAAATTTAATTGCTGACCTTTAATATGAACAACCAGTAAATCTAACCTTTTGCTAAAATAACTGAAGGTTAAGCTTTCTTACAGCAGGGACAAATTTAGTCTAGAAATGATGCATTGCAGCTTAAGGTCCAAATTCTGTCACTCAGGGAAAGGGCTGCAGGATATAGCCCTTTATTTGCAAACAGGGAAGGGCACTTGTACTAAGCAAAGCATGCCTTAAAAAACTAACAAGAAATTGGAGACGTAGAGAGAAGATTAAAGTATTCCTCAGCAAAGGACGTTAATCCTATTTCTCAGCACCAATTTTTCTGCACGTAAGAGGAGATTGTGTTTTGCATTCCTGATCCATCAGGTGTGAGCTAGATTAATGTAACGATCACCTGTGTTTGCTTGATATTTGATTATCTGTAAGCATATATTTTGCAGTGTAGTGTGATACAGTGGTATGACTTCTGTTCTTCCCCTCCTTCTCCATACACAAAGTCAAACTGACTCTGTAGTTTGTGTTCTCTGAGACACAAGAGAGACTGCTTCAACTTTTATTCCCCTCCTTGCTAGCTTGGTATAATGTCACTTTGTCACACTTCTTCTGCTGGTAGTATAACCTTTCCTTTGCATTGTGGAAACACTCCAAAAACACAGGAGATGCATACACAGGTCCCTACTTCTACGAGTGTAAACTGAGAGGACAAAAACAGACACATAATGAAATAAAGGCCTGTAACATGTGAGTAAAGTGACCAGAACAATGGCTGGATTGTAGCTTATTGTTAGGTTTTCAAGTTAAAATCCCCAAGAAAATCCCTCCTGTCAATTAAAGTGGAAGGGGTGTGGGGCGGAGGGGGGGTTTGCTCGCTTTCCTCTTACTCGCAGCTTACTCTCTCCAGTCTAGAAGCACGGTCTGCAGAGGAGAAATTGTAGTCAACAGAAACTTGTGTGTTGACCACAGGATGCCTGATCTTGGACCTGTGTTGTGGGTTTGCGTGGCAACATTTTGGTAGTGGGAGGCTATAGGTGTGGCTTCTGTGAGAAGCTGCTAGAAGCTTCACACGTGTCTGATAAGAGCCAATGCCAGCCAGCTCCAAGATGGATCCACTTCTGGCCAAGGCTGAGCCCATCACTGACAGTGGTAGCGCCTCTGGGACATATTTAAGAAGGGGAAAAACCTGCTGTGGGATAGCCGTCAAGAGATAGGAGTGAGACTATGTCAGAGAAACAACTCTGCAGACCCCAAGATTGGTGAAGAAGGGAAGGGAGGAGGTGCTCCAGACACGGGAGCAGAGAGGCTAAACCACAACAACCCGTCAGTCCTGGTTTCTAGAGGGGTTTGCTAAAGTGGGTCTTTGGGAGAGGTGAAATGCTTGAGGATAGTGCCAGCCAAAACACAGCATTAATGCTGAGGTACCTTTAGATGAGACTTTTTTTTTCCCCCTCTTCACCTTTATCTAATTCCTCAATGTGAAATGGATGCAGATGTGTGGAATGAATTCATCCAGGATTTAGAAACATGGTTTTGCATGTGTACCCACCCACATAATTGTTTTCCTTTCACATACTTCAATCCTGTGCACACCTGTGGGATATTGGCAAGACCTCCTGGATATTAGATCTACTGAACATATGACTGAGGTGGTGAAGTTACAGAATTAACACCTGGGTAGCCTTGATGGGCAATGTATTGCATTCCTGGTCTCATCTTCTGTATCCTTTTGCTTGTGTTAATGTGATGGGAATCAGGACTAGAACGTCCCTTGCGATTTACTATCTTGTATTTTTGTTTATTCACACTTTAAGCTTCATGAATAATCAGGATATTCCGGTTGCTGGAATTCACTTATTGCTATGGCGAGGTCTAGGATGTTATTTATTCTCTCTGTGACTTAAGTGTGCCTATGAATAAAGTAGGGAAAATGCTTATCTACTTGCTGTTTTTCCTGTGAAGGTCAAGTGCTGTTGAGAGGTTCTAGGACAGGGCCAGCAGGTCTCATGCAGGACATTGCAGAGACTTCTGTCTTTCTGGAGCCCGTAGAGGCCAGGCAGGATAGCACAAGGCATTTCAGGCTGTATTCTCTGGCCTGATTTTAGGCAATGGAACCAAGCTTTAAATAAAGGGAGATTACAGCTGTCTTTTAGTTTTACGTTTTCAGCTTTCTCGACTGTATTCTCCTGCTTTCACAGTTCTTAGATACGCTCCCAAGTAGATGTGTTTCTTCCTCCGAAATAGTGTATCTTTTGCTTGTACTGCAGTCCTTAAATTATTAGCAGTTACAGCGCTTTTGCGGTTGTGTGCCGCCTCTGTTTCTGTTCAAGGACAGAAACTCTGGCAAACTGCGGGCAACCTGGATCATGCAAAAACTGTTAAATAAGAACAATTTAGAAAGATCCCATAGACAAATGGGAGTTATGGGTTAGATGTCAAACTTTAGCCATGTAGGACTCAGTCTTTGTGTAGTCTGATAATGATCTTGTGGCTGTGTGAGAAGAAGATAGTGTGTCTCTAAAGGTGCATAGCTACCAAAAGATGTGGCTGAGTGGTGTGGGGGATTTGCAGAACTCCTGAAAGCTGGGGGTCAACAAAATGGAGTGACTCAGCCTGCCTGCAAGGGTCCTAAAACTTTCATCTGACACTACTGCTTTTCATATCTGGACTCTTCATGGATTAAACTTAGTTCAACTCTTGTGTTTAATGTTCTACCAAAACTTACGGCATGGTGGGATGGTACAGGGAATGTCAGGGTGGTGCATGTAAGCATCCCTTGCCAGGATGAATCCTGGAGCTATCTGCAAGTACAAGGTCATTTCAGCAGCGTGCCACAGTAGAATGACTATTTTAGGCTTGAATCCACTATGCAGGCCTGCCTCTCTGTGCAATGACCAGTCGGGTTAAGGGCTCGTGTGATTAAATAAAACATGGAAATCATGCTTCTGTTGGTGAATGTAATTAGTTTTTACTAAAAATGTATTTTCTTGACCAATACAGGTATTATGAACTCTTACCTCTTGATCAAAGCTGTTACTTTTCAAATTGCTGTTGCTTTTAGGATAAATTAACAGTGGAGCAAAATGACCTAATGTTGCTGAGAGGTGAAAACTGAAATTCTGTGGATTGTAGCTTTGAATCTTTTTGTGCACGTGTTCATGAAACTTCTTCTCCTAGAATAGCACCATGTATATATGATGTCTTAGATAATAAGTCATCTAGGAAGAACAATACAATATCTTACTTACTCTCCTTGTTTCAGTCAATTTTACTTATCTGTCTGAAAATTTCATTGTAAATTAATTTACACTTCTGTAGTTTTCAACATTAATTTCTGAAAGGAGTTGTACCTGTTTCTCTAACAAGTGTCACAAGTACTGAAGTGGGCTTTATACTAAAGGAGGCATTCTTGCTCTTCCACAACAGTTTGGAAAAGTTGGTGACATCAGTGATAAAAATAGGAGTAACAATCATTCAAAAGCAAGATACAGAGAAGAGGGAGTTCCTGCACTAGTATGTCTTGACCAAAAATTTAGGACACAAGGTAAACAGGAGTGATGTATATAGCTGAAATTACAGGTGAAGGAAATTACCTAGGGTGAAACTTATGCAGGACGCAGGGGATGACAGTATTGACTTGCAGTAGTTTTCAGTGCAGCCTTTCTTCATCATTCCCAACAAACAACTCCTACTCTTCCTGCATGTTACCTTGCAGGGTAGAACAGTGTTACTCACCTTGATGCCTGTTTCTGATTCTAAGAGGAAGAACTCTAGCCCAGAAAAAAAGGAGCTATAGGATCTTTTAAAGGCTATCAAGTATGTAGGACCTAGGACCTGTGTTTTCTTGTTTGAGTGGCAGCTCTACAGAATGGCACTGTGTTACTGTGGGGAAGAGGGTGTCCTGTTCCTCACTTACGGGAAGAAGGTCACTTACCAGTTTACTACCACCATTTCTTAAAGTGCTTAAGGTTTTCCTTGGAAAGTCCTTCATCCAAATTCTGGTAACTTCTAACCTTGCTTAGCTTTCATGGGAGCTAGTGGAACCACAGTCCAAAGTATGTTTTGGCTGCATATTGTCAAAATGCTGTACAGTTATGTTGCCTGAAAAATAATTTTCCCATTTGTGTGGTAGGATGTTTTGTTTTGTTTTTTGTTCTTTTTCTTCAGTTATAGGTTACTTCATTTTAACTTCCTCAAATACTCCTTTCAAGGAAGGAAACAGTCTTTAACGTGTGTGTGTTTTAGAGATTTGGGATATTGGAAAGATCAAGCAAAACAGATAGCTAATTTCCCACTATTGTGCAATTCACGATCTGTAAAGCACTTTCACACCAATCTGCAAGGCTAGAAAGTGTTACTAACCCCACAGCATGGGGTTCCTGAGACATGGGCTACTATTTTTCTGCTGGTTCTCTCTCAGTTTGGGAGCATAGAGCTTGATTCTCCCCAAGTCAATGACCATGTATTAAAAAAAAAAAAAAAGACTTCTCCAGGGAACATATGGAAGGAAATAAAACAATTGGCTTGCAAATGGGAGGTAATTGGTATGTTAATTAAAGTCGACTTTACCTCTCCTAATATTAACCTTCTGTTTTTCTCCACTGTTTCAGGTAGGGGAAAAGAATTTATTCTTTAGTATTCTCAAGAATGAGATTGGATAATAGACACAAATGAAGTCCAAACCTAGTACAAAAAAACATATGAGAAGATATGTCTCCCGGCTGCTTTCTTAATACAGCATAAGGAGGACGAGATAGTTATCTGAGCAGTCACTCCACAGCTCAGACTTCAAATTATAGTAATTATGACAATTTGTGCCAATAGCCATGAGGTGGGGTTTTTTGATGTGGTTAAAAATAACATCTGTAAAAATCCAATAAAAAAATTACATTTTGCTAATTTTCTGATAAGATAATGTTTAACTGTACTGTGTGCCTTCTACTGCCGTTTTCAATTAGAGTATTTCCTTCTGGGCTTTTACCATCTCGTCTCACGGATCCGATTCCATCCTGAGCAGTTCATTTGTTTTAACTTTCTTAATTAATTGTTTTGTGTAGGTTTTGCCTTTCAACTGATATCAATCTCCCAGACTTATTAACGTGCTGATTGCTAATGTGAGATACAAAGCACAACTGAGTTAAATTGTTCTTTCTGTCATATTAAACAGAGTTCCCATATTAGCCTGCTAAACAAAATAATTGTAGATAATTTAGAGGGTAACAAATGACAACAGTCCTGTACCTGGGAGAGTAGAAAAAAGTTTGTTTGCAGCTTCTCTGTGCTATCTTTGGGTACAATTCTGAAACCACATGCACAGGCAGAGTAAGAAAAAATAATTAACTGCCAAGAAATTGTAGGAGAGCTTGTGGGGAACAATTGCTTTTCCCACACAGTGAAGTTTCTTACCTTGTCTGAGGAATATGGGGGGCAAGAAGTAGGCTATCAGACACAGCTGATAGGTTTCATCCTGTATTTTTAGGGAAATTTCTCTTTTGTGTGAATTAGTCCAATTTATATTCCTCAGTAAAACAAGGAAGATATGAATTTGAGAAAGCATGGCATTATATCCTTTACACGATCCTCACGTACATCTACTCCATGTAGTTGACTAAAAGGACATATCATTTGGAGTCATGATTGTAAATTCTGATGTAGTTTAATTGGTGTATGACAAGGAACACACATCTCTGGGGATAAGGGCTATCCTTGAAGCTGTCACATTGATGACTTGGTACAAGTTCAGTTGTACACACAATTGCTTCTCAGAAAAGGCACTAATTCCTAGACTAGTTTAAAATCACTTGAGGTTATGACCAGAGCCCACATAGCCGGGAATTTGTTGTTCGTGCTTTAGTGTCACTACTCTGCCTGACCAAGGTGAGGTCTTGTTATGCTATATATCGCACAAATGATTTCTGAACATGGTCAGCGATCGCATAACTACTCCTGGAGATTTTACCTCTGGCTTTGGTGAGAGCCGACAGAGGCTTGTGTGCCGTTGACAATCTCCTTTTCATAAACACCACAGTAAATGATAGTATAAAGAAAGAGAGACACATAAAACTTCAGGTGTGTTCTCTTAAGGTTTTAAAAGAGGTAGGGACTAGAAGAGCTCTTCGGGCAATCACAGTCTTCAGGATGCACTTTTGACAGGTGACTCTGAGGTGCATATTTCAAAATTTATTGAGCAAATTATTCTCAGTTCACAGGGTGAATAAAATTGTTTACATCATAAGATCAGCACACTCATCATAATTGAGATTTACCTGGGATTTGGAGACATATTTTGATTTTTGAGGTACCAGTCTGAATGCATGATAAAACTTGGGTGTTGTGAAACTGTAAATCCTGAAATAAATGAAAAGACTTTTTCTGAATTTTGCTTGTTTGAATGCTACACAAGTGATTTGCCGCTCGGCAATGTATTCTTCTGTATTTGTTGATGCTCCCTCATACTTCTGACAAGTGTTCCTGATTTCTTCTTCAGGCCCTGCTGAACTTTGTCTGCACCTGGTTTTCTGCCTTTTTTCAGCTAGGGAATCTCAACCTGCTCTACTACTTGTAGCCTCCCCTTCCCATATCTATGCTGTTTTTTCTCTAGATTGTTATGATCTATATTGCTGTGCATGTCACTGTTCTTGAAGTGGGACACCATTATGCCAGTACTGCTTTAAAAGAATCGCCTTTTATACTTGTAACCCTAGCACATGTATTGCAAGACATTGTGACATATCCAAGACAATACGTATTTTTCTGGAGGTTTTGTCTGTTAGAGCTGGTACAACCCCAGCCAGACACTTCAGCACAGCATTTTGAGCACTGCTGTGTATGGTGGCTATGGAGGTGGTTGCTGTCTTCTTATTTGATGCAAATCTGGCTAACGTCAGTGTATGCAGCCTCCAAGGTGCAGCACGCCTTGGTGCTTAGGCTGCTGAAGGGAGCTCACAAGATGGTACATTGCGCCAATTTGACTACAGACTGAGTCAGGGCAGCTGCAAAACGTGCAGTGACTGTGAATCAGGTAGCAAAGATTTTCCTACCTTAAGCTAGCTCCCTCCCATCCCTTGCAGTGAGGGTTTCCTCTGTGTTTGAAGCCATGTGAAAGCTGTAGACTGGCCTCACTAAAAACTATACAGAGTAATTTCCTCTTTTGTTGTTGCAACAGAAATCCCTGTGAGGTTTCCCTAGCACTGTAGGCCTCTCTTATTTGAGAGCAGTCAGGTTTATGAAGTAAGCAGCAGCATCTTGGAGCTGAATCTACCTTATGCATGGACAAAAGTTGGCCATTGTCAGCACAGAGTTTCTCTGAGCTTGCTGGCTTTTTATACACAAGCCCATATGTGCTGACACAAATTTTTCAGCTCTGGTACTAAGTTGCTCACAGAATAAGAATAATATAAAAATGTGAAGAATTTTCGTGATTTAAATTTTGCAGAAAACTAAAGTAGAATGAACTTTGGCTCCTGTTCAGATGCAATCTAGACATGAATTAACAGGTGCTTCAAACTTAAATTAGACGAGTCAACCATTGAATGTAGTTCAGCAGCACACCAAAATAAATGCAGATGACATTTCTGACATATTTCATTGTTTCTATAATCTAAGTAACACAAAAGGTGTAAGTTACAGCACAATACTTCATTGCATTCCTCTTTGAAACACTGTCCATGAATATATTTAGACTGGAAATTAGAAGATTTGTTACATCAAAGTGAGAAATATACAATGTTGCTGTGACTGCATTGGCCTGCAGCTGCCCATACTAAACTGGAACTTATGATCCAGTTCCACTCCAGGCTAATGTTCCTTGGTACACGGGGCTAGGTTATTTTAAAAAAATGTCGACACCAAATGTTTTTGGCTTCCTGATGTACCACTTTCATTCTGGAATCATCAGAGTGTATAAAAAATTATTAGAAACTTCAATGAAGTTTTTAAAACCTAATTTTAAAAAGTTGATTTGTGGTCTAAGAAAATGTGAGTGCTGGTGATAGACTCCTTTACTTGACACAGAAGGGATGTTCAAATATATTTAAAACCCCAGACATGCTTTCCTCAACAACAACAAAAAAAAAAGTGTATGTGTGGAGGAACTGGGGTATTCTCCAGTGCAGCCCATCCAGCTGAAAGACATAAGATCTGTGATGCATTTACTGCTTAGACTGCGAGTTTTCTCTGCCTTCTCCACTGAAAGAATACCTAATGTATTAATTCATGTACTGCCCACGTCAGATCTAGCAAAACGTCTGTGGCTTGATGTCATTGGGCAAACTGTTTTCTAATGCTGCTGCCCTCTTCAGTGCTGTTTGAAATCTGAGATGCTAAGTGGATAGGATACTTACTGGAGAACAAGACTGGGCCATAAGCTGCCCTTACTGGCAGACTGCCTCTGTTCCTCATGGAAAGGTCTCTTACACAGTTGATACTCTCAAGATAACAGTAGCGCTAGATATATGCAATATCACAGGCTCAGCAGTGCCAGTAAAGCATGAAAGTCAAGCTGAAAATGCAAGAAAAATAAGTGTATTTAAATATGGTGGACTACAAGAAACATATATGTAACAGATAATCTAAGATCTCAATGACTTATGGTTTTAGAGTGTAATTTTAAGGATGAACTGTTCCTAAACAATTTTTCCAGCGTATTAAGCGCTAACAGCATCAGGCATGCATGTCTTGTTCCACTCTTTCTTTTTTTTTTTTCCTTGAATAAACAAGTTGAATGTGGCCAATACAAGAAAAAGAGCCCACTCTCTACTTATGCGCGCACATTCCTTTGTCCTCTTTCCAATATCCCCCAGTAATGACAGAGTGCAGGATCATGTTCTGCTCTAATGTCTTTCTTGTAAGATTCGGAGGGTAGTGCCATCGTGACCTTCGGGAGCATTTTTTTCCATTTGGAAGGAGGCGGGGAAGAGAGCATTGAATTTGAGATTGATTTTCTTCCTTTTAGCATGTGGAAATTCAAAGCAAACTCCTTGATTCATCAACAATGACTGCATCTCCAGCCTTAGAGAATGCAAAGGCATCAGCAGGAGCAGACTGATGAAGTTAATACCCTCGGACTGCATTGTGAATGTGACCAGAGTCCAGTATGTTGTATGCTATTGAAAAATGCTGATGTTGCTCCTTGCAGGGACTGGTCACGGTTTTAACCAGACAATTTTTGTCTGAGGATTAAAGGAAATGGGGAGCTCAAGCAGTTCTAGACATAACAGTATGTCTACAATTTCTTGGTGGGGCCCTTACAGACTCTGTATACATGGAGTGTGTTTTGGAGGCTTCTGAGGAATGCATCCAGCTAAAGGCCAAAAAGAAGGTTCAAAATATCCATGGAGGTTTTAAAGAAGATGGTTTTACCTGTTTCTCTTCTCTGTAAAGGGCTGGTCTATTCATCTGAAGTTCTAGGAGGTGTTGGAGGTGAACAGCTGTTCAGTGTAAGCTTTATTTTCGGTGAAGAGCAGATTGAGTATTTGAGTAGGAAGTCTTTTGAAGAGCTTCAGTTCTTCAGCAGGAAGCCCTGGGAAATTGCATGGGATCCAGGCCATGGGGTCCTTTGAATCCTTGGATGTTCTTTACTTGCCATCTTTGAATTTGAGCTGGCCAATCCCTTTTGTCTGGGCTTCAGATTTAGCCCTGCTGATCCAGCAGAAAAGGATTGCGCAACTAAAATATCAGCAAGACTTGACAATACCTGACTTTCTTCAGGTTTTGGAGAAGCAACAACTGAGTGCACTACTCATTTCTGAGAGGTGGCACTTCTCCAACAAAGCGGAGTTGCATGGCCATCATCAAGGGAGGAAGATGTGATGCTCCTGTACATGCTTCCTCTAGATAAAATGTTGTTGTCTTTCACCGTTTAATTTTTGCAAAGGGAAAAGTTTCTCCATGGTATACCTGCTACAAATGGACCTTTTGGCTCTGCGGGAACACGTAAACTCTATGGTAAACTACTAGCAGGAGATCAAATCTGATCAAAGTATGTGCTTATTGTGAAACAGGCATCCACAACTGAAGAGGTGCTATGCTGTGAAATGTTTTGGCCATCAGGAACTTTAAATGCTGAAGTTTATACTTGGGAATAAACATCCAGCCAGATTATCATGCATGTTTTCTGTTGAGAGACTGCTGTGCTGTACATATAAAACATTGAGAACTTCCAGTTGCTCTTCCCATTCCTTTTGTGCTGTTGTCAGTTGGGTGCAGCTAGTTGTTTGTACTGTAGAAATAAACCCATATACATTAGTGAGGGCACAAGTAAATAGTACTCTGCACCAGTGGACATTTGAAGGTATTAATTTACTTCCTTTAATAGTCTTTATGAACTTTAAGAAAATAAACCTGTGCTAGGGGACATAAACTAGGGAAATGTCAGGTTTAAGTGTGTTGTTTTTTTTTTTTATTTGACCATGTCTTTACTTGTCTAGTTATGATGTCATAGTTTTGCACAATGTAGTGAAGGTTCCTCTTTCAGTGCATGCTGAAGTTTCACGGTAACAAGTACATGCATTTGGTTATTGCACAGATTTGTTTGTGTATATTTTAGTTCTGAAAGATAAAACTACAAAACTGACAGAGGGAAATACATGTGGTCCTCTTAAAATTTGTGTTAGGTTTTAGTTTAGGTGCATTTGAAAATCAATAAATGAAGTTGGTCCTATTCTGATCACTGGTTTGAGTACAGTCATAAGGATCTGTAGATCTTTTTTGTATTAGAATAATAGCAAGTATCCAGAAAACATCTGTGTGAGTATGGGTTAATGGTGTGGTGGAATTCAGGTTGCTGGTAAAAGGGATTATTTTATCAATAAGATCAAGCTTTGTTACAGTTGTGACTGATGTAACTCAAAAGGCTATTTAGCACCCCATGTTGCTGTATCCATTCTACTATAAAAATTATTTCGCCTTGCTATCAGTGAATTACAGCTATTTGAGTTTAGCCCTAGAAAGACTCCTCTATTGTGCCTTGTATTGGTCATGGGAGCTCTTTAAACTGTGCTGTTTAGTTGTTAGACATAGGATCCGAACTTATCCCAAGTTATTCTAATCTAAGGAACAGATTAACTGCTTGCTTATCTCCCTTATATCTATCTATCTGCAACGGGAAAAGAATGCATTTTGCTGTGTGTCTGCATACAAATGTAGGAAAAATTCTATTCAATATATTAATCCAATTCATATTTCTTTATGGTTTATCTTTGATCCTGGAGTGCAGTTCTGGAAATGGAGCATGTGCCAGTACTTCCAAGTACGTGTTTGCAGTCATTTCCTATTGTCCAGTCAATAGTGTATGCCAAAGATGAAAATAAAAGGTTTGCAGTAGACTCTCCAGAGGCTTTGGACTGTTGTCATATAAAATAGATCTTGAGCTTCTTGAAGAATTTGAATTACTTGTTACTTAAATTGAAATAACTACTTTGCTTAGCAATTAATTGTATAAGACTCTTTAACAGAACTCAAGTGATATCACTTAGATATATAGCCAGCATAAAGCTTTCTGGGTTATCTGTTTTTATTTCCATTGAATTTAGGCCATGTAAATGTTACTTCTTTAAATCAAGCTGTTATACATGGAAAATCTGCAGTTCAGAATTATCCTTTGTACGGATAATCTTCTTATGAAATGATGATAATTTATTAAGTAGTTCATATATAAAATAATTGACCTTACTTCAAAGCACTATGTAAGGCCAATTAAACTGGAAACAATTGAAACAACAGTGAAGCAGTGTTTTTCACATTTGTGAGTCTGCTTTTGAGAATATGCAGACTTGTGTGCCTTGAAATAAATGACAGTGAAGGTACCTTATAAGGTTTTGTAATAGTCAGGAACCACAACTGGCTTTGTGATATTCCTCTGTAATCTGTGCTGAAAAACCGTGTATCATGTAACAGCCTATATTGCTCTTTGCATGTTGAAAAAGAATATGTTTTTAGAAAGCTTGAGAAAACTTTGAAAAAATATTAATATGTTTTTCAAAATCCTCCACTTGCAGAGTCACGTGCCTTGCTTGCTGTAGCCTAAATGAGGAAATCTTGGGGTTTGTTCGTTTAAACTGTCTGTAAGGAACTTAGATTAGCTAATGCAGATGTGAAAATATCATAGATTTAAATCTTAGCATCCCACCATCTGCCAGGTCTAGAATCCAAGTCTGTGGTCCCACTGAAAGAAGGAATTTTCCATTCCTGGTACCATATTGTTCCAATGTCTTGCCCTTTAGTGATATTCCTCTAAATGAAGAAATTGTTTCTGAACTGGATTCTAAAGACTGCTGGGAAATATGCTATAGGTAAGTTCAATATGTTTGGAAGGAACACCTGTCTCCCACCACCACCATTTCTGAAGCATTTTTTGGTTTTGCTTTTTAGCATCGCTCTGTTGGGGAAGACTTTCAGGAGCTTGTCATGCTAACAGTAGTCTTGGGACGTAAATGAGTGAACAGAGGGCAGAAAAGACAGTCAAAGATGTAACACAAAGGTTCCACAAAGTGTCATATACATCTGCAGCTTAACTGAGATGGATTATCGTATTTGCACAAAGTATTTACTGTATCTAATATACTAATTGTGTGCTGGTATACAGTTGATTCCTGCAGTTAATGTTGTTATTTATTCTTCCGGTTATGCTTATTGAACTTAATGCCACATGTCAGACAACGCACATCTTAAAATCAGATGTCAAGTCATTGCATACAAATCACATAGGAAGGTGTCTGTATTTTGGGCAAAGTAGGCATGAAATCTCCATGATCTGATACTCTTATCCACAAACAGATGTGATCCATGTTCTTCCTTTTGCACATTGAGATTTGATTAACTGCTTCTATGTCAATTTTTTCTTTGAAAGTTTGAAATTTTGGAGAAAAGATTTGTTTAGCATTTTAGGTCCAGGTGTCCAAACTCAGGCTCAAAGTCTAAAGGTTCATGAATCTCTTGACTCATATGACTATTTAGGTCTTAACTATGGTGATCTTATGTTCACTTTATTTAGAAATCTGTTTCTTTACTACGTGAAGACTTCTTCAGTGTGAATTTTTTAAAACACTAGATAAGGTTAAGCTACTCATTTTGTTTCCAAATGTGAGCTTTACTAAAATGAAGTGATATGATTGTTATAAAAGAAAAAAAAAATTTGGTCTTTTGGTCATCCATGTCCAAGATGCGATGCCCCAGTCTGGTCAGCATCAGCCCCATTCTGCTCTAATTGAAGTCAGCGATTGCTTTCTTTGGGTGAAATATTAGGCCAATACTAGTGTTTTTAAAGTCTTATCCTTTAATCTTGTTCTTTCCTTAGCTTTTAATATATGATTTTGCATTTCATAAAGGCTTGTTTCTGAGGGCAAATGTCAGGTAGCATGAGGATTATCTTGTTTTGCTTTGCTGAAATGTGCTCAGAAAGCTAGAGTTATCAGATTAGTGATCGTTGCTGCAATTAATACCGTGTAGTGCATCTATCATCAGCCTGTAGAAAGCCTGATGCTGTGGACAGAGATACTTTTCCAGGTCTGGCGCTGTGAGGAAAAGAGCTTTTCATTTGCAACTGCTCCTCCCTCTGGCAGAAGTCGTGGGGTGATTCTGTACATCATCCCTGAGACACTTCCTCCAGACTGAGCTGGGTTGGCGGAGGCCGGTCCAGCAGATCTCTGCTTGTCTGAAGACTGCTGAGTGGAAGTGCTCCTGTGTGCTGCAGCACTGGTTTGTCTGCAGGGATGGCAGCCCTAGCAGGGGCAATGACAAAGACCTAGAGGCAAACTGGTCACTGAAAATCTTCTCCACAGTTACTGCTGTTTGCAGAGCCCTCAGCTGTATATACCTAGAGGCGTTTTCTTTCCATGGAGTCTGATGCAAAATCAACACCAGCACTTCTGAAGTATGCTAAAAGCGTTCACTGGAGAGCTAGGAATATGTTCATTTATCACCAGAACTAAATGCACTTTGTTGGCACTAGGTGTAATCAAGCTGACCTCTTTCACCTTTAAGAAAACCAAAATGCTCCTCTATGGAACTATTTTCTCTTCTTTCATCCCCAGTCTTTTCCATGTAGCACAAAAAGGGAGTCATCAGGCCCCCACAGCAGTAGTTACCACATAACTGGTATGGTTGCGTCATGCAAAGACTGAAGAGGTATGGAACTAAATCAACAAATTCTGATTTGTTGGTTCAACTGGGTACAAACTAGCTCAGGAAAAACCAAGTTGGAAATGGAGAGCAAATATATGGTGAGAGGCAAGCCACAGCTTGCAGTAAAGAAAATGTTTGCAGAAAATGCCAGCATTACAGGTTTATCTAAGGTGTGGTCTAGCTTAAGCTGCAGTAATTACCCAGGGTACCATTGCTGTGGCTGGGAAATGAAGTGCTTTATAAACTTAACCCATTCACGTCTCCTGACACTAACCACAGTGTCATACCTAGGACAAGCCATGGTTTTTCTAGTGCAACTGAAAATTCCTGAATAAGATCTCATCCTTCTTCATTTATCTGTCAAGAGAGCTTTGAGGCTTTGCATTCTCACATCACTTCATAGCGTTACAAACTAGCAAACAGAACAAGAAGCTCTCTTCTATTACTACATATAGGTGTTAGTGATTCCATCAACTGTAGGCAAAGCAGTAAAATGAGAGGAAACCTTTGAAAATACAGAAGACCTGTGGGGAAAAACATTCGCTAGATAGTTATACATGGGGTTGGGAACACCTACAAACAAATAATACTAGGTAAGTAAGGGAAACCAATTTAAACTTGATAAATGTTGGATGGAAACGTCTATTTGTTGAATTATCAGTGGGTAGAAATACTGCTGTGTTCATGAGAGCTGCAGAGAGCTTGCCTTGTTTGTTCCGTTTTGAAGAAACGGAAGACTATCCAGGAGGATGGCAGAATATTTAAGAAAAGATAGTTTGTTTATGAGGAAAGAACTCAAAAACCCTATGCAGGTGGAGTTTGGCCAAAAAGGGCTTTTAAGCATTTGAAGATTCAAACTGTGAGTATGATAGATTGTCTGTTATGGATAAATTCCCAGGAATTGGCTGAAAAGGAGGACACTAAAATTTGTTCCAAACTCTTTCATTCACTGATGTACAGAGAAACGGCTTTCAAAGAAAAGATCAAGAGTTCACCTAATTTAATGTCCTTTATACATGCTTGCAAAGGATGTAATGTGGGACCAATAACTTCCATTTTAGTCAAAACATTGTGCATGATGTTTTGACCTGTAATATCAGAAATGAGTCGGCCTCTTCCCATGCTGACATGTTCCAATGTTTAATCTTGAATAGCTCTTGTGGTTGGCTACTCTAACCATGGTTAATAATCCTGCCTGGTTAGAACTGGTATCTTTAGTCTAATTCAGATTTGTTTGGTTTTGACTTCCAGGGAATTAACCAGGAGCTATCAGTTGGAGTTGTGGGGGGGATCATTTTTTCTTGGCTTGCCAAAAACTGTAATTTTTAGTACGTGCTCTGGTTTGCCAGAATGAAGCCCAACTACCCACCAGCTCTTGCATCTTCTGTTTTTTGGGAATCTTTGTAGAGAAGAAGTCTGTTCTGGCATGTTTTCACGTGTGCTACATTTTTTTTTAAAATGTCTTCGAAAGATGCTTGGCAACAAGAGCTGAGACTGTCATTACTGTGAAGAACAGTAAAATAAAAGAACAGCTGGTGTGTTTAGTGCTCTGGGAGCTGTCACTCTTAGGATTTCCCCTCCAAAAGTAAAATCAAACTATGTATTTGTTTCTTTCATCAAGTATAATAAATTATAAGAAGCTGAGAAAAAACCCAAGCCAAATCCTGCAAAAAATCAATTGAGCGCTGACAAATGCCCACTGGCCAAGTACATTCCTGGCATATGGGAAAGGAAAGAAAGTGGTAGGGTAATCTTCATTAAGTTTATTACCCTAAATTGCCTAAAGTCTTGTCCTGAGTTTGCATAGCCAGTTCTTAGTGACCTCACCGCCAGGTACATAACAACTGGTCAGAAGCAGTGTATCAGCCTAAGGGCAAGCTGTATGGCATGCAGGAGTATCAAAAACAAATATTAAAGCTATAGGCCCTGGAAGCTGGCTTGGCACTCCAGCTGCACTAACTGGTCCTGAGGAGAAGAGTATAACGATTTGGACAAAACCTCATGTGTTGTCTTGTGTGACACGGACTTACCTTTCCTCCCCTGCCAGTGGGAGGGCAATGTTTCTTCTCTGGCTTTCCTGGTTCAATCCCCCAGGCTGTGTCACTTGTTCCTTGCAGGCTTTTCTCAGAACGCTATTCGTTTACCTATTTATTTACTTTAAGAATCTGCTCTATATTTGCTCATTTCATTTTTTATCTTGATTAAATATCTTTCTAGGTTTGGTTTTCACAGCCCCATGTTTTCCTATGTAGAAAGCTATGGACGGAGATGTTTGCATAATAAAGGACTGCAGAATCACAGTGTTCACGCTAAGCCTGGTTCATGCAAATCTCTCCCTGACATCAGTGTACTTGAGATCAGTCACATGTCTTATTTTTCAAGTATTCCCTATACAGAACTATGATTACTTCTTCCTTTGAGTCCTCTTTCTAGCTGATAATGTCCCTGTCATCCCTAGTGGCTTCTCATAGTGAAAACATTTGTGCGGTGTTTGTAAAAGCTGCGAGCAAGTATTTCCTTGTGCTAATTTATTTGTTCTGACTTACTACAAAGAATATATGAGGGCAATCTGAAAACCCTAGATTTAAGAGAAATACATTATGAACTAGTGTTTTGGGGGAATGAACAGTTTTCACTCTGACCAAAACGCTGGCGTGACTTTTTTTGGTAGTTTTCCATGCACGAAAAAAATCCACTTGGACTCATTTCTCTTGTCTCTCTGTGCCTCTCACTGCCTCTGTGTCTGTCTTGAACTTTTTCTTAAACATTTTTATTTGTTGTTCAAATATTTGCAGACCTTAGAAGAGCAGAAAAATGTCAAGCATTTTGAAAACATAGAAGGGCTTCTTAAACTCAATGAAAATTACTTAGATATTGCTTTAAAGTGCCCTGCTTAAATAAATTAGAGAGTTCTACAACTCTTAAATGCCCAATAGAGATGCAAGAGGCACCTAGAATAATAGACTAGGTCACACTTATATGAATCTCTCTTGAAGAACATAACAGTAATAAGATAAGCTGACTCTCCACTAAACCGCAAAAGCACAGATAATAATAAAGTACAGCTACCCTAGATGAATTTCTCTTAGAGGAAGTGACCAGGTGACAGACTGGAGCATGAAAAGGGAAAAAATTAAAATTATTTAACTTGAAAGAATCAATTTTTCTGAGTATGAGAACAAAATTTTACCAGCCTTACAGATAGCTCTTCAGAAGCAGAAAGGCTTTTTAAAGCATTTCCTCTGTATAGAAGCAATTTGTTGACTAGATATACACAGTAATATGAATTTAGTTGCTGCAGGTAGGAGCTAATAAAGTGCTGGTTTAGAGTGCTGGGCTTTTCTTTTCCTGTAACCTCTAAATCCCAGATTTAACCCCAGAGAAGGTCAGAATATTGTTGCAATGCCATTTTTGTCAACAGGCCCTGTGCAAATTGAGTTTGGTGGGTTTGTCAAGGTTATGTAACAGCAAACTTTTGGAAAAATTGGGTGCAATTGTCAGCCTTTGCTCTGAAAGGGCACAGGATTAAATGAGCATAAAAATTTAATTGTCCTCTCACCCTGAATAAGGCTGGGGGTTTCCATATTAGGGTCAGGCTGGCTAGTTGAGCAGCAATTTTTATCTGGCCCCTGAATAAATAGATGCATTCAGCCTTCTTGTGCCTTCAACCTTCATTAACACAGAAATTAATCACATAAATTAAACATATATATTTTGCTGGAAAAAGTCTTAACAAGCTGCATCCTCTATTGGATGAGAGAAAAGGATCAGGCATGTGTACATATTTAGCCTGACAATGCCAAGATTTCCAGAATATGTTTAGGTTTCTGTCCTTAATTTTCAAGGAGCAGATTGGCAGCTGGTGTAAATTGTCTACACTAATCAGTGGAGTAAGGCCAATATATACCATGTGGGAGTTGATTTGCAGTTTCCTTGAGGCTCTCAAATTCCCATTCTCAACATGTTTTCTTTCTTTAAACTTCACTGGTAGTTAGCTGTAATTCAGTTGCTTTCAGTGGAGGTATATGGGTGTGTAATTGGAATAACCAAGTAAAGAGCTGGGCCTTTAGATCTTCTGAAGACAAGTGTATTGCTGCGTTTCAGCAGTGAAATATAATGCACGTAAAATACGAAATTTGTGATACGTAAGGACATTTTACATTCATATGGTCTTTTCCATTGCATGTAATCCCATGCAGATTTACAAGTAGCTTAATGGCAGCAAACTGTGTCTGATTTTTGAAACGAATTATTTCTGCCATTGGGGCAGTTGGTCTGTAACATAAGTGATGTTAAGTAACAAAATAATCCCAGATAACCTGGGGACTTACTGGAGTTGAAGGGAAGCTGTTCATCTCAGTGTCCCACCATAAATGGCAGTGTGTTATGTGATAATGCTGACCATAAGCCCTTCAAACAAGGCAGGATTTGCTTAAGAGCAAATGCTTTGTATTTAAGGTTTATTTTTCTCATGTTTAAAATATGATATTACAGAGTAAAAGGAAATGGTAAAACCTCCATCACTCAAAGCCATGGGAATGTATCCTCTTGTTCACATATGCTCCATAGTTATTGAAAGTGTGATTCTCATTTTACCGAATAATCCAACACTTGGATGTCTTTAGAGGATAGCTTAGTCCTAGCCCAACGTTTTGATTTCCAAGTAATTGTAAAGAAGAATGTGCCACATCATACCTACCTTTTATTTGTGTGTCAGCGACAAATAAAGTGTTCAAAGGGCAATTACATATAGGCCAAATTGTGTGTGAGACACAGAGCTCCTTTAGATAACTTAAGTGCCTCTCATGAAAGATGTGTAATGAATTTGGTGGGTCTGTATTATGCATTTAGGACCACCGTGCCGCACTGATGCACATCTTAGTGAAAGTTAATTGTTTGTTTTATGGCTGCCAGATCCTGCCAGTTCCTTGCTACCATCCTGCTCTTTTGCTCTGTGATGCACAACTGGGGAGCAACAGGGATTCAGGGAGCTCTGGTGCTGTGGGTCTCCCACTGTTTTACGGAGCAGGAGATGCTGAACAGTCCTCTGAAATGCCTCCAGCACTGGGGTGAATTTCACTCACTGTCAGCATTTCCGAAATCTGGCATTCAATTTCAGAAGAGCTGGCAGCTTTCTACCTTAAACGGGCTGGGAATTAGACATTTTTTGCTATGGAAAAGTAGTCAGGGTTTTAAAATAGCCTACATGATGAATCAGAATGAAATGTTAGGAAAAAAAACAAAGCCTTACTTTTTACATGTGTACTTGCGTATGTGAGTGGGTGGCTGGGAGTTACTTGGAGAATCCAGTTTTTAGGAAAGCAAAAACAAAAGAGGATGCTTTTGACATCTTAGCTGGCTTTCTGGAAGCCCCTGTACCATTTTAAATTTTGCAAAGCTGGAGAGGGGGAAAGAGGCAAGGAAGCAGAAAGATACCTGGTTAACAGGTGGCTCACGGACTGGTGCCATCGGTCAAATTTTGGCTTCTTTGATCAGGGGGAGGTGTACACAGCACCGGGCCTGCTGGCGACAGGTGGAACTCAGCTATCTCAAAGGGGAAAAAGGATTCTTGGCCACGAGCTGGCGGGGCTCATAAAGAGGGCTTTAAACTAGGTTCGAAGGGGGAAGGAGACATCGCCCAGCTCACTAGGGATGAGCCTAGGCTTGGCGTGCCAGGGTCAGGGGTGAGATTGACAGCCCAGCTCAAGTGTGTCTACACCAATGCACGTAGCATGGGCAA
>Ga0065711_1026692_pt1 | contig 62242 bp, 38 predicted proteins | sample Hoacrofraction12_FD_59098 | JGI IMG/M metagenome (GOLD analysis project Ga0065711, IMG submission 59098) | Hoatzin crop microbial communities from Cojedes, Venezuela - Epithelial fraction 12 v2 (version 2) | ecosystem: Host-associated > Birds > Digestive system > Esophagus > Crop | place... | reverse complement strand
GGGGGGGGGGGGTTATAATTATTCTTGTGTGGGAAAAATTTCATTTCATACATGAACAACAAAACAATAGGTAACAGAATTATTGATCCTAAACACAAAAACAGTTGGCCTCAGGTTACTCAGTTTTTACATAAGCAAGTCCTGTTTTCCAGTTACAGTTCATCAAAGGTCTTTGGTTCATGGAAGTTTAAATTCTTCAGTTGGTGTAGAGGTCCATTTATCTTGGTCAGGCTTCAGTGCTTATTTTACCTGCGTGTAATGAAGCCAGGAATTAATTCCCTCTACCTTGACCACAGTATAAGTCTTTAATAACACGGTATAGTGTCCTTTCCTCTTCTCTTTCAATGGTTCATCTTTCCAGGTTTGTATATAAACAGAGCCCCCTGGTTCAAATGGGTGAACTGGTGCATCCAAGGGAAGAGAAACCTTTTAATTTAAGTACCTATGTAGTGAAGACAAAGTCTGTGAAAGAGAAATCAAGTATTTTTTTAATTGCCGCCTGTTCTTTTATATGTATTTGGTCTCCCTTAATGCTTTAAAGATTTGTACGATATGCTTTCTCCTATATGATCTCAAAGGGACTTAGTCCTTCCTTGACCCTAGGGGTTATTCAAATTCACAAAAGAGCTAAGGGTAAGGCTTCTGTCCACTTAAGGTGTGCTCCCTGACAAAGTTTAAAGACTCGTCTCTTGAGAGCCTGATTCATTCTTTCTGCTTTTCCACTAGATTGTGGCCTCCAGGGGATAGGTAGATCTCTCTCAAGTTGGAGAAACCTCGACACTCCCTGAACTACTTCTGAAATACAATGAGGTCTATTGTCAGAGGATATACCTCGATCCCAAACCTGGGGATAATTTGTTTTAATAATATTTCAACAACTTCCCTAGCCCTATTGTTGTGACAAGGGAAAGCTTCAGACCACCCAGAAAATGTATCTACTAGAACAAGTAGATATTTGTATTGTCTGCATTTTGGTAACTCTTAGAAATCTATTTGGCAGTACTCCCCAGGGGCTATTCCCCTTTTTACTTCACCCATTTGTGGCTTTCTTTGGATCTTATGGTTATTCGCACAGTGAATCTGGCATTTCCTTACTATTGTGTCCACACCTGATTGCATTTTTGGCCCTATAGCGTATTGTCTGATGTTTGTTACTACTGCATCTGCCCCCATATGAGTTTCTTCATGAGTCTTTTTATTAATTTCTTCATTAGTGGGGTTGTGACTATTATTTCTCGAGTAGCAGTTGTCCACCATCCATCCTTGGTTTTGGTGCTGTTTAGAAGTTTTTCTAATTCACTGTCCTTTTCCGAATATGTTGGAGGCTCCAGTAAAATTCTTCCAGTTGGAGTTAAAGCCCCCACCAAAGACTCTGTCAAAACTGCCCTTTTTGCTGTCTCGTCAGCTTTCTGATTTCCACTAATGATATCTTTTTGTCCTTTCTGTCTTTCTGATTGTCTTTACAGTGCATTACAGGCACTTCCTTTGGCTTGAGAATGGCCTGTAATAAATTTAAATTGCTTTCCCATGTTTAATTGGAGTTCCTTGGGAGGATAACAGTCCTCTTTCTTTCCATAAGTCTCCATGGGCATATATCACTCCGAAGGCATATTTTGAGTCTGTATGTATGTTTACTCTCATATTTTCAGACAATTCCAGCGCTCTGGTTAGTGCAACAATTTCAGCTTTCTGTGCCGATGTATTAACAGGTAATGGTTTAGCCTCTAATTCTTTACTCAACATCACTACAGCATATCCAGGTTTTCATTCTCCATTACCCACAAAGCTGCTACCACAAGTGAACAACTCCCAGTCTGGCTTTTCCAAAGGTGTGTCTTTCAAATCTGGTTGGCTGGAATACACCTGTTCTATAACCTGTAAACAGCCAAGTTATAGTTCTAATTTTCTTTCACCCTGTGAAATGTCAAAACCCAGGTACTCCACAGTTGTTTGCACAATCTGAGCTTTCTTTTGTGATACTCTGTATCCAGCAAGTCCCAAGAAATTCAACAGATCGATGGTGGCTCTTTTGCATTCTTGTTTTGAAGTTGTCCTTATTAATATATTATTCACATACTGTAGCAAAGTAACAGAAGGATGCTTACCTTGCCAGTTTTCCAATTCTTTTGCAAGTATGTTACCAGACAAGGTAGGGCTGTTCTTAAATCCCTGGGGTAGCACGGTGCAGCAGAGTTGGACTTTCCCATTCGAACGCGAACAATTTCTGGCTTTCTTCTTCCAGAGGTGTACAAAAGAAAGCACCCTTCAGGTCCAGTACTATAAAATAAACATTATTCTCAGATACTGATGATAATAAAGGATATAGATTAGGAACTACTGGATGCACATCAACTTATTTCCCATTAATTTCTCTTAAATACTTTACTAACTGATACTCCTGCGTCCGGGGCTTTCTGACTGGAAAAATCAGAGCATTATATTCAGGTCGACATTCTGTTAATATGTCATACTGAGTAAAGTCATTTATCAACAGCTCCAAACCTATTCTGGCTTCCAATTTAATAGGATACTGTCTCTTTCTTACCGGTTGTGCTCCGAGTTTCAATTCAGTTTTCACCGGTACAGCATTTTTCACTCTTCCCGGTCTCTTGGTTGCCCATACTGTAGGTATCACAGCATCCAGGATCCCCTCAAGGACGTTGATATCCTCCTATTATTTTGTCGTCAATAAGCAAAATTGTGTTTTCTAGGCATTTTCTTTTGGTAGACGTAACTGTATTGATTTATCAGAAAAGGTTATTTATGCTCTTGATTTACAGAGTAAACATAGCCTTAAAAGAGGAATGGGGGAGGGTGCCATATAGAGAAACTCATGAGATACCGCTTTACCTCCAATTTTACATTCCATCAGTTTCAGAAATGGTTTCAAAGCTCACTTTCCCGTGACCCCAACAACAGGCATATACATATTGCTTAAAGATCCCTTGCAACTACTCACTACAGAATGAGTGGCCCCCTGTGTCTATCAGAAAATCTATAATTTCATTCTCTGAACTGGAACCAGAGGATCAGCTGGGGAATTTTATTGTTCTCCCCTGGTCCCCATCAATCCGAATCTGAAATTCCTAATATTGTCAGATCAGCCTCCTGTATAGACGCCCCTTGGGTAATCAATTTCTTCTTTGGGCATTCGTTTTTCCAATGTCCTTCCTCCCTACAGGATACACACTGATTTTAATCCTAGTGGGTGATTTACAGCAAGCATAGGCCCAGGGTTCCAGCCCTGGCCTCTGCCTCTTGCCAAGTTCTCCACAATTGCCGTAGCTAGAATGGAGCCTGCAGCTTCCTATCTTTTAATTTCTCCCTTTGTTTTTCCTTTTCTCTGTTTCATCCCAATTAAACTATTTCTGTCAGTTGAGATATAGACATTCCTACTACTCCATCCACTTTTTTTGCAATTTCTTTCTCCTGCTCATCCCCTGCACAACATACAGATACTTGTGTTGTGTGTTGTGTTGGGTTTTTTTTTCTTTCCTCCCTGACACAAAAATGCCAAATTTATCCAGGAGGCGCTTTGTGGACACAAACTGCACAACTTTCCTACAAAAGGTCTAAACTGAAATAAAGTTCTGCTGCAAATCTTTAAAGACTAGCTCTGTTACTCTATACAGAGTACAAAAACCACAGACTATCAATTCCCTCCTTCTCAACAAATAGCAAGAGAACAAAACTGAAGTTTACTCTTAGGAGCAAATGAAAAACACCTGTCTAGTTCAGATTCTTTGAACCAGACCATAAAAGTAAAGACAGACTAATTATCAGATTACTGTGGCAGTGATGAACAGTAACTTACCCGATACACTCTTATCATGCTTTACCTTCCCTGGCTTAACTAAATCAAAACAGCTGAAGAGACAAAGTTAAAGCAATCTTAGAAGCAGACTCCCACTGCTCACATACATCTTTGCATAACTTTTCAATATATGGCATCAACACATCTTCTAATTTACACTTTTTCTGAACACTTGGATTTCTATACAAAGTAAACTGCAACAATGCATTTTCTGGCCATAGCACCCCATCACCCGATTCATAATTTGGCCACCATCGCATGTAATATCTTTTCATTTTACCGCATTTCTTTTGGATATCTGTTTTTTTATCATTAGGTTGTACTGTTTGGAAACTATTAGTCCTGATGTATGACTGAAGGATTAGAGCAAAGCTGAATGGCATCAAAAACGTGCTGTAAAGACTGTTATGTTCCTCCCATCAATCTTTAGCAACCCCGATGACCAGGCGGGAGTAAGTGAACTAAAGGAGCCAAGGCAGAGGCTGTGCCATGTTACAGTCCCAGCTGTTATTCACAGGGTCACTTGCCAGCCTTGATGGGAAGTCAGGGAAGCTGGAGGAGATTTATTTGTCAAATACCACCCATTTTCATCAGGGTAGTGTGATCCAGAAGTCAAAACTTTGAGAAACACTAGCCCAGCAAGCATGATGAGTGAACACAATAACAGGAAAAAAAAGGTTGAAGATACGCTTGAAGTTGCATAAAGTGAGTTAGACTGCAGTCCCCTGCCAACTCACTGTCACAGGGTAGTTCAGTAAAGAAATTTTCCTGGGATTATATTCTTTGGAAGATGAGAAAAGGAGCAATAAAATTTCTCAGGGATATTTTTTGCTGCTAGCACAACATCCCACCAGAATACTGGAAATAGAAAATCTGCTGTTTCTGCAAAGAGAGCTTCTCAGTAGCTGTGACTTTCTAAGCATGTATCTTTGCCCAAGATCTAGTTCTGGTTTAGCTTGAATTGAGAGGTGGGCCTCTCTGGTGCTAGTACTAAATGCACCGAGATCCATTTTCATCTGAGTCAGATACAGCTTCAGATGGCTCAGAAGTGTGGGTGCAATGCTGTGCATCACTTTTAGAGGAAATGAGCAGGTTTCAACAGGATTCTGAAGAAGAGATAACTCTTTAAAATGTGTCTTATTATTGTTCTAGTCTTCTCTCTTCTTCCTGACTCTTCCTTCAGGCTTCCTCTGGTGTTTGTAGTGTGTATTATTACCAACTTCTCCAATCCTGTTTTTGGCCTAAATTTACAGCAGCCTAAATTGAGTGACACCACTGAAATTTTTTAGGTTCGTATGATGTTGAGATGCAAATAGGAGCTTTCAGTTCACTTTAAAAACGACACTTAATTGACCCAACTGGGATTTTTCTGGTTTAGACTACTACCATCCAGGCAATTGAAAATTCACTTCCCCTGAAGCCATATATTTCTGCCTGGTAAACAGAATGATGCCTGAGTACAGCCAGCAAACAGTCTGACTGTGCAAACTATCCAACTCCTGCAGGCCTGGTTGTGGGAAATGCAAGCAGCAAGTCCTAAGGATCATTGCAAATAATGCACTTGGGCTGCTATTAGTTTATTCCAATAGTGTTTGCTCCTCTTTCCAGTCCTGCCTAAAAGGGAAAGACAATTAAAATTAGTGTATTAAAAGGTGAATTACTTTTTTTAACGCAAAGCGATGCTGGTGTATGTGACTCTCATAGAGGTGATATCCTGAGGCCATTCTCACATTACAGTAATTACATGCAGAAAATCCATCCCCAGCAGCACTCAGCAGGCTAAGTCTACCCATGAACTCGAGCTCAAATTTTAGCTCCTCCGTGGATTCCCCCTTCTCAATCCCACCCATGGGGTGAAACACTTCACAGCAATATCCAGTTTTAGCATCATGGAACAATTTGCCAAGCAGGGCTGTCTGCTTCCCCATGCTGAATGCTGCAGAGTCTAACTTCCAGGCACCAAGCTACTTTTGTGAATTTATCTTGTGAAAATAGTGTTTCCCCTCTCTTTAGAATGGCTAGAAGGAAAGGGTTGGTTAAGAATGGGCCTGTATACACCAAATGTCCTATTCCTGGCACCAGCAGCCACCTGCTCTCTGCATTGGGCAGCAGCCTGCCTTTTGGGGACAGAGATGTGCTTGGGCTGCCATGGAGGCTGTTCAAAGGAGACAGGTGGTGGCAAGGTGGAGTGATGGTGTATGTGGGCATGATGGCAAGATTGGGATGTAGCCTCTGAAGTGAGTCCAAAGCCTAGGGTTGGGCCCTGTAGTCTAACAGCAGTCAGAGCACATGGTGGGATATGGAAATGGTCAAAGGGAAGAAAGGCATAACTGTTCTTATTATGCTAATCTTTTTTATTTTCTTAAAATAATTTCCTGGAGTTATCTTGTTCTTAGAGTATATATTTTTTGCAACAATATCCTCCTCCCTTAAAACTCAAATGATTCATCTCAGATATTTGTGGGAGGTCTTAGACTGATTTCAATGCGTTTTTTTGTAGTCATCATCTTTATTATGAAAATCTCTGTCCTGAGATGTTATGCACCCAAGTGGCAGCAAAACTGCTGTGCAATTCAGTGGATTATACTGCAACTCACTAATGTGCTTGAAATAATGAGGTTGCTGTGTTCAGTGGGGTGTGATGAAAAATAGAAGCTACTGCTGGGAGCTCAGATTTGATTTAAAATCCTGGCAGAAACAGTTCCCTATTAAAATGCCACTGCAGATTGCTATGTTTGAATGTTCTTTAGCTTCCATTTCATGCTCGATAATGAAGAGGGTAGAAGAGATTTTTTTCTTACCTTCTGCCCAGTGCATATAACAGTATGTTAAGTTGAGGCCTTGCACCCTTCTGGTGCCATTGGATGTAAATGTTGGTTTATATTAGACTAAACACAGAGAGAAATGGTGGCTGTGCTGGAATCAGTGGGAGATCTGAGCTTTGGGTTCAGTAGCACTGATCTTTCCCTAAGTGTCATGGTTTTCAGGTCTAACCTTCTTCCAGGCAGCCTTTACACCTTTTGTCAAATGGGATGAGAAGAAGGAGCTGAGTTGATCCCTTCCCACTCCTTGCTTATCTGGAAGTTGGGGAAAGGATATGGATTTCTTTCCTTTAACTAAGAGGAAGCCTTTATAGCTGCCCTTCAGCCTCAGCCTCTCCGTCGATCTCTCAGCTTCCCAGTGTAATTGGTAGATTATCTTTCTGTAGAGGACTTATGTGGTCTCATAACTTTCTTTTCTGCTTAGTAGTAGAAGCTGGTTTGTCAGAAAAACAGCTATGAGTCAGTGACAACTTTGGAAAAACATCAATTGAGAGAAAAAGGTGCCAGGTTTACAGCATTTTTTAGCCATTGACTGAACCCAATTGCATCTTACAAACCCAGTGTATGAGATGACCTGTATGCCTTTTAAAAGAATGCTTAATGCTTTCCTTACAGCACTTAGACCTTGACAGAAACGCTAATGAATCCATAAAATGTCTTAGCACCTAGCACAGGAGCCTTCGAGGCGTCAAGCAAAATAGGAGATAAATGGAAGAGCCCTATGTACATAAGGTTGCAGAACTGGCTGTGGCTGCCAGTTAACTGGATTTAATAACCTGCAGAAGTCCATGTTATTTCAGATTAAGGTTGATGTATACGTTGTTTGGACCAGTTTTCTTCTTTATAGATGCCTAGCTTTACAATTAGATGTGTATTTTAAAATAGCTGCTATCTCCTATTTGCAATTTAACCCAAGAGGGTCGATTTTCCCCTTTCACAGGGCCGGGGTAGCAAGGGAAGCATCTATGTCTGGGCCTCTGGAGATGGGGGCAGCTATGATGACTGTAATTGTGATGGTTATGCATCGAGCATGTGGACAATCTCTATCAATTCTGCTATAAATGATGGACGGACAGCTCTTTATGATGAAAGCTGCTCTTCAACCTTAGCCTCCACCTTTAGTAATGGGAGGAAGAGAAATCCGGAGGCTGGCGTGGTGAGTTCAGATACTATTGTGTTGTTGCTGCTGTCTTTGTGCACTTACACTACCTATTACAACTCCCTCTGCTTTGGAGCAGCAGATGGTCCTTTGCATACGGTTATTTTCTCATCTGCAGTATGTGATCATGCCAAAGCTGTCAGCTGAGAAGATGTGGGATTACTATTGAGAACAGCAATGATCTTCCATCTCTTATAGCTTCATATAATTGGTGCTTTTCTTTGTCAGAAATCAGATTACGAAGTTCAATTGCACTCTTTCCAGAGGACAGTGTGACAAAAGGTCTCTGTAGAAATCTAAATGAAAAATGTTGACATCTGAGATCATACTTTATTTTCCAGGAGAGCAGTCACGAAGCAGACTTCTGCTATACTATGAGCTGCACAGAGCAGAAAGACATTCAGTCACCTACAGAGGCAATGTGGGGGTTCAGATCACCCTCAGTCTCCTATTGAGCAGTGCAGCATATCATACTCAAGTCCCACGCAGGGCTGTACCTACAACTGGAAAATATGCAGTTTCTGTTCAAGTGTAACTGGGTTCTCTTCCCCTGTACTCATCACTGCTCTTCAGCACCCTCACACTAGTCAGGACATAGTCTAATTCAGAGAGTGGAAAATTCAGGTGTAATAACTCAAGGTCAGTCTTTGCCACAAGCCTCTGTGCGTTTTCCTTTGCCCTGTCTCAAACTCAAAGACACATTGTAGCATCCTAAATGCCCCTGAGCAGTAGGCAGACGGAAAAATACTGGTTTCTGTCTTGATCTCAGCTCTGTGCTGATATCAGCCAAGACAATCTGTGGCACCTTTGTAATTATCACCATAGAATGTACTTCTGAGGTTTCCTTCTGGTGTCTTCTAGTAACTAGTCTGCATAGAAGATCGCAGCTTGGTACTGCTGTTGGTTAGGGAGTTGTACAAATGTTAGAAAGCTCAATACTGCTAACAATTTTAGTTTCAAATCCTTCCAATGATCACAGGGGAATTTAAGGCCTTTGGTGAAACTGTGTTTATAGGAAATAAATTACATCCATGTGAGTTTATGACTTGTACGTGGTAATGAACATTGCTTTTCTACATCACAATTTATTCTTGCATTCACACGTGTAACTATGTCTCATTGTGTTTTTAAATTGATACACTATTCTAAAGAAGAAAACAAATCCTAGGAACAAACATAATTACTCTAAAGAGCAAGGTCACAAACTCCTGTTTCTGTATTTTTCCGAGGCTGTAGCTGCAAGGAAAATGGACTAGTTAGTTTCATTAATTACATCTAATATCATTGCAGGCTACAACGGATTTGTATGGCAACTGCACGCTGCGTCACTCAGGAACGTCTGCAGCTGCCCCTGAAGCAGCCGGAGTTTTTGCCCTGGCTCTGGAAGCTAAGTATGCTGTTGAGAAATTCCTTGTGAGCTCTAGAGAAGAGAGGGTCTGCGGTTTGTTAAATGTTGTTCATCATACAAGTTGGCTGTCTGTGGCACAGGGCCAGAACAAGCAGCTAACGAGCTGCCTCCTACAGTAGTTACATGCATGGTAATTCACAGATGGAGTGACAGTCTTGCCAAAGCCATATAGCAGATACATTTTGGCTGATTCACTTTCTCTGTGTCCTCTCCATCTCTTCCAAGGGTTTGTCTTCTCGAGCACTGTTTGGAGGGAGAGGTTATTTCATTTCTCCACATATCCAGTGTGGAATGCCTAGCCTGTGAAAATGTAAGGACGAACCTATAGTCCTACAATATCAGACAGGAGTTCATCTTGTGCCACATACTGTCTGCAATGACAGATGCTTAGGGGAGAGTACAACAAATGAGGATTAACAGTGATCTTTCAACAACAGTTTTGGCAATCAGTGGTTTGGAGAGAGCAGTCAGCCTGTCCTGTTTAGTAGCCACAGGCAATTTTATCTTCCTTGAATTTGTCTAAGCCTTTTTCAACTTGTCTGTATTTGGCACCTGTGTCATCCAGTGGCAATCAGTTCCACAGTAATAATATTTTTTTGTGATGGTGGTGGGAAATATTTCCTCTGTTTTTTCTTAACACATTGATGGTAATTTGCTTCTGTGCTACGTAATTGCTCTGTTTTGTGAAAAAATAAATACCCATTGTCTATTTACCATCTACATGCTGTTCACGACATTGGAGCCCTCTTGTATATCTTGTTTCATTATCTTCTTCTCTAATAATTAAGAAAAGTTTTCCTTATAATAACCTATACTATCTTTTTACTTTGTGTTAAATTATTTCATGAAGTGAGGCAACATTTGCTCAGGTATACAGCTTCAGTTGCTGTAACCATGGCATGAAGTGAATACTGTATACATAGTTTTCTTCAACAGTATGCAGAAGAATGAAGATTTGGCAGAGCAGACAAAGTTTCTGTCATTAGCAGAGCAATGATTATTATGCTCAGAGCATGACCTGGGCCAAGTTTCATTTTTCAGGTTTTATACACGTAAAACACACATGCCAAGTGTTTAACTTTGGATGATCATGCCTTCTACTATCAAATTCATTCAGTGGGACAGCCACCATGTAATAAATTAATATGGCCATTTAAATATAAAGGTTTAATGAGTTTTCTGACCACTGCATGTTTAACCTGGACTACAACTTTAATATCTCAGTAATAATTATGTTTCCTCTTCATTTGAGCTATCCATGAAGACTGGAGTTACTCCTTCCAAACTATCGGAGTAGAAATTAGACTAATAACCCTGGTTTGCAGTTGAGTTTCTAGCCTTTGCTGAGAAAGTGGCAGGGGAGAGAAAGAACTGCCAGTATCTCCTATCCTTTTCCAGACTGGTTCTATTAAATTGTATTGTGCAGAACTACCCTAGACGAATTACAGTAGCCCTTATGGGAATGGCTAACAATCTCCCATGCAGACTCCTCTTGCTCGCAATATGTCTGTTGGCTCATGTACAATGTATGTCTGACATGTCTCTAAAACCAGACCAATTTGTGATATGGAAAGTCCAGTTTTAAGATATCTAGGAGCTCTTAAAAATTCAATAAGAATGATGCAAGTGGTTTTCAGATTGTGTCACCTTGGAAAAATGACAGTAATTGGCTATTCTGCTGCATGTTCACTATGCACACATGCTTATTACTTGGGGCACAGATAGCTGAAAAGTGAATCCTTTTAGGTTGATGGTTTGAATCAGACACATTGTAATGTTGAAAGAGATCATCATAAAACAACTGGATAGCTTTAGTTATGTAGAACTAGAATGTCAGTTCTAAAGCTTCCAGAATAATAACTTACAAGTGCCCTTCCTGTCATTATAATCACTGCAAACAAGAGCTGATGATGAAAAATCATCATTGAATCTAGACAAATGTTACTTTACTGCATCCATCCATGCTAGTATATAATGGATGACAAATCTCTACCATACCTTATATGCAAACCTACAGCCACCCACAGCCCATATATCCATATTTATAGCACACTGAAATTAGTAACAACTTGATTGTTACAGCTCATCAACTTTATCAGATTGGGGCTTCTCTTGGTAAATCTTGGAAGATCCATGGGAAAAACAGGAGGAGCAGGCAAGGCAAAGAGGGCAAGATTTAAGAGGAAGGCTAGACAAAATTCGGTCCTTGTCCTTTTCTTTTTGTATTATTTTCAGGACCTCACATAATATTCTATGCATTTTCCTAGTTTAAAAATTGCATGATGTATCTATAATGTGTAGTTGAAAGTTGTTGTTGGGAAACAATGAGAAATTACTTTGTAATTTTGGGGAATATCTTTTGGGGAACTACTATACAATTAAGTATACAATTAAAACCATTGTTCCCACTGAAATAAACAGATGCTTTGTTATTGATATGTGTGATTCATAGAAGGAAATTTTACCAAAAGGCTTACTTAAACACACTGTCTGTCTTTAGTATGTGCTTGGAAAGACTGTGCTGTTTGTTTTCCATGTTACTTTTCCACAGCTTGGATCTGACATGGAGAGACATGCAGCATCTGACAGTGCTCACCTCCAAGAGGAACCAGCTTCATGATGAGGTTCATCAATGGCGTAGAAATGGCGTTGGGCTGGAATTCAACCATTTGTTTGGCTATGGTGTCCTAGATGCAGGAGCAATGGTTAAGATGGCGAAAGACTGGAAGACTGTTCCCGAGAGATTCCATTGTGTTGGAGGGTCAATACAGGAACCTGAGTAAGTGAATGGTCTAGTGGATGTGTTTGGCTTCTTCCAGGCATTTAGGGGACATGAAAATAAGTTGACAAAGCCATAGTTCGTCAAAGAAACATAATGAAATTTTTTTTCTAAGAAAGCTTTAACATTACCAGTAGCGTTCCAGATATGTTTTGGTTTGGCCTGGATAAATGCCAGGTACCCACCAAAACCACTCTATCACCCCCCCTCCTCAACTGGACAGGGGAAAGGAAATATAATGAAAGGCTCGTGGGTGGAGATAAGGACAGGGAGAGATCACTCACCAGTTACTGTCATGGACAAAACAGATGGAACTTCAGGAGAAAAGGGAGTTTAATTCATCACCAATCAAATCAGAGTAGCTTATTGAGAAAATAAATCCAGATCTTTAAACACCTTCCCCCACCCCTGCCTTCTTCCTGGGCTCAGATTCAATCCTGTTTCTCTCCCTCCTCCCTCCGAGTGGCGCAGGGGGATGGGGAATGGGGGTTACAGTCAGTTCATCACATGTTGTCTCTGCCGCTCCGTCCTTCTCAGGGGGAAGATTCTTCACACCCTTCCCCTGCTCCAGCATGAAGGTTCCTCTCACAGGAGACAGTTCTCCACAAACTTCTCCAACATGAGTCCTTCCCACAGGCTGCAGCTCTTCATGAACTACCCCAGCGTGGGTCCTTCCCACAGGGTGTAGTCCTTCAGGAACAGGCTGCTCCAGCATGGGTCCCCCACAGGGTCACAAGTCCTGCCAGTAAACCTGCTCCGGCATGGGCTCCTCTCTCCATGGGTCCACAGGTCCTGGCAGGAGCCTGCTCCAGTGCAGACTCCCCACGGGGTCACAGCCTCCTTCAGGCATCCACCTGCTCTTGTGTGGGGTCCCTTCCATGGGCTACAGGTGGATATCAGCTCCACCTTGGACCTCCATGGGCTGCAGGGGGACAACCTGCCTCACTATGGTCTTCATCACAAGCTGCAAGGGAAGAGTCTCTGCTCCGATATTTCAGGCACCTCCTTCCCCCCCTCCTTCTTCACTGACCTTGGTGTCTGCAACATTTATTCTCTCACATCGTCTCACTTGTCTCTCTAGCTGCCATCTCACCGCAGAGTTTTTTTCTTCACTTTCTTAAATACGTTATCACAAAGGTGATACCACCCTTGCTGATTGGCTTGGCCTTGGGCAGCAGCAGATCCATCTTAGAGCCAGCTAGCACAGGCTTTATCAGGCATGGGGGAAGCTTCTTGCAGCTTCTCACAGAAGCCACCCCTATAGCCCCCACTACCAAAACCTTGCCACGCAAACCCATAACATTCAGTAAATTGATAAAATAAACTACATGATCTTTCAATTCCTGGTTTGATGGAGGAGTGCATTCTTTGGCTGATCTGTATCATTGTTGCTAGTGCCAGTAGTGTTAATAGCAACATCCATTTCTCCTGGGTACTTACAGGTAGTTTTGTGCCAAAGTTTCTGTGAATAAAGAGCTTGTGCACAAGTGAGAATCTGGGAGGCTGACACTGTAGATTATATAAACTGCCGCCACATGAAATATCTGTCAGCCAGGTCATACCTCCCTGTGACATATTCCAGCAGACAGTTTTATCTCCACAAGACTAAAACAATCTACAGGTACCAGTGATTCAGTTTGAACACTACAGCATTTAATTGTGTTTGGTTTATATTCTTCAAATCTCTAATTGCAGGCTACGTTGTCAAATTATTTTCTGATTTACCTTCATGTGCTAAAGTGAATGAGTCAACAAGTGAATGAATTAATACTAATTGACTGCAACGGCTATAGTTCAATTTAATTATTTGAAATACTAATCTATTAATGGACTGTTTATGTCTATACCATTTGAAATTGTGACTTTTCAGTGCCGTTTTTGAAGGCATCTTTATTCTTCAGGCCTGTGCTGAGATCCTGAGTGGGTCTGTCCAGTGCATGGTGGCTACCAGCTTCCTCTGCAAGAGCTGGGAAGGCATCAGTGTGCCTTGCTCTCTCTTCACAGCCTTAGAGGCACACTTTGGAAATGATGCTGCCTCATGGGTTTCCTCAACTACATGGGGAGCAACCACACTATGGATGCCCAGCATAGGGGCGGTCAAGAGCACTAACTGGCATAAAGTTGCTTCCTTTTGTGTGTAATTCATCCTTTGGACAAATGTTGATAAGACTATTAACAGCTGTGAGTGATTGCACAGACAAGACATGAAGTATTTTCTCCTCTTGCGTGCTAACTTCTAGGCATTCTACCCTCAGGTGCACGACTTCCTCCAGCAAAGGAGCCCTGTGCAATGATAACAGGGATCTGGTTTCCATTTGATGACAGGGTCCTCACAAAAGAAATGTAGCAGGTCTGAGCCTGTGATCAATCTGCGGGTCTAGCTTTCTGGTAATACTTGGGACAAATTTCCTTCAGTTACTTGTGAGTTTGCTTCCAAAGGACTGAAATTATAATAACCAAGAAATCTGTGACTTCGAGGTGCAGCACTTTGGCAATTCAGTAAACAAGTGCAAGTTCTTTAATCTCTGTGTGTGTTCCTGTACGGGAGCAGTTCAAGGAGAGCAATTTTAATGGAAAAATATTTTTCAAATGAGTTGAAACTGGGATCCCATGTTTGTGCTGGTTTCCAAAATAGAAGAAGGATGGAGGCTTCAATGTGACTGCACCAAAATTCTATGCAACTGGCTCCTCTGACTCCAAACTGCCATTTGCTGCTTTCTTTTAAGGTGACTGTCCAACATGACTGACTGCTAACAGTTCTTCTACTGAATATACACATTATTATGCAATTGCCCAATATAGTAGTGATAAGTAAAGGCAGCTATTAAATATATGTTAACATTTCTTAAATAGCAGTATGTACTTCTTAATTGTATTCCTTCTTTCTTTGTACAGGTGTACATTTCATAATGTATTTTCAAATTAAGATTTTGATATCATTTTCTAAAAGGAGAATGTTCTTCTTTTGGCTAAGTTTTCAATTACTATTTTCTTACTTTTTCATGTATTAATAATGAAAATAGTATGGGGTTTTCTGTGAGGCACCAAACACCAGTAGTTTTAGAATGAGCCATGTCATGCTGTCTATATCCTTTTAATTTGCTCAATTATCTTCTGACCTGCAGAAAGATACCACCAAGTGGCAAGCTGGTCCTCACACTTAAAACTGATGCTTGTGAGGGGAAGGAAAACTTTGTCCGCTACCTTGAACACGTCCAAGCAGTTATAACTGTGAATTCCACTAGGCGAGGAGACCTCAACATCAACATGACCTCACCAATGGGAACAAAGTCCATTTTACTGAGCCGGCGCCCCAGAGATGACGACTCCAAGGTGGGTTTTGACAAATGGCCTTTCATGACCACACACACTTGGGGAGAAGACCCCCGAGGCACCTGGGCTCTAGAGATTGGGTTTATTGGCAGTTTGCCGCAGCGAGGCGTGCTGAAGGAGTGGACACTGATGCTGCACGGGACTCAGAGCGCACCATATATAGACCAAATAGTAAAAGATTATCAGTCCAAACTGGCCATGTCCAAGAAGGAAGAGCTGGAAGAGGAATTAGATGAAGCTGTGGAGAGAAGTCTGAAGAGTATACTGAGCAAGAACTAGTGCTGTTCTGCATGACGATGTCTTTCTTTCCCCAGATCCCTCTACTCACCTTTCTATTATCCAGACCTGTGTTAGACATATTACAATGATCGCCTCTGTAGCCAAATTATCACACTTTCTTGATTTTAAAGTCTTGTAAGTCATCAGTAAGTATTTTAATTACCACTGAAACAATACCTTTTTTTACTCTAAACCACAAATATACTGTCCCCCACTGAATACTATGTGTACAGTTTGTGACTGTCAATTATTTTTCTTCGGTGTCACACAAATAGGTAATAACCTGCAAACAAGTTGATGGCTTTTACCTTCATATTTTTGTGGTAAATGTTGTTTGTATTAAAAAAAAAGAGTTAATTTTAACATTGGCAGTTGGTGATAATGGGCAAATTTTTAAAAATTATAGCGAGAGAGGGAATCGCAAAGAGGTTGGCTGGATAGATCTTTGAACATCTAACAGCTCCTTTTGCATCACTGATTTCAGTGGGACTTTCCCCATTGAGTTCAACTAAAGTAGCACTAGACCCTACAAAAAGAATACAGAGATGAAGAAAATTTATGAATCCAAATTGCAGAAATTCAATTCTTTTGAGAGTTTTCTTTAATGTACATGCTTATACAACACATACACTAACACTTCAGCCACATAATTGTTCAACAGGCATGCAATAAGGAAGGCAAAATGATGCCAAAGCCAGCTGACAAGGGGAAGTGCTTTGCAAACAGAGTCGGAGCATTCTAGAAGCACAAGTTTCAGTTTTGTTTTTTTTTTAGATTTTGGCAATTTAAATCAATTTACCATCTTACAGCAGAACAAGCTCATAAGGATTGAGCTGTAGGATTTCTGGCAGCCTGTGTGCAAAAGTGCATCTGCTTGTCTCTATACTGAGATGTACTACAGCAGCATAAAATGAGGCTGTGTCAGCATTTCCAACGACAGACACGTTTTTTTGGGATTTACAACCTGGCTATCATAAATTGCTGTGGGAGGAATTTGAAGTACGCAGTTTCAGTCCCAAAGCAATTTTTGTATTCAAATTTCACTTTTCAAAATAGAGATTTGTTATTTTTATGTTATACAAATATATTTAAGGAGGAAAATATGCCTAAGTTATTAATGTGTAATGCAAAGTTTGCCTTCTTGGGAAATAAAATGTAGTGTGTTTGGGAAGATTTATTGGTAATCATTGCTCTTTGCTGTTTAAAGAGTCAGTCTCATCTTCGCTTTTCACACATGAATGAAGTCAGTCTTTCTCTCGCCCTTGGAGTCTGCTCTGGCTATTGCCACAACACATAACATTCTCCTCGGTGGGGATTACTCATGATAGTAATCACTACATGTTCTCAGGTTCTTCTTCCCTTGAAGGGTCTTGATTCTGCAAATATTTAGGCACTTACAATAAAGGCCATCAGTGGACCTACTCAAATTCTAATTTTAAGCAGGTGCTTTGGATCTTTGCAGGATCCAAGATCTACTTTTTAGCAGTGACTAGTTTCAGAATTTTGTTATGTATTTTTAATATGCAGAGTATTCATCTAAAACATTTTAATAAGAGTTGTCCTAGTTAATCAGGTGCATAGTAGTAAAAACACATTCAGTAAGTAAATATTTATCTAACAAATTAAAAATGTAACCCAAAGGTTATATGGTGCACATTTCACTTAAGAATGTATAATCTGTTCTGTTATTTCTAATGAATATCCACCTGTTGTCTTTCCATAAAAGGCCTGTTCTTTGATTTACAAATACAAATGCAAAATAAACAGCTCAACCTACTCAGAGTCTATATGAATTATACTCTAAAGCCATGGCAAGCAGCCTTGTGCTACTCACAGGTTACTTGTTGCATGCAGCAGTCCCTTCGGACATTTGAGTCACATTGGGATTAAACAGGCTTCGGCAGAAGAAGAATCAGGCCTTGTGTGATTTTTATTTGTGAAGTGCTGTTGGTTATTTGTTTAAATACATTATAGTACCAACTGTGTTTAATTTGGTGATTTAAAACCTAACCCAAGGATAAGATGGGTCCATTTCAAAGCATGAACTGGAGTTGATGAGGTAGGAGCCAACACTCACTGAGGTTAAATGGGTCAGGGACAGATTTGTTTGTGTCTTTGGAAGTGAATGGAGCATGCTGATGGCAGTAGGTTTCTGTGGAAGACACAGAGTTCTCAGAAAGAGCAGCGTATACATATCAGGGATTAATTGACCATATATATTTATGCATACACCTGTATGTCTAAATGCATATGACACACCTGTGGTATCTCGCCCTCTGTGTATGTGTATTACATACGATATGTACAGAGTGTGTTACATGTATTTGCTTATAAATATATATAGGATTGCATATGGTATGTAATGTATAATACATATATGCACATCATATTATTTTGTGTATATGTGTTCAAAGAAGGACATAACTGGAAGCTTCTGAAGGACTTCTAAAATGTGGAAGAAGTTTTAGAATAAGAAAAGTCCACGTGGAAATCTTAAATGAATGTGTACATGACTTTCCATTGCATTCATGTAATTTTGCAGTTCTCTGTTCAATCATTAAATATCTTATAAAGCAGCAAAATAACTAGATGGTTCTTCATATTTTCATAATGCTGACATAATCTATCAAGTGAAAGGTCACGATAATGAGTGATATACAGAAGTGGTGAGTTTTGATATAAGTATATATAAAACTAAGTGTGTATACAACATAGAGATCTACTTCAAATTCTCCAGGATTTTTGCATCAGGGGATCGCTGAAAAATATGTCCAGTTAGACTAAGTTTTTATGGTATTGCTAATGGAAAATAAAGTTAATTTTTTAGTATTTATAATAAAGGGGAAAATTAAGCTCACCATCTGAAACAGGTGAATGCTGTTCAAAGCCCTGTGATGATGTTTTATAATGTAAGTAAAATAAAGAGCTGTTGTAAACTGCAGGTCATATCATCATTACACGGGCTGTAATATGCTGCTGTAAGTGGGATGACTTCCTACGCCTCTGCTTTTCATACTGATAGGGAAATTTGTATCCCATGTATGCTGGATACTGAGAAAATAAATATGATCTTCCACAAGCATTGATAGCAACAGCTGAAGAGTAACAGGTTTTATGTTAACTCTATAATATTGTGGGACATAGAAGATTAAGTCCACAGGCTAGGAAGAGCCTTGGGTATTACTTATGTGGTTCAAACGTGCTGGCTCCAAGGGCAGCTCTGCAGAGGCATGTAGCAATGCAAGTGCTGACCTGCTGTCTGCAGTGGGGAAGGGGACGCTCAGGAAGAGAGACAGTGACATTTTTGCACTGCATTTCATAAGCAGTTCTGACCCCAAGGAAATGCTGCAGCAGATTTTTTTTCTCTGCGGTTTGGAGCACTTTGATCCGTATTCCCGTCTTCCTCCCTACTTCTACCCACACTTGTGGGTACTTTCTAGCACATGTTCCCATGGCGCAGGGTAAATGTCATTTTATGGTTTCTTACAAAGTCTGCAGCAGTAAAAGATGGCAGGGAATGTCCTGATCTAGTTCCAATTGCCACAGAGGTGAGAATGTGCCTGTAGTAACCTACATCTTGTCCCAGGCTCTGCTGAATAACTGCTCGCAAATATTTCAGGATCACATTTTTGTATTAGCATTTAAACACTTCATTGAGAATCTGCATTTAAAGCAGAGGTTAGCCCATAAATCATGAGATTTACTACGCCTTTCAGCACTGTCATTATGAAAAACAAAATACTAGTGGTTTTCTGTATAATTTTCATACAAATTTCCAGAAAGATGCCTTTTACAGCCTTACTGGGCAACTACCATGTTTGTGGAAAGCAGGTCAGAGGTCGTAGCAAAATTTAGGCCTTAGTTCCTCATGGTCCTTGACTGCTGATGTTAGTGTCCATGATGCAGCACCAGATTGGTTCAAGTCTTGCACCTCAGGTTGCTGCCTATGCAATGCAGTACGTGGCTTATTCAATAATAGGTGTCACCAAATTTGCCTTATGAGCCATTTTAATACTGCACAGCTGCTGAACCTGCTGAACAAGGTTTACAAGCATCAAAAAAACATTTTTATGTCAGCAGCTGAGTGGTGACACCACAGCACAAAACAGATGAAGGTGGCAGGGGATATTCGCACATTAAACCCTTAAACCAGGCTCTCCTGAAGTGTTGCCTCCTTGCCATTAAGGCTTTTTGTATTCTGAACATTAAGCTCTCTGTATTGCAGTGAAATCAGATGGCTGGGGGAATACATAGTTCTGTCTAGGTACTGCCTGAATCTGTTTAGACCCTGTTTTGTGACAGAATTCTTAAACAGACTTCCTACTGCTGCAGGTTTGGGTTTGTTTTGTTTTGTTTTGTTTTTCCCTTGCAATAGTCAAAACCTGCTTTCACCAGCAGTTCGTCTGAGCAGTTGCTCCCAGCTCACCAGAGTGCAGCCTACGTATGTATCAACAAATTTCTTCTCTGTGGTTATTTACAGTGTTAATAAATTAAACTGAAAAGCAGCACACAGTATAGTAAGCCATGTCTGGCATAAACTCCCACAGCATTTCAACAAAACAGCATAGACAAAAAAATCCTGAATAAAAAGTGTGACTATGTGGGATAGTTGTCCCTGTTTCAAAGAAGGCGCCACTCTACCGAAGGTGCCACTCTACCAGATGTAATAGTCACAGTAGAGTAGATGCTACACCTGCATTGTAACTCACTAAAAAGATGCAACACAGTATTGAAGGAAAGTCTTCGGTGATGTGAGAAGGTAGTTACGAAGCTCAGGTTTGTCAGCTCAAATGTCGTTTAGTGCGCCCCCCCCCCCTTTGCAGCTGACAAGAGTAAGCAGCCAGAAAATAAAAAAGCAGCATAACAATGATACAAATGTTGAAAGCTGAAATGAAAACATTGCGAACTGGAATAGGATATGAGAAGGAATGTACTGAGCTAAACCTAGTAAAGCGCTTCAGTATGTATCTCACTTTAGTGGGATTATTTGTATGCCTGAAGATAAACTGAGGCCTAAATGATGCATCAGCGCTTTAAATACTGCTCAACTGCTCAGTATTGGCACATATACAAATGAAGGATTCCCCCCCACCCCCCAATCTGAGTCAAAAGGTTTCGGCAAGCTGCAAGAAGTTGTTGCAGAAGCGTTGATTTTTGCTGCCCCAGGCATGGAGACATGGGAAACCACCATTTGTTCTAGCAAGCCCGTGGAGCTCCATGGAACTGCAGGTGACTGGGCTGCAACAGGATCATGTGACAGTATCAAACTCTGTAAAATGCTACAGTTTGAGGAAGTAATTCACAAGAAAATAGGAAACCACACAGTCTTTTGAGTTTGCTGCAGTCTGCTCAAAAGCTTGTTAGCATTTGTAACTACTTTACTTGTGCTGATGAAGGACTAATAATGCCTTTAGTATCTTTTATATGGGTTATCCCTCACTTTGTTAGTATTTCAAGTTTTATTCTGAGAAGATATGCAGCAAGAGTTTATTTCAAATACAGAGAGTTGGTCTTCAGATCCAAAAAGAAAGATCTGCCAAGCTCATCTCTAAATAAAGTTTGTAAATGAGAGAAATTTGGAATAGGTCAACAGTTATCCAGCCCTTCCTCTGGAAAAATTCCTGTACACCCAGCCAGTTGACATTTATTGTTCAGCAGTAAAGGCAACACACTCCCACAGTGGGTATCTTCTGTAGAAGGCAAAACTTTTATTAAATGAACCAGATGTCACAAGTTAACATTTTGCAGCTATCTGAGAGATGGGGAATCGTACAACAGCTATAGGAGCAGTAGAGGAATATGCAAATTTGTCCCAGATACTGTAGTAAGCCAGGCAGCTCTGTAATAATAATTACTTTCAACTTGTCCTAACCATGAAAATCACTTGCATAGGATGTGCCTATTACTTGTTGTTCTGGAGCACTCTAACCAAAGGTCTTTGGTTATTTTGTACCAAAAGTGAGCCTACATCAGACAGAATTGCCATCAAGGTGTCAATCTGTTCCATAGCAAACAGCAAAACTCTCACTACTGTATCATTCGGTCAGGAAAAAAAAAGTCATTTAATAACTATGCCAGACAAGTTGACTATCAAGGAGGGTGTGCGTCACTTAAGAGCATTTGTCACCTGGTTTCTTCTTGCTTGTCTTCTCTATCATCGTCTCCACAATCATCGCTGTCTCTTCATACGTCTGAATTCTGTCATCTGAAAACTTCTCGATGGACTCCACCACCTCCACCTTCTCGTAACTCACGGAGCCAGGCAAGCCTTCTTCCCTGAACAAAAGGCCCTGCTTATCTTCTCGGTCATATTCTGTCTCTCGAAGGACTCCTGGCTCGGTTGGGCTTATCAGAGCAGGAGAAGGAACTGTCTCAGGCTCAGCAATGGCTGGATACTTTGTGATTTGCTCGATTTTTGCTCTTGTTTTTTTGCCCCATTCAATCATGTCTTCTTTCTCTTCCTCTTTTTGTATCTCTTGGAGTTCAAACTCTTCCCTCCTTTCACAGATATCCCCTTTTTCTGATGGTTCAGCAGGTTCTGGCAGCTCTGGTATGGGCTCCACATCACCATCACTCACCACCTTCCCGTTGCTGACGGAAACTGTGATCCCTCCCACAGTTGGAATGGAGGGAGCCAGGACGCAAGGTTCTTCATAGCTTTCCTCCCCCGTTACCAGCACATAATGCTCTTTGGGATGCGCATCAGGTTTAGGCTCTGGTCTCTTGTAGACTCTTACCTTCTCCCTCACAATGTTACAGAATTTATCAAAGGCTTTACTTATCTGGGCTCCATCAGGTACGTCCTCTGGGCCCATTTCTTTTTCATCAAGTTCTAATCCTTCCTGCCCAGGTTCACATGTGACTGAGCCTTCGTACCTAAATTCTAGCTGATCTTGGTCAAAACCATCCAGAGTTCTTTCATACATTTTTTCAGTCGAGAGACCATCGGTTATGTCTTTAGACATCAGCTCCTTTTTCCTGGCAATTTTCTTTGTCAGAGCTTTTTGTCTGGCCTTTACACTGGCAATGTCTTGCATGGCCTGGGTGATATCTAGAGAAACAGCAAAACAAAGCAAACAAACAGTGCTGAACATAGTCATTGCAAATGCTAGAGCTGCCTCTCACCCTCACTGCAGCAGGTGGAGAGCTGAATGAAACAGCAAATGGGAATATAGCTTCCGCCAGCGCATTAAACAGCATCTTCTTTTGCATGAGTCCCCTTAGCCAAGAAACCATTTTGCATCTGTGGTCACCATTGCCATACACGGTGTGAGGGCAGGACAAACATCCGTGTAAGAGAGGCAGCTGCAAAAACATTCCCCTATCATCAGGCCTGCATTAATGCTCAGCAGGAGCGCTGAGCATCTGCTGCTGCAGTCAGGTGCAGCACCTTCCTCCCAGGCAGGGAGGGTTTGGCCCTGTTAACTAGATGAGAAACCTTGTATCCTAAGGCAGAGACTGAAGCCAGGTGCCTACAGTTAGAGGCACAGGCAGTAGGTCTAACTGGAAATAGAATCATAGAATCATAGAAGTTGGAAAACACCTCTAAGATCATCAAGTCCAACTATCAACCCAACAACACCATGCCTGCTAAACCATATCCTGAAGTGCAATATCTACATGTTTTTTGAACACCTCCAGGGATGGTGACTCCACCACTTCGCTGGGCAGCCTGTTCCAATCCCTGACCACTCTTTCAGCAAAGAAATTTTTCCTAATATCCAATCTAAACCTCCCCTGACGCAACTTGAGGACATTGCCTCTCGTCCTGTCGCTAGTTACTTGAGAGAAGAGACTGACACCTGCCTCACTACAACCTCCTTTCAGGTAGTTGTAGAGAGCAGTAAGGTCTCCCCTCAGCCTCCTCTTCTCCAGACTAAACAAACCCAGTTCCCTCAGCCACACCTCATAAGACTTGTTCTCTAGACCCCTCATCAGCCTCACTGCCCTTTTCTGGACATGCTCCAGCAACTCAATGTCTTTCTTGTAGTGAGGGGCCCCAAAGTGAACACAGTATTCAAGGTGCGGCCTCACCAGTGCTGAGTACAGGGGTACGATCCTTTCCCTACTCCTTCTGGCCACACTATTCCTGATACAAGCCAGGATAGCTTGCCTGGCTTTTACAACTCATGCTAGGGCTTAGGGAAGGGAAAAAACCAAAAACCCTATTTATAACCTTCCCGCTGAATGCAGGGTTGCTGGGTCTGACAGGAAAGGTGTCATGACCAGCTCTTCCAGTGCTTCTGAAGATGGGCTCAGATGGGCGGCTCCTCACCTTTGTGTCCCAGGGGGCCAATAGGGAGCCAGGTACCTTCTCTCACGGCAATTTTGGACATAGGCAGATGCAGACACATGTGTCATGGTACGTGGGCAGCTGGCACAGAGCAAAGCAGCTGCCAAGGCAGCAGTGCAGTGCTGAGGATCAACGTTTTGGCATCACTCAGACTCTGATGTTGAGCTCTAGGCCTATGTAGAGGGAACCTCTGCCCGCAGGCTGTGTTTCTAATCTCCCAGCTAGTCAGTAGCCACAGACCCCACGACAGCTTAGCAGCAGCAGGAGTGTGGGCAGGCTAATGATATCCATGGCATGAACAGAGCAGAGGAGGCAGAGGTTGGTACTGGGAATTTTGGCAACACAGGGACAGACAAGTATTAATACGCCTTCTCGAAGGCAGCTGTTTTGTGCAGTGTCACAGGTACAGTAATGCACATAAGATGCTCTGCTCGCCTTGCAGATAGGAAGCAGAGGTGTGGTTAGAGACAGGCTGAATTCTCAGCATGTATAAAACAACACTTTGCAGGACAGTAGTTATTTACAGCTGCTGAGGATTTGGCCTTCTGCGTTGTGGACCCTTTTCATACATAACTGCTACAGTTCACAGAGCAGTTCGAAAAATTACACCTGCACACTAAAAAAAAAATCATTTGGCAGTTTATGTCCATTCTCAGGGCAAGATGTTGTTAGTAAAACCCCAGTAAGCCTTGGATTTAAGCCATAGTATGTCATTCCATATGTTAGTGCCTACAGCACCTTTCTATAAACCAGCTCCCCTCTTTCCTAAGAGTAGCCTCACTAGTTTAGTCCTGGGCATTTCCTTGTCACCAGGTTTACAAGCATCTTAGCTAACAAATACAACACAGAGGAAACACCATTCAGAGGAAACCACGTTACAGGATGTGAACAGGACCAAAAAGGTGTCCTCTGCCTGCAGCACTCAACATGCCCTGATGCTCTTTGCATGTGACTAAAATGTGGGCCAACGATTCTCAACAAGTCAGCACAAAACTCCCAGCTCTTTCCATGGTTTCAGGTGCCTTCTGATTTTGCTCTATTGATTGGCCTAAGTAGTAAATTGCAGAAATTAGCAAAGAAACTCTTTCTCTTGTGGTTTTGGCCTTTGACAGCTTGTCCTAAAGCCAGCTAAGGTAAGCTGAAATCATCGCTTTTACTTAGCAACCCTAAGTCAGGCTATCATGGCTGGTGTTCATACGGAAGACAAATGGAAAAACAGCTTAAAATAGAATGATGCTCCTCCTGACAGACACATCACAGGTTTACCTCTTCCTCTCAAAGCTTGAGGCTGGACAGGTCTATAGATCTGCGTGAAGAGTGTGACTGGTGTTCCTGCTATAGCAGAGTTTAACCTGCCAGAGAAGACACACATCGGTCAGATTTCTCCCCCTCATTTCCATCAAGAGCAATTGCACAAAATGAAGCATGGAGGCTAATGAAATGTATTTCTCCGTAGTGAGGAGTCAAAGAGAATGATGGGAGCCTGTTGTTGTTTGGGGAAAATCAACACAGCTCCTTCACAGGAGTTAGGCTGGTTTCCACCAGCAGTAGACGTGGGATGCTCCATTAGGTAAAGTACACCAGTAATTAAAACATATAGCAAAAGGTTTGTAAATTAGCACAGCGCTTTGAAAGGATGGGAAGATTTTTGGATGGGCAGTCAATCCACGCCTACCGGAGGTCAGCAAGAGCCGTAGATGCTGGCCAGTAAGACAGGAAATTTGGCAGCTGTTACAAAGTTACCTGCATATAACTTGACTTCAGAACGGCAGCAAGAAAACCGAGCAGTTGTCCCTCGAAAATATTTGAGTCAGTGGTCTAAACTGTTAAAAATTAAAACTGAGAGGCTGGCCTATATACAAACCAGTTGCTGTATCTGTGGCCTTTCCAGTTTGCTGTGCCAGAATTTGAGAGAATATTTTGGCCTGTAGGGAGGATATACACGTTTGTGTAGAGATGCAATAGATGCACATTTTGATTTTTGAATTACCCTTTTTAGATTGTTCTAACTATCTGATAGTGTCTAAGTATCTAAGATGGAGATGCTGGATATTGATGAAGTATCTGTTCCCTACATGTGAGGATGACTATTAGTGAGTGTCCTTCCCCTGCATCTTCTGGACAACACAGAGTCAGGGGTCTAGCACTGCTGCATCTGCCTGTGCAGGCAGCACTGGGCACTGCTGTGAAAGTCCAGCTCCTTTTATCATATGAGGCTGATGACTGACATTAGAGCGAGCCAATGCTCCTCGGTAGGTCTAAATATAACCTGAATCCGGGCACATTTCTTATATTCTACCCTTCTCCCCCACCTAGCCTGAAGGATGGGGTTGCTGTGAAGAGGGTTTTGCTTTTCAGGACATTTACCCTATCTGAGCCTTGTGACACCAACCTGCCTTTAATGCCCCAGCAAGGTTCACTAACACCTGGGCAGTAGGGGAGTGCGTTCAAATGCCTTCCGTATGCTCCTGACTTCTGTGCACTAATGCCAGGACAGTATACGGAAAGTAGGTTATAAGGAAAGTAGAAGATGAAAATGGCTCTGACTCTTTCCTTGGCAGAGGCTTAACCAAATTTTGCACGTATTTAGATTACTGTCCTTGGATATCTACAAGTGAAAGGTGTGAAATGGCCATAACTTTTTGTGGATGAAATGCCTTTTACATTTTTCAAAGGGGATAAAAGAGAAAGTCCACAAATCCAGCCTTACCGGCTCTCCTCATTCTCGATAACACGTTTGTACCGTTCCAGCTCATTCTCCAGGGACTGCTGGTAGATCACCAGCTGGCGGCAGTCAGTCGTGTACTTCTCCAAGGTCCTCTCGGCCTCCTCTAGCCCCTTCCTAAGGTTTTCAATCTGCTCATTGTAAAGCTGAATTTCATCATCATAACTGTCCTGGGTGGTTTTAATTGCTTGCTCCAGCATGGTTGTCTGGTAAACAAAATTGGTGGGTGAAAGAAAGCTCTGAAGCATTCAGCATCCTCATATTTCAAGGGAAATTAAAGGCAAGACATGTTTTACTATGATGTGTGAGGCTGCACTGATGAAACCTAACAGCAGTTTCACTGCATCTGTTTAGTTATTGAAAATCAGTAATTCCCCCTACCCCAGCCCTCTTATCTGTTCCAAAGCTTCTGTTCCACACTAATGGATCAAGAAGCATGATGGGATTGGCATGAACCAGGTGAACAGCTGTGTGATGTCTCCGTCCTCGTGTGAGGCTGTCTGATGTCTTGCTGCGTGACACACAGCTCACCATGAACAGCCTTGGCAAATCAGGCAGTGTCTTACGAAGAGAACAACAGTGGTTAACTGGAAAGATATGCCTGGGCAAAAACATATTCCTCCTTCTCTGTGGTCCACAGACAAAGCACCAAAGGTTTAAAGAAGGTGTTTTTTTACAAAAAAAGCTTCCCTTTTGAATTCAATTTCTCGGCTTTTTTACTTTAATGATAAAAATAACTGCTGTGCAGTAAGGCAGTCATTGGAGAGCGCATCAACAAGGAAGTGGCAATCAGTCCCTTGCAAAAAAAAGGGGCAGGCATTAAAGGTGGGATATTTGACGGTGTAAGTCTGCTCTCACTTTCTTCTGCTATTTTTGGCTCTTTAGTATAGATCCTTTATCACTTTTTTCCTTTTCAAAAAGCACACACAAAGCTAAGGGGGCAATAACTAACTAACAGATTCTTTAATAATTGATTTATTTCTGTATGTTACAGACAAGATTTTTTTCAAAAACCTTTCAAAAGCCTAAATATAGGAGCTAAGTCCCTTGGCGTTAGTTTAGTTATATTGCAGTGTACAAGTGCACCAACAGGTTCCACAGACCGCTTTAGTGCATGGTGCTCACAAGTTACGGGTCAATAACCTCACTTCCACATGGTTATCAGGTCCAGAGACAGGAAAGCAGAGCAGCTTGAGGACACCTCAGTCATCAGCCCAGCCTTCACTGTCATAAGCAACCATCTCATCGACCTCCAATCATAAAGTTATTTCACTCTTTTAATCTCAAGGCATGAGAATGAATTAATAAATTCTTTTTAAATGGGACATGAAGATTTTATTTTTGAAAGCAGCATGATTAATTCGCCAGAGTGCCTCACTCTATATGCCAGCAGAACACTGATTTCCCCTCACTTTTTCTATATTGATTCTTACCCTTCCCAGAGCGCATGTGTCCTTTCCACCAAAGCATCAGACATGAGACAGAGAACAAGGAAAAGACCTAGGGGGTAGAACTGTCCACAGGTGCCCTAGTGAAAGAAGTTATGCTCAGGAAGTTAAGAGCTGCTGCTCTGACTTTCTGGAGGAGTCTAAAGTTCCACCAAAAGATGTTTAAAGCCAATATATCACTTCCCCCACCACGACAGACAACTTGAGGTGCAAAGGAAGCTGTATCTGGAGGCATAAGGTCATCATTCCCAACCCCTATCCACTAAGATACATCCTCCGTGTATATAGACCCGCCATTGGCAGACCTACAGGTCTGCTTTCTATTCACCGTAGCCTGTAGCTGCTCCTCCATCTCCTGCCGCCCTTGCTCAGAGACACTGGATGGAAGAGGAAGGTCGATTTATGGCAAGTTTGGCTGGGGGATGGGCAGGAGCACTGAGTCTTAGGCAGTCATTTTCTGCAAACCAGGAATTGGCAAAAAACAGGTGGTTTTGGTGCTGGTAGTGTCTAAGCACAGGAGAGGTGTTGATGTAGTATTTAGTAGTGACAGGGATCAACACAGGGTGCCAAATGTAGCTTGACATCTATTTCAAAGGACATTCAGTTTTGATTACCAAGTCTGTCCAGTCCTTCTCACAGCAAGATCAGCATTGGATATGGCACTGAAGAAAAGTACTGGGCAGAGTCCCAAAGGCCCCCACCATTTTTCATGAAGCCAGTTTCCAGCCTGAGCTCAGTAAGAAAGCAAGAAAGTAAGACCAGCCCCATTTGACATTTCCAACTGCAGCCTTCTGCTGTCTCCATCCTACAAAAATATAGTGACAACATGGAAACATTTTCGCACCACCTACTCTGATAAGCAATGATGGCTTCATTGTGGCTACAATATCTGTAGACCTCCCTGGCCATCTAAACCTGATCAATTGGGCCACAAAAAGAATGAAAGAGCTGAAGAAGAAGATGGAAGAAGGAAAACACTTCTCCAACTCTCCAAGTCAATTGAGTTCACAAGACCATGTTAAAGACCATGTGACCATAAAAAGAGCAGAGTTGATGAGAGTCATAGTTGTGTTTATAGCTAGTTACGGCAGTACCTCTGTCTGCAGTTTGTATTTTTGTGCCTGTAGCTGGCAGAGGATACCCTTGTATTCTTCCAGCTGGCTCTGCAGAACAGGGATCCTCCTCTCTGCTACCAGTTTTTCCTGGTTGGAAGAAAACAACATGTATACAGCAAAGTATGTTTCACTCTTAAAAAGAGCCAAAAGAAATTCCACTACTGGAAAGAAACAGTAAAGACAAATAGAAAATATCAAGAGACAAATAAAAAATTGTGTATTGTACTTCAAGTAAACACTTGTGGCACAGCTTAAAGAAAAAAACATGTCAGATGGCAGGACTGTAGAAATACAGCTTATGTTGAAATTAGACTCTGTACATATAGCTGTTTATATCTTCTTCCAACTAATAAACTTTCTTAGCATAGCCACTTACATTGGTGGGAATCATCAAGTTTTCATTGAGTCTGTAGCAATTTATTTGATTTACAAATTTTCACCGTATCTTACCCCTTCAGGTCAAGATTTACTCTCTCTGTAAATACTCTTATATCCCACCAGCTCCTCCTCAGACAGGAAGCACAACTGCTTCAATTATCTTTCAACTCTCCATTTGGGAGGCTAAGACATATTTCTAAAGTTACAATTATTTTTTTTCTCTCATATTCAGTACTTACTCACAGTTCTTGCAGTTTTCATGTAAACTTAGGGTGGGAGTTAGACTGTCTGGGATGCTTTATGAATAAAAATGTACTCTTTCTTCGAGCAGCATTTATTTACTGACAGCAATATTTACCTCACATATACCAGTGGTTATAGGAGACACGCGAGGAGTTGTCTGGATGATCTGCTGCAAAACATTAACGTAGGTCTGGACTTCCATAAGGTTCTGTGGTTAAGTAAAAAATGTTTCCATCAGAAAAAGACATAAAAAGGTGCACCCTTCAATGTCCTCCACTTTGGCAGTTTACTCCTAGATATATGCTTCTTTCAACATATAAAAGTCTAGTTCATGTTCAGATTTGGTTTTGGAATGTGGTTTTAGACCTGATTTTGAGTGCATGCATACTAACGGTTTCATCATGCTGACAGTACATTACAGGCATTTGGCTAAGTGACAATACAATTCATAGTCTTAATTAAAGACTCGGTGATTTCCAAATTCACGGAAGATTTTCAAAATGAGGACCACAAATACCTTTGCATATGATCCAAAAAAAAAGGGAGCCTCTTCTTTCAAAAGCAGCAAAGATGGGACAGGGGCCTGAAATGAAGCCTCACAGCTCTCCCATGAAGGAGAAGGGGCATGCACATGTTAAAGTTGGCTGCAGCGTAATCATATGGCCACAAGCTTGTATCTGCAGATTAACTGGAATGCTCTGGCCCAGAAAATTGGGATTCCTTCTCTGATGAAAGCAGGAAGTGCTTCTTAGCATGAAATATAACACAGCCTGACTAGCCTGTTGGGTTAAATCAGGATAACAGGGCAACAAATTCAAGACATTGCTGTAGCTGTTGGCATTAGGCCCTGAGGGACTGAATTTGGTTACTTGCAGCCATCCAGTTGTTGGGCTTGACCTCCACACTGCAGCTGTTGTACCCACTGAAAATACACAGTGTTACATTTACCCAACAAAACACAAAAGGGATTTGCTTTAATTTAATTCACACATCTCTAGAAGGAACAGCTAAAGAAGATGGCAAATTCAGCCAGTTACCTTCTTGTATCTGTCCTGTGAGGCATTAATGTCATCCTGTAGGAACTGGGACTCGATCTGCAGCTCCAAGTTGCACAGCAGTGCTTCGTCAGCTTCCTGCAATGCAGAGACACGTGGCACGGTCAGTACATACGGCTGGAGTGTGAAAAACACAGTAGCCACTTAGCCATGATGTGAGTCATTACATACATAGCAGCCTGCGTGCAGAATTTAAGCCTACTGGGAGAAAGAACAGTATTATGAAACCAACAAAAACAAGGCACCTTATTCGTTGTGTTCTCTCGCTGTACATGGTGCTTCTCTACACAAATATAATTTATGTCATAGTTCGGTACTGTCAAAATGTATTTGCCACATGCTTCACGAATGCTGGGAGCCAAGTAATAGATGCCATAAACTACCAGTCTGACAATAAAAGCAGGATGATGCAGGAATCTTAAATAATTACATCAACAGACTAAGACATTAATTTCTGTAGTGCTTATGACAGAATCTGAGGTATCCTGATGCCTTTTTAATACTCCCAGTAAAGAAGCACTTATAAAAAAATCCCCATCATGGTCCACAGTATTTTTGGTTTTTTTAAAGTGTTCTCAAATATCACAAAAGTTTGTCAATTTTGATACATTTCTGGAAATAAAAATGACAGATGAGCAAGGCCAGAAAAAATCACCTTGCTGCAGAAGTTTCTAATACATTGGGATTTGTGAGTCCGAAAGTTCATAATGTTCAATTCATTCAGAGGACAAGCTGTATGACTAGCAATTTCAAAGTACATTTTGGCACTGGTATTTAAACCTAGTGAAATGTCCATTTCTGTTCAAAAGGTCTAACTTAAATTTTTCCTACATTATTTAGCACAAACCCTTGAATATAGAAAAATTCCACGGACTTCACAATATATTTTAAAATACTTGTGTGAAGGGAACACCTTTATTTTTCTACTTACTGCATGCCTTCTTGGTTAGGTTTATCATCAGCTAATACTGTAAAATATCACTTTTGAGAAAGCATATTGAAAATTGTCAACTAAATCTTCCTTGCAACTCTACAAAAATTCTAAGTTCCTCTACCAGTTTGCAATTTGCATCAAGAAAGTCTAGATTTGTGCATTTAATTAAACCTGTAGAAAAAAAACAGGTTTAAATGTATGCCTTTAAAATTAGCTACATGCCATTACAAGATGCAAATATGGCTCAGTGGATCATAGCTTGCAAATAAAAGATTCAGATCTATGGCGTAGTATGTGCTATTCCAAAAATGTGTAGATGTTAGCTGTCTCATTATCCTGCTGAGCCTTCCAGCCAGTGACCTCTCCAGTTGTCTCTCTGCTTTTTGAGACAGTGGCTGATTTAGACACAACCAGAGCAGCACATTTAGAGCCAGTCATCAGGAATGCCCACTGCTTTTCTGCACTCCTCTGCCTTTCTATTGAGAGGAAGATCAGGAAGACACTGGCCATGTCAGGAGGTTTGGAGGGAGGCAAAAAATGCTCCCAGGCCCCTAGATAATACCAATAAGCAAATATTTCTGCATGTAATAAGCAAAAGTAGCATCTGGCTTTCCAAATGTTCCTTCAAAGGGGAAAAATACTTTTGCTTTTATTCCCTGCATTCAGATAGACCAGATGCATTGGTGATGCTCTATATCACAACAGTGCTGTGCCTACACATTTTCTTATGAACTTTATACTATTTGCTATTCACTCAACTTCCAAAAAACAATTCTGCTTTAGGTGCTGATTCTAGAACATTGATCCACCTGCTGAAGCAGCATTTTCATTTACCATGGAAGAGAAATCCCTTAGGTCTCTCTAGAACCACTGTTTGCTAATTTTGCACAAAGATTCTCCATCTGCCAGAAAAGGCACAAGTTTACAACTGCACATGGAGGTTTCAGGCTACGTCTTGGGCATTGTACAAAAAATCAGCTGTGTTCTTTCCAGCATTTTCTGCCACAATACAAAGAGCTGCTGCAACGGGGGCAGCCATGGGCAGACAAGGCACAGCCTCTGATGAAAATATCTTATCAGCCATGCCTAGGGTTGTTGAATCAGTTCACTTTAGCCACAGATGGCTGAGAGGAACCATGAAGATGGACACAGGAGGTGCAGCTAGTTCTTACAACATACTTGTTTCCACAAATATTTTTTTAAGATCTTGCAGGGTGTCAAAGATCCGTGCTAGCACACTGGAAAATAGCACTGATGCAGGTTTTCTAGACCTCATTGGAAAGAAAAATGATAAAATGCACATTTTAAAAAAATATATAACATTCATGTCATTGACATGACTGTGCTCAAGTAGCACAGCTCCTGCTCTTTGAAGCAGGGCAGTAAAAAAAAACCAACTCAATTTAATCTACGTGTACCTGTTTACAATACACAAGACGAAGGATAAGCCGTAAAAAATAGAACTGGGGGAGGATACAATACAACTCTCTTCACTCAGATGAAAGCTAGTAGCAAGAAAGGATGAACTGTGCTTTCACAGACCTGGTTTGGAAAATTAAATATGTTAGTAAATGTTGATCTTTTCTGTAAGCATTATTATATCTCTTCCCATTGTATTTTTTCAGGAAAGTGTAGCTTAATATAAAGATTCCTCATGTTTCACTGTAAAACGAGCAAAACAGAGACTTCTGTGGTTTCTTTTATTTGGAAAAGTAATTGGGAAGCTGTCTTAGGAAGGGATGAACATACCCAGCAAGGTACTGTGGAGCTTTGAGACCCACCAGACTTCAAGTCTTGGACATGATCAGCATTTTCTCCTATCATGATATCAGTGCTCAATATACATTACCACAGTAACTTTATTAAACAAAAGGGGAGGGGGAAGAAGGTATTTACCAACAAACATGTTTTCTCCAGTCATATTCCAGACTGTGAGGTATGTGTATTGGCTTCACGGTATGACTAATAAGTGGGCTGTTCCTATGTGTCTGTAGATTCTAATTCACACAGAGAGAAATTGTTTTACGAGATAAAAAAAAGTGAAAAAGAGTTTTTAAAGGCTTTTAAAGTAAGAGTTTTTAACCCATGCCAGATCTTCATCAAGGATGAACTTGCAAAGTTCACATTGGATATGGAAGAGACAACATGTATTTCAAACCCAGGTCCTGAAATGAATGCAGGAGATGTGCTGATGCTCTAAAAGGACTGTTACACAGTAGGTCCTCCTAGTCCTTGGTCTTACTGAGAAATTAATGAAGTCCTGAGCACAGCTGAGGCTGTATGCTGCTGATGACGTGCTACAATACCAAAATCAGGAGACCTGAACAGAGCAGGGCGCTACACAGTGCAGATGCACATGCCGATGCTTGGCCATTTGCCCAAGGCTTAGGGGCATGGAGGAGATAAATTTTAAGCAGTGTATAATGACAAGAAATGTTTTGCTTTGATATTTTATCTTCCCACTGCTGCTTCAAAGCAGGTTGTTGTAGCAAATGAAAAAATAATAAAGACCTTCACTTTTTCATGTTTACAGGCTTACCTTATTGAGACGTTCAAGGGTCTCTTTTAGCCTCTGCTGATATTCACGTTCATTTCTATACCTGCAAATAGCATAAAGGAGATGAAGTTCAATGGTTCATCCTTCTGCAAACTGCATTGCCACCTGCACTGCCATGCACAACATATGCTTCACACTAAAGCACAATATGAATCTTGAAAGGGCCTGAATGATTGATTGATGTATTAGCATTAGGTTTTTTTTTGGTCCCAGATGCTGAGAGTAATTCCAGAATTTACTAACTTCTTTCTCCTCAACTTATGTAGCAGAAGACAATGGAATGCCACACATTGGCTATCACTTTTCCACAGAAAGCCCAAGAACAGATTATTTACAATAAAAGTCTAATTGATTTGCATTGGACAGCCATTCATCAGTGGTTCCTACGTGAATATTTGCTACATGGGCACATCAGTATTAAATTACACTGTACTTGGTTTTCTGTTCTACCTCATATTGTTCAGCAAGCATTTTCATGACAGAGGCATTAAGCACAAATGTTACAATTTCACATATTGATTGTATGTGAAAAAGATTGTATTAGGATGGTTTGAAGGATCAACATTTGTGTCCTCTTTAATAACAATTCATATTTCAGTTTGGTCAAAAAATACATGTGAGTCTTAATAAGGACTGCATTTAGCCAACTATTCTTCTGCGTTTATAAAATGTGCACAAGTCCATAACATGCATGTTCCTGTACTGAGAGAACAATGGATCTATATTGTTTACTTCTTTCATTTGAGCAAATGGCAGATATTCTTTAAGAATTAGGGCTCTGTATTTTTATGTCAGATAGAATTATCTGCTAGGAAATCCTTTTAGCTGCAGAGTACAAAATTTCCTAACTGTTGATTATTGTTGTTTCTTCTTTTCCCTAAATAAACCACACATAAAATGATTAACAGTAAATACGGTTTAATAAGACCTCATTAAGTAAAACAAAAAAAAGCAAGAAGTATCTTATAGGCAATGACACTTTTCCATAGTACTCAACAAGTGGTTCATCAAACTCCTGCTGCTGCTGCTTGTGACAGAATACATAGTCTATTCCTGCTTATCCCTTTGCTTTTCCTTAAATAATACAGATAGAGAGATATAAAAAGCTTTCAATTCTTACCATGAACAGCAAAGAATCCAGTGAAAAAGAGATTTTACTTCATTATCACTGCTACAAATTGCTGGGCCTCCTCAGCTGAAGTGCTATTTTCCGACAAAACTGAAAAAATGTCTTTTTCCCTAATTGTGTTAACACCAGGTTCACTTCCAAGGACACAAGCAAGGATATTCAGCTTTAAAAACAAGACTGCCTTTGTTTCTGTTGTTTATTAAGTAACTCACCTCCAACCTGTTTTCTATCTATCTTATAACATTTTTGTGTGCAGTTCAAAATAAAAACTTCATTAACTTAGATACTTTCTGACAACTGAGCAAGAATGAAGCAGATTGTGGTAGCTTGCGAAATCAAATATACAGCTACATTAAAAGTCTGGAATTACACTCCTAGTAATACACAGCCATCCAATAGTCAGGGTCTAAATTAGAACCGTAATGTCATTCAGACCTGCTCAAATCTGCAAATTTGCTAGATGCTCACTCAAAAATTCTTTCAATGACTGAAATATTCAGCAACATTTTCCTTCTCTCTCAAATAACTTCAATACCTGCTGTGTCACATAGCCATAAATGCACCTGGCAGCCCTGAGAGAGTTAATACTGGGATTCTCCTTTGAAGGTGGATTGCTTTCAAGTGATGTTCAATCTACTCCAGAAGCTCAGTACAAAAAAGGCTAAGGATCTGTTAGAAATGTGTCAGCAACTTCACAATACATATTTGCCTGCGAAATGTAGCTAATGAAAGTGCTATACTTCACAAATTGCAACCCTGTTATGCTTCAAACCTGATTTCAATGTTCAAGTAATTAGCTCTATGTGTTTAAAAGAGGCCACGTTTTTCTTAGGTGGCTGCTGGTCAGCTTTTCATGGATCTTAAAAGCCATGAGGATCATTTGCTTCATTTTTAAAAAAACCCCTCTCATCTAGTCAAGTAGCTTTAGGGGTGCAACAAAACTTTTTTGAATGTTTAGAAAAAAAGGATACTCATTTATTTTTTGCACGGGGAATGAAATGCAGTGAAGAGCGCTGCCAGGCTCAAACAAAGGCAGATAAGTGCTTTACAGGTTCCCATCACCTCACATCTCTTAGTTTAGCAGCTCTCTGTTACCTAAAAACAGATTTACTGGTGTTTGTTAAGCGTCTTGAGCCCCCCTAGAGCATGGGACACTGGCCTGGTGACAGCATCAGGCATGCACGAGGGAAGCCCACTGCTAGGCTTGTTTCTCCACCTGCAAAGCACAGCTCCAGCAGTGCTGTAAATCACTTTTCCCATCCCTGCTGACAGACAGGCTGTACTTGCTCTTAAAAGACAGGACCAGGGGAAGGCCCTTTTTTTCAGACCCTGCCTCTGCTGCAGTGCAAGGGCTGGCTCCCCTCCAAAGAGGAAAACAGCCACCATGCATCCTCATATGAAGCTCAATAGCCAGATACTCAATTTGGTGTCAAGACCGTGCTTTTAATATAAAGAGAAATGCTGCCCTTCTGTTGAACCCCACTGAACTCTTCCAGCAATATAAGAAATCTCTTGCCTTATCACAAGCTGAAGCTAAACTTTTCTACTTCTTTTCTCTTTTTCATTTTCTCTGAGGCACTTTGTTAGCCTTTTCTCACTAGAGACAGCAGAAATTCGTGTACCACAAAGCACAAACCACAAAATGCTGTTCCTGCAAGGATGACGGACAGGCCAATAATTATTGTATTTTATAACTTAAAAGCTAAAAGCTTAAAAGAGCCACGTGAGAGCTACACTCTGCTTATTCATGAACGTATTGCTACCTGCGCTATCAAGAAGCTACTACTGAGCAGCTGATAGCAATGGGGCAAGATTTTGGCAGTCTGAGAACAGGGTGTAGGGCAGGCAGGACCTCCTCACCTGCAGCTGCAGCAGGATAAAGCTCTTCCTATCACCAGAGAAGTAGCAGCGCAGACTGCCCTGTGCACAGGGCTTGAAGATCATCTTTACTGACGATCACTGTCTATGGAGTGCCTGCTGCACTAGCTATAGCATTTTCACATTTGTTTTTGTTTTCTCTTATGGGTGTTCAGTCTCCACTGCGGCCCCAAAGGGTGTCAGCTCATCTGAGGATCACCACATGGCACAGCCTGGAGAACTCAGTGCCATATTCTGTGTCTGGCATCTTCCAGAGAATCATATTGCATGCAAAACACACAGTGAACAAAATTTAAATTAAAAGATCAATATGCAAGACTTTTAAATTCTGAAGTTAATGAATTCTGTTCAGTCAAGGGTGCTAAAATCAAGATTTCAACATCTTTCCTAATATCATGCAGAGAGAAATACAGTCCTTTCCCATAGCCAAATGTTACACTTCTAATAATGATGGTCAAAATAATTAGCATAATTAGTCTTTTTATGAGATGCATCCAATTCGTAGCAATGTGGGTATTTTTGCAACCTCAAAAGAAAGAATTCTCCACTGGTACAGATTCTAAATCATTCTTGTTAATTTGAAAGGCTATGAATGTGACTACAGAGAAATTAAAAACAAATTTTGAAGTAAAATCTACTTTTACAACTTTTCCCACATTTAGTTCTACAGATCTGGTAGTCCCAGGGCCTACTGTGTTTAAACGTAGCTTTAAAAGGTCTTCTTAAATAAATGTACTTTTAAAAAGTTTACTTATAAATATAAATCTATTTCCCAGATTGTGAATATAACTAAAAGAATGGGTTGTACGAGCTTCAGTTCTTTGCCTTAGTGAAGGACATAGGCATTTGTCAATTAATTTGTACACAATGTTCCACTCGAGAGATTTTGCTGAAAGTGGATGTTTTATGTTTCAAAATAAAGCATGAAACCCACACTTCCCACTGCTGACTGAGTGCAGAGCCAGGTAGGAGAGCAGTTCTTCAGCACAGGTATGTTTTTGGTTTCAGTAGCACGGCAAGGCCCTAACATGGCACAGAAGATTATTCCATCCATATTTTGTTTAAAGAGCTTTATTTATACATTTAAGTAGCTTGAAATCATAGCCATCAGAAAGGCTTTGAGCTACAAACAGGGTGACAAGGCAGAGTACGTCTTGTCAGAACATGGGACTTGTTTTAACATCTGCAAGTCAGAACCCAACAATTTCTTTCAAATGCTGGAGAAGAAACTTTCATAACTGTCTTCAGGACAAACTCAGCAGCTCCCAAGAGAAAAAAAACAACAAAATCAAAATTCACTTCTTGATGTAAACTGAAGGCAATTTCATTACAAAGCAGGCACCGCCCTTTCTTGCAATGGCCCCGTGTATCTTCAATTTTTAAATTGCAATGTTGTTGGCTTCATATAGCAAAACTTTGGTTTTTTTGTTTACTTATGCTGAGTGCATCTACACCAATGCACGCAGCATGGACAATAAATAGGAGGAGCTGGAAGCCATTGGACAGCAGGACAGCTATGACCTGGTTGCCATCACAGAAACGTGGTGGGATGACTCTCATGACTGGAGTGCTGCCATGGATGGCTATAAGCTCTTCAGAAGGGATAGGCAAGGAAAGAGAGGCGGTGGGGTGGCCCTGTATGTTACGGACTGCTTCGATTGTACAGAGCTTGATGGTTGTGATGACAAGGTGGAATGCTTATGAGTAAAGATGAGGGGTAAGCCAACAAGGCAGACATCCTGCTGGGGGTCTGTTATAGACCACCCAACCAGGATGAAGAGGTAGATGAAGTTTTCTACAACAGGCTGGCAGAAGTCTCACTATCGCTACCCCTTGTTCACGTGGGCAACTTTAACTTACCGGACATCTGCTGGAAATACAACACAGCAAAGACGAAACAGCCTAGAAGGTTCCTGGAGTGTGTGGAAGACAACTTCTTGACGCAGCTGGTAAGTGAGCCTACCAGGGGAGGTGCCTCACTAGGCCTGCTGTTTACTAATAGAGGAGGACTGGTGGGTGATGTGGTGGTCGGAGGCCGTGTTGGACTTAGTGACCATGAAATGATAGAGTTCTCAGTTCATGGTGAAGTTAAGAGGGGCGCCAGCAAAACCACCACCAGGGACATTCGGAGAGTAGACTTTAGACTGTTCAGGACACTGGTTGAGAGGGTTTCCTGGGAAAGAGTCCTGAAGGGCAAAGAGGTTCAGGAAGGCTGGACATTCTTCAAGGAGGAAGTGTTAAAGGCACAGGAGCAGGCTGTCCCCTAGTGCCACAAGACAAACCGGTGGGGAAGACGACCGCCCTGGCTGAACAGGGAGCTCTTGCTGGGACTCAGGAAAAAAAGGAGGGCTTACTACTTATGCAAGAAAAGGCAGATGACTCAAGAAGCGTACAGGGATCTCATTAGGTCGTGCAGAGAGGAAATGAGAAAGGCAAAAGCCCAGCTAGAACTCAGGGTGGCCACTGTTGAAGGGGCAACAAAAAATGTTTTTACAAATACATTAACAACAAAAAGAGGGCCAAGGAGTGTCTCCATCCATTACTGGATGCGGGGGGCAATACTGCCACTAAAGATGAGGAAAAGGCTGAGGTACTTAATGCCTTCTTTGCCTCAGTCTTTAATAGTCAGACTGGTTATCCCCAGGGTAGTAGCCCCCAGTGCTGGAAGATAGTGAAGGAGAGCACAATAAACCTCCCATAATCCAGGAGGAAGCAGCTAACGACCTGCTATGCCACCTGCACACTTACAAGTCTATGAGGCCAGATGGGATCCACGCAAGAGTGCTGAGGGAACTGGCACAGGAGCTGGCCAAGCCACTCTCCACCATCTATCAGCACCTGGCCTCGGTGCCAGGCAAAATCATGGAGCAGTTCTACTTGAGTGCATTCACTGGCCTTGTGAAGGACAACCAAGGGATCAGGCCCAGCCAGCATGGATTCATGAAAGGCAGGTCCTTTTTGACCAACCTGATGTCCTTCTCTGACCCCGTGACCCGCCTAGTGGATGAGGGAAAGGCTGTGGATGTTGTCTATGTGGACTTTAGTAAGGCCTTTGACACTGTTCCCCACAGCATCCTTCCGGAGAAACTAGCTGCTCATTGTTTGGATGGGTGTATGCTTTGTTGGATAAAAAACTGACTGAATGCCCAAGTGCAGAATGTGGTGGTGAATGGAGTTAAACCAGCTGGCAGCCAGTCACGAGTGGTGTTCCTCAGGGTTCGCTCTGTTTTGGGTCCGGTCTTGTTTAACATCTTTATCAATGATCTGGATGAGGGGATTGAGTGCTCCCTCAGTAAGTTTGCAGATGACACCAAGTTGGGTGGGAGTGTCAGTCTGCTTGAGGGTAGGAAGGCTCTGCAGAGGGATCTGGAGAGATTGGATCAATGGGCCAAGGCCAACTGTATGAGGTTCAACAAGGCCAAGTGCCGGGTCCTGCACTTGGGTCACAACAGACAGCCCCATGCAACGCTACAGGCTTGGGGAGGAGTGGCTGGAAAGCTGCCTGGTGGAAAAGGACCTTGGGGTGCTGGTTGACAGCTGGCTGGACGTGAGCCAGCAATGTGGCCAGGTGGCCAAGAAGGCCAATGGCATCCTGGTTTGTGCCAGGAATAGTGTGGCCAGCAGGAGTAGGGAGGTGATTGTGCCCCTGTACTCAGCACTGGTGAGGCCGCACCTTGAATACTGTGTTCAGTTTTGGGCCCATCCCTACAAGAAGGACATTGAGTTGCTGGAGCATGTCCAGAAAAGGGCAATGAGGCTGGTGAGGGGTCTAGAGAACAAGTCTTATGAGGAGCAGTTGGGTGAACTGGGTTTGTTTAGTCTGGAGAAGAGAAGGCTGAGGTGGGTCCTTATCACTCTCTAAAGCTACCTGAAAGGAGGTTGTAGTGAGGCAGGTGCTGGTCTCTTCTCCCAACTAAGTAGCGATAGGACGAGATGTAATGGCCTCAAGTTGCTTCAGGAGAGGTTTAGATTGGATATTAGGAAAAATTTATTTCCTGAAGTAGTGGTCAGGCATTGGAACAGGCAGCCCAGGGAAGTGGTTGAGTCCCCATCCCTGGAGGTGTTTAAAAAACTTGTAGGTGTGGCACTTCGGGATATGCTTTAGTAGGTATGGTGTTGTTGGGCGGATGGTTGGACTTGATGATCTTAGAGGTCTTTTCCAACCTATGATGTTATGATTGTATCTCATAAATTTCAGGTTTGACTGACTTTCTTGCTCATCCCCTCTCTCCTTTCTTGGGCTGGCCAAGGCACACAGGCTGTAGGTTAACTACTTCATCTTCCACAGTGGGAAGCTGCACAAGATTCCCGAGTGCTAGTAGTTTCAGCAGCTCCCTAGATACTCATTCCTGCCCAAGACCAATGTCACTGACTCTAGACCTTTTCTGCTTGTTCTGTAATTCTCTTTAATCATAAGGGGCAGTGTGAGACAGCATTCGGGTTTTTGGTTTGTTTTTCTTGTTAGCCTTTTATGCTTGATTCAGATATTTTGAAGTTACGCAAAGACCTCAAGTGTTTTGATGACTCAGAAAGAGAGTAAGGCACACAAAGTGTAACAAACCCATTTTTGTGACAGAGACCTTTTAGTTTGCCCAGCCAGGAACTGTAATTCAAGGAGCACAACCAATTAATATGTCATTGATGGTTTCTCTGGTCTGGGGGCGTATTAACTAAATGCTGTTGTGCATATCAACAGGAAAACAAATATGTTTTCGTCAAATGGCAGTGAGCTTGCAGAGTTAATGTTGGAGGCTGGTAACTGAAACATAAATGCTGAAGTACTGTTATCCACTCCTGGGAGGAATGTGTTTAAGAAGCGAAACTCAGGTAGTCTAACCTAAGGACATTTCAGACTAGACTGGAGAAAGGCAGTAGAATGCTGCAGGAAGTGTATAGAAATGGTATCCGCAGCACCTTCCCCAGGGCAGAAATAGGGCACAAGAAAAATATTAACTACATTTCTTTCTCAAGTAGAGGGACATACACCCCTGTATTTGGGGTTTGACAAGTTTTCATTGAATCCGGTGTTGATGTCTGTTAATTCTGGCTCTATAGTGATAGTCCAGCAGCTGGGGTACTGTGAGCTTAAAAGATGATGCTTTCTAGATATTCATCTTCAGGACAGAGTATCTCTTCTAACCTCTCCAATTTCAAATTCTGGAGGAGATTTTCCTGAAGGCCAAGGATCAGAATGTTTTTATGTTTTCTGCTTGGGGACAGTTCATTGATATCAGTACTACTAATTGCCTATTAGAGAGTGGGGACTGAGCCCCAAGGAGCAGTTCTTCCTGGGGTCCTTCTAGGTGTTTCCTGTAGCTGTTCAGTATGCTGTCCGATTTTCCTTTCTGTTTCACGGGCTATAGGCTCCATGAGAAAGTTTTCCTTTCGGAAACACTGCAAGTTGGTATTTGCAGAGGAGGTGGGGGGAAATATCCCAAATTTCTTTGATCTTCCAATTTTGTGAGGAACTCTTCTTTTTTCTTCTTCTTCTGGTCATCTGTAACCTAAAATGGAGTTCAGCTTCTCCCCTCCCCAGGCAGACTCTGTGCTTTCGTGTCTTGGGGGTTTTGATTTTTAATTCTACTTCAATACTACTATCAAAGGAGTAATAATGTAGTGTAGCTGATCATATGTCTTAGGCAGGTGCTATGGTAGTGGGTAATGCAAAAGCAAAGACTTTCTAACTTGCTGCAAATCACTGAGGGATAACCATTTCACTAGCATTTGGCCATTAAGAAACTGTGTCCTTCAGTCTATACTGACTGACGAAAAAAATGACGGATCAGGAGTGCAAGCACGTTCGCATTCTCCACCATTAGTGGATGATGAATAAAGTGTCTGGTGAGCTTGTTTACTTGGAAAGTAAAATAGAAGAAAACAACCCTATAAAAGGAGACAGTCCTTCAGGAGGAAGACAGTTGCTGAAGGAGCACAAAACTGTTGCTAATTCTTTACAAAATATTATTTCAGTTAGATTTCTGTGACAGAAATATTTAGATTTAAGTCAGAATATAAATACGTACCAGATACTGGTAATTGGGTAAACTTCTATGAGCAAATAAAAACCCTATGAACAAATTTTTTTCTTGTTTGTATTGGTGTCTCATCCATCACAAGACCTAGTGTATTTCTACTACAAGCAAACTTTCTATGGGCTGAGACACAGTGAATCCCACAAATTATTTGGTAGTAGGAAGAGATAAAAGGAGTATTAAATATGCTGCAGGGAAAGGCTTGGTAATGCAGGAATTTTTTTCTTCTAAACCTGGATTGAAACAACTTTCAAATAAGAATTAGAGCTGATGTATCTCTTCATGCAGAAAATGAAACCTTGAGCTCACTGTACATTAAACCTACAGAGGGTTAAGTGGTCTGGATGGCTTGCTATATTATTCTCTCTTCAGAGTCCAGTCCAGTAATTTAAATATTGTCGAACTAAAAGAACAGCTCTACTAAAATAAATATAAAAGATGATTTTTTTTTCCCTTTCCAGAAGCTTTTAGTTTCCCTTGGGCATAACAATGGTCTTCATTTCCTACTTTGATAATTATGTTGTGTTCTCTTTTATTTAATGTTAAAAACATTTATTGAGTTCTCTCTTTGCTGCTTGTGTATGGCTGCTTAAAAAATAGATGTTTATATGAGAACTGAAATTATTTTTTGACTGATTGATTGGATCATTGCAATTATGTTAGACCTATTGTGTACAGAGGGAGTTAAGTCTCACATTTTCTGGATACTGTTTTTAATGTATCAGCAATAAGCGTGTGTGAAAACATTTGTTATTGCCAGGATAGTTGCAGCTCTCTGAAATGATGGTTGAAAGTTGCTGAGCTCATTACCTGAAACATTGATATATTGCCATCCTTTAGCCCAGCCTTGGCACTAGGGTAAAATGGCATTACTATTTCACAAGATAAACCTCTGACAGCAAAACATTTTGAGTACACATTGAGTAGCAGAGAAATGAAAGAAGCAGTCCAGGTCAGACCCTCAGCCATCATAAATTGGCCCCATTGGGCCATGGTGGTGTGCTGCATTGAACATTTGACATTGTTCCTTTGAGAACTTCCCACTGAAGAGGTGCAGATGAGGAATGCAGTTTTCTCAAACTGTAGGCTGCACATAAAAAACAGCACGATGTTCCCCCTGAGCACTGATAGGCCAGAGGCCTGAAAATTCAAGCCCACTAGGGCTTGATGTGTCTGTCCCAGCCCTTCCTCTTTTCTCTTGCTATTCAGTTGCTGTGACAGAAGTAGCCTTGCACAGCTTGGCCTCAGTAAACTTCCACCACATGGTGAGAGGAAATCTAGATCCAAAGCTAGCTGCTTAAACAAATCCAGGTATTTCTTCGGGGGTCCATTCAGACACTACATGGAAATTCAAGAGCAGGCCCAGTTCAGACAGTGTATCTAAACCCATGAAGATCCCTACACAACATGGACAGCTCTCCCACTTTTTCAGCTCCGTGGCTTTCTTTTCATAGCAGATGAGCTTTTGGTCATCTTTGAATCAATAACACAAGCTCAAAAGGCAGTATGCATGATAGAGAGCTGCTTCAAAGTATTTCTACCTTAACCATACTGTTGTGAAATTTCCGTTAGTTGTAGACACAGCAGAAAAGATATCAAAGGTTTTTACCATTCAGGAGATTAATTGTACCTCATAGGGACCAGCATTGTGCTTTACCTAAGATCATCCAGGCAGGAAGTGAACAAAAGCTGCTATGCTTGTTGCCCTGAACCTAACCCCAACAGATACAGTTCTGTCATATCAAGGCACCATTGATAAAGGGCTATGCAGACTAAACTTTATCAAGAAAGATATAATTCTTGTAAATATTAATCCATTTCACTGAGAGGCAAGAGTCTCCGGTGCTTTGTATCTTCTAGAATAAGATAATTTAAATTCCATGGTGCAGGCTAAACAGGAAACCAATTTTCAAGCAGACTTTAGCAGTGAGAGGCACCCATTTTCCTGCTTTTAAGTTAGAGATTGGGTAACTAGGAGAGGCAGAAAATGTAACATTTGTTTTCCTACAATTATATCCTTTGTAATTGAAATACATCTGGCTGTAGTATATGTTTCCATAACTGCCGAGCAGGCAAAAATGGGATTTTCAGATTGGATTAGAGGGACAAGGTATGTTGAAAGGCACTTAGGCAAATTGCTCTGAGAACAAAGTAGGTGCTGAACTATTACTGAAAATCAAAAGAAGCAAGGGTTTTACTTCTATTTCTGCCAAAGAAAATCCTTCTTAATGATATCTTCAATCTTCAGGTCTCTTTCATACTGAGCTGGATAGTTTTTTTTCCTTAGGCGTTGTGTTTTTAAACCTACTTCTTCCCAAGGAAGACTGAATTGAAAAAAAGATGCATATTACTTGACACTGCATCCAGCAAGGGACCTGGGTAATGAGAAGTTGGCTTGGCAGCCTCTGACGTGCGCAGGTGGAACCCATTCCTGTAAAGAGCAATGAGGAGAGCTTCATGTTGGAGAAAGAACTTTAATTCTAATCCAAACCACATAATAAGAATTAAAAAGAGGTGGCATGAATTGTGAGTCCATTACAGATTAAAAATACAAAATGAAAAGCTGTCTTATGGCACCTTTTCTTGGTAGCTATTTTTATTTTGTCGGGCTTAATGCTCTTTTCTTTCTATCCTACTTGGTTATGTGCATTTTGCTTTTGCTGACAAACTTTCAGATTTAGGATGAAAACAGTTTGCATCTGATAAAGGATGGTGTGCCTGGCAATTTCTTGCTAATCTCTCTTATTGTGCCCTTCGTAAAAATTGTAGTCATGGTATAAATCCTAGTTTAAATCAATACCTGCAAGTGCTAATCTCTGAAGAGGAAAATGTCAAATGCCTCCTGCTGTGTGCAAGAACTCAAATTGTATGGCATCAAACATTAAAGGCTACCTAAATTGCTCACCTTTTTTCCTTTGCCCAATGCTTTGTACTTTCTGTCATTCCTTATGTCATTAACCATTCTCTCGTGAATAGTGGCTAAATGGTGACAGGTGTCATAAGGAAGCTTACAGTTCAACATTGTCGTTTCTCACCCTGTGGGGAAGCCACCAGTAGTCCTAGGTCTCAGGAGGCATAAAGTCTTGGACAGTGCCTTGAGCTCTGGTGTCAGCCTTCTTCCTTACTCATGGGACCTCTTCTGAGGAACTTTTTTAAAAGCTCTGAGCGATAGTTGCATATTTAAATATGATGTAGCACTTGGGGTGACCAGTGCTAGGAATCCTGGAGCCAAACCCAGTAGTAATTTTAGTCTCTGTTTTTGGACCCTAAGTCCATATTTGAACACTCACAGTCAGCATCCTATCACACGCCTATGGATGATTTTTGTGCTGATTAACATTAGGACACACAATGGTTTTAAAAGCCTGCTTTTTGCTCAGAAGTGCCAGAGGGGAAAAACAAACAGGTAAACTATAAGACTGAAAGACCTGCCCACTCTGCATCTGTTCCATCTCCGCAGAAGTATGTGCTCTGTTTTCAAATTAAAATGATTGATTAGACTATATTAGCTTGTAAAACTATATCAGAATGTAGAGAGAATCTCTTCTTTCACTGACATCCTTGTTCCTTTTGAAACACAAACTGCTCAAGAACCTTAGTGCATTTGGCACCCTGATTCTAGGAAGTACTTGAAATCATAGTTTTTTTCATGATGGAGGTTAACAAACTGATAAGGATAGAAACTCTCTATGTAATTTTTACAACTTTTAGCAATTTGATTTTTTTATAAGGTACATGCCTGAATTTTGTTTGTCATTGCGTTAGTTCTGTTGCTAGAATACCAAGCCAAATTTTTAAAATTCTTGGTCTGCTTTCATTACATCCTTAGAGAAAGTCAATTGATGCTAACTCAACCCAAGGAAGAGCCAAGGAATGCTGTGTCACTAGCATCTACAGATATGTGTAAGTGCTCTGTGTCTTAGTTTGACAGCTGCTTCTGAAACGTGTTCTAGAAGCTCTTCAAATACAAGCAGCAGAGAGTGTATCAGGCAGAAGCAGTTAGAGCTGGGGGATCCCTGTGTTCTTGAGAAACAAATTAACAGATCAGAGTCTACAGCCACACTGGATGAAAGGCTTCCTAAGAATACACACCTGAGTTTTTGTTGTATTCGCTTAGCCATGGAACAGCATGAGAGAGGGATGACTGCTAGAAGAGGGGCACAGTATTTCCAAATGGACAGTTGCAGATACCCCAGGAAAGATCAGGTCTATGGAACTGACTCACACTGGGGTTTTGTGAGATGGGGAAAACATCTCTTAAAGGAGAAGCTCTTTTCTCCTGAGGATTTTCCTGTCTGTTTTCCAACAAAAGCTGCTTTCAGCTGCCATGTTTGAGGAACTGCCCTTGGATTGTGCATACTCACACTGACTTCCTCCTGTAAAAATGCAGTCAGAAAGAACATATCTAACAGCTGTCATCTTTTCACAGCTCTGCAGATGGGAGGACTGCCACTGTTCTGTCATTTCCCCAAAAAAATTTGTAGTTTCTTTCTGTTTCATGGCAACTTTTAGAAGCCAGGAGCAAGTAAGTGTTGGAGAAATAACACAGGCTTATGAGTGGTAAATTTACACCTTTATACCTAAGACAGCTAGTGCCAAATTCTGTTCACTTAAAGAGTCCTGTTGTGGAACGCCATGTTTTTGTGAAAGCATACTTTGGCCACACTCTGCTTTAGAGATGTTTACTACGAAATAAAAACAGTGCAAAATTGCAATCTGTTCTGCCTCCATTGCATCGGTGAAATTTCTGTTGACCCTCAGGACCTGTGTTGTCTGATGAGGCTGAAGCAGAACCTTTCCTTTTCTTGGAATAAGGCAATTTAGTTCATTTTAAGGGATGGAGGCATCTCACACCTCCACATTTTCCTATTACAACAAAGATTAAATGTAGTTCGTCACCTGTCAGGAGCTTGTGTGGTGAATCTAGCAGGTGGATTGAACCTTATTGTGGCTCCAGGGAACTGCATGACAAATCAACAAGTGTTCCCTAGTTGGATTTGTTTGCAGAGGCTTAAAGGTGTACTGTAATGGTGCTGTACTGAAAAGATGCTGCATTCCAGACCTCACAGATGTGCAGAGACTGCACTAGCTGGTTATTTAGAGATAGTTTTAGGTGCTTTGCAAGATACTATGTCAAATATTAGAATCAATAGATATAGAGATGAACATTTAGGCTACTTGTCAGCTGTACCAGAAAGGCAGGTTCCTGCAGGGAAGTGGCCTGGAAGGAGGCAGACAGGAGGCAGTGGGTTTGCCATGGCAAAGAGAAGTACATCTCATTCACACATCCTCTCAGCTTTTTTATTTCCCATAGTAGTTTCTTGCACTGTTCTGTCTGGGCTTTGCACGTTTTGCCTTCATCTCTCTTCTTTCATATCATCTTTTGTATACTGTCTTTGGTTTATCCATTTTTCATTCTGTGCCTCCTCCATCCTCCTCCGCATTTCCACTGTGTCCTCTCCTTGGTTTTTCTTTCCCTCAGTCTCATAAACTCTTTGTCTTCATCCCCCTTTGCCACTCTTCCTATGTTACTTCCATCTTTACCTTTTCCTAGGCAGCATGCAAGGGCCAGCTGGCAGGGTGTAATCGTCGTGGCTATATCCAGACGTGAGCAGGGCTGCAGCCTCTTGAGACCTTAAAACCATTACATCCTCCAGGTACCCCTTGGGTCTGAGAAGGAAGAGGATCAGCACGTGGTTCTTCCAACACTAACTGATACAGGTAGTGTTGTACAGGGCAGCTCAGAAGGGGAGCTGCACCTCAGTTTCTTCTTCAAGGAGACTCTGAGACTTCTGTCCCTTCCCAGTAAGGTCCTCAAGGTACAATAAGGACCTGAGTCATCATATTCAGATCAAGGCCTCACCTAGAAGGACTTAGGTCTCTCCCGCACTGTTTTGTAATGAAGGTCATGTCAAGACATACTCACTACGTATTTCGGGATTTTCATGCCCAGTCATCCCTAGTCTAATATAGTCAGAACTGGTAGAGTTCATGACAAAAGGTACAGGTGTTATCGTGCCAGAGGGTTATGTACTATAGAACATGCCTTAGGAGCAAAGGCGTAGTACATAGTGTTGAAACTGCCGCTGCTTTTGAAGAGTTTCTGTAGTCTAAAAAAAGTCAGCTTCCATGTTTGGTGTTTGCTCAGCCCACAGAACTTAGTTATTATCTACCATGGTCCTGTAATTTATCCATTAGCTGCCAAGTCCTGCTGATAAACTTTTCTGTCACCCTTTGATAAAATGTTTACTCTTAGCTCTTTGACTTCCTTTACCATGTAGTCACAGCAGATGTTTTAATTGTAATAGGGCAAAATAAAGTTTAACAAACTCCTTGCAAATCTGCAAGGGGAAATGAAACTTCAATGCAGATTATTTCATGTGTATGTTTCTTGAAAAAAATTGTCTTATGTGAGCCTTACCTTTTTATTTTGTTTTAAAAGAAGCATTGATACAAGGAACTGGCAGTGTACTACCAGGTTAGCAATTCCAGCCCCTTCTTGCTGAATGCACCACATCACAGCTTTTTTCATCTTAGCAAGCTATATCCTAAAACCTATTTCCTAGCAGTAAGACCCCACTCCTTTAATACTTTTAATGCTTAATCTTTTAATTTTCAGTGTAATCATGCCTTGATATGGATATTTAATATCCATTTGTTCTTATAACAATACTGCATCAAGTCTTTTTAATACCTGCAGCTGTTTCAATCTTTCTTGAATCTAAATGACCAGAATTGTTTATATTATTCCAAATATTTCCAGTATAGCTCATAAAATTCTTGACTAAAGAGAGACCCTGCATTTGTCAGAAATGTTAGGTAACTAGTAATTACCAATGATTATCAGCAGAAAGATAGCTAAAAAATACTTCAATCTCAGATACTCTTTCACTTAAACCTTGCAGAAAATACTGATTTTAAGATATTATTTCCTTTATATATGTGGGAGTAGTTGCTATGATGTTACAGCTGTCTTCTTTCCAGAAGGCATTCTGCCTATTAGTATTTGCCTGACTTTACTTTGTGTGTTAAATTTCAAAAGAAATTCAGATCTGACAACTTGGCCAAATCCTCGGAGGTCAAGAAAACTTCAATAAGCTCATGTGCTGCTAGCTACAAAGCCATCCTTCTCTCCTGCTGTCCTGAGTGCCAGCTCACAGCCCACTCCTGCTTTGATTTCCTGGTGACCTTTCATTTCAGTGCTCAGCCCCGTTGAGACCCTTATGAGGGATGCTACAGAAATTAATGGAATCGCTTCCTGAGCAGAGAAATGCCAGACCTGAAACAGGCAGCCGGGAAGGGCGAAGGATAAGTGACTCTAAGTATGGTCTGTTCTTGAGAAGGAAAAGCTTGTTTCTCTGCCAAAAATGTTAGAGTCCCTGTAGACTCCAGTCAGTTGCTTCTGGAGGGAGCAAAAGTGAGGTTTTGTGTTTCCACATAATCTTTCATGTAAATATTCTGAAACTGGGTGCCTGATTAAATTAGATATGCCTAATTTATATAAATACCCCCATTTTGTAGGTAAGTGCAACAGTAGAAGTGGCAGACTTGAGAAGAAATGAAGTCTCACAATTCACTTATTTGAACCACAGAGCTCACTTCACTCTAAGGGCATGTTATCATCACACAGGTTTTCCTTTTTAAATCCTATTGTCAACATCATCATCTATCATATATATGTGGGTAGTTTTATTAAGATTACTAATATATTAATAGCAATTGCTGTTCATTTTTAAGATTATTGACAGACTACTTAATTATTCCTTAGTGGCATAATGGATACAGTCAGCCCGTGTCTGTGCAGCAGTGTCAAGCTGTGATAGTCACCTGTTAACCACAGAGATTTAATGTGTGGTTTTCAAAGTACATACAGATGAATGATATTGGTCCATCTGCACTGGGTTATTTTAGGAAGAAATGGTACTTGCAAGGTAGCAGGAGTGGAAATGAGATGTTAATGGGTGGCTGGCATTTGCTGGATTGGATGAAACACAAATGATATAAAACAAACAAAAAAATTCCTGGACCCTGCATGAGAGAGGGGCTGTTTTCTAGCTGTACGTGTCAAGGAATTTGTTTTAGAATGGAGAGAAGGAGGACTGTTGTGTTAGGACATCAGTGGTGTATCTTGGGCAAGCTGCACACTGGCATTGTGCCATGTGCCTTGGGCTGAGAGCACAGCACACAGGTCTTCCTGTTCTCACTAAATGGTTCAGAAACAGATTTATACGTATTTTCTTTAAAGCCAGCATAAGGGAGGTTCACTTGTTTTATCTAAACCGTTTCTAAACTGATTCAGTTAAACGGCTAAAATTTTTTTGATTATTATTTTTTTCCCCAGTATATATTGAAGGCCTTTGTAGGTTAAAGACAACAGTTACCATTAGTGCTAATCTGCTTTCATCCCTACAGCTCAAGTGCTTTGCAAGGATGAGTATGTGTTATGAATCCGATTGAACAGTTACACATGCCCCATTGCAAAGACTTGAACCCATTGCTGGAGAATCTAGTGGATGAAACTCAGGTTGTATGGGCTCAGAGAGCAGGAAAACCTTGCTTGACCCACGTCTGTGAGGCTGCCTCTCGTTTCTTAGAGCTGGAAGATGGTCATATGTATGTTTATCAGAGTGAGAGGGCATATGAGGAGGAGCGTAAAGGAAATAAAGGTTGTTTTATAACAATTCTTGCACTTTCGGAAACTAACTCTCTGTAGTATTTAAAATGAAAATAGCTATTTGTTCTTCTGACTGACTTGATTACCTTAGATACAATACACAGGATTTAGTTACTGAAGTCAGAATGAGATTTCAGTAGCTTCCAAAATTGAATTGGACACACATTTCGCTGAGGTTGTTTCAAAACAGAGATTTGAGTTCTTGCAGCACTTCTACAGTGTTGAAAACTTGATTCAAGTTTAGGGATAATACAAATGTTCATGCTTTTTTACTCCTCTATTTCATACTGTCAACTTTTCATTAACCGCTTAAGCCCTGGCTTTACAGCTGTTGTACAACACAAGAACATGAGCTGTAACCGAATGGGCTGTCCCTGGTGGAAAGATTTGTGAAGGTGAATTGTGGAAGGGGGAGCCCATCAGAGGTGGCTGGAGTTGTTTCATAAACACTTCCGAGTAGGCTGAGGCTTTTGGTTGGCGTAATTGAACATCTGGTTATGGACTGTCTTTGTTTCTATAGTAGTAAACAGAAGAGTTGAGGCCAAAGTTAGAATAAAATCTCTTACCATATAGATTTGCTGAAGTGTTGTACACATATTTTGAGCAGCATGGTTGGCACCACCTCAGTGAAACCTGTGTGTTTCACCAGCTGCTAGAATATTACATATACAGGAAAGAGCTCAGAAAAGAGGCACTGAAAGATTTAGAGCAATGCCACCTAGTGATAAAATATAATCTGAAAAACCTCAATTTTAATTTTACAGGCTTTAAGATGCTTATTCTGTGACTGTACTCTCTGGCAATTCCATTCATTAGCATTGAACTTGGACACCAAAAATGCCCTGAGATATAGCTAGAGCTTTTGCTCAGCACCAGCTTAGGTTTGCAGGTATGGCCCATATCCCCTTGGGAGCAGCAGGCAGAGTTGACCAGGAAGAGCCCTCTCACCTCATTTCTTCTCTCCTGTCTTCTACCAGTTAGTGGCTGAATGCTGATACCACTACGTAGCAGGAGGGATGCATCTGAACGTGACCATTTTTATCCTTTGGTGCCTGATAAAGAATAATTTTTGCCCCCAACAGCTGCTTGAATAAGGTGACTATCTGTTCCTTATTAAAAAAAAAAAGAAAATCCTTTGTTCAGTGCTTAAGGTTCTGCAGCCCATATCAATTGAATATAGGGTGTACTTTGTCCCACATTTCAGCAATAATCGCACAGAGCAGTCTGTATAAAGGTATAATGGTGTGATTTGATAAGATCCAAGTTTGCTGCATTGCAAACAGAACACTACAGGGTTTTCTTTCTCTTTCCCACTTTTGCAGTGTTCATTTTTTCCGTTTTGCTTCCATTACTGTATTTCCTGGTAATGCAAACTGCTATTCAATATTACATTGTGTTACTGTGACTCTTTAATAGCCAGAATTATTTGGACTGTTCTATCTTACACTCTTCCATAAGAAAATTAAATCAATAAGTTTCCCACTGAGGTTATTTTTGTCTTGTGATGCCCTTCATGATGTTGGTTAATTTCCTCGTGCAAGGTATCACCATGGTTCAAAGGGATGGCTCCTGAGAGTAACCTGAACAGGATATGGCTAAAAGAACCTGCCAAAACAAACCTTTGGGCAAAACAGCAATGCACATTTGGGGACCCAGATGCTTTTTTATTTTTGATGTTTTTAAAACAGTGGTCTGTAGCTCCGCCAAGACCAGTGTCCTATCATATATATTAGGTGAGGTACGTGTACAAAGGCAAATATATCTTAAAGACCAGACCTTTTGTTTTCTTTCTCATCTAAATTCTTTTGTCTTGAATTTGAAACTGTTGATTTCAAATGAAGTGTCAGCCTCTCCCCTTTCTTGGGTATTGTTGTACTCTCCTCTCTGAAGTTAAATTTGAATGGAAAACTTGATGAATCCTGAGTCCTCCATTTGGATGCTGATGCATCTCTGCTCCCATTGAGAAGTAAGGGTTGCAAAGAGCTGAAAATTACTGAGAAGTCTCTTGAAGGACCTTGAAGACAGCATGGTAGTTCTGACGGAAAATAGTTCTCACTCCTTAAAATTTGATTGTGTAGCAAAGTAAAAACAAAACCAAAATCAGACCTAAAACAAAACCCAAAATAAACTAAACTTCAGTTTTGCTGTACAATGATGTTTATTGAAGACTTCAGCTCTCATCTGCTTATCATGGCTTCTTTATTTTCTACAAGTGAAATCAAGATGTAGCCAAACACCAGGCTTTTGCAGTGGTTTAGAAGTGAGCTCTTGGGTAGAGCCTGCATATAGTTTTGTGATGTTCATTACAGTTATCTCACAGTCCAAGTAGTAACCGGTAATGCATTTCTTTATGAAAAGAATGATGATATGAGGGCAGTTTAGGGGACAAGTGATGTGTTTTTCCTAATGATTTTTTTGCTCATATTTTTTTCTTTTTTCTTACACTGTCAGAATTGATTTTTTCTCTTTCAATTATGAATGTGCAGTGGCTTTTTGGTGAATTGTTTAGGAAGCCATGATACTGCTTAGTGTGACAAACGTGTGTATACACTTCATAATGGTTTAGAAAAGGACAGCACTACAGATAAGAATGTGTAGGAATAGATGTGCTTGTTTTCATACCAAAAATCCAGACAAAATTATTTCTGCCAGGGGAGAATTTCAGAGAACAGACAGGCTTTGTCATCCATCTCCCACTGAATTTCAACAGACATTGTATGGCCTGCCTTTTAACAAATCCTCCATTTTTCCTTGCAAAAGGCTGCTAATTGTTGTTTTCTACAGCACAGCACTTCTGAACCTCAGATTGGAATGAGGTTTCATTGTGTGAACAGTCTTAGTAATCATTATACAGGGTGCGTGTGAGATGGAGGGAAAAAATCAAGTTTTCATTTCTTCCCATTTGACTTTCCCATTGCTAACCTCTCTCTTCTGCTACAGCTGTGGCTTCTAGCAAACAGCTGTTTGTGGCATGATTGTTGACAGAGTTGAGGTGGTGGTGGTTGCAGCTGCATTTAGTGCCACCATGTCAGGATGTGGCATGCTCTGACTCTTCTGATGCCTAAGCTGCTATCTGCACAAGACTGTCTGCAGCATCCTCTGAGCTTTGGGTCCCAGTTTTTGCCCTGTGCCAGCGTCCCAGCTCCAGCGCCTTTGTCCTAGGAGTGTGAGAACGTCACTGGTGTAGGGAGAAAGGTTTTTAGGCAGGGCTTGGGAATGAGACAGCTGAATGAGAGAAAATCTAAAGGTAGCTATGCAGAGATCCTGAAAGAAATGAACCTTAAACAGGGGTAAATAGCTATTAACTTAAAACTGTTATTCTGGTGTGATGCTTGAAACTATTTTGGGGGGTTTCTTTTCTATTTTTTGTAGTGATGATTAAGACTTTTTTTAATTCATGACGACATAAAGGAAAAACTGCTGGTCTGCAGCCTTTTCCAGGGAGGGGGGGTGAACTGCAGGCCTGTGAAACTGGTACAAGAAACAGCGCAGACAAGTCCACCTCAGTCATGTACCAAGCTACTTAACTCTGTCAGTACTTGGCAGCTGAATTATGAGAAGTCATCAAAGCAGCACAGCAGAGATGGTGGAGATATTTTTTTCATATGTTTGCTTCTACTTTTCAATGGGCTGCAAGGCTTTAATGTGAAATGGAAAATACAGAAATTTTGTAAGTTCATTCGATCAAAAAGATATTTATACAATGAAGTCTTGAACTGTTTATTTTCCTGTCAACAAAGAGAACAAAGTTAATAGTGGAAGGGTTTAATTTACCTTTTGAAACTTGGAATCTCAAAGATAAACTTAAAAGAAACGTGTATTTACCTGAATATATGATGCCACATCTCTAATTTATGGAAGCAAACTTAAGTCTGCCCATAGAGAGCTTTCATTTCAGATAGGAGCATCTTCTTGTTTTATTTTCAGTCTTACCTTTTGTCGCATTAAAAGGGGTAAAAGGAGTCTGATAAGCAGCAGAAGGAAAGCGCTCACATTGAGTCATGAGGTTCAGAGAACACCCCCTTGCATTCTAAACTCTGCCTTAGAGAAGAGTCTAGGTGTGGCTGGAGCCACTCCCAGTCCCAGACTTGGTCAACGGTTTATGTCTAAAGGGTTAATTATGTAGCCACTTATCAGATTCAACTTGCCTGACAGAGCCCCTCCGAGGACTTTCACTGAAACATTTTCCCAAAGTTGAAACAATAGGTAGTTTATTCAAGCAATAGGTATCACAGATTTGGGATTGCCGTTGATAAATGCATTGTCTACAAAAGTTGAGCTCAATATAATGGTTTAGCACTTTAGTTAAAAATGTGTTCCTGGAGATACGTCTTATGAAGTCAGAGGCGCGACTCTTACCAAAAAGGTGTCCCTTCTTGGGGGGGGGAAGAGAGGTTCAGGCCTGTCGACCTGTCTGTCAGGTAAGGTTTTCGCTTGGCTTCTCCTCCCAAAGAGAGGTTTCAAGTGCCAATTTTTACAAGTTTGAAAATCTTAAGGTGAGGTGGGACTAAGTCAATTATTAGGTTTCGATTGGCTCTTGGTATGGAATGTTGTGCCACATGTTTACTCAGCAGTTCAACACACCTTCAGAGTGGGCATCCTGGTATGTGCTCAAGAGGGCCATCTGTTCTTTATCTGAAGCCACCTGTGGCTGCGCGGCCTCCATCAGGTCCCAGAGATTACTTGGTTTAAAATGACAGGCTATCCCCCTTCTGTCTGATAAGACAAGTAGAAGTCAATTGTTCCCTTTGTCATTGACAAGTCCAGCAAAGCCATCGACTACACCTTTTAAAATAATTTTTCTGTGATCATACCTCTTTTTTTAGCACTCTAGGTTCTTAAAGAAAAAAATCATTGCTTTTCTAAATAGTTTCAATTATTGATTGGAAACAAAACCTGAAATTTTAATACATGGAAATAAAAAGTTATTTTGAAAATGTATCTTTGTTTCATACTGATGATTGCTAACTACTAAGATAAAAATTATTAAACACTCTATGGAGAGCATATGTTTGAATAAAGGAAAGCTAAAATGAAATGGACAACCGTAAATCCAAAATTTTTCAACATTGTTTGATTATGAAACAATCATCTGTTTTTTACCCAACAAAATTGTCATGGAAACTGTTAATACTGCATATGGATTTTGATTGCAGTAACAGGTGTCCACCAGAAATTATGTTTTTGTCCCATGTTTCAGCCAAACATTCACCATTAGTGCTCCACCAAAGCTGAAGAGCTTGTTATTAGTTGTGCCACACCTGTATGTTGTCACCCATTTCTCTTTATCAGAGATGAACATTTACAAGCTCTCAGAAAGTTGAAGGAACTGCAATTACTTTTCTCTCTTCCCCACCTTCCCTGAGCCTTTGTGTAGTTCATTTGGGACACAGTTAGGAGCTTCCTGAGGTAAACAGTTACATTTTGTTAGTAATTCATGAAAATTTTATCATCCATGTGGGTGGATTTCTTGGAGACCATCTTGCTGGAACTTTTGATGTTCCATTTTCAGTCTTTCTCCTCATGCATGATCTCTGCCCCTAACTATCCAGCCATTTTCCTTTGACACAGTTATTGCCATGGTTCACAAATGTCTTTTTACCTTCACTTTATTCTGCTCTTTTTCCTTAAGTCTGCTGCTGTTGTTGGGTTTTAGTTTTCTTTTGTTTTTTTTTTTTTTTTTTTACACTAGCTTTTCCAGGTCTTGCTTAGCTTTCTTTCACCCATTGTTCCCACCTAAAATACTACTGCGACCATCTGCTCCAAAGTGACTGCTGAGCAATTCTAGTTCTCTAATATTATTTGCACAGACGTCTTTTCCAGACAGACTTTGTCTTCAGCAAAGAACTCAGTAGCATAAAACACAAACAAGCCTGGTAAATGTGACAAGCATATTCTTTTAATATAAATGAATCACATATTTTAATTACTTTTAGTACCTCTCTGTCATGGCTGCCTAAGCTGAACATTTGTCTGCATGGATATTAAGCAGTGGCTTAGAGTCAGATTCAGGAAACGACTTCAACATAGGGTAATCATACTCGCATTTAGCAGACATGTACATGATGAAGTCCTTAGTGAAATCCATGAGGCTTTCAGCACAGGCCTAAACTAAAGCCTATTCAAATGCTCAGTTAAACACTCTTATTTCAAGGGCTTTATTTTTCAGGCTTGTGAACATGTATTTTACATGTAAGCTATTTCTGTCTGTCCATTTTGGCTTGTAAACTTGTAAAGTAAGCATCGGAGATATTGTTTTCAGTGTTTATATCAACAATTTTCATCTTCTGCCTGTTAGACACCATGTTGCTTACCAGCCCCTCTGCTGTTCCTTATGCCTGGACGTAATAAATGAAAGAAAATCAAAACTGCTTGAGGAGAAAATTACACCTTTCCTTCTCCCATCCTCTTTGCTCGGCCCACCTGGCCTGCAGTCAATGGATGCTGAAAACCAATTCTTATACTCTTCTTCTTTACTATCTGCATTATCATATCACTAAATTAGTATATACAGTTCGTGCTCACTCTGACACTTGGCAGTATAGCACTTGTATAGTTAAACATGTGTGGAGAGGATTCTGCCTGCAACTTAAAGTCTAAGTAACTAGAAACTGGGTTAGGCTTCCAGTCTTCAAGTGTCCTTTAAGCTTGAAAGGTCCATTCAGTCCCACACAGTGATGGCATGAGATATTTCATCTTAGCTCTGAATTCCTGTGTCTGGTAACTGCCAGCTTTCCTGGGTTCAAATATCTTAGATACAAAGTGGTGCCTGTTGTAGCCCTCTCTCTTCACTAACAGCGTTTAACAGAACATATAGCAGATCAGGAGACGTGCCTGTAAATAATGCTGCCATTGTTAATATGTGTTTATAACAGTAGTAAAATATTCTAATAGTGTAAAGCCATGAAAATGTTCAGGTGGCTATTTTTAAATAGGGCAAATGATCTTGAAATCATCTAAGATAACTGTATCCCAAGCCCTTTAATATAGAACCACTGCACAAAAACACTAGTTTTGCTTGGCTTCGTCCGTTTGCTATGATAACTCATACATCTCTTTTCACTATTGTGCTCAAATGGCCCACATGTGTTTTATGAAAACCCTCTTTAACGCAGTCATGCTTGATTTGGCAACCAGCCCAAAGTGGAACAATAGTAGCTGTGCTCTCTCTGAACTCATTTACTGTGGCTTCTGCTTTGCTTTCCTCATACCCATGCTGCTCAGTATCAAAACAAACCAGTTTAAAGCTTGCTCTTATACACTGTCATAAGATGATCCACAGCAAGGCTGACAAACAAATGTACCTTTAGAGTGCTTGTTCTGGAATATTTCTGAAGCTACTTTTATCCTGCAGCTGAAGTGGGCCAACTCATAGCAGTGAGTTGGTCCACTCAATTGCTGTGGCAGTTCCTGATAGCATTTCACTCTATTATTTTCATGGGTTCTCCGGTGTCCTTGATATGCAGAGAATATAAGGCTCTAGTTCTTGCTTTTCTTGAAATAGGTCTGTTCATTCATTGTCCTAGTAACTTCTAAACAAGATTGTCAAACAATACTGTTTCACTTTCTTTCAACTGTAGGCTTTTTAATTATGCATCCAATTCTTTACTTTTGAAATCTTTTCTCATGCCTTTTTAGTCCCACTTCTGTTGCCCCAAATGTAGGCATTATCTTTGAGCCCACTCCAGAGTCCACTTACAGTGTGGTTGTATGCTCACTTCACAGCTTCAGAAAGATAGATTTAAGGGAGACTCAGTCTTGTGCAAAAGAATGCTCGTGTGTTTCACTCTCATAACATGTGAAACTTGATTGTTGTGATAGTCTGTTTCCAGCTCTTCAGAATGCTACTGCTCACACATCTGCTAGGATGAACAATGAAAGATTAAAGCAATGTGAATCTTGTACTTAGGACTCGGTTGACTGACAGCAAGGAAATGATTTCTTAAAACTTCCTCTGACATACTGGTCTCTTTTGTCATGGTACCATCCTGTACGGTCCTCCAGGGAAAGAAACACCTCCTGTAAATGTTAGCACTTTTTTGACCTAATACTGAAGGCCAACTACTTGTTGTAAAATAATCATAGTAATTTAATGGTTGTTTAAAGATGTAGTCAGCAGTCCATTTGAGAATTGGAATTGTTAATCTAATTTTATATCCCTTTTTTTAAATATTTGTAGTTTTGACTGGTAAAACTAGTAGTGTAATTTGCCTTCTGTTAGATGAGCCAAAATTTATGGGGAATCTTTGTCTCTTTTGCTGGACCAACAGATGAAGTTCAGAGGGAAAAAAAAAGCTGATTTTTGGATCCATCATGTCTGTGACATTGCTTGTGTCTGGGAGATCCTTGGTATTGCATGACATTGGTGAATAAACTGGATACAAAATCAAAATCGTGTTTATGAAACAGACTAAAATCTAATTAAATGCCAGGTTCTTAAGTATAATTACAAAGTGGGAATCATTGCTGAAGTTGATTTGTTTCGGGAGAGGTTCCAGAGGACTGAGGCCAAGAAATGATCTCTGGAAGATCTTGCTAAATCTAGTACATCAATGTAAGTTCATTACTGATAAAGTTAGTAGTTTAAAGAAGGAAGTCATCAACAATCAAAGAGGAGTGCTGAGTGATCTGAGTTGTTTGGAAAGCTGCATGCAAGTAAATGATGTGTATTTCAATAATGTAGGGTAATATATATCTAGGGACAAAGATCATTGGCCATGCTGGATATAATAACCTGTCCTAAAGAGTGGCAGTCCTGAAAAGGGCTTGTGGGACATGAGAGATGTACAAGTCAGCATGGTACTCTGCTGCATGTCAGGGAGACTCAGTGGTAAAGAGACTTAATTAAATCCTTGGCTGGTGAAACACTGGGTACCCAGTAAGAATAGAAATGTAATGTAACATCCATTTAGCAATGGCCTGACCTCTTCTGAAAAAAAGTAATCTGATGCAGCTGTGGTTCACAATTCAAGGAATAAGAAGATTTAATAGGAATGGTTGAAGGGATGGAAAATTTACCTTACATAAAGAGACTTAGGGAGTGCTATCTAGATGTCTTTATCACCACAATCTTAAAGATACCATCTAGGGATAATAATAGTTCAGCAGTTCCATGGACAAATTAATAACAAAAACAACACCTCGAAGTCAATGCAGGACCATTCAGTATTTTAAAGAGAGGTAGTTACAACTTTTTACAAATGGCCGTAAGAAATCATTGGAACATTTCCACAATGGCTGTAGCAGATCAGGGTTGATTTTTTTTAACTCAAGATTGGTACATTAGAAATAACAAAAGGACTAAAGACCAGAAACAAGAATTAACACAGATAAGCCCTACAGTTTACATAAAGCACTAGGTTGGAAATCCCAGTGTTCTGGTCTGGTCTTAAACTTCTGTAGTCATCAACTGATACTATTTTTTCTTTAAATGGCCTCTGAACTGAGTTTTCTCTTTCTTGGTGTTATTCAGATCTGACTTTTTAACCCAGTCTTCCTAATCTAATCTATATTTTTAAAAATTTTTTTTTAAAGACATCGTCACATAGACAAAACCATCAAAGCTTGACGTTGTGAGGTTTATAAGCTTAGAGCCAGTCGGAGCTGTCTCCTCAGCATTGCAATGTCTCTGCCTCATAGTTCTTCAGTAGCACCAACTTGCAGAATAGAACTGTCAGCTGGCAGTTGGGGGTTTCAGAAGATACACAGTGGATAATTTAGTCACACTCCTCACCCAGGCCTGTGATATGGTCCTAGTTTCTGAATGTGTGAAGGACCTTGTATTGCTGATTTGAGGGAGCCAGGAGGGCTGCTCCATTGCCTTTGTTATTGATGTTCCTCACAGATGACAGTTTGTTTGTGCTTCCCCTGAACTGTCCAGAAATTAAGTCAGATGTTTATCAGAGGAGCTTTCAGAGTGAAGCTGGATGCATGGGTAAAAGCTCTCAGGGTTTAATGGACGTTGCCATCAGAAGCTCCTTGAGGACCAGTCTCTTCCTGTGTGTCCCACAGTCTGGTTTTGTCCAATCAGAGAAATCCATCATGAAGATCTGTTGTGATAAATGCGGATGGAAATTTCCATTTATTTTTAATGAAGTCCTAGACAGCATATACATGCTGCTTTGTGCATGTGATTGTGGTTAAACTACTGCTTGGTATTGCAGTTCTGAAAGGACAGCTTGGGCAGC